>Ga0075339_1000139_pt1 | contig 9891 bp, 11 predicted proteins | sample RushMan_CattailN_4_FD_120076 | JGI IMG/M metagenome (GOLD analysis project Ga0075339, IMG submission 120076) | Natural and restored wetland microbial communities from the San Francisco Bay, California, USA, that impact long-term carbon... | ecosystem: Environmental > Terrestrial > Soil > Wetlands... | reverse complement strand
GCCCGAGCAGCCGGATCGACGTGGAAAGGGCCTGGGCCGCCGGCGCGAACTGTCGCTTCTCGTAAAACTCGCGGTAGTTGGGCAGATAGCTCTTGGGTACGGCGCCCAACAGTTCCCCGCGGCGCAGGAGCACGGCACAGTTGAACAGCCGATCGTCCACCCGCAGCGGCACGCCCACCGCGAGGGTGATGGCAAGAGCGGCCCAAGCAAAACGTTGGGGCCCGGAGCGCGGCACCTTCACGCGGCAGCAGCGAGGAGGGGGCCCGCGAGCATCCCTGCCGCCACGAGCGCCATCACCGCCTCGCAGCACGCGTCCGCGCGGGACTCGACCCGTGCCTCCGCCACGCCGAGGGTGACGACCCGACGGGTCGACAGGGCTGCGACGACGAGCACGGCGAGGAGCGCCGCTGCGGTGAGCCAGGTCCCGGTGGCGGACCCGACGAGCGCGGCGTGGTCGTGCGCGACGGCTGCGACGGAGCCGTGGTGCGACCCGGCGGCCAGCGCGGACGCGGCGACTGCGGGGGTCGAGGAAGCCGCGACGGCGGAGGCGGCGCCGGACCACAGCATCACCACCATGGCGGCGCACGCCACGGCGAGCCGCACGTGCAGGGCCCGCCGCCCGGTTCCCGCGGGACGGGCGTGCAGGGCGGCGCCGCCGGCCCACAGGGCGCCGGCGGCGAAGAGGACGGCGGCGGCGGCGGCGAGCAGCGGTGGCAGGGCCAGGGCGAGCATCGCCGCCATCCCCGCGGCCATGAGCGCGTGCCACACCGAGACCGCGGTGTCCCGTTCCCGGCACGAGCCGCCGGACCGCACGGCTCGCCACGCGTGGTGCCCGAGGACTGCGAGCATGGCGACGACGAGGACGGCGGTCACCCGGCGATCCTCACCGCGGACGGTGCGGCGGTCAACGCCGACCTCAGCGATCCCTTGGTCCACGTGCGAGTCGCCACCGCGGGGCGACGACGCGGTGGCCGGGGGTCGATCCCCGCGCGGGCCCCGGCCTACCCGTGCCCGAGCAGGGCGGTCCCGTCCGGGTTGTCGATGACGTACTTCCAGGTGCCGTCCGCCTGACGGCGCACGACCTCGGCGGTGGCGCCCTCGGAGCTCGACCCGTCGGGCAGGTGCATGGTCCATGCCGTGTGGATGAGCGCGAGGTCGCCGGCGGGGAACACGAGGGGCTCACCGAACACGAGCGTGGCACCGGAGTCGAGGTAGGCCTGGAGCGTCTGCCGGATCTCGTCCAGACCGGTCGCGGTCGACCGCGGGGTCGGGAAGACCGCGTCGTCCTCGTACAGGCTCATGAGCCCGTCCAGGTCCCGGTCGGCGAAGTAGCGTTCGAAGAGCTTGCTTGCCTCGCCCGGCTCGTTCGCGCTCATCGAGGTCTCCTTGTCCGGCGTCCGTGGTTGGTCGCGGCAGCGTACCGGCCACCGGCGCCCCTGACCATGGCCCCGGCGGCCGGGGGAACGGCAGACGCGAGGGCCCCGGACCAGTGCTGGTCCGGGGCCCTCGGTGCGCGAGCGCGGGTCGTCAGCCGGCGACGACGTCGAGCTCGACGGTGGCCTGCACCTCGGGGTGCAGGCGGACGAGCGCCGTGTGCGAGCCGACGGTGCGGATCGGGGTGGGGACCTCGATCCGGCGGCGGTCGAGCTCGGGGCCACCGGCGTCCTTGACGGCCGCGGCGATGTCGGCGGTGGAGACGGCGCCGAAGAGGCGGCCGCTGCTGCCGGCGTGCGCGGTGACCGGCACCGGCTTGGACTCGAGGTTGCCCTTGATGGACTGAGCCTCCTCGAGGGACTTCACGGCGCGGGACTCACGGGCCTTGGCGATCGAGTCGACCTGCTTCTGGCCGCCCTTGGTCCATGCCGTGGCGAGGTCGCGCTTGAAGAGGAAGTTGCGGGCGTAGCCGTCCTTGACGTCGACGACGTCACCGGCGGCACCGAGGCCCGAGACCTCGTGGGTGAGGATGACCTTCATCTGTTAGTCCTTCTGTCGAACCCACCCCAGAGCGGGGGGCCCAGCGGATCGAGCGTGGGTCCCACGCTCTGCGTGGGCGAACTTCGTGGGGTGAGGATCAGCGGGACGAGCTCGAGTACGGCAGCAGGGCCATCTCGCGCGCGTTCTTCACCGCGTTGGCGATGAGGCGCTGCTCCTGGACGCTGACGCCGGTGACCCGACGGGCGCGGATCTTGCCGCGGTCGGAGATGAACTTGCGCAGCAGCGCGACGTCCTTGTAGTCGATGTTCTCGACCTTGGCCGCCTTGAGCGGGTTGGCCTTCTTCTTCGGCTTTCGAATGGCGGGCTTGGCCATCGTGGTGCTCTCCTTCTGCCGGGTCTCCCCGGCGGATGAGCCCCGGTCACCCGGGGATGGTGTGTGTCTGGTTGTCGTGTGCCGTCAGCGGGCGCAGGTGCGTCCGCCGCCGGTCAGAAGGGGGGTTCGTCGTAGCTCGGCGCCTGGCCCCAGCCACCGCCCTGCTGGCCACCCTGCGGCTGCTGCGGGGCCTGCTGGCCGCCGAAGCCGCCCTGCTGCCCGCCACCCTGCTGGGGTGCCGAGCCGCCGGTGGCCCAGGGGTCGTTCTGGGTGCCGCCACCGCCGCCGCCGCCGAAGCCGCCGCCACCGCTGCCGCGCTCGGCCTTGGTGACCTTGGCCGAGGCGTACCGCAGCGACGGGCCGACCTCGTCGACCTCGAGCTCGATGACGGTGCGCTTCTCGCCCTCCTTGGTCTCGTACGAGCGCGACTTCAGCCGGCCCGAGACGATGACGCGGGTGCCCCGGTGGAGCGACTCCGCGACGTTCTCGGCCGCGTCGCGCCAGATGGAGCACCGCATGAAGAGGGTCTCGCCGTCCTTCCACTCGTTCGACTGGCGGTCGAACATCCGGGGCGTGGACGCGACGGTGAAGTTCGCGACCGCGGCACCGGAGGGGGTGAAGCGGAGCTCGGGGTCGGCGGTGAGGTTGCCGATGATGGTGATGGTGGTGTCGCCTGCCATGGGTCAGGTCCCCTTCGGAGTCGAGTGCGTGTGGACCGTGCTCAGGCGCCGGGGCGCATGAGCTTGGTGCGCATGACCGACTCGTTGAGGCCGAGCTGGCGGTCCAGCTCCTTGGCCGTCGCCGGCTCGGAGGTGAAGTTGACGACGGCGTAGATGCCCTCGTTCTTCTTCTTGATCTCGTAGGCCAGACGGCGGCGACCCCAGATGTCGACCGTGTCGACGGTCCCGCCGTCGGTGGTCACGACCTTGAGGAACTTCTCCAGCGAGGGCTGGACGGTCCGGTCGTCGAGCTCCGGGTCGAGGATGACCATGAGTTCGTACTGACGCATGCGTTAACCCGCCTCCTTCGGTCTGTGGCGGTCACGGTCCTTCCGTGACAGGAGGGTATGCATCGCGGCCCCCGCCCCCGCCGTGGCTGTCCACAGGGTGCGCGGAGGGCAACCTGGCAAGGGTACCGGCCCGGTCCGTCTTCCCCGAAATCGTCCACACAGACCGGGACCAGACCACCCAGCCCAGGCGGCCGACCGCGAGCAGGCGCAGCGCCACGGCGATGGCGTACCAGCCGGCGGGGAGACCCTTCGCGGGGTCCTCGAGACCGGCCACGTAGGCGAACCAGGCGACGGCGTGCACCCACTCGGCGCCGGCCCAGAGCAGGTGGTCGCGCCAGCGGATGCCGGCGAGCGCGACGAACGGCACCAGCCAGAGCGCCGCGCCGACCGGGAGGGCGGTGGCCGTGAGCGCGAGCACCACGAGGACGAGGAGGGCGACGTCGGCGGCCGGCGGCCGGTGGGAGGCGAGGAGGATGCCCAGCGCCACGGCGAGCACCGCGCCGAGGGCGCTGATGACCGCGACGGGCGCCGCGCCCACCGGGTGTCCCGCGAGCGCGGGCAGGAACCACGGCGACCCGGCACCGGCGCCGTCCGTCCACCACGACTGGACCGGACGGAGCAGGGTGCGCGCGTCGAGCGCCGCGATCGGCGCGGCGACGAACAGGGCCGTGAGCCCGGCGGTCGCGAGCAGCTCGCGGACGGCCCGGGCCCCGCGGGGTCCCGGGACCAGCGCCAGGGCGAGGAGGACGGCGGCGGACGCCGCGCCCCCGAGCAGGGACAGCGCGCCGAGGACCCCGGCGAGGTGGGTCCGGTCGCGGCTCCACGCCCACAGCGCCACGACGGCGAGGGTCACCGGGACCAGCGCCGGCGAGAGGAACACGGTGAGCGCGAGCACCGGCGAGAGCGCCAGCGCCACCGGGTCCGCGAGCGGGTGGCGGCGCACGGTGCCGACCGCGACGACCAGGCCGGCGAGCAGGGCCGCGGCGAGCACCATCCAGAGGAGGAGGAACCAGCGCTGCTGCTCGACCCCCGACCCCGGGGCCACCCAGGCGAGCAGCGAGGCGACCAGGCCGGACACCGGCGGGACGTCGAGGGGCAGCGACCCGGAGAGGAGGGCGAGCGGCCCACGCGAGAGGTCGTCGGCGGGCAGCGACTCCACGAGGGGAGAGGCGCACTGCCGCCACAGCGGGGTGCGGCCCTCCCACCCCGGGCCGGTGCACGCCGCCTGGCGCAGCGCCGCGACCCCGAGCGGCAGCGCGAGGAGCAGGACGACGGGGGCCAGGCTCGCCGCCGCCGTGCGAGGCGGGGCCCGGTGGCCGCGGGGGCCGCCGAGCGCGGTGGCGATGCCGGCCGGCAGCCGCGGCTGCGGACCGGGTGACCTCGTCGTCACCGACGCGGCGCTAGCCGGAGGGGTCCGGTGACGGTGGCACCGAGACCGTGGGGCTGTCCGTGGGCGATGGCTTGCCCGTGCCGTTGCCCGGCTTGGTCTCCGTCGGGCTCGGCACCGTCGGAGAGGGCGGCTCGATCGTGGTCGGCGGGGCGCTCGTCGTGGGCGGGGCGCTCGTCGTCGAGGTCGTGGGCGGCGGTGCCTGCGTCGTCGTCGGAACCGGCTCGGCGTCCTTGTTGATGTGGGCCGGCTCCGGGAACTGCGCGACGTCCATGCCCTCGACCGCGACCTTCATGTACTCGGTCCAGATCCGGGCGGGGTAGGAGCCGCCGGTGATGTCTCCGATGCCCGGGAGGTCCTGCATCTGCAGCTCGGTGCCGTCGTCGTCGGAGCGGTACATCCCGACGGCGGCGCCGAGCTGGGGCACGAAGCCGTCGAACCACGCCGACTTGAAGTCCTCGGAGGTGCCGGTCTTGCCGGCGGCCGGACGGCCGAGGTTGTCGCCGACGTAGGACGCGGTGCCGCCGGGCTTGACCGTCTGCTGCATCGCGTCGAGCACGTCGGACATGAGGTCCTTGTCGAACACCTGCTGGGTCTTGGGCTCGGCGACGATCTCGGGGAGGCTGTCGTCGAGGAAGGAGACCTGCTTGACGATGTACGGCTCGGCGCGCACGCCCTCGGCCGCGATCGTCGCGTAGGCGTTGGCCATGTCCATGACGGTCACCGAGTCGGTGCCGAGGACGTTGCCGACGTTGGGGGTGAGCTTGGAGCGCACGCCGGCGTCCTGGGCGGCCTTCATCGTGTTCTCGGGGCCGGTCTGGATGTTGAGCTGGGCGTAGACCGTGTTCACCGAGTGCTGGGTGGCGGTGAGCAGGTCGATGCGGCCGAACTGCTCGTTGGCGAAGTTCTCGACCCGCCCGCGGCGCGAGGCCTCGTCGTCCGAGGCGGGGTCGGCGAACTCCTCGAAGTACTGCGGCGAGTAGCCGTCGAACGTCGAGAGGGTGCTGACGTCACCGGACTGCAGGGCGGCGATGAGCGAGAAGATCTTGAAGGTCGACCCGGCCTGCATCGTCGCCTGGGTGGCGTTGTTCAGCTGGCGGTCGGCGTAGTCGCTGCCGCCGTAGAGCGCCTCGATCGCCCCGTCGCCCGGCGTGATCGAGACCAGGCCGACGTGGATGTCCTTGACGTCGGGCCGCTGGTCGCGGACCGCCCGCACCGCGGCGCGCTGCTTGGGCCGGTCGACCGTCGACACCACGCGCAGCCCCCCGCGCTGGATGTCGGCCTCGGTGAGCTTGTGCTTGTCGATGAGCTCGCGCTTGACGAGGTCGACGACGTAGCCGATGCTCCCGCCGAGCTGCTGCGGCTTGTACTCCTTGACCTCGGGGAACTCGGCCTCGGCGCGCTCGGCGTCGGTGAGCCAGCCCTTCTCGACCATCGCGTCGAGGATGTAGCCCCAGCGCTCCTCGGCGTTGGCCTGCTGCTGCTCGCCGAGGGTGGGGTCGTAGAGGGACGGACCGCGGATGACGGCGGCGAGGAACGCCGACTGCGACGGGGTGAGCTCGGCGGCGCTGACGCCGAAGTAGGCCTGGGCCGCGGTCTCGATGCCGTAGGCACCGCGCCCGTAGTAGATCGTGTTGAGGTAGTTCTCGAGGATCTGGTCCTTGGAGAGCTCCCGGTCGATCTTCAGGGAGATGATCAGCTCCTTGCCCTTGCGGGTCAGGGTGCGGTCCTGGGTGAGGAAGTAGTTCTTCACGTACTGCTGCGTGATCGTCGACCCGCCCTGCGTGGCCGAGCCCCCCTTGACGGCCACCCACACGGCGCGGGCGATGCCGGTGGGGGAGATGCCGTTGTTGGTGTAGAAGTCCTGGTCCTCGGCGGCGAGGATGGCGTGCTGCATCGGCTCGCTGATCTGGTCCAGCGGCACCGACTCGCGGTTGCCCTCGGGGTCGGAGAGCCGTGCCATCTCGGTCTTGCCGTCGGAGTAGTAGACGATCGAGGCCTGCGCGGTGGCGATCTCGTTCGGCTCCGGGATGTCGATCATCGCGTACGCCACGCCGAACCCGGCGACACCGAGGACGAAGAGCACCAGGGCGGTCCAGCCGCCGCGCTTGAGCCACTTCCGCTTCGTCGACGGGGTGCCCGCGCCGGTGGTGCGGCCGGCCTGCGCCTTGGCCTCGGCGCGGGTGCGTGGTGCTCGGTTGGTCATCAAGGAGTCCGGGTCGTCGGGGGCGGGGAGGGTCGGGCCCCGCGGGGCCCGGCAGCCAATTATGGCGGCCCACACTGGGAAAACCCGAAACGTGGGAGCGCGGCTCGCCCGGGGCCCGCGCACGTGGCGGACCGGGGGTGGAACGCCCCGCGGCCGGCTGCGGTTCCCGGGTCACCCGTCTCGCGATGGTGTCGAAGGTCTCACGGCCCGATCTATCGCAACGATATATCTGTGTTAGCGTCGTCCCGTGGCGTCCACCGCCGCGTCCCACCCCCGCCTCGAGGAGTCCCCCCATGTCCCGCCGTGGTCACCTGCTGGAGTTCGCCGTCCTCGGCCTGCTCCACGAGGGCCCGACCCACGGCTACGAGCTCCGTCGCCGCCTCAACACCGCGCTCGGCCCGTTCCGCGCGCTGTCGTACGGCACGCTCTACCCGGCCCTGCGGAGCCTCCTCGAGCGTGGTCTGATCGCCGAGACCGCGGACCCCTCGTCCGCCGGTCGTCGCAAGCGCGTCGTCTACGAGCTCACCGCGGCCGGCAAGGAGCAGTTCTCCGACCTCGTCGCCCGCACCGACTCCTCCGCCTACGAGGACGACGGCTTCGACGTCCGCTTCGCGTTCTTCGCGCGCACCGAGCGCGACGTGCGCATCCGCATCCTCGAGGGCCGGCGCTCCCGGCTCGAGGAGGACCTCGAGCGGGTCCGAGACACCGCCGTCCGCCGTCGCGAGCGGATGGACGCCTACACCGCGGCGCTCCAGCAGCACGGTGAGGAGACCACCGAGCGCGAGGTCCGCTGGCTCACCGAGCTCATCGACGCCGAACGGCGCCACCCCACCGACCCCGGCCCCCAGCCGTAGGCGACGCGGCACCCGCCGCCGAGCCGCCCCGTCCCCGTCCATCCCAGACACCCAGGAGTAGCAATGGGTTCCATCCGCGTCGCCGTCGTCGGCGTCGGCAACTGCGCGTCGTCGCTCGTCCAGGGCGTCCACTACTACCGTGACGCCGACCCGACGACCACCGTCCCCGGCCTCATGCACGTCCGCTTCGGCGAGTACCACGTGAGCGACGTCGAGTTCGTCGCCGCGTTCGACGTCGACGACAAGAAGGTCGGCAAGGACCTCGCCGAGGCCATCTTCGCCAGCGAGAACAACACGATCACCATCTGCGACGTCCCCACCACCGGGGTCACCGTCCAGCGTGGTCACACCCTCGACGGCCTCGGCAAGTACTACCGGCAGACCATCGACGAGTCGGCCGCCGAGCCGGTCGACGTCGTCCGGGCGCTCAAGGACTCCCGGGCCGACGTGCTCGTGTCCTACCTCCCGGTGGGCTCCGAGGAGGCCGACAAGTTCTACGCCCAGTGCGCCATCGACGCCGGCGTCGCCTTCGTCAACGCCCTCCCCGTCTTCATCGCCTCCGACCCCGAGTGGGCCGCGAAGTTCGAGGAGGCCGGGGTGCCGGTCATCGGCGACGACATCAAGAGCCAGGTCGGCGCCACCATCACCCACCGGGTCATGGCCAAGCTCTTCGAGGACCGCGGTGTCCAGCTGGACCGCACCTACCAGCTCAACGTCGGCGGCAACATGGACTTCAAGAACATGCTCGAGCGCGAGCGCCTCGAGTCCAAGAAGGTCTCCAAGACCCAGGCCGTCACCTCCAACCTCACCGGCTCGCTCGCGGGCAAGACCGAGGACCGCAACGTCCACATCGGTCCGTCGGACTACGTCGCGTGGCTCGACGACCGCAAGTGGGCCTACGTCCGCCTCGAGGGTCGCGCCTTCGGCGACGTGCCGCTCAACCTCGAGTACAAGCTCGAGGTGTGGGACTCCCCCAACAGCGCGGGCATCATCATCGACGCGATCCGCGCGGCGAAGATCGCCAAGGACCGTGGCATCGGCGGCGCGCTCCTGTCGGCATCGTCGTACCTCATGAAGTCCCCGCCGGAGCAGCGGCCCGACGACCTGGGCCGCGCCCGCCTCGAGGCCGTCATCGCCGGGGACGAGGAGCGCTGACCGGGCTCCCCGCCTGACTCACCAGGACGTGGGTGGAGATCGTCGCCGAGGCGGCGGTCTTCACCCACGTCCTGCGTGGTGGGGGGTGTCGACGGCGACGACGACGACCGTGGCGTTGTCGTGACCGCCGGCGCGGACCGCGGCGTCGACGAGCGCCCGGGCGGCTGCGCCGGGCTCCGTGGCGTCGCGGACCACCCGGGCGAGCTCGTCGTCGGCCAGCTCGTTGGTGACCCCGTCGCTGCACAGGACGAACCACTCGCCCGGCTCGACCGGGCGCACCCAGGTCTCGGGCACGACGTCGGGGGTGGCACCGAGGGACCGGGTGATGACGTGGCGCATCGGGTGGGTGGCGGCGTCAGCGGGGTCGAGGAGACCGGCGTCGACGAGCTCGCGGACCTCCGAGTGGTCGCGGGTCAGCTGCTCCAGGCCGCCCGTCCCCATGCGGTAGACGCGGGAGTCGCCGACGTTGAAGACGACCCACCGGGGCTCCGCGCCCGAGGTCAGCGCCAGCCCGGTGACCGTGGTGCCCATGCCCCGCCGCCCGGGGTGGTCGTCCTGCGCGGCGAGGATGCGCTCGTTGGCCTCCGCGACCGCGGCCACCACCTCGTCGGGACCGGTGACCTCGCGGTCGGTCAGCGTGCCGAGCACCTCGACCGCGATCCGGCTCGCCACCTCGCCGGCGGCGTGACCGCCGAGGCCGTCGGCGACGGCCCAGACGCCGGGGGCGTCGAGCAGGCTGTCCTCGTTGTGGTCGCGGACGCGCCCGACGTCGGTGGCGTGCCCGGAACGGACCGCGACCGGCGCGGTGGCGTCGGGCTCAGCCATCGAGCGCCCCCGTCGCGCTCCGGTCGGCGCCGCGGCCGGCAGCCGGGGGGTCCGTGGTCTCGCCCCGGGGGCTGTCGAGGCGGAGCACGGCGACCCCCTTCTCCCACGGGCGCCGGTCGACCAGCGTGGCGCCGCCCGCGACCCAGT
>Ga0075339_1000136_pt1 | contig 9928 bp, 8 predicted proteins | sample RushMan_CattailN_4_FD_120076 | JGI IMG/M metagenome (GOLD analysis project Ga0075339, IMG submission 120076) | Natural and restored wetland microbial communities from the San Francisco Bay, California, USA, that impact long-term carbon... | ecosystem: Environmental > Terrestrial > Soil > Wetlands ... | reverse complement strand
TTGTTCGCCGCGTGTCAATGCCTGCGAGGCTTTTCCCGAATTCCAAACGCGCAATACCCAACTACATGAAGGCCCACCCAGTGCACGTTTTCTCCTGCGTTTCGCGTCGGTTTTTACCCTAAAATCAGCCGCTGGGGGTCGACCTGCTCCCGCAGGATCCTAAGCTCGCGCTCGGTGGGCGGCTCCAGCTCCCGTGCCCGGGAGACATCTACCGCAAACTCCATGTTGTCGAGCACCATCCCGGAGGTTTTGCCGGGGAAATAGGCCTCCAGGACCATTTCCCTGGTCTTTTCGTCGAAGCCCATCACCGCGAGATCCGTGATCACCGTCGATGGCCCGTTCCCGGTCAGGCCGGCCTGGCGCCGCCCCTCGGGTCCGTCCAGCCAGCCGGGGCTGGTGAGATAGTCCACCTTCGCGACGAACTTGCGGCGTTCGTGCTGCATGAAGATGATGGTGCGGTCCACGAAGGAGGCCACGTCGCAGGCCCCGCCGCTGCCGGAGAAGCGCACTTTGGGGTGAAAGTAGTCGCCGATGGCGGTGGAGTTGAGGTTGCCGTACTTGTCGATCTGCGCCGCTCCCAGAATGCCCACCACGTGCCGGCCAGTGGTCCGGTTCTGCATGAGGGCAAAGGAGTCCGCCAGCCCGCTGTTGGAGGAGGCTCCGAGCATGACGCGCGGGTCACCCACCGCCATGGGGATCTCCTCGAGCCGAGAGTCGATCGCACCGGTTTCGAAGATGATGACGCTGTTGGGGGCGTTGATGTGCTTGGCCGCCATGGCGGCCAGCATGGAGATGCCGGTGCCGCAGAAGACGATCTCGCCGTCGTTGATCTTGCGGGCCGCGGCGATGGCCATGAGTTCGCGTGCGGTGTAGTCGGCCATAACATCCCCCTTGCAAAATCCTCCCACCCCCCTTTGCTAAAGAGGGCCTGCCTCATGCGGGCTCTCCTGCTTTGAAAAAGGGCGCGGGGGATTTTAATTTTTGTTTTACAAATCGTGTGCGTGGCATGCCGTCGCAGGCGCAACCTTAGCAACACTGACACCAGTAGACCTCAGATTACCCGGACGGCCCGGCTATCTCCTCGCCTCATCGCTTCAGCCCCGTCGCGTAACCCGTGCGGAGATCGGCCTTGATGGCGGCCAGCCGCTCGCTTCCCACCTGTGCGATGCGTTCCGCGTGGTTCTTCTTGCCGTAGACCCACTGCGCAAGGTAAGCGGCGAATCGGCCATCATCCGTGGCGGCGGTGCGGTAGTCGTTCAAAAACGTCGGGTCGTAGTCATAGTACCGATAGCAGGCCGTCGGGTAGGCGCCGTGGGGAACGGCGACCACTGCATCGACAATGATCCCAGGGATCTGGTTGTGCTCGGGATTAGAACGCAACTCATCGGGCCCCACGATTTCCTCGCAGGTCAGGACCACGTGCCGGGCGGCCTTGGCCTGTTCCACGTCGGCGAAGGTGAGCCCCTTGATCCGGGCCGTTCCGTCGGCCGCAGCCTGCTGGACATGCAGCAGGGTCACATCCGGCCGGATGGCCGGAACCAGCACCACCTGCTCGGTGTCGGCCCAGGCGCCGAAGGGGTTTTCCATGACCATCAGCTTCTCATCCGGAAGCTGCGGGTCGGCCCGGCGCATTTCCCTGGAGAACCCCCAGCGGCGGATAATGTCCGTGCCGAGCGAGGAGCGGGTCGGCAGGAACGGCACCCCCATCGCCCCGGCCATGAACCTGAGGGTCATCTGGTAGTTGGAGTAGTCCTCGAAAAGAATGCTCTTCTTTTCGACGGCTTTGCGGAAACGGATGCAGGTCGGGGCGAAGCGGCCGGTGCCGGCGTAGGCGATCTCGATGCGGGCGACGCAGCCCGCCCCGACGAGCTCGTCCACCCCCTGGCCGTTGGAGTGGGCGTAGAGGTGGAGGTTTTTTTGGCGCTGGCGGATGATTTCATAGACGCCCGCCATGGGGTTGCGGTTGCAGGTGAAACCGCCGATGGAGATGTGGGCGCCCTCGGGCACAAAGCGCGTCACCGCCTCTTCGAGGGTCATCACTTTGTTGGGAGAGGTGTTCATGGATGCTGTTATCCCTTTTTGTTATTGAATCAATCCATCCGGAACTGAGCTCTAATATCAAAGTAACGAGCAACGAGCAACGAGCAACGAGTCAAGAAACGGCCTTGTTCAATCACGAAACAGCTGAACCGCCCAAACACCTATGCGTTTGACAACGCCGGCGGGACCATTTACAAATTTGTATGGACTCTCGAAAAGGACCGCCGGTATGACCTTGCCCATCGACAGCTTTGCCCAGGATTTCGACCCGAAGTTCAAGATCTTCCATGAGCTCATGGCGCGCAAGGTGCGCGACGTGCTGCTGGTGTCCACGCCGTATGATGCGTGGATCATGGAGGAGGACTGCCGCCTGTCGGAGCGCATCATCCACGAATACCGCGGCCTCAATCTGAGCAACCCGCCGCGCATCACCTGGGTGCCCACGGCCGAGGCCGCCCTTTCGGCCTTGGCCGACCGTAAATTCGAGTTGGTACTCACCATGCTCAACCCCTCTGACGAGGGCGCCCACGGCTTGGGCATCGAAATCAAGAAACGCGACCCGGATCTGCCCGTGGTCCATTTGAGCCACCAGGCCCTGGCCGCGACGACGGAGGCGGCGGGGGCGGAGTTCCCGCGGCCGCCGGGCGTGGATCGCATCTTCGTCTGGTCCGGCAACACCGATCTTCTCGTGGCGCTGATCAAGAGCGCGGAGGACCGCCTGAACGCCGGCCACGACACCTCCTCGGCGGGCATCCGGGTCATCCTTCTGGTGGAGGATTCGCCGGTTTACCTCTCCTCGCTCTTGCCGCTGCTCTACAAGGAAGTGGTCACTCAAACCCAGGCCCTGCTGGAAGAGGGTTTGAACGAAGAACACCGCCTGCTCACCATGCGGGCCCGGCCGAAGATCCTGGTGGCCGAAAATTTCGAGGAAGCCGTGCAGCTTTTCAAGGCCTACGAACCTTATATCCTGGGCGTCATTTCCGACGTGCGCTACCCGCACGACGGCCGGCCCGATGACGACGCCGGCGTGGAGTTTCTCAAGCGGATCAAACGCGAGCGGTTCGACATTCCCCTGCTGCTCACCAGCGCCGACCCATCCAACGCGGCGCGGGCCGGCACGATTCCGGCCCGATTCGCCCACAAGCTCTCGCCGACGCTGCACGAGGAGGTGCACGCCTTTTTCATGGAAGAGCTTGGGTTCGGCGATTTCGTTTTCCGCCGGCCGAACGGGGAGGAGATTGCCCGGGCCGCCAACCTGCGCACGCTGGAGAAACTGATGGCCGAGGTCCCGGAGGACGCCTTCGTCCAGCATTGCCACCGCAACGATTTTTCGCGCTGGCTGTTTGCCCGCACCGAGACCACACTGGCCAGCAAGCTGCGCCCCATCCGCAATGCCGATTTTCAAACGGCGGAAAGCCATCGGCAGTACCTGATTTCCCTGATCGCCTCACGTCGGAGCCGCCGCCAGAAGGGCGTCGTGGCGAACTTCGAGGCCGGCGCTTTCGATCTCGACACGGAATTCTTCAAGATCGGCAAAGGCAGCCTGGGCGGCAAAGCCCGGGGGCTGGCCTTCATGGGCAACCTGCTGCAGCGGATCGGCGAGATCCACCGCAAGTTCAAGCCCGTCCGGCTCTTCATCCCTCAGACCCTGGTGGTGACCACGGACGCCTTCGATGCCTTTGTCGGAGAAAACGACTTGAAGCGATTCGCCACCCAAGAGGCCGCCGATGAAAATGTGGCCGAGGCCTTCCGCAGAGCGACGTTTCCCCAGCATGTCGCCGACGACCTGCGGGCCTATCTGACCCGGATCACCTATCCGTTGGCCGTGCGCTCCTCGAGCCTGCTCGAAGACGCCAAGGTCCGAGCCTATGCCGGCTTGTACCGCACCTGCATGCTGGCCAACGACCACGGAAGCCTCGATGTGCGGCTCCGGCAACTGATCGAGGCCATCAAACTCATCTATGCCTCCACCTATTTCCAGAGCCCCAAAGCCTTCTCGCGGCGGGTCGGCCACCGCAGCGAGGAGGAGAAAATGGCGGTGGTCATCCAGAAGCTCGTCGGCCGGCCCAGCGGCCGGTATTTTTACCCGGCCATCTCCGGGGTCGCCCAGTCCCACAACTACTATCCCTTCGGTCCGATGAAGCCTGAGGAGGGCATCGCCACCATCGCCCTGGGGCTGGGCAAAACGGTGATGGAAGGCGAAAAAGCCCTGCGCTTTTCGCCGCGCCACCCTCAACTGCTGCCCCAGCGCTCGACGTTGAAGGACATTCTGGACAACTCTCAGCGTTTTTTTTACAGCCTCAAGCTGGGAGGTCCATACCCTGCTCCGGGGATCGGTGAGGACGTCAACCTGGCAAAACGCGAGGTGGTGGATGCGCCGAACGATGATGCCGTGCGTGCGCTTTCCGGGTATTTCCTCCCAAGCGAGGGCCGCATCCGGGAGAGCTTCGACCCGGCGGGATACCCGGTGCTGACCTTCAGCCAGGTTTTGAAATACGACCTGTTCCCGCTGGCGCCGCTGCTGAGCGAGGTGCTCGCCCTGGGCCGGGACGGCATGGGATGCCCGGTCGAGTTGGAGTTTGCCGTGGATCTGCACCGGGACGCAGGCGCGCGCCCGGAGTTTGCATTTCTTCAGCTCCGGCCCATGACGGCACGGGCCGAGCACGTCCAGATCGACATTCAAGAGGATCAGGCCGCCCGGGCGTTTTGTCTCTCCTCGCAAGCCCTTGGCAACGGAGAGAAAACCGACATCGCCGACATCATCTATATCAAGCCGGATGTCTTCGACCCGGGCCGAACCGTCGAGATCGCGCGCGAGATCGGACAGCTTAATGCCGGCCTGACGCGGGCGGGGCGCAAGTATCTGCTGGTCGGCCCGGGGCGCTGGGGATCGGCCGACCGCTGGCTGGGCATCCCCGTGAGCTGGGCGGAAATCTGCGGGGTGGGGGCCATGATCGAGACCACGGCCCCCGAGCTCAAAGCCGACCCTTCCCAAGGCTCGCACTTTTTCCACAACATCACCACGCTCGACATCACTTACTGCACGGTGAACCCTGAAAAGAGCGACCGGTTGGACTGGGACTGGCTCGTCTCTCAGCCGAGAGCGGCTGAAACCCGGTTTGTAGCCCACGTCCGACTGCCGCGGCCGTTTGTGATCAAGGCGGACGGTAGATCCTCGAGCTGTGTGATGTTCGTGAGATAAGGATTTCAGGTTGCAGCAACCATCAGAAAAAACCTGGCTCACCGCCGTAGTCGCCGACAGCGGCGGCCGCATCTTCGACCTGCCCGGCTACGCTGCAGTGGGGATGGCGGGGGAATATCTGGCGCCCCTGACGAGGGGCCAGACCATCGGCATGCCTTTCGGCGGCGAGTTGATGTACCTGCCGGACCGAATTCCGATTCTCTTTAACCGGGCCAGCGGGGAGTTGGAGGAAGTCCCCGAAAATCCGCATTCGGCCGGCGAACCCATCTACCCCGTGGCGGCGTTCAATTCGCCGGGGCACGTCATCACGCGCGTCAGCGCCTACCGTGAAAGGCCCCGGGCGCGCTACCTGCCGCTGTTTTCCTACGGCGCAGTCGGCTGGCAGGGCGGGAAGTTCCGGCCGGCCGCCATCGTGGTGGACCGGGAGCCCCGGCAGGATCTGCGCCGCATGCCGCCTGCCGAGGTGCGGGCCGGCGTCAGGCTCCTGCGCAAACGCATGCCTGAAAACCGGCTGCGCTTGCACCTGGAGACCTGCGCCCTGCACTACGGTTGCCCGGCCGGCAAGAACTTTTTTCTGGGCCGTTATGAGGCGCCGCTGCCGACCGCCGTCACCTGCAACGCGCGCTGCCTCGGCTGCCTGTCGCTGCAAAAACACAGCGGCTTCAGCTGCACCCAGGAGCGCATCGCCTTCACGCCTGCCTCCGGTGAAATCGCCGAAGTGGCCCTGTTTCACATCGACCGGGTGAAAAAGGCCGTGGTGAGCTTCGGCCAGGGCTGCGAGGGCGAGCCCTTGTCCGCGGCCCGGGTCATCGAGCCCGCCATCCGGGAGATCCGCGCGCGCACCGGCCGCGGTACCATCAACCTCAACACCAACGCCAGCCTGCCGGATGCCGTCGGCCGGCTGTGCGACGCAGGCCTCGACAGCATTCGCGTCAGCATGAACAGTGTGCGCCGGGAATGCTACGAGGCCTATTTCCGGCCCAAGGGCTATACGTTTGCGGATGTACTACGCAGCATCGACACGGCCATCGCAAAGGGCAAGTTTGTCTCCATCAATTACCTGAACTCGCCGGGCTTCACCGACACGCCGGAGGAGGCTGAGGCCTTTCTGGCCTTCATGGAAGATCACCCCATCCACATGATCCAGTGGCGCAACCTCAATTTCGACCCCATCCGCTACTGGATGGCCATGGATGCTGTTGCGCCGCTGGGCGAGCCGATCGGTATGGAAGACTTGATCCAGGGCATCCGCAGCAGCTACCCGATCCTCAAGTTCGGCTATTTCAACCCGCCCAAGGAAAAATTCAAGCTCATCACTTGAGGGACTGACCCCATGAAATACATCGAAGCCAAAGTCACCTACGACCATTCCGATCCCGAGTTGGCGGGGGATCTCGTTGCCGGGGTGTTCTTCGACTTCGACCTGCAGGGGGTGGTGGTCGAGGACCCGGGCCTGGAGGCGGGCGAGGATTGGGCCGAGGATGCCGTGGCGCGGCCGTCCCGGCATGCCGTGCTCGGCTACCTCGCCAAGGACGAACGGCTGGATCTGCGCCGTGCGGACTTGGAAAAGCAGATCGCCGGGATCGGAAACCACCTCGGGCTGGTTTACCGCATCAGCTACCGTGAGCTCGACGAGGAGAACTGGGCCGAAGCGTGGAAGGCCTTTTTTTGGCCTCACAAGATCGGCCGGCGGATGGTGGTAAAACCCTCCTGGCGGGATTATAATGCGATGCCGGGCGAGATCATCATCGAACTGGACCCCGGCATGGCCTTCGGCACCGGCACTCACCCGACCACGTCCCTTTCCATGCAGCTGATCGAGGCGTACCTGCGGGAGGGTGCCGCCTTTCTCGACGTCGGCACCGGCTCCGGTATTCTCATGGCGGCTGCGGGCAAACTGGGTGCAGGGGTATTGGCGGGCTCCGACCGGGATGAACTGGCCGTGCACATAGCAGCCGAAAACCTGCGGCGCAACGGGATCAAGGAGGGTCGTTTCCATCTGGCTCAGGGGATGCTGGCGGCGCCTTTCAAAGGCCCCTTCGACATCGTGGCGGCCAATATCCTGACCCACATCATCCTGGAGTTGCTCGACGACATCCCCAGGGTGCTAAAAAACGGCGGCATCTTCATATGCTCCGGAATCATTGCCGAAAACCAGAACCTAGTGGTCGGCAAGCTTAAAACCATAGGCTTTGAGATCCTCGAGATCCTTTTGAAAGAGGGATGGGTTGCAATTGCCGGGCGATCGCGTACAGACTGATTCAGTCGTCTGTTATTTTGGATTTGGCTGTATCGCGGTAAGTTGAACACCTCAGGCACAAAGAGAAGCCAACGTGCAGCACCCTGGGAAACCAAAACACTAAAAAAGTGCATACCTAAAACGCCATGCGTATCCTGCTCGTCGAAGACGACTCCAAAATCGCCTCATTCATCCTCAAAGGGCTGAAAGCCGAGGGTTTCGCCGTGGACCACGCCGCCGACGGCGAGCAAGGCCTGGACCTCGCTTTGACGGAGCCCTACGCCGCCGCCGTCGTGGATGTCATGCTGCCCAAGCTGAACGGGCTCGATCTGATCAAAACGATGCGCCGTGAGAAGGTGAAAACCCCGGTCATCGTGCTGAGCGCCAAGGGGGCGGTGGAAGACCGGGTAAAGGGGCTTCAGACCGGCGCGGACGACTACCTCGCCAAGCCCTTTGCGTTTTCCGAGCTCCTGGCGCGCGTGCAGGCCCTCATCCGCCGACACACCGATGCGGCCGAACCCACCCGCTTATCCTTTGAAGATCTTTCCATGAACCTGATCACGCGCGAGGTCTTCCGCGGCAAGACGCAGATCGAGCTGCAGCCCTTGGAGTTTTCGCTGCTCGAATACCTGCTGCGCAACGCCGGCCGCGTGGTTTCCAAGACCATGATCATGGAAAACGTGTGGGACTACAACTTCGACCCGCAGACCAATGTGGTCGAGTCCCGCATATACAAGCTGCGCGAGAAAATCGACAAGGACATTTCAACCAAACTGATCCACACCGTGCGCGGAGTGGGCTATGTCGTTAAAAAAATTACGTAATGTCAGCCGCACACTGGCCTTCCGTTTGACCCTCTGGTACGCGGGGATTTTCCTTTTTTCAGCGGCGGTGGCCTTTGCTTTTTTCTATTATTTCATCACTCTCAGCCTGAGGAACCGCACCGACCAGGATCTCCTATCCGAAGTGCGCAGCTTTGCCTCGATCATGACGTTCGAAGGGGTCGAGTCCGTCAAACGGCGTGCGCTGCTGGAATCCCAGGCCGCGGGCGAGAAGAAGATTTTCATTCAGTTGCTTTATCTCGACGGCCGACTGTTCTCCTCCTCGAACATGTCCTATTTCCACAATATTCCGGTTTCCAGGGACGCCATCGGCCGCATGCTCGCGCAGGACGAGCCCCTTTTCGCCACGGTCAACTCCCCCGACCTTCGCCATGAAATCCGGGTGGTTTATGCGCTGTTGGGCCCGGGGTTGATCATCCATCTCGGGCTGTCCATGGACGACCTGACCCGCTTCATCGAGGCGTTTCAACGCATCTTTGTCGCGACCATGGCCGCCCTTTTCGCCCTGGCGGTGGGCATGGGCTGGTTCATGGCGCGTCGAGCGCTTGCCGGGGTCGAAACCGTGACTCGGACGGCGCGTTGGATCTCCGACGGGCGCCTGGCAGAGCGCGTCCCACTTGGAAAGGGGGGGGATGAGATCGACCAGCTGGCCGTGACTTTCAACGGGATGCTCGACCGCATCCAGGGGCTGGTGAACGGCATCAAGGAGATGACCGACAACATCGCGCACGATCTCAAAAGCCCCATCACGCGCATCCGCGGCCAGGCCGAGATCGCGCTCACGGGCGGCGCTTCGAGGGCGGAGTTGGAGACGATGGCCTCGTCGGCCGTCGAGGAGTGCGACCGGCTGCTCGAGATGATCAACACCATGCTCTTCATTTCCCGCACCGATGCCGGGGTGACCCAACCGGACCTGAAAGAGATCGACATCGCGGCGGTGGTTCGTGATGCCTGCGGACTTTTTCAATCTCTGGCCGAGGAAAAAAAGATCGCCCTCACCTGGGATGCGCCGGAACACTTCGAACTAATAGGAGATATACGCCTAATCCAGCGCATGCTGGCCAACCTCCTGGACAACGCGATCAAATACACCCCCGCGGGCGGCCGGGTGAAGGTCGAGCTCCGGCTCAATCCGGACCGGGCGCTTTCAATCGCCGTGCGGGACTCAGGGGTGGGCATTTCAGTAAAAGATCTGCCTCAAATCTTCGAGCGCTTCTACCGCGGAGACCCCAGCCGTTCCCAGGCCGGCGCGGGATTAGGGCTTAGCTTTGCGCGGGCCGTCGCCCGCGCTCACGGCGGCGACATCACCGTAGAGAGCTCACCTGACGGAAGCACCTTCACCGTGAGCATTCCGACCGCGCCCGCCTGAAGGCAGGCGTAGGTATGCATGGTACTTTGTGGCACCATGCTGCTTGACATGCATTTGCTGCCCTTGATATAAGAGATCTCGTTTTGCAGATACACTGGGTTTTTCAAACCGTTTAATTTTAAGCAGTTTTCAGTGCAGGCGTACTTTCCCTGTTATGTCTTGTTAACTTTTCAACCACATCATCACAGGCTTTTCTCGGGAGGGAGTCATGGCTGAAACCAAAAAGTCGCAAGCGG
>Ga0075339_1000135_pt1 | contig 9940 bp, 7 predicted proteins | sample RushMan_CattailN_4_FD_120076 | JGI IMG/M metagenome (GOLD analysis project Ga0075339, IMG submission 120076) | Natural and restored wetland microbial communities from the San Francisco Bay, California, USA, that impact long-term carbon... | ecosystem: Environmental > Terrestrial > Soil > Wetlands ... | reverse complement strand
CGGAGAGGTCACCGACCCGGGTCTGCTGGCGCGGCCCGGTGAAGCCGAGGCGCTGCGCGAGCTGGGAGGCCGACAGCTCCTTCCTCCCGAGCCGCACGACGGAGCGCACGTCCTCGACGGCGTCGATGACACGGTGCTCCCGCCAGGCGTCGAGCTCGCGGACCTCCTGGGTGAGCAGGGCGAGCCGGACCGTGACCCCGGCCTTCCGTGTGCCCGCCGCCAGCGGGACCTCGCCGGCGAGGGCGCGCAGCAGCGTCGACTTCCCGGCGCCGTTGACCCCGACCAGGCCCACCCGGTCGCCGGGGCCGAGACCCCAGGTGAGCCGGTCGAGCAGGACCCGGTCGCCCACCGCCACCGTGGCGTCGACGAGGTCGACGACGTCCTTGCCGAGCCGGGTGGTGGCGAAGCGCACGAGCTCGACGTCGTCACGCGGGGGCGGTTCGTCGGCGATCAGTGCGTTGGCGGCGTCGATCCGGAAGCGTGGCTTGCTCGTGCGCGCGGGCGGTCCGCGCCGCAGCCAGGCCAGCTCCTTGCGCAGCAGGTTGTCGCGGCGCTCGGCGAGGACGCCCGCCAGCCGCTCGCGTTCGGCCCTGGCCAGGACGTAGGCCGCGTAGCCACCCTCGTACTGGTGCACGTGCCCGGAGTCGACCTCCCACGTCCGCGTCGCCACGGCGTCGAGGAACCAGCGGTCGTGGGTGATGACGACGAGCGCCGTGCCCGGCCGGGCGTCGGCGCGGGCGAGGTGTGCGGCGAGCCAGGCGACACCCTCGACGTCGAGGTGGTTCGTGGGCTCGTCGAGGAGGAGCAGGTCCGGGGACGCGACGAGCAGCGCGGCGAGGGCGACCCGGCGTCGCTCGCCGCCGGACAGCGGGCCGACGAGCGCGCCGAGGCCGCCCGCCACGGGCGCGTCGAGGCCCCCGAGCAGCCCGGTGAGGACGTCGCGGACCCGCGCGTCCGATGCCCACTCGTGCTCGGCGAGGTCACCGAGCACCGCCTCGGCCACCGTGGCGGTGGGGGCGAGCGTGTCGTCCTGGGCGAGGACGCCGACCGTCAGGCCACCGGTACGGGCCACCCTCCCCTCGTCGACCGGGAGCTCGCCGGCGAGGACGCGGAGCAGGGTGGTCTTGCCGCCCCCGTTGCGACCGACGACGCCGATGCGGTCCCCGCCCCCGACGCCGAGCGAGACGGCGTCGAGCACCTGGGCGGTACCGAGCGCGAGCGACGCGCGCTCGACGGACACGAGATTGGCCACCGCGCGACCCTACCCACGCGGCGCCGGCCGCACCGCATCCGGTGGGATCGTCAGTCGACGCGGTGCGGGATGACGTGGGCGCCGTGCACCGGCCCGGTGGCGCGACGCACGTCGCGGACCACACCGGACGCGGTGAGCGCGACCGCGAGGTCGATGCCGGCCTCGTTGTCCTCGACGAGGAACGCCACCGTGGGGCCGGAGCCGGAGACGATGCCGCCGAGGGCCCCGTACTCCATGCCGGACGCGAGGACGTCGCCGATGGAGGGCCTCAGCGACACCGCGGCCTCCTGGAGGTCGTTGGCGAGCTGGGGGGCCAGCTCGTGCGGGTCGCCGGTGCGCAGCGCCGCCATGAGCGCGGGGTTCGGCGCCGGGTCGGGGACCTCGGTGGTCCCCCGCAGCCGGTCGCACTCGGCGTACACGGCCGGGGTCGACAGCCCGTCCTCCCCGAGCGCGAACACCCAGTGGTACGTGCCCCGGGCGAGCACCGGCGCGAGCAGCTCGCCGCGTCCGCTGCCCATCGCCGTGCCGCCGGAGACGAGGAAGGGCACGTCGCTGCCGAGCTCGGCGGCCGCCTCCTCGAGCTCGTCGCGGTCCAGCCCGAGCTCCCACAGGTGGTCCAGGGCCACGAGCGTGGCCGCGGCGTCGGCGGACCCCCCGGCCATCCCCCCGGCCACGGGGATGCCCTTGCGGATGCGGACGTGGACCGGGTCCACCTCGCGGGACCTCCGGAGCAGGCGGGCGGCCCGCAGGGCGATGTTGTCGTCGCCGAGCGGGACGCCGGTGGCGAGCGGCCCCGACACGCTGACCCCCCACTCGTCGGCGACGGAGACGGTGACGTCGTCGTGGAGGCTGACGGCCTGGAACACCGTCGAGAGCGAGTGGTAGCCGTCCTCGCGCAGCGGCCCGACGAGCAGCTCGAGGTTCACCTTGGCCGGGACGCGCACCGTCACGGGGCCGGGCACGAGGGGGGCCGAGGTCATGGCTTCACCCTAGTCAGGCCGAGTGGCCGTTCCGGCCGCGGCGATCCGCGCGAACGCCGCGACATCGAGCTGCTCCCCCCGGGTGCGGGGGTCGACGCCCGCGGCCCGCAGTGTCTCCTCCGCCGCGGCCGGGGACCCGGCCCACGCGGCGAGCGCCGCCCGCAGGGTCTTGCGCCGCTGCGCGAAGGCCGCGTCGACGACTCGGAACACGTCCTCGCGCGGGGCCGGTCCAGCGGGCGGCTGGCGGCGGGTGAGGCCGACGAGTCCCGAGTCGACGTTCGGCACCGGCCAGAAGACGCCCCGGGGCACGTGCCCCGCGAGCCGGACCTCGCCGTACCACGCCGCCTTGACGCTGGGCACGCCGTACGTGCGCGAGCCCGGACCCGCCGCGAGCCGTTCGGCGACCTCGAGCTGGACCATGACGAGCACCCGTTCGATCGAGGGGAAGCGCTCGAGGAGGCGGAGCACCACCGGGACCGACACGTTGTACGGCAGGTTGGCGACGAGGGCGGTCGGCGCGGGCCCGGGGAGCTCGGTGACGGTGAGGGCATCGGCCGCGACGACCTCGAGCCGGTCGGCCAGTCCGGGCGCATGGGCCCGGACGGTCTCGGGCAGCGCCGCGGCGAGCACCGGGTCGACCTCGACGGCGACGACGCGGCGCACGGCGGGCAGCAGCGCGAGCGTGAGGCTGCCGAGCCCCGGACCCACCTCGACGACGACGTCGTCGGGGCCCACTCCGGAGACGCGCACGATGCGGCGCACCGTGTTGCCGTCGACGACGAAGTTCTGCCCCCACTGCTTGGTGGGCCGCACCCCGAGGTGGTCCGCCAGCTCGCGGATCTCCGCGGCCCCGAGGAGGGCGGCATCGGGGGCGTCGCTCACGGGCTCACCCTAACGACGACGGGGCCCCGGACCGCAGTGGTCCGGGGCCCCGTCGCTGCGCGTCGGTCAGGCCGCGTGGGCGCAGCCCCACGGCGACAGGCCGGAGATGGCGTAGTACCGGTTCGCGACCGTGATCTGCTCGGCGCGGGAGGCGAGGTCGGCGCGGGGGGCGAAGTCGTCGCCACCCATCGCGAGCCAGGACCCCTGCGCGAACTGGAGGCCGCCGTAGTAGCCGTTGCCGGTGTTGATCGACCAGTTGCCACCGGACTCGCACTGGGCGATCCGGTCCCACATCGCCGCGTTGGCGAGGTTGATCCCGGCGCCGGAGGTGTTGCCGGCGCTCGGGGCCGGAGCGGGGGCCGGAGCGGGCTTGGTGCCGACCTTGACGACGGCGTCGACGGGCTGGGTGAGGACCTTCTGGCGGAGCACCTTGGAGGACTGCAGCTTGCCGTCGACGTAGGTGTTCTCGCGGACGACCTTCTTGGAGCCCGTGCGGCCCGCCGTGACGACGACGGTCTGCCCCTCGGTGAGGCTGGAGTCCTTCTGCTTGGTCGTCGCGTAGGCGATCGACTCGGTGCGGGTGACCTTCTTCACCGTGACCCGCTTGACGACGATCTTCATCCCGTCCTCGACGGGGGTGTCGACGCCCGGCTTGACGCGGTCGAGCGCCGACCGGTTGACCCCGAGCTCGGCGAGCACGCCGGAGACGATCGGGGCGGCCGACTTCACGGTGCGGGTCTTCCCGTCGACCGTGACCTTGACCTTCTTGGGCGTCGTGACCGCCATCTCCAGGCCGTCGCGGCCGAGCGGCTGCGAGCGGGACGCGGTGAGGACGGCACCCTCGGTGCGCAGCCCGATCTCGGTGAGCGCGGCGTCGACGGTGGTGGCGGTGGTCCAGTACTCCCTGGTCACGCCGTCGACGGTGACCGTCAGCTTGCGGCCGTACCGGACCGAGATGTGGTCGCCGTCCTCGACGGCGCTGGCGGCCGACGGGACGACGGTGTCGTGCTCGCCGAGCTCGATGCCCTGCTTGGCGAGGACGTCACCGACGGTGGAGCCGAAGACGTGGACCGACGAGGCGTTGCCGTCGACGGACAGCGCGACGGCCTTGTCGTAGTGGGCGACGCCGACGGCGCCGACGGCGACGACGAGCGCGGCGGCTCCTTGGGCGACGTAACGAAGGGGACGGGACAGCACAGGTGCTCCAGGGTCGTGGGTTCCGGGCTCGGACGCTCGGCCGACAGCCGGGAAGGGCCACGGACGGTGGTGCCTCCGTGCGTGTCTGGCGCCCTGACCGCGGTGTCTCGGGCGCGTCCACACGTGCCGACCGAGGCGCTTCCGCCCCGGCCATTTCGTCTACCGTGCAGGAACCGTGGGGCGAAGGTCAAATTTCGGTAACGCTTCGTCGCTCAGGTCACATCCCCGCCCAGACCCCACCAGTAACACCAGCCTCTTCAGTCACTCACCAGGGCCCGTACAGACGTTCGGCGTTGTCGCTCACCGCCTCGCAGAGCGTGGGCACGGCCACGCCGAGCACCGACGCCATCGCCCGCACCGTCAGCGGCACGAGCATCGGGCTGTTGGAGGCACCCCGCCAGGGGTGGGGTGTCAGGTACGGGGCGTCGGTCTCGACGAGGACCTGGCCGAGGGGGACCACCGACAGGGCGTCCCGCAGGCCCTTGGCGTTCTTGAACGTCACCGTGCCCGCGAAGGAGAGGTGGTAGCCACGACGCACGCACTCGGTCGCCATCTCCACGTCCCCGGAGAAGCAGTGCATGACGGTGCGCTCGGACGCGCCCTCCTCCGCGAGGATGCGGAGCACGTCGTCGTGGCTGTCGCGGTCGTGGACCTGCAGGGTGCGGTCCAGCCGTGTGGCCATCTCGATGTGCCGCCGGAACGACTCCTGCTGGGCGGGCACGCCGTCGGGGCCGGTGCGGTAGTAGTCGAGCCCGGTCTCCCCCACGACCCGGGTCCGCGGGTGCCGGGCGAGCTCCTCGATGCGCGCGATCGCGCCGTCGAGGGCCCCGGCCTCGGCGAGGCCCGGAGCCTCGTTGGGGTGGATCGCCACGCCGGCGAGCACGGCGGGGTGGGCCTCGGCGGCCGCCACCGCGAACTCGGCCCCCGCGACGTCGCAGCCGACCTGGACCACCCGGTCGACCCCCACGGTGGCCGCGGCGGCCAGCACCGGCCCGAGGTCGGCGACCGTGACCTCGTGCCCCTCGCGCGAGATGTCGAGGTGGGTGTGGTTGTCGACGACCGGGATCGGAAGCGGGTCCGGCGCCTCCGGCTCCCCGCGCCGGCTCGGCTGCGACGTCATGCGCTCAGGCCTCGGCCCGGGCCAGCTCGTCGTCGACGACCGACTCGTCGAGCTTGGTGAACACCGGCGCGGGCTTGCTCATCGGGGTGCCGACGACCACCGGTCGCGACTCCCAGCGGGGTGTGCTCGAGTAGTCGCCGGTGATCACCGGGTACTCGCGGTCGGCGTCCTCGGGGTCGAGCCCGCGCACGGTCTCCAGCCGCGGCATCGGCATGAACTCGCCCTCGCCGCCGAGGACCCGGTGGACCCGGTTCGCGGCGTGGGGGAGGAACGGCGCGAGCAGGGTGTTGAGGTCCGAGACGCACTGCACGAGCGTGTGGAGCACGGTGGCGAGCCGCTCGCGCTGCTCCTCGCCCTTGAGCTTGAACGGCTCGGTCCGGGAGACGTAGGCGTTGACCTCGCCGACGACGCGCATCGCCTCGGCGATCGCCGCCTTCTGGCGGTGGCGGCCGAGCAGGTCACCCACGGTGTGGAAACCCGCGAGCACCGTCTCGCGCACCTCCTCGTCGACCGGCTCGAGCGGCCCGGGGGCCGGGATCTCGCCGAAGCTCTTCGCGACCATCGCGGCCGTCCGAGAGACGAGGTTGCCCCACCCGGCGACGAGCTCGGAGTTGTTGCGCTGCACGAACTCGCGCCACGTGAAGTTGGCGTCCTGGCTCTCCGGCCCTGCGGCGCAGATGAAGTAGCGGATGCCGTCGGGGCCGTAGCGCTCGAGGACGTCGCGGACGAGGATCGTGTAGCCGCGGGAGGTCGAGAACTGCTTGCCCTCCATCGTGAGGAACTCGCTCGAGACGACCTCGGTCGGGAGGTTGAGCTCGCCGTAGACGCCGGGCTCGCCGCCGCGCGCGCCCTTGCCCGCGTAGCCCAGCAGCTCGGCCGGCCAGATCTGGGAGTGGAAGGTGATGTTGTCCTTGCCCATGAAGTAGTAGGACACGGCCTCCGGGTCGTTCCACCACTCCCGCCAGCGCTCGGGGTCGCCCTGGCGACGCGCCCACTCGACGGACGCCGAGAGGTAGCCGATGACGGCGTCGAACCAGACGTAGAGCCGCTTGGTCGGGTTGTCGCGCCAGCCGTCGAGGGGCACCGGGATGCCCCAGTCGATGTCGCGGGTCATCGCCCGGGGCTTGATGTCGTCGAGGATGTTGAGGCTGAAGCGGATGACGTTGGGTCGCCACGTCCCGGAGGCGTCGCGGCCCTCCAGCCACGCCCGCAGCGTGTCGGCGAGCGCGGGGAGGTCGAGGAAGAAGTGCCGCGTCTCGACGAACTCCGGCGCCTCCCCGTTGATCTTGCTCCGCGGGTTGATGAGGTCCTCGGGCTCGAGCTGGTTGCCGCAGTTGTCGCACTGGTCGCCGCGGGCGTCGGGGTAGTGGCAGATCGGGCACTCGCCCTCGATGAACCGGTCCGGGAGGGTTCGACCCGTCGACGGCGAGATCGCCCCGAGCTGGGTGCGCTCGACCATGTAGCCGTTGAGCCAGTTCTGGTGGAACAGCTCCTGGGCCACCGCATAGTGGTTCGCGGTCGTCGTGCGCGTGTAGAGGTCGTAGGTGCACCCGAGGTCGGCGAGCTCGCCGGCGATGACCGCGTGGTTGCGGTCGACGAACTCGCGCGGGGTGATCCCCGCCTGGTCGGCGAGGACGAGGATCGGGGTGCCGTGCTCGTCCGAGCCGCTCACCATGAGGACGTCGTGGCCCGCCATCCGCATGTACCGGCTGAACACGTCGGAGGGCACCCCGAAGCCGGCGACGTGGCCGAGGTGGCGGGGCCCGTTGGCGTAGGGCCAGGCGACGGCGGAGAGCACCTTCATGCGGCTGATCCTAGGTGCCCTCGCGCAGCGGTCCCCGCCGCGCCTCGGGGCGCGGGACGCTCACCGCTGCCACGTGTAGGGCGTGGTCGTCGTCACCTTGACGAGCCCGGAGCGCTCGAGGATCGGCCGGGAGAACTCCGTGGAGTCGCTCTGCAGGTACCGCTTGCCGAGCCGCAGCGCCGAGCGGGCCCGCTCGGCCGTCAGGGCGCGGTAGATGCCGCGGCCCCGCCACTGCGGCGTCGTGGCGCCGCCCCAGATGCCCGCGACCTCGGTGCCGGCCACCGGCTCGAGGCGCCCGGCGCTCACGATCTCGCCGTCGGCCTCGGCGACCCAGATCTCGACGTCCGGATCGCGGTCGAGGCGGTCGAGCAGGTCGTCGGCGCGCCGGTCGGACACCGGGTCGCCGAACACACGGTCGGCCATCGCGCTCATCGCGCGGACGTCGGCCTCCTCGGTGATGCGACGCAGCGTCACCCCCTCGGGCAGGGGGACGTCCACCGCGAGACCCTCTGCCGGGCCCATCATCACGGACTCGACCTCGCCCTGGACGAAGCCGTGGTCCAGGAGGGCCTCGTGCAGGCCGGGTGCGAGGTCGTGCCCGCGCGTCTTCCACTCGACCTCGTGGACCTCCGGGTCGGCCCGGAAGTGCTCGAGCGCCTCGCCGACCCAGCGGCGCAGCGCCGCGGCATCGGCCCCGCCGAGGTCGCGGTAGCCGACGAACCCGAAGCCGCCCGGGAACGTCACGAGGTGCAGGGGTCCGAGCCGGGAGACGGCCAGGCCTCCGGCCGCTTCGGCGGAGGTGCGCAGCTGGTCGTCGTAGACGCGCAGGAGCGTCTCGGGTGAGGTGTCCACGACACGGATCGTTGCGTGCCCGCCGGCCGCGCGCACCTCGTTTCCGTCGGCACTGCCCTCCGGAGGCCACACGCAGCCGGGGACGACACCGGCCCGATCCCCACACCCTCCCGGCACCCACACACCGCCCAGACGTCCACACACGCCATCGCGCGAGCGCCTGCCAACACCATGTGCGGATGGCGGCACCGCGTGCGGATGGCGGCACCGCGTGCGGATCCCGGCGGCGTGAGTGCGTGCGGGCGGGGTGCGTGGGTCCCGGCGCCGGTCCATAGGCGGGAGCATGCGGGGCGCGACGCGCGTGGGTACCTGCGTCGGCGGCCGGGGCCCCGTCTGGCGACAACGGTTCGGTCACGGTGGAACCGGACGGGACTACGCTGACGTCGGACCGTCGTTTGACCCCTCGTCCGACCACGAGGGGTGGTCGCCGCACCAAGGAGGACGCCGTGCTGGCTGCCCTCACGGGGATGGGCCTGTCCGCTGCCGCGGGCCTGAACGCCTACATCCCGTTCCTCGTCGTCGCGCTCGGCGCGCGCCTCACGGACGTCGTCGTCCTGCCCGCCGGCTGGGAGTGGATGGAGAGCAACTGGGCGATCGGCATCGGCGTCGCGCTCCTGCTCACCGAGATCGTCCTCGACAAGGTGCCGGCTGTCGACACCGTCAACGACACCATCCAGACCTTCATCCGGCCGAGCATGGGCGGGATGATCTTCGCCGCGACGACGGCGGCGGCGGAGGTCGACAGCTCGACGTGGATGCAGGAGAACCCCTGGGTGTCGGTGGTGCTCGGCGTCGTCATCTCGGGCCTGGTCCACGGCGGGAAGATGGCGGCCCGGCCGGTCATCAACGGCGCCACCGCGGGGGTCGGTGCGCCCGTCGTCTCCACCGTCGAGGACGTGTCGTCGGTCGGCCTGTCGTTCCTCGCCATCCTCGCCCCGGTGCTCGCGCTCGTCGCGATGGTCCTGCTCGCGTGGCTGCTCATCTGGATGTGGCTGAGGGTCCGCCGATGGCGGCGCACGCGCCGCGACCCCGCCTACGCGGCCCCCTGACCGACGCGGACGGCCGGTCAGCGCGGGACGACGCGGTCCGGGTCCGGAGGGCCCAGCGGCTGCACCCGCCCCCAGTCGGAGAACCTGAGGTCGGTGGGCTCCTCGCCGGGCACGAGCAGGCGGAGCAGCTCGCCACCGCCGTCGGCGGCCACCCAGAGCCTGGGCCCGTCGGTGCGCCCCAGCACCCAGGCCTCGCGACCGCCGACCTCGTCGGGGACGACCGGCACCGGGTCGGACTCGAGCGCCCCGACGTCGGCGCGGGCGAAGATGTCGGTGAGCAGGGTGCGGAGGGTCCACGGTGCGACCCGCCGGGCCTGCGCCCCGGGGACCTCGTGCCACCCTGCCGCGGACGCCCTGGCAACCTCGGGCGACTCCCCCCGGCCGCGCCAGAAGTCGAGGTCACCGGCGAGCCAGTGCTCCTCGTCGACGGTGAGCACGTCGGCGAGGCCGGCACCCTTCTGCTCGACGACGACGTGCTGGTTCGTGCCCGCGGCGTCGCCCTCGAGCTCGATGCGCACCTCGCGGCCGCCGCGCACCACGGTCCCCACCGCCCGCGCCGAACCTGCGGCGAGCGCGAAGGTCCGGGCGTCGCGGAGGGCCTCCGCCGTCGAGGGCAGCACGACCTCCGGTGTACCGGCGGAGGCGGACCGCGTCGGCGGGGTGTCAGCGGACGAGGTGGCCGGCGCGGGACCCGCGTCACCGCACCCCGTGGCGCCGGCGAGCAGGACCACGAGCGCGAGACGCGCCGCCGCGACCGTTGGTCTCGACACCATGACCACCGTCCCCTGGTCGGACAGCCATCGT
>Ga0075339_1000134_pt1 | contig 9945 bp, 7 predicted proteins | sample RushMan_CattailN_4_FD_120076 | JGI IMG/M metagenome (GOLD analysis project Ga0075339, IMG submission 120076) | Natural and restored wetland microbial communities from the San Francisco Bay, California, USA, that impact long-term carbon... | ecosystem: Environmental > Terrestrial > Soil > Wetlands ... | reverse complement strand
GGCTCTTGCGCAGAACCACCCTCAATGCATTGTTGATTTCAGCGAGCTCCTCGGTTTTAGCCCTTAGTTCATCCTCCACCGTGCGGCGGGCTGAGATCTCGTTCCGCAGGCTTGCGTTCAGCTCCTCGAGGGCCGCCGTACGCCGCTTGACCCCTTCTTCCAGTTCCTGATTGGCCTTGAGAAGTTTTTCCTCGGCAATTTTGCGTTCGTGGATGTCGGCATGGATGCCGATGGCGCGGGCAGCTCCGCCGTCCGCATCCCTTTGGAACACACGGCCGACGCCTTGAATCCAACGCCAGCTGCCGTCCTTGCACCTGATCCGGAATTCCGCCGAGAAGGTGGGGTGGCTTCCAGATAAAACAAGATTCAGGATAGGCAGGGTCGCTGCCCGGTCATCGGGAAACAAAAGTTCCTGCCATCTTTCGAATGAGAGCGGGAACTCCTGGGGAGAATACCCGAGCATGGTGTAGTAGATGTCGTTGCAGACGACCGCACCGCTTTTGATGTCCCAATCCCACCATCCGATGGTCGCCCCCTCGGTGGCCATCCGGAGGCGTTCCCCGCTCAGCTTGAGAGCTTCCTCGGCGTGGTGCAAATCGGTGATGTCCGAGACGGTCGACAGAATGCACGTTTGCCCCTGGAACTCGATCAAGTTGGCGGAAATCAAGCCCCACCGCACCTCTCCGGATTTTCGATGAAGCCTGAACTTGTAATTGTTGACCGTTCCGTATTTGGTCAAAAGCCGCCTCAGGTTCCGGCTGTCTTCGGGATTTTCGTAAAATCCCAGCTCAAGGGCCGTTCGGCCGATGAGTTCTTCATTTGTGTATCCGGTCAAAAAGGACTCAGCGGGGTTTGCCTCGAGATATCGGCCCTCGTCGAAGGTGGTTATGACAAATCCGTGGGGGCTGGCATTGAACATCTTGGAAAACTTGCTCTCCGAGTGCTGCAGCGCAATTTCCGCAAGCTTGCGTTCGGTGATGTCGATGCAGGCGCCGAGCCTGCGGACCGGGACTCTGCCGGAGGCGGTTTCGCGGAAAAACGTGCGGCCCCGCCAGATAATCCAGCGCACCTCGCCGTTCGGCCTCACAATGCGGTGCTCGGATAAAAAATCGCCGGTGCTTTTCGGGTCCAATGCCCGGCGGTGCGTTTCAAGGACGCGGGCGCGGTCCTCCGGGTGCACGATGCTCCAGGCCTCTTCATCGGTTTTGAGTGTTCCAACCGCTTGGCCTGCGATGGCGTACATTTCCGCAGACCACTGCCGGTTGCCGGTTTCGAGGTCCGTGGTGTAAGTGCCGACCTGGGCAGCTTCGACCGCCAGCCGCAGCCGCTCCTCCTTATCCCGCAGAGAAGCTTCTATCTTTCTGTGCTCGGTGGTGTCCACTATGATCCCGCGCGAACCGACGATGCGCCCGTTCCGGACGATCGGCCCAGAGTGGGCCAAATGAGAAACCGTGCGGCCGTCCTTGAGGACCGCGGTGTACTCGTTGGGCCCGCTGTAATTGCCGGCCAGCACCCGGCCGACGTTCTGCCGCGCGCGTGCGCGGTCTTCGGGGATCAGCAATTCAATCGGATAAAAACCCCGTTCGACGTCCTCGGGGGTGACACCGAACCTCTCGTAGCCGTTTCGGTTCAGGAACAGGATCCTGCCGGTCGGGTCCATCTCGTAGACGGTCTCCGGCAGAATGTCCAACATCTCCCGGAAGCGCTCCTCGCTAACCGGCTGTGCGGCAGCAGGGTCTTCAACGGGCTGGATGTGCACGATCCGCAATCCGGATTCCTGGCGGACCGAGGTGAAGCGGCACAGGCAGGTTTTTCCGTCGCGGCGGGTGATCATGGACTCGCGCACCCTCGGAACTCCTGGAGCAGCCTCGTCGCGCGATTCGGCCTGAATGAGCTTGCGGTGTTCCTCGCCGGGGTAGACCAGACCCAGCCAGGTGGGGATATCAGGGACCTCGCCGGCGGCATAGCCGGTGATTTGCTCGAGCCGCGAGTTGAACAGGAGGATCTTGCCGTCGGCATCATGGACCAGAACCCCGAAAGGGCTTGAAGCGAACAATTCACGATAAAGACTCTCAGACCCCTTTGGATCGGAATCAAGCTCTGGCTTCCGCAACTCCTCAGGTTCAGGTGGGGGCATGGGCCGGTTCATTTCGTCTTGACCAACCTCCCGCTCGGCAGGATGGGGGATCGATCGGCGGAATAGCGAAAGGCGCCTCTATGTTGGCTTCGATCAGGGCCGCCGGACTGGAAATAGAGACTTGAATCTTACAGCAATTAGCTACAGGGACCGGTTTTATTCGTCAAGGGGTATTTGCGCAGCCGTTGACGGGTCGCGCCGGGGATCGGGGATCTTTCTTGGAGACAGGATGGAGCGTCGAGGAGATGTTCGAGCAAGTAAAAAAATTGTGCCCGGGTCGAGCAGCGGCCCCGAAGCGTGCCGTTTTTGCCACCGGAAGGAAATTTTGATGATGTCCGGTTTTCTCGAATTTTCACCGCTGAAGGTATAGGTGCTGCAGAAGTGGGACAGATTTTAAAACTGAAAAGGGGTTATGTGATCGTTTCACATAACCCCTTGGGTTTACTTGGCTGAGGGACTAGGATTCGAACCTAGGTTAACGGGGCCAGAACCCGTTGTCCTGCCGCTAGACGATCCCTCAGCAATGAAAAACACAATAACCGACCGCGCGCGGTCAGTCAAGGGCGATTTTGCTTTCCGGCTGTCGTGACACCGTGAAATAGCTCAACTTTACCCTTTTTCGATGTGCCCGATCGCCTTGTGCAGACGCGCGAGCGTCTTCTGCTTGCCAATCACGGCAGCGATCTCGAAGATGCCCGGACTGGCTGCCCGCCCACTCAGGGCGACCCGCACCGGTTGGGCGATCTTGCCGAGCTTGAGGCCGGTCTCCGCCATCACGGCTTTGAAGGTTTCCTCCAGGCCGTGTTCGGAGAAATCCTCCAGCGCTTCGAGCCTCGCGGTCAGGGATTTCAGCGCCGGAAGCGCCTCGGCCGTCAAGAATTTTCTGGCGGCGTCCGGCTCGTAAGAGATTTCGTTCTGGAAATAAAATAGCGCCTGGTCGGCCATGTCCTTCAGGGTTTTGCTGCGGGCCGACAGGGTGGTGATGGCCTTTTCCGTCCGGCTGTCGGCTGCGATCTCGATCCCGTGCGCCCGCATGAAGGGCGTGAGCGGCGCCACGAGCTGCGGCGCCGGGGTCGCCTTGATGTGGTCGGCGTTCAGGGCCAGGAGTTTTTCCATGTCGAAGACGCCGGCGGCGCGGCCGATGTTCTCCAAGTTGAAAACTTCGATGAGCTCAGCCTTGGTGAAGAACTCCTGGTCGCCGTGGGACCATCCCAGCCGCACCAGGTAGTTGATCAGGGCTTCCGGCAAAAAACCCATGTCGCGATAGGCGGTGACCGAGGTGGCGCCGTGGCGTTTGCTCAGGCGGGTGCGATCCCGGCCGAGCACCATGGGGACATGGCCGAACAGGGGCAAAGGGCAGCCGAAGGCTTTGTAGAGCTGGATCTGTTTGGGGGTGTTCATCACGTGGTCGTCGCCGCGGATGATGGTGTTGACCCCCATGGTGATATCGTCCACCACCACCGCGAGGTTGTAGGTGGGGCTGCCGTCGCTGCGGCATATGACGAAATCGTCCAGTTCATCGTTCTGGAAAACGATGTTGCCCTTGACGACATCCTCCAGCACCGTGGTGCCGGTGAGCGGGGCCTTGAAACGCACTACCGCCGTGTCGCCGGGGGGCAGGTTTTTATTGCGGCAGGTCCCATCATACTTCGGTTTGCCGCCGGTGGCCAGGGCCTTCTGGCGCATCTGCTCAACCTGCTCGGGCGTGCAGGTACAGTAATAGGCGTGGCCGGTGCCCAGCAGTTTATGGATGTGCTCCAGGTAGACCGGGAAGCGCCGGGTCTGGAAATAGGGCCCGTCGTCCCAGTCCAGGCCGAGCCACTCCAGGGCCTCGAAGATGGCATCGACCGAGGCCTGGGTCGAGCGAGCTGTGTCCGTGTCTTCAATGCGCAGGACGAACTTGCCTTTCATGCGGCGTGCGTAAAGCCAGTTGAACAGGGCCGTCCGCGCCCCGCCGACGTGCAGATAGCCCGTCGGGCTCGGGGGAAAACGCGTGATGATTCCGGACATGACAGTCTCCTCGGATGACCGCATTTAAACCACGTGCGAGGGGTGCGGATGCCCAGCCCCCCGAATGGTATTACCTATATGATCAGTTCTTTTCTGCTTAGTGGTTATCGGTTTATCTAATTGAAATTAAATTTTAATACAATTTTTTTATTTCTAAACATTATCTAATTTACCTAAGCTTCGCCTAAGTAATTCCGCTGAGATACCTGGTTTGCGCAGTCGCCGGGAGCCGGCTTGCCTGGCAAACGTGCAGGGCGGCGGCATGCCGATCAGGCTTGCCGCTGGAGGCACAGTTTGTCGGACATGGTGTAATTACAAATTAAATCGGTATGTTGAATAAAAAATGGGCGCAGGGCGACTCGGAGCATTTGCATAGCACAGAACGCATTCTTTCTCAAGAGGCACCCCACACGTTTTTTTGGCTTGACATAACGGCCGAATTCAATTACTTAACGCGAAACTTTCGAGATAGGAAGCGTTTTAATTATTATCAATTTAAACTCAATTAGTTAGGAGATTACTCATGGGTTTGCCTAAGCGAAAAGTGTCCAAGTCCCGCAGAGACAAGCGCCGGACCGGCAAAAACCTCACGGCCCCGTCCATTTCCACCTGCCCGGAGTGCTCGGAACCTGTTCTGCCCCACCGCGCCTGCCCCAGCTGCGGCTCTTACAAGGGGCGCAAAGTCATCAAGACCGACGAAGCATAAGGAACAACGGAATGACACCCCACGAAACCCGGAAAAGCCGGCCGCTGGCCGGTTTGGACCTCGAGTCCCGGCAAATGGTTCTGGACACGGTGGCTCAGCTGAAAAAGCGGTTGCTGACCAAGGAGCGGATCCTCGAGTTCGACCGGAAGGAGATCTTCCCCGAAGACGTCATCCGGGAGATGCTGGGGCCCGAGATCGGCCTGCAGCTGCTGATGATTCCGGAGGCGTACGGTGGTCTGGGCGGCGGGGCGCGCGACAGCTGTGCCGTCACGCGTGAAATGGCCAAGGTCTGCCTGGGCATCACCACCGCTTTCTTTGCCATCCAGCTCGGGGCCGATCCCATCATGGTCGGCGCCACCGAGGAGCAGAAAAAGAAGTGGCTCGGCAAGATCGCCGCCGGCGAGGCCCTGGTGGCCTACGCGGTGACCGAGCCCGACGCGGGCAGCAACGTCGCCGCCCTGAAGACCAAGGCCGACCCGGTGACGGACGCCTCCGGCAGGGTTGCGGGATACCGCATCAACGGCAACAAGCAGTTCATTTCCACGGGCGGCTATGCGGACTTCATCACGGTGCTTGCCGCCGCGCCGGAAGGTCCCACCTTTTTCATCATGGAGAAGGACACCCCCGGCTATCAGCGCGGCAAGGGTGAGGAGAAGCACGGGATACGGGCTTCCAACACTTCGCCGCTGACCTTTACCGACGCTTTCGTGCCGGTGGAAAACGTGGTCGGCGGGGTGCCCGGACAGGGCCTGAAGCAGGCCAACGAGGTCTTCGGCTACACCCGGCTGATGGTGGCCGCCATGGGGCTGGGCGCGGGCGAGGCCGCGCTCGAGATCGCCGTCCCCTACGCCAAGGAGCGCATCCAGTTCAAGACCCCGCTGTCCGAGAAGCAGGGCTACACCCACAAGCTGATCGTGCCCAACGTGGTGCGACTGGCGGCGGCGGCAGCCTACATCGACGAGGTGGCCGAGCGGCTCGACGCCGGTGAGAAGGATCTCGAAGTGGAGGGCTCCATCGCCAAGTGGTTCGCTACCGAGGCGGGCAACCATGCGGCCGAGGACTGCATCCAGGCCCTGGGCGGCTACGGTTACATCAACGAGTACGGGGTGGAGAAGATTAAGCGCGACGTGCGCATCACCACCATTTACGAGGGCACGAGCGAGATCCAACAGAACATCATCAGCACCTTCCGCTGGAAGAAGAGCCGCAAGACCAAGGGCGCGTTCTACGGGGCAATGGCGGCCGAGATGGAGCAGTTGGAGAAAACCCGCCCGGGCTGCGGCGGCCGTTTCTACGCCTTGGCCGCCCGAGCGCTCAACCATTTGATCGTGGTGGCCGACACCAGCCGACTCACCCGGCAGCAGATCGTCATGTTCGACCTGGCGGACCTGATGGCCCACGTCGAGGTCGGCGTGGCCGCTGCGCGCAGGGCGGACGTTTTGGCCGCCGACGGCGACCCCCAGGCCGAACGCGCGGCGCTCGTCGCGCGGATTTTTGCCCGCGAGGTGTGCGAGCTTTTCGAACGCAACAGCCTGCGGATTCTCGCCGGTACCGACGGGATCGATTCCGCCGCCGCGGCCGTCTCGCTGGCCGAGATCCGCTTCGTCGAATTTGCCGCGAGCTGCCGCAACCTGATCAAGGACATGGACCGGCTGGCCGACATCGTTTTCGGGCGTGCGGCTTAACGGTTGAACGGTTTTGAGTTTAGCGAAGCACCAGGGAGAAAACGATGCGTTTCAAAGACAAGGTGGTCATGGTCACCGGCGGTGCGGCCGGGATCGGCCGAGTGACGGCCGAGGCGTTCGCCCGTGAGGGGGCGAAACTCGCTATCTGCGACGTAAACCCCGAGGCGGGAGAAGCGGCCGCGAAAGCCCTCGGACCCGAAGCGTCCTTCGAGAAGGTGGACGTGGCGAGCGAGGCGGCCGTCTCCGCCTGGGCGGATGCGGTGGCCAAGCGCTACGGCCGCATCGACGTGCTGGTCAACAACGCCGGCATCACGCGCGATGCCCTGCTGCTGCGCATGAAGGAGGCCGACTGGGACCTCGTGATGAACATCAATCTCAAGGGCGCTTTCCTGTGCACGCGCGCCGCGGTGCGGTTCATGGCCCAGCAGCGCTCTGGGCGTATCGTCAACGTGGCCTCGGTGGTCGGCGTGGTCGGCAATGTCGGCCAGGCCAACTACGTGGCGTCCAAGGCCGGCCTGATCGGGCTGACCAAGACGGTGGCCCGAGAGTTCGCGGCGCGCGGTATTACGGTCAACGCGGTGGCGCCGGGTTTCATCGAGACCCAGATGACCGCGGTGCTGAGCGACAAGGTCAAGGAGGCCTTCCTCGCCCAGATCCCCCTGGGGCGGGCCGGGAGCCCCGAGGACGTGGCCGCTGCGGTGACCTTTCTCGCCTCGGACCAGGCAGCCTACCTGACAGGCCAAGTGCTGCATGTGAGCGGCGGGATGTACATGTGAGGCTTCGAAGGAGAAGGGGTGCTCTGGCATTCAGCTGCTTGGGCGTCTGGTTGCGCCCAGGGCCGAACACCCGAACACCCGAACACCCAACTACCTAAAAGCAAATAAGTGAATCCAAGGAGGGAATAACCATGTCGATCGAAGACAAAGTCAAAAAGATCATTGCCGAGAAGCTGAGTGTGGATATTGCGGAAGTCAAGCCCGAGGCATCTTTCGTGGACGATCTGGGGGCGGACTCCCTGGACCTGGTCGAGCTCATCATGTCCATGGAAGAGGAGTTCAACGTCGAAATCTCCGATGAGGATGCAGAGAAGATCGTGACCGTCAAGGACGCGATGGACTACGTTGCCAAGAAAAAGTAACGTCGAACCAACGTCGCAGACAAGGAGGCCCTTTGAGTAAGCGGGTTGTTATAACCGGCCTCGGCATCGTCAGTCCGGTCGGGATCGGCATCCAGGAAAGCTGGAAGGCGCTGTGTGAAGGCCGGTCCGGGATCGGCCGGATCACGAAATTCGACCCGACGCCTTACGAAACCCAGATCGCCGGTGAGGTCAAGGGGTTCAAGGCCGAAGACTGGATGAGCAAGAAAGAGGCCAAGCGCTTCGAGCTTTTCATTTCCTATGCCATTGCCGCCACGCGCATGGCGGTGGATGACGCCGGGATCGCCATCACCGCGGAAAACGGCGACCGGGTGGGCGTGATCACGGGCTGCGGGCTCGGCGGGCTGCGGTTCATGGAGGACACGGTCCTGACCATCCACCAGAACGGGCCCAAGCGCGTGAGCCCCTTTTTCATCCCCATGATGATCGGCAACATGGCGCCGGGGATGATATCGATCCTCTTCGGGGCCAGAGGACCCAACCTGTCGCTGGCGACCGCCTGCGCGGCCGGCGCCCATGCGGTGGGCGATTCGTTCAAGATCATCCAAGAGGGCCGCGCCGACGCCATGATCACCGGCGGAACCGAAGCCGTCATCTCCCCCTCCTGCGTGGCGGGGTTCAATGCCATGAAGGCCCTGTCCACGCGCAACGCCGAGCCCGAGAGGGCCTCGCGGCCGTTCGACCGCGACCGCGACGGGTTCGTGCCGGGGGAAGGGGCGGGCATCCTCATCCTGGAGGAGCTCGAGCACGCCCGCCGACGCAACGCCAGAATCTACGCCGAAATGGTCGGCTACGGGCTCACCGGGGACGGCTACCACATGACCTCGCCGCCGCCGGACGGCAACGGTGCGGCCCGCTGCATGCAGATGGCTCTCGACGACGCCGGCATCCGCTGCGACCAGGTGAACTACATCAACGCTCACGGCACGTCTACCGAGTTGAACGACCTCTATGAAACGCGCGCCATCAAATCGGTGTTCAAGGAGCACGCTTGCGAGGTAGCCGTCAGTTCCTCCAAATCCATGACAGGCCATCTGCTGGGAGGCTCGGGCGGCATCGAAGCCTTGTTCACCGCCATGGCCGTTCACGACGACATCATGCCGCCTACCATCAACTACGAGAACCAGGCCGAGGAACTGGACCTGGACTACGTGCCGAACGTGGCCCGAAAAGGTACGGTGAACTTCGCCATGTCCAACTCCTTCGGGTTCGGCGGGACCAACGCGACGCTGCTGTTCAAGAAGTACAAGGGATAGCCGGTCGGCTAAAGAATTTGGAAGCACCGGAGAGCACGGCGCCGGAGGCCGGGAAAAGCGCCTCGCGCACTGTGCTCTTTTTGTTTCCGGTCGCAGGGGGGAACAACTTTTCTCTTGCGGCGGCACGCCCGGCAATATACTATGGATAGTTGTATTTTCAAATTGTTAGGTGCTTGTCCCCGAACCCTTGGGTGCTGACCCGTAAATTGCATGATTATGAGTGCTCGCCCCAGCTGGGAAACCTACTTCATGGACATCACCACCCTGGTCGCCAAGCGCACGACGTGCATCCGGCGGGCGGTCGGGGCGGTGATCGTCAAGGACAAGCGCATCCTGTCCACCGGATACAACGGCGCGCCCTCCGGGGTTCGCCACTGTGCCGAGGTGGGCTGCCTGCGTGAGAAGCTCAACGTGCAGTCCGGCATGCGTCATGAACTGTGCCGCGGCATTCACGCCGAGCAGAACGCCATTATCCAGGCGGCCTACCACGGGGTTTCGGTGAAGGGCGCAAGCCTTTACTGCACGACCCAGCCGTGCTCCATATGCGCGAAGATGCTTATCAACGCCGGCATCACGACGATCTACTACCGGTCCGGCTATGCGGATGAACTGGCGCGGGACATGCTCGCCGAGGCAGGGATCGGCATGATTCAGATCGGCGGCACGGAAGAGGCGAAGACCCAGGAGACTGTCGAAAAACCGCGCTTCACGCCGTGATCCGGCGTTGCGCGATTTTTGTAAACGCTCATACGGCATCCGCCATGCCGCGTTTTCCAACACGCGGCGCGCTTGGGCTGACGGCCGGATGCTCGTTTTTCAACAGCCGCTGGGTACCAACAAGGGTCCGGTGAATCCACGGAGTGACGGGGTCACGAATGGGGAGGGCGTGAGGGATGAAGTGTCCGTTTTGCAGCGAGATTGAAAACAAGGTGATCGACTCCAGGTTGAGCAAGGATGCCAGCGTCATCCGCAGGCGCCGGGAATGCCTGACCTGC
>Ga0075339_1000132_pt1 | contig 9984 bp, 7 predicted proteins | sample RushMan_CattailN_4_FD_120076 | JGI IMG/M metagenome (GOLD analysis project Ga0075339, IMG submission 120076) | Natural and restored wetland microbial communities from the San Francisco Bay, California, USA, that impact long-term carbon... | ecosystem: Environmental > Terrestrial > Soil > Wetlands ... | reverse complement strand
GACGAGCTGGGGCTTCCACGGCTCGCCGCGTGACCTCAATCTTCCGAACCGCCCGGTGCGGACCCGCATGCCGGGTGGTGTGGCAGGGGTGCAGTGAGATCCTCACGGCCCCCTATGCCGATTGGGCCGCCTGCCAGGACAGGTAGTAGGTTTCGGCGTTGTCGACAAACCCTCCGTGTTTGGGCTGCCAACCCAGAAGGCGCACAGCTTTGCGGCTGTCCGCGTGCTGGTCCAGGGCCAGGCATTCGGCAAAATCGCCCATGGTCTTGGCCGCCTCGGCCACGGGGATAAACGTTGTTTTCCCGGCATATCCGGTCACCCGGGCCACTGCATTCAACATTTCGCCGACGCTCCAGCGGGAGCGGTCCGTGATGTTGAACACCTCGCCGCGCAACCCGCTCTCCCCCGCGCGCAGGTAGGCGTCCGCGAGGTCGTCGGCATGGACCACCGTCCAGCGGTTGCTGCCGTCGCCGACGGCCGTGAGCGCCTTCTCCTTGACCGCGGCCGCGAACCACATGCCCGTGAGCCCGCCCTGGTAGCCGTAGACGCAACCGGGGCGAATGACGAGCCCGCGCACCCCGGCCGCATTGAGAACCAGTTGTTCGGTGACCGGTCGCCGGGCTACCAAGTTGGGCGGATTTAACGGGGAGGTTTCGTCGACTAATTTTCCCTGTGTGTTTCCATAAACCCAAACGCCGCTGGTGTAGATGAGCGTCTTGGGCTGTGAACCCTGTCGGTCGAGAGACAGCAGGAACTCCACCGTCTGCTTGTCGAGTGCAAATGGATCGGTCTGGTAATCGACCGCTGCATGGATCAACACAGAGCAGTTCTTCGCCGCCGCTGCCCAGCCCTCGGTCTTCTGCATGCTGCCGACCACCGGCCGGATTTCATGCCGGGAGAGAATCCGCGCTTTTTCTTCGCTGCGTGTGAGCCCCCATACGGCATGGCCCGCCCGGCGATAGGCCATGGCGACATTGAAGCCGATGTATCCTGTGGCGCCTGTAATGAATACGTTCATGCGTGGCCTCCTCGATTTGACAGGGTTGAATCTGCGTGTGACCTTTCTGTTATTCATTGCGGCGCTGTTTGGCAAGGGCGCCTTGGTTTTCACGCACGTCCGGAATGGTGATTGACAATCCGAACCCGTTGTCGTATAAAGATAGGCAGGTGTCCGAAACACCTGTCGTTTGCAAGGTAAAAATCCAGTCGTCACAAGCCCATTGGATTTTTGTCAGAATCCAATGGGCTTTTTTTATTCACCTATTCATCAAGAAAGAAGAAACATTAATGAGTTTTGAACAGTTCAACTTGCATTCATCCATCACCGCCGGCGTGAAGGCGCTCGGCTACGATACACCCACCCCCATTCAGCGTGAAGCCATCCCTCCGGTCATGGAAGGCCGGGATGTGATGGGCCTGGCCCAGACGGGCACCGGCAAGACGGCGGCCTTTGTGCTGCCGATCCTGCAGCGCCTGCTCCCAGGGCCCCAAGGCAAGGTCCGCGCCCTGATCCTGGGACCCACACGGGAGTTGACCGAACAAACCCACCAGGCCATCGGCCGGATGGGGCGCAGCACGCGCATCCGCAGTGCCGCGGTATACGGCGGCGTCGGCATGCAACCGCAGCTAAACGCCCTGCGTCGGGGGGTGGACATGGTTGCGGCCTGCCCCGGCCGGCTGATGGACCATATCCGGCGGGGCACGATCGATCTGTCGCGCGTGGAAGTACTCGTCCTGGACGAGGCCGACCAGATGTTCGACATGGGGTTTCTGCCGGAGATCCGCAAGATCCTGAAGCACCTGCCGCGCAAACGTCAGACGCTTCTTTTCTCCGCCACCATGCCGCCCGACATCAAGAAACTGGCCGGCGAGATCCTGCACGACCCCGTGCGGGTGCAGATCGGGCACACGGCGCCGGCCGAAGGTGTCGCGCACACCTTTTACCCGGTGGCCACCCAGTCCAAAGATGCCCTGTTGAGGAGCATCCTGGACACGACCCAAACCGCGGCGGTGCTGGTCTTCACCCGCACCAAGCGGCGCTCAAAGAACCTGGCCCGGCTGCTCGAGGAATCCGGCTACGAGGCCGCGGCGCTGCACGGCAACCTGAGCCAGAGCAATCGCCGCAAGGCCATGGACGGGTTTCGCAGCGGCCGCTATAAAATCCTGGTGGCCACCGACGTGGCCGCCCGCGGAATCGATGTCCGCGGGGTCTCGCACGTGATCAACTACGACATCCCGGGCACGGTGGACGCCTACACCCATCGCATCGGCCGCACAGGCCGCGCGAGCGATACCGGGGATGCGTTCACGTTCGTCTGCCAGGAGGACCAGGGACTTTTGCGCGCGATCACGCACCTGCTGGGAGACCGGAATAAGTACCGGGTCATGGAAAGATTCGGCGGCTCCGACCAACCGCGTGCGGGCGCTAACGTCCGCGAACGCGCAGACGCGCCGCGCCGGCAACCCTATCGTTCCTTCAGCGCCAGGCCGCGGAGCTGGTCCGCTCCCCGGAAGGCTCGCAACGTGTGATCAACCGGGTTCCCCGGTTGCAGATAGAAAAAAAGCAGGAGGGGGCTGGTTGCCCCCTCCTGCTTTTTTTGATCGACCGAATCAGTATTGCACGTGGCGGAAGATTTCGCCCTCCACGAGGTAGATCACCTCTTCGGCGACGTTGGTGGCGTGGTCGGCCAGCCGTTCCAGGTGCCGGGAGATCAGCAGCAGATTAATGTAGTAGCCCACCCGCTCCGGCAGATCCTTGATGGCCTGCTTGATCTTGTCGTAGGCCTCGTTCTTGATCTGGTCCACCTCGTCGTCCATGGTGATCACCTTGTAGGCGAGGTCCACATCCAAGTTGACGAAGGCATCGAGGCTCATCTTGAGCATGCGCTGGACTTTTTCAGCCATCACGGCGTAGTCGAACATGAACGGCGGCTTCGGCCGTTTGGCGATGATCTCCACCCGCTGGGCGATGTTGACGGCTTGGTCGCCGATGCGCTCCAGCTCGCTGTTGATTTTGATCACGGCGATGATGAAGCGCAGGTCGACCGCCACCGGCTGGTGCAGGGCCAGGACCTTGAGGCACTCCTCCTCGACCTCGACCTCCATCTCGTCGACCTCATAGTCGGTCTTGATGATGCGCCCGGCGATCTCGGCGTCGACCTGATCGACGGACTGGACCGCCAGACGAACCCGATCCTCTACCAGGGCGCCCAAAGTTAGAATGCGCTTCTTGATGTTCTCCAATTCTTTGCGGAAGTGCTTGGTCATAAACTCGTCTTTCCTGAAACGGCGGTTTGCGCGGTTTGTAAACCATCATACCAAAGATTTAGCTGGATGTGAGAAAATGGTTAAGATTTGGTTAGCGGCACCTGAGCCACGCTCTATTGCATGAACATTGAGACTCGCCTTCTGGTTTTCGATCGAGTTGCCAAAGGCCACCTTCTTGCGCTTAATCCATCTGCATCCGCCCTCTTACCGCTTCATATTTTCAGGACCTCATCAACAGCTCACTGTTTGCTAACAAGAGCCTAGCAATTCATACATATATCTTTCGGCCAGTCAGAAGTGCCTCTTTTTGGAAAGGATCTCAGGTCGATGGCGCCTGTTTCATTGCTGGCGATTCTCTTGTTACTTTCAACGGCAGCCTATTATTTCGGGCGGCGCAAAGCCTTCGCCCTTGTCGGTCGCGCCGAGGGGGCCGTCAAACTGCACTCCCGGCCCAACTATTATGGCGCGCTTACGGCCCTGTGGTGCGCCATCCCGGCCTTGCTCGTTTTCGGGATCTGGCTGGTCTTTGAAACCCAGGTCATCACCCAGTTGGTGGTCAAAGACCTGCCGGAGGCCGTCCGCAGTCTGCCACCGGATCGGCTGAACCTCATCATCAACGAAATCCGCAATCTCGAAAGCGGCAGCTTCGTTTCCCAGACAATCGACCCCGCCATACAGGCTGCCGCTAACCACTACCGCAACCTGAGGGCCACCAGTCATGCCGGCTTGGCTGTGACGACGATCGCGTTGGTGATTGCCGCGGCGCTCTGGGGTCGCAGCCGCATATCCCCTGGCCTGCGTGCCCGCAACCAGGTGGAGGCAATTCTCACCGTCATTCTGGTCGCCTGCTCCACCATCGCCATTTTTACAACCATCGGGATCATTTTGTCGGTTCTCTATGAAGCCATCCGCTTTTTCAAGGTCATCCCGGTCACCGACTTCCTGTTCGGTCTGAACTGGAGTCCCCAGATGGCTATCCGCGCCGACCAGGTGGGCGCCTCGGGGGCCTTCGGGGCCGTGCCCGTCTTTTTGGGGACCGCGCTGATATCTGCCATCGCCATGGTGGTGGCGGTCCCTGTCGGCCTGATGTCCGCGATCTACCTTTCCGAGTACGCCGGCAAGCGTTTGCGGGCGGTCGCCAAACCGCTGATTGAGGTGCTCGCGGGCATTCCAACGGTGGTGTACGGGTTTTTTGCGGCCTTGACCGTGGCGCCGTTCATCCGCGAGGCGGGCGGGGTGCTGGGTTTGAGTGTCGCTTCGGAGAGTGCGCTGGCAGCCGGCCTGGTCATGGGCATCATGATCATCCCCTTCGTGTCCTCGCTTTCCGACGACTTCATCAACGCAGTGCCGCAGTCGTTGCGGGATGGAGCTTACAGCCTGGGGGCCACCCGGTCGGAGACCATCCGTCAAGTGATTGTGCCGGCGGCGATCCCGGGGATCATCGGCGGCGTGCTGCTGGCGGTGTCCCGGGCCATCGGCGAGACCATGATCGTCGTCATGGCGGCGGGCCTTTCGGCCAACCTGACCGTAAATCCCCTCAAAGCGGTTACCACGGTGACCGTTCAAATCGTGACCCTGCTCGTCGGCGACCAGGAATTCGACAGCCCCAAGACGCTGGCCGCTTTTGCACTGGGACTGGTCCTGTTTATCGTGACCCTTTGTCTCAACATCATCGCCTTGTATGTCGTCAGAAAATATCGAGAACAGTATGAATGACGCGATAAATTCATCACCTTCCCGGACCATCGACATCGTCAACCGCGGCCTCAAGCGCCGCTACCGCGCCGAACGCCGGTTTCGGTACTACGGGCTTTCAGCGATCGTGCTGAGCCTTGTGTTCCTGGCGCTGCTGTTCGTCAGCATCGTCGCTAAAGGCTACTCGGCGTTCCAGCAGACCTACATCCGGCTGGCGGTCTTTTTCGACCCCGAGGTGCTTAAGCAAGACACCCTCGTCAACGCCGACTACGGCGCTCTCGTCCGTGAGTCTCTCCTAAAAAAGTTCCCGCAGGTGGAGAGCCGAAAGGATAAACGCCTGCTGACCTCGATGGTGAGCAGCGGCTCCGTCTACCGGCTGCGGGACATGGTCCTGAAGGACCCCGAGCTTGTCGGAAAGACCGTCGAGGTGTGGCTGCCGGCCGATGACGATGTAGACATGCTGATCAAGGGCCATTTTCGGCGGGATCTGCCCGAATCCGAGCGGCGCGTTTCGGACCAGCAGGTGGCCTGGATCGAACGGCTGGAGGCCGAGGGGCGCCTGGAACGCAAGTTCAACACTACGTTTCTCACCTCCGGTGATTCACGCGAGCCCGAACTGGCCGGGATCTGGGGTGCCGTTTCCGGCTCGTTTTTAACCCTGGTGATTACCCTCGCCCTGTCGTTTCCGATCGGGGTGGCCGCCGCCGTCTACCTGGAGGAATTCGCCAAAAAAAACCGCTGGACCGATCTGATCGAAGTCAACATCAACAACCTGGCCGCGGTGCCTTCCATCGTGTTCGGACTGCTTGGGCTTGCTGTGTTCCTCAATTTTTTCGGTTTGCCGCGCTCCGCACCCCTGGTCGGCGGGCTGGTGCTGACCCTGATGACGTTGCCCACCATCATCATCGCCAGCCGTTCTGCGCTGACATCCGTGCCGCCGTCCATCCGGGAGGCGGCGCTGGGCGTGGGCGCCTCCAAAATGCAGATGGTCGTGCACCACGTGCTGCCGCTGGCGCTGCCGGGCATGCTGACGGGCACCATCATCGGCATGGCGCGCGCCCTGGGAGAGAGCGCGCCGCTTTTGATGATCGGGATGGTGGCCTTCATCGTGGATATCCCCAAGGGCGTCACCGACCCGGCAACGGTTCTGCCCGTTCAGATCTACCTGTGGGCGGACAGCCCGGAGCGGGCCTTCGTGGAGCGGACTTCGGCGGCCATCATGGTGCTTTTGGGATTTTTGGTGGCGATGAACGCCGGGGCCATCATCCTGCGGAAGAGATTTGAACGCCGTTGGTAGGCCGCCTCCGGCGGCTTACCGAACCAATTTCTAACATTCGTCTAATACCGAACTCTCAATCGGCGCTTATTTTCGAGAACAACGCAATTCAAAAGTGTTGAATACTTAAACCCAAGGAGGAATCAAATGAAGAGAGCAGTTGTAGTTCCCATCGTAGCCGCTTTGGTCGCGGCGACGGCGGGCGTGGTCCATGCGCAGCAGCGGGACAGCATCAGCATCGTCGGCTCCTCGACGGTTTACCCGTTTGCCACAGTCGTTGCGGAAAAGTTCGGCAAGGCCGGGTCGTTCAAAACCCCCAAAATCGAATCCACCGGCACCGGCGGGGGCTTCAAGCTCTTCTGCGGCGGCGTCGGAGTTCAGCACCCCGACATGTCGAACGCCTCGCGGGCCATCAAGGCCACCGAGTTCGAGGCCTGTCAGAAAAACGGCGTCACGGACATCGTCGAGGTCAAGATCGGCTACGACGGCATCGTGGTGGCCAACTCCAAAAAAGCGCCGGCCCTGAAGCTGACCGCCAAGGATATCTTCCTGGCCCTGGCGAAGGAGGTCCCGGACCCCAAGGGCGGGGAGGGCCTGGTGGCCAACCCCTACAAGACCTGGAAGGAAGTCAACGCCTCGCTCCCGGACGTCAAGATCGAGGTCCTCGGACCGCCGCCGACCTCCGGCACCCGCGACGCCTTCCTGGAGCTGGGGATGGAGCCGGGCGCGCTCAAGTTCGAAGGCTTGAAAAAACTTTCCAAGGATGACCCCAAGAAATTCCAAAAGGTATTTGGTTCCATCCGCGAGGACGGCGCCTACGTCGAGGCCGGTGAGAACGACAACCTCATCGTCCAGAAACTGGGCACGAACCCGAACGCGCTGGGCATTTTCGGGTTCAGCTTCCTGGATCAGAACACCGACAAGCTCCAGGGCTCCTATGTGGACGGCAACCCGCCGACCTTCGAGAACATCGCCAGCGGCAAATACCCGATGTCCCGGCCGCTGTTTTTCTATGTGAAGAAGGCCCACGTAGGGGTGATCCCCGGCATCAAGGAGTATCTGGCCGAGTTCACCAGCGAGAAGGCCTGGGGCAAAGACGGGTACCTGAGCGAAAAGGGGTTGATCCCCCTGCCGGATGCGGAGCGCAAGCAGGTGGCCGATTCCGTCAAGGCACTGAAAGCCTTGACGGAAGTGAAATAAGCGTTCCCCGTTTCACTGCGGGCAGGCCAATAAGCATCCATTATTGGCCTGCCCGACTTTACGGCGGGGCTTTACTTATCCTCTGCCGATTGGTAGCTTTCGGGACAACAAGATATGCTCACATTGACACGGGTGGAAGAAACCGCGCTGGCAGGCACGATGGCTGAAACCGCACTAAATAAAAATGCCGGCGGTGATACGGGCAGACCCCGCGTCAGCCGGGAAAAGCGTGAAACCGTCGGCACCATCACGGTCGAAAACCCGCGCATGGTCTGCCGCAACGTGAACGTCTATTACGGCGACAAGCAGGCCATTCGAAACCTGTCGATCGAAATCGGCCGCAACGAAGTGTTGGCCATGATCGGCCCATCGGGCTGCGGCAAGTCCACCTTCATCCGCTGCCTGAACCGCATGAACGACACCATCGACGGCTGTCGCGTGACGGGGGAGATCGTGCTGGACGGGGTCAACATCTACGACAGAAACGTCGATGTCGTGCCGCTGCGGGCCCAGGTCGGCATGGTGTTTCAGAAGCCCAACCCTTTCCCCAAATCGATCTACGAAAACGTGGCCTACGGGCCGCGCATCCACGGGCTCGCCAGAACCCAAGCCGAGCTGGATGAGATCGTGGAAACCTCGCTCATGAAAGCCGGGTTGTGGGAGGAGGTCAAGGACCGCATGGGTCAGCCCGGGACCGGGCTTTCCGGCGGCCAGCAGCAGCGGCTCTGCATCGCCCGGACCATTGCGGTGAACCCCGAAATCATCCTCATGGACGAACCCTGCTCGGCCTTGGACCCGATCGCCACGTCGGTCATCGAGGACCTCATGCTCGAGCTTCGCAACCAGTACTCCATCTGCATCGTGACCCACTCCATGCAGCAGGCTGCGCGGGTCTCCCAGCGCACGGCCTATTTCCACCTGGGCGACCTGATCGAGGTCGGCCCCACCGAGCGGATTTTCACCAACCCCCGCCACCAGCTGACGCAGGACTACATCACCGGCCGCTTCGGCTGATGATCCAGGCTGATGATTTGCGCCCTGCTGCGCTAGACGTGCGTCCCGCCCGTTTGGATTTCGCTTGCCTTGCACCCGGGCGCTATCGATCAGCCTGGATATGGTAAAGGAAAAGGCCTCAGGAATGATCCGAGTCCTGCGGCAGGTGGATGGTGAAAAGGCTGCCTTCGCCCAGGCGGCTTTCCACCGTGACGTGGCCGCCGTGGGCTTGGGCGATGTGCTTGACGATGGCCAGCCCCAGGCCCGTCCCTCCTGCAGCCCGGCTGCGAGCCTTGTCGACTCGATAAAATCGCTCGAACAGCCGGGGCAGATGCTTTTTCTCGATGCCGATCCCGTGGTCCCGCACGCTGAGCTGGATTTCATTGCCGGAGGCTCTTGCCTGCAGCAGCACCGTCTTTTCGGGGTCGCTGTATTTGACGGCGTTGTCCAGCAGGTTCACCACGGCCTGCTCCAGGAGCACCGGGTCCACCGCTGCCGAAAGCCCCTCGTCTCCTCCGAGTTCAATCCGGATTCGCTTGTCGTCGGACCGCGGACGGCAGATCTGAACGGCGTTCTGGAAAATGTCTCGCAGGCGGGATTTTTCGTGTTTGACGTCGCCGCGCTCCCCCTCGTTTTCGATGCGCGAGAGCATCAGCAGGTCTTCGATGATGGTGTTCAGACGGTCCACGTGCCTGGAAATGATGCCGAGAAACCGCTCCGCCTCCTCCGGGGTGGCGTCGGTGTTCTGGTGCAGCGTCTCCACGAACCCCTTGATCGCCGTGAGAGGCGTCTTGATTTCGTGGGAGACGTTGGCGACGAAGTCACGGCGCATGTCCTCCAGGCGGCGCAGCTGGGTGACGTCGCTGAAGACAATCAGCATGCCGGTCGGTTCAGGACCAACTTCGAGCAACGGTGCGCTCTTGATGTTCAGGACGCGCTCGCCGTTGCGGAACACCGTGATGTCGTCTTCCACAGGGGTGCGGCCTTGCAGGGATCGGGTGACGAACTTCTGGATCGCGAGGTTGCGGATCGCCTCCGGGAGGCTGCGGCCCCGCACTTTTTCAGGGTCGATGTCAAACCACTTTGCAGCGGCCTGGTTGATGCTGATGATGCGTTCATCGCGGCTGACGGCGATGACACCCTCGAGCATACTGGAGAGAACTGCTTCCAGCTGGTTGCGCTGGCTCACGACGGTCTGCAGGCGGCTTTCCAGCTGGGCCGCCATGCGGTTCAGGGATTCGGCCAGGCCGCCCAGCTCCTCTGAATCGGGGATGGGGAGGCGGTGTGCCAGCTCGCCCTCGGCCAGGCGCGCGGCGCCCTGTTTGAGCTCATCCATTTTCCGGCCGTATTGCCGTGAAATGGCGAGGGTCACCCCCAGCGCCAGGAGGGCGACGATCCCGCCGATGACTGAAAACTCCGTCCGTATGCGCGCGACCTGGGCTTCCATTCGTGCTATGGGGATTGCCGCTCGGACCAAACCGACCGACTGCGCATCTCTCTTGACAGCGACGGCCACGTAGACGACGTTTTGCTGCAGGGTGTTGCTGAAGCGT
>Ga0075339_1000131_pt1 | contig 9999 bp, 9 predicted proteins | sample RushMan_CattailN_4_FD_120076 | JGI IMG/M metagenome (GOLD analysis project Ga0075339, IMG submission 120076) | Natural and restored wetland microbial communities from the San Francisco Bay, California, USA, that impact long-term carbon... | ecosystem: Environmental > Terrestrial > Soil > Wetlands ... | reverse complement strand
GACCACGCTCAGCAGCACGAGGCCCGAGGGCAAAATCACGCGCCAGATGTACGAGTAGCGAAAGGTATACCAGGCCGCCGTGTAGCCCAACAGCCAGAAGACGGCCGTGGTCTGAATTACAAAAACAAGACCGTCGCGGCTCGTCCCCCCACCAAAAGCCTTCTGCAACCAGTCCACCTGCCGCGCAGCGAGCTGCAGCAGCCGCGCGCGCCAAATCAGATCTCCGGGCAAGATCGTGCCCAGCAGATAGAAGATCATGAACATGCCCACGATCAGGGCATATAGATGCGCCGTGCGATCTTTGAAGTTGCTCTTGGCCAGAGCAAGACCCAGAAACATTGCTACGCTGCTGGCGATGGGAATGATATGTAGCCCATCGATCAGGTCCGTCTGCATGATCGCCGTAGAGGCCACCAGCAGCATGGCCCACAAGATAAGGAGCGTCGACCAGCCTTCTTCTAGTTGGGGACGATTACGCATGAACCCTGTCCTTGCTACGAAAAATCGCTGTCTCAGGTCACCTGGTCAGCATAGCGGCTTGCAGCGCAATCGGCTGCCAGCCTGTACTCCCCCACGGATGATGCTTTGTTCAGTATAGCGATGGGTCACCAAAATGTCACCAACGGCGGGTGTCGTTCAGCCGTGTCTCATGATCGGGGCGCATCGTCCGTGCGGCGCGCACGCCACCAGGCACCTGCCAACACCAGGACCAGCCCTCCGAGCCCGATGATCAGCCAGTTTATCGAGGAAGGCTCGCCCACATCCACGACAAGGTTCAACTCACCGGAACCTGCCGGGCCGCGGATCGAGATCAACGTGTCGTACTGCCCCGCTTGCGGCACTTCCATGTCTGTCTCGTAGAACAGCCGGTTGATCGACTGCTCCGTCGTGGCGGGGGCGACGACTGGCGGCTGGTCCAGGGCCGTTTGCATGGTCACCAATATCTCTGCGTCCAGCACCGGCGCACCATCTTCCGGAGTGGCCAGGCCGACCGTAAAGTGCAGGGGCTCACCCGCCCATGGCTGTGGCGGGTTCAACCAAACCGAGACCATATAGGGGCCGGCCGCTGTAGGCCCGGCGATCAGCGCCCCACCACCGTGCGCTAGCAATAGGTGTGCGGGCACAAGCAAGATCAGGGCCGCCAGGATTACGGGAGTGTGCCATCGTTTCATTTTTCCCTCGACTTCTGCAAGGTCTTGTGTACCAGAGCCAGATAGCCAACGCCAAGCCCTACGGAAAAGATGAACCACTGGAAAGCATAGCTGAGATGCGGACCTTCCGACAGGTCCACAGGCGGCAGACTGCGATAGGGCAATGTGTCGCGGCTCTCCGGTCCCTGGATAATGTAGAATGGAAGCAGTTGGTAGGGTAACTGTTGCTGGATCGCCGCCACGTCCACGCGGTACCATTCACTCTGCGGGTCTTCGGGCGCGGCGTTAGGATTGCGCGAAATCACCTGCGACAAGGCGATGGGGCCTTCAACAGTCGTCGGGCCGGCCACTTCGTATCGCGCCAGGCCCTGCGGATTGACCTGGTCATCCGGGATCCAGCCGCGGTCGACAAGCACGGCCGTATCGCCACCCGGCAGCACCAGCGGCGTGATCAGGTGCACCCCCGAACTGCTCTGCCAGTTCTGAACCAGCAGTACCAGTTGCTGCTCGAAATCAAACGTTCCGCTGGCCACGGCCAGGCGATCCTTCAGGCTTTCTACATCCTGCGGTAGTTCGCCCGCCACATCCAGCGGCGTGGCCGCCAAGGAGACGGCAAGGGCAGCATTGGCCTCGCGCCGCTCTTGCAGGCGGTCCAGCTGCCAGAAGCCCAGCCGGGCCATTACTCCCATCATCACGACGACCAGCAGCGTTGCCCACCACCAGCGGCGGGTGAACAAAGCGCGCAAAAGATCCATGCCCGGCCTACTTTTCCATGCCCGGCGCGACCAGCACATCTTCGCTGTCCCACACAGTCTTGGGCAATGCCGGTTTGGCTTCTTCATCTCCAAAATATTGCGCTGCCAGCACCAGCGCCGCCACCATAAACATCATGCTGCCGGGGATCCACATGATCACCCCGCCGATGCGCTGGTCCGTCACCACATCAATGCCCCACAGGCGCGGCACCGCGTCGTAGTAGGTGTAAAATGCCTCGTTGGCAAACGCCAGCACCACGCCCAGGGCCATGCTCGATGGTATCGCCGCCAAGACAAAAATGATCCGGCCCATTGTTCCAAACTGTTTGTGAATGCGCGGCCCTGCTCCCGTCGCCACCCACCAGAACAACATGCTGGCCAGGAAAAAGGAGAGGTGCTCGAGATCATGAACCAATTCTGAATACAGCGCCGCATTATACATGGCCGGATCGTGCCAGCCGATGAGCGCCACAGTCCATAGCAACCAGATCACACCTGCCCCCGTGGCGGCGCGCAGGCCGCGGCGGAATGTGCTGTCGCGGTGCAGCAACCGGCTCAGGCCCCTGCCCGCCGAGCGCCGCCACGCAGTAGGCAGCCCCCATAGCAGCACTGGAAGCGGATTGGCGATGAGCAATAACGGGGGGGCAATCATGACGAGCAGCAAATGTTGGATCATGTGCATGAAGAAGAGCTGCTGGCCCAGGGCATCAATCGGTGAGAGGAGGGAAATGCCAATGATAAATAGGCCGGTCAGGTAGGAGACCAGTCGCCACGGTTCAGTAACAGGGCGACGGTGCGACGGCCGTTGTGGGCGAATGCGGTTCGCGGCTGTACGCCGCCGCAGCCGCAGCCAGCCCACCGTGTACAGCGTCCCCAGGATCAACAGCGGGACGATCACGGCTAAGCGCCAATTCCAGCTAAGTAGAACGGCTCTGGTTACCGGATCCATGAAGGCTCACCACCAAAGGATAGAGCGACAGGCACAAACGGCCGTTTGTGCCTGTCGCCCCTCAACGAGTCCAGTCAATTGCTGTGCATGGGTCAGCTCATAACCGTGCCCATCAAATACAGGGCAGGGTAATAGAACACCCACACGACGTCCACAAAATGCCAGTATAAGCCGCTGCCTTCCACACCCCAACTGCGATCAGGGGTGAATTCGCCGCGGCGGCCCTTGTTCCACATGATCAAGAGCAAGAGAATTCCCGTCGTCACATGCAGCGCGTGCCATCCGGTCATTGCAAAAAAAACGCCCGACTCTACACCATCCGCGATCGTTAGATGGCCGAACAACTCAACGCCGAACAGCTCCCCCGACAGGCCAAAGACATTCCATTCAAAAACAACCACGCTGATCAGGAAAGCGGTGCCCATCGCCGCCGCCAGCAGGAAATTCCTTTTGAACCCTTGCCGATCGCCAAACTCCATCGACGTTTGCCCTCGGTAAACGAACCAGCTACTGAACAGCAAGACCACGGTGGCAAACAGACCAACCTCCTGGCTCAGGTCAGGTCGAGTATCCCCCCACAGGTAGAAGCGGGCCACAAGCAAGGCGCCAAACAAGAAGATCTCTGAAAACATGAACATCCACAGGCCCAGGCGGTTGCTCTGCAGCTGCACTTCAAAGGGGGGTTCGTGGTTAGCATGCTCCGCCGCATGCTGGTCATCGTGAATAGGCTTGGTATAGGAAGTCATCAGTGACTCTCCCCTCGCCACAGGCGCGATACGTGCATAAACACCTGCACGATCAAAGCCGCCTTAATCAAGGCGATGATAAAAAGCATGATAATCGACGACGTAAAATTAACCGCCACGATATATTCAGCAATGGTAAGAACCATCAAGAATAGGAAGGTAATCAGGCCGCGCCGGTAAGCCTTCGCTTTTTGTTCGCTCACGTAGTTACTCCTTTGCCATCCAAGCGCAAGGCGGCCGGTCTAGGGCACGCCGTGGCCTCGAATCCCCTAATCGCCCGTAGGCGCAGGTGCGACATCCATTTCCTTGAGATACGGCGCGTTCGGCAGCCCATAGTCATATGGTTCACCAATCACTTCAAAAGGCACGTCATAATTGAACTCCGGAATTGGCGTAGGCGTCTGCCATTCCGGTGAGCGGGAACGCCACGGGTTCGTCGAAGCGACAGGCTGCGTGCGCACGCTGGAGACCAGGTTGTAAATCATGATTAAGACGGACCAGCCAATGATCAGCGCAGAGAGTGTAATCAGGATTTGCTGTGGAGCGATCCCCAGGGCCGGGTCATAGTCCGCGATGCGCCGGCGCATGCCAAGGATGCCGATGCTCATCTGTGTAATGCTCATCACCCAGAATCCGGGCACCATCATCCAGAAATGTATCTTGCCCAGGCGCTCATTGTACATATGTCCGGTGATTTTGGGATACCAGTAATAGATAGCGGCTGCGAAGGGAAAAATAAACCCACCGAACATCGTAGCGTGGAAATGGCCGACAATCCAATAACTGTCATGCAGGTGCAAGTCCGTGGGCACCGTGCCGAGGATAGGGCCGGTCACGCCTCCAATCAGGAAAACGGAGATCGCGCCTAACACAAACAGCATCGGGGTCTCAAAAGAGAGCTTGCCGCCCCATAATGTGCCCACCCAGCTGAAGAACTTCACCCCGGTTGGCACAGCGACAAGCATCGTCGCAAACATGAACGGCACGCGCAGGGCATCGTTCATGCCGGAGGTAAACATATGATGCGCCCACACCAGGAAGCCCACCACGGCAATAGCCAGGCTGGAAAGGGCAATCCACTTGTAGCCAAATAACGGCTTGCGCGCGAACACCGGCAGCAGTTCGCTGATCACACCCAGGCCAGGCAAGACAAAGAGATAGACCACCGGATGTGAATAGAACCAGAACAGATGCTGATACAGGATGGGGTCGCCGCCGTTCACCGGGTTGAAGAATGTCAACCCATACGCGCGCTCCAGGATGGTCGAAGTGAGGGCCACACCCACCGTCTGTGTCGCCGTAAACTGGATGATCGAAGCGCCGAGGGCACCCCAGACGAATATTGGCATCCGGAAGGGGGTCATACCCTTGGCGCGCATCGTCACTGTAGTGACAATCGCATTGATGGCGCTGGCCATTGAAGAGAAACCATTGATCCAGAATCCCATCAGGAAGAGCAATACGCCCACCTCCGGGGTTACCAGACTGAGGGTTGGATAACCAACCCAGCCAGTGTCCCAACCACCCAGAACCATGCCACCCAATATAAGCAGTACAGAGGGAATCGCGACCCAGAAGCTGAATGCGTTCAGGCGCGGGAAGGCCATGTCTGAGGCGCCAATCATCAACGGCACCAAGTAGTTGACCATCGCGCCTACACCCAGCAGCATACTGGCGATCATCACAATGCCATGTGCACTGAAGAGTGTATTGTACTGATTTTTCGTCAACCACTGCATGCCCGGCTGAGCCAGCTCAATACGGAACATGATGGCAAAGAGGCCGCCGACAAGCAGTACCAAAATGCTGGTGACACCGTACTGAATGCCAATCACTTTGTGATTCACGTCCGGCGTGAAGTAACGGAACCATTCCGGTTTTCCCGGAGGTGCGCCATGTAGCAGGGGAGTCGGATGGCCTGTGATCCATAACAGCCAATCGGTCAGAACCCCGGAACCCAGCAGGAAGCCAAGCACACTTGTGATGCCGGCAAAGACCAGAGCAGGCTCATTCATCTGCAGCGCCGGATTGCCCGATACCAGATTGAAGAAAGCCAGGCCCAACGTGCCGGCGATCAGCTGGCCCACAATGCCGCGAAACAGCGAGTTGGCCGAAGCGTAATAGAAGAACCGGCCTATCCACGAATTCTGGAAAAGACCCAACCCGGAAGCGAAGCCAGCCGCACCACTGCCAGCCACAATTAACGCGCCAAGCGCCGGGAATACCAGGTCGCTTACGATGGCGGGCGGCGTCATGCCCAGCGCTCCGACGACGATCACCTCATGCAGCCAGTTAAGCAGCAGCGCCAGCGCACCGCCCATAACCACACCCAGCAGGCCGCCCATGACCGCATCGAAGCCTTTAGATCTTACAATTTTCAGGATGAATTCCATATCAACTCTCCAATAGCCGAGGAACAGGGGCCAAAGCCTTGCCTGTTTCTACTCCTCCAGGGTCTTCATAAAGGCGATCAGGTCATCGACAATATCGATCTCCAACCCTTGTGTGGCGAGGATTTCTGCCTGTTTCTCCGCAAATAGCTGCTCGTAGTTCTGCGGCATCGCCGCCGCAAATCCGGCAACTAATTTGGCGTTGGGATCATAGATGGATTCGCGAATATAGGCGTCATCGACGGTGACAGTTGTCCCGTCGTCAAGCGCCTCTTGACGGCCGTAGATACCCAACCACGTCGGACCCACACCCGGCGTACCATCCGTGCTATGGCAACTCACGCAGCCAAAGCCCTCTGCACTGTACCACAGCGCTCCCCGCTCCTCCGGCGTAAGCTCAACATATTGCGGCGCCGCATTCTTTTCCACCAGCCAGGCCTCATAGTCAGCCTGAGAGACGACGCGCACCGGGGCCAACATACCCGAATGCTCCGTGCCACAAATCTCTGCACAGCGCACTTTATAATCTCCGATCTCGCTTGGCGTGATCCGCAGCTCGGTGACCCTGCCAGGAACCAGGTCCTGCTTAATGCGAAACTCCGTTACCCAGAAGGAATGCAAAACATCCTCAGAGCGCATGCGCAGCACCAGGGGCCTGTTCACGGGCACTACCATTTCTGCAGACACAAACTCCCCTTGCCCCGGATACTCAAAACCCCATGACCATTGCCGGCCGATTACCTCAATTTCCATCTCATCGGGATAAGGTTGCGTCAGGGCCCGCAGTTCAATCGTTCCCCAAATGCCAAACCCTATGACGACAAAAATCGGGATAATCGTCCAGGCGATCTCCAGCTTCGTGTTTCCGTGGACGTGCTCCGCATCTTCCTCATCCTCGGGTTGCCGCCGGAACGCGAACGCCGAGTACAGCATCATCACCATAATCAGCGAGAACAGGAACGCGATCATCCAGAAATGGACCCCGAACATGTAATCGACAATACCCGCCTGCGTACTCGCCGCCGTGGGCGTCGCGAACAGCCAGACAAAAACCCAGCGCAAAAAAATCGTAGAAACGATTACCAAGAGCCCTACAATGACGAAATGTTTTCCGTTCTTCATCAGCTACTCTACCTTCTCCCGACCAGCCCCGCCCATGGTAGCGGCAGGAACCTTATCTGCACCGGGACTGTTCCCAAAACTCGCTCCGGACAGCGAGGCAAGGCGTACCGCGCCGGGTCGTGTTGTCGTATGCACTTCAAACATGCCAATTAGTGTCTAGCCCACCCGTCATGGAACTCCGCTGCACGTGCGCCCTGGTCATGCCACCAGGGCAAGACGGGAATAGGCTGCATATCATATCTGGAGTCGCACGCAGCCTGGTTGCGAAGCTGGTCCTTCGTCAACTTCCAGATCTCGTCAGCCGGGCAGGTTCAAGTAAACAAGGAAACCGATACCGAGACCAACAACCAGCGCACCCAGGGCGATGACAGCGATGGTATCCCAGGTGAAGCTGATATCTTCTCGATTGTTCAATTCCACCAGCCGTTCTTTATCCATACGGAAGAACAGATACAACAGCGTCAGCAACAACACACCCACGGTGATAATCCTGACTATGTTGACTACATCGTCTTCCAAGACCATACCACTGGCCGGGAATATTGCGCTGGCAAACATATATGCGGCGACGGCGGCAAAGAAGAGGATGGCCAACCATGTGGCCGCAACTGCCCAGCGCGAGTAATCATGCTGCTGGGTTGTGGCCGCAGGCTGGGCCTGATGCGCTGCCGCGAGTTCTGCCTTTTCACGCTGCTCAAGGGCTGCAGTCCCTTCCAAGTAGGATTCACTCGTTTCCACCCGGGAAGTCCAGCGCGAGAGCAGCAGGTTCACAACGGCAATAATAATGCCCGTGACGGCTACGCCTCCAACCACGAAGAACCCGATGCCCAGCAATGCCTGGATACTGGTAAGCGTGAACCCGTCGCTCACGAAGGGAACATGGAATGGCAGCGGCAGCGGAGGAATAGTGATCGTGTCAACCGGCATGCGCGGGGCGCTCACGGCCGAACTCGTCGCCGCCATCAGGTTGCCGCTGATCGTCGGCCACAGGGCCGTCATTAAGCCGCTGAAGATCAGGACACCTATGACAAGCAGCCAGCCTTTCCAGGATTCACTTTTGCTCAAAGGGTTTTTCTCCGTGTTCAAAGCCGTTTTCTGGGGCGGTATTTTAGCACAAACCCCTGATGCTACAAGCGCAATTATTGTGCGGAGCATACCAAGAATAATGGCGCTACAACCTGATTTGCGCCCGCACCAGCCCCTATTTGGGGGTCCTCAGCCGCGGCGGAACGGCCGTGAAAAGAACGAACGCCGCGCTTGTGACGGCTCCATGCCAGGCCCGGTCAGGTCCTCACGCAGCACCAGCAGTGTGCGGTGATAGAGTGACTTAATTGCGCCCTCGCTGCGTCCTAGAATCTCGCCAATTTCCGCGTTGGACAGGTGTTCCACAAACTTGAACATCAACAGTTCCTGGCGGTCGCCGGGCAAACGGCTGATTGCCTCCAGCAGCCGTTCGCGATCCTCCATCAACTGCGCCGCAAACTCCGGGCCATGATCTGTAATCACCCAGTTCGACACATCCTCAATGGCCACGAACGTTCGCCTGCTGTTATCACGATACCAGTTGGCGACGAGGTTATGGGCAATTCTATAAAGCCACGCCGAGAAGGGAACACCCTGTTCCTGGTAGTTCCCAATATGGAGCATGGCCCTTTCAAAGATGCGCGCCGTCAGGTCTTCCGCTTCCGCCACGTTGTTCGTGCGATAGTAGACGTACTTGTAGATGCGCTCGTAATAGATCTCATACAGCCGGCCAAAGGCTTCCTTGTCCGTTTTGGCCCGCTGAATAAGGTCTATGTCCGTCGAAGGTTCGTTATGGTCACTGCCCATACACTTGCTGCCGGCACCTGGCCTTGAGCTTTGCGCCACAAGAAACCGCGCCGCCACGCAGTATAACAGAAGAGAACCGCTTGCGAAAAACGGCGTGTAACATTGCAACTCATCCAGGGAGAACAATGGATAAATTTCTTTGACCCGACCCTGGCCCTGCGCTATGCTCCAACCTATCAGCTTGATGACTCATGGCCGAAGAAGAAACACCCCCGCGCGCGCTGCATAGATCCACGGCCGTCGCCGCCGTATTTGCCCTGACCCTGGCACTCGGCCTGGTGCTCGCGGCAAGCCTGGCCGGCTGCGGCCAGCAGCCGGCCAGGCTTGCCGAGGGGCCTGACCCAACGCTGCCTGCAACCCAAGCGGCGGTCACGACCGGCGAGGTTGAATCGCGGCCCACGGCCGTTGCCGCCCTTGCCGCGGTGACCGTCGCGTCGCCCACCGCTTCACCCACCACGATCGCCACCACGATACCCACCTTCACTCCGGTCGCTACGGCAACGGAAACCCAGCTCCCTACGGCGGTCCCGCCCACGGCCGTGCCGGAATCACCTACCCTGGAACCCACGGCGACCAAACTGCCGCCACTGCCCACCCCGTCCGGCACCTACAGTTGGACCCTGAAAGTGCCCATCCTGATGTACCACTACATCAGCTCGCCACCCGAAGATGCCGACAAATATCGTCTCGATCTTTCCGTCACACCCACGGAATTTGAGCGCCAGATGGCCTATCTGGTCGCCAACGGTTTTGAGACGATCAGCCTCTATGACCTCTCCCTGGCCATTACCGCCAAAACAGAGCTGCCCGAAAAACCGGTCATCATTACCGTGGATGACGGCTACGTTGACACCTATGAAAATGCCCTGCCGATTCTGCAAGAGCATGGTTTGCAGGCAACCTTTTTTGTAGTGACGGAGTTTATCGATGAAGGTCGCGCAGGTTACCTGACCTGGGAGATGGTCGAGGAGATGGCTGCCGCAGGAATGTCTATTGAGCCCCATTCCAAGACTCACCCAGACCTCAGCGGTGCCGAGCGTGACTTTGTCATCTACG
>Ga0075339_1000130_pt1 | contig 10006 bp, 9 predicted proteins | sample RushMan_CattailN_4_FD_120076 | JGI IMG/M metagenome (GOLD analysis project Ga0075339, IMG submission 120076) | Natural and restored wetland microbial communities from the San Francisco Bay, California, USA, that impact long-term carbon... | ecosystem: Environmental > Terrestrial > Soil > Wetlands... | reverse complement strand
TCGGTCACAGATTTTTCTCCTTTCGGCAAATAAAAAAGGCCGCCGCTCGTTTCAACTACACGAGCAGCGGCCTTTAATTTTTCGCGCGCCTTTCACCTTTGGCGAAAAGCCCGTTCAAACTCTAAGGCCTCATCGATTTAAACTCGATGAACCCCCTGCAAAAAGATGCCATCAACACCCTTTTAGCAGCAGGTTAGGTATACTGAACAATATTTTCTTTTCTTCTATTTGTCAACAGGATTTGTAACAGATCAAGATAATAGCAAAAAAAACTTTCACATCGGCCTGTTGCTAAAAAATATTAGCGGGAGCGGATTCCAGGGAAAAAAGAATTACTCTTTCCCCTGTAACAGTGCTGATGTCCGTGTGCAGACTCTTAACCTTGACGTTGAGGATCTTTTCAACTGTCGCCTCAAGCAGCGGACGACCTTGCTCCAGCAAAGCAATCCGAACACGCTTGATCAATTCACGGCCATCCAATCGGCTTTCAGCATTCGCCAGCTTCAATTCAGCCGGTGTGAGGACGTTTTTTAACCGCACCAACACAATGTCGTCGATAATATATGTTTTTGTTTCTAAAGGGCCTCGCCCCATGAACTCTTTCTCGAACTTAATGACAGCTTCACTGATTTCGGATTCATACTGCCCTTTGGTTTTAGCAATCAAGATTCATCCACAATCAATAACGGTTGGAACAGCGTTGAATGCATTTTTGGTTTTTATGACATTTTTTCTCTAAAAATACAAGGTTCCGTGCCTGCGTCGAATCTCCAGAGAGGAACCGAAAATGGGTGGTTTACCTGAGGTAAACCGTTAAAATACCGGGCGGTGGTTTCGCCGATACCTAACCCCCAAACCACCCCGGGATTCCTTTGATTTCTATCGCCGATTGCAACGTTAACGAGGCCTGGGTAAACACCCCGGTTAACGCATTCACGCCGGCCCGCACTGATTTTTAACTCGGCACAACCCAGCGGACCACCTCATACAAAACCAATCGCGGATTTTGGGGCGTTGCTCCCTATTGCGTTATTCCCATTTTCGAAGGTAAAAGTCGGTTTGTGTCTTTCGATGACCGATCGTTTCCTTCAGGGGTGGTTATGGATTGGGTGGTGTTTCTTTTCGGGTTGGATGCGTTACTGCTGGCGGCAGCCGGTTATTTCACCTGGGAGTCCTATCGCGAGAAGGAGCCGCGCGCCCCCAAAGCAGGGCTCTGTGTGTGCGGCCTTCTGACGGCAATGGGTATTGCCGGCGTCCTGCTGCCTGCCGCACGGCCGATCATCGGGACCTTTTTGGGGCTGATCATTTTCTTGAGCCTGCTTTTTCTGATACCGAGCGCCCCAAACCCGAAAGCCCTAAGGGGCGGAGTGGGGTATGCTGTCGGCGAGATCTCGCGCTTCGACGAACGCGACTTGGTTTTCGCCCGCAACCGGTCGCTACCGCCTGGATCCGAGGTCTACCGGCGTTACTATGACGAGCACCCGGAAAGAGAAGCGCAGGATGCCGACCGCCGCTGTAAGGGCGGGACAGTAGGCCGGGTGGGCGCGATCGACGACGGCTGCCGGCCGAACGTCGCCATGATCGGGGCCTGCTTTGACATGCCGCCGGTATTCGGGCAGCTGGCCGAAACTGCGCCGCCTGCCGGTTCAACGCCCGAGAAAATTGATTCTGCCCACGCTGCCATGATCGTCAAGGGATTTGCCCGGCGCATCGGCGCCGACCTCGTGGGGATCTGCCGGGTCAACCCAGCCTGGGCCTATTCCCGCAGGGGCGAGATCTTCTACGGCAACTGGGACGACTGGGGTTGCGAAATCCCCGAGCCGCTGCCCTATGCGGTGGTCGTGGCCACCGAGATGGCCCATGGAAACGTCGCGGCCGGCCCCCACACTCCGGCGCTTTTCGAGAGCGCCTTCAACTACAGCAAGGGCGCTTTTATCACGACCATCCTGGCGCGCTGGTTTGCCGGCATGGGTTACCGGGCCGCGGCCCAGCACAGCCGGCATTACGACCTCAACATGGTGCCGCTCGCGATCGATGCGGGCTTAGGCGAGCTCGGCCGCTTCGGCTACTTGATCTCCGACGGGTTCGGACCAAGGGTGCGCCTGTTTGCGGTGACTACCGACATGCCTCTTGAAACCGACGCGCCGGTCGACCTCGGCGTGGAGGGGTTTTGCCGGCGCTGCCTCAAGTGCGCCGACTCCTGCCCCTCGCGCTCCATCCCCGCCGGAGACAAGACCGTGGTGAACGGGGTCGAGAAGTGGAAGATGAACGCGGAGACCTGCTTCGACTACTGGTCCAAGGTGGGCACCGACTGCTCGATCTGCATGGGGGTCTGCCCATACAGCCGGCCCAACCGCGGCCTGCACCGCCTGGCGCGCTGGACGATCCGCCGCTCGCGTCTGGCCAGGGCGGTTTTCCCGGTCATCGACAACTTCGCCTACGGCAAGCGTTGGAAACCCCGTCCGGCTGCGACGTGGATTAGCTTTTCCGGAGAGTAGGGAGCATCCCATATTCCCACAGGTACCAGATTCGCCGGTGTTTTAGGTTGAGACAGATCGCTTAACCCGCTAAAAACCGCCGCATGATATATTGCGTTGCCGTGGTGAGGTGGCCAATAGGGATAGAGGGGGCGGGTATCTGCCTCATCCGCTGCATGGCATGGATGAGATCGTCGCTGCGGTTAAGGGCAAGGTCGAGATCATTGTTGGCGGAGGTTTCCGCCGAGGAAGCGACGTGCTGAAGGGCTTGGCCTTCGGGGCGTCATTGGTGGGTCTGGGTCGACCGATTCTCTACGCGTTGGCAGCTGGCGGGGAAAAAGGCGTAAGCGATCTAATCGCAGGAATTACCCGCGAACTGTCGCGCTTGATGACGATGGTGGGAGCGGGAGACTCCACCACGGTGCAAAAGGGAATTTTGATCGAACGATAATCGGTTGAAACGGATATGGTGGCTGTCCCGCAGAAGATTTTCAATCAAGGGCGAGGGAATGAAGCCCGCCCTTCAATTTCAATTTAATAAAACAAGGAGGAAACAATGGGAGAACTGGTTCACACATCTCGGATCAAGATTGTTCGGGAAAAAGGCCCCACCCGCAGAGCCATGATCGAGGGGTTTAACGAGCCCATCTATTATGGAGTCCACGGGGGGATAAAGAGCTTCTATAAAGTCGAGCCGGAAAAGGAACACGCGGCCACCCTCGACCATATTGTGGCTGCAACTGCTGGTTGAATGATGGGTACACTGGCCACGGTGCTGGCCGGAAAGAAGATCCCCACCCCCAAGGAGCGTTATTGGGCGGACGTGGAGGGGGATATCGAGAATGTAAACGGTGTTCTGAAAATTACAAAAATACGGGTAAAGTGTCACCTAAAAGTAGCTCAGGGGAAATCCGAAGAGGCTAAAGAGGCATTTTCCACATATTTGGTTCGTTGTCCCGCTGCACAAAGTGTGATCGGCTGTATCAACATCCACGACGAGCTGCTCGTCGAAGAAAAACCCTTATGAAAGTTGAGAAAGGGCTCCATCTAAACATTTTCTGCGTATCAGCCTAATCACTGGTCGCGAAATAGACAAAAAGGAGAAAGTGATGAAAGTACTTGGTGTTTCGGGAAGTCCCCGGAAGGATAAGAGCACGGACCGGTTGGTTCAAGAAGTCTTGGACGCTGTCGGAGTTGAGGCGGAGTTTGTCTCTCTGGCAGGGAAGAGGATTGGGGCCTGCATTGCTTGCCTCGGATGCGTCAAGGACAACGTGTGTAAGGTGAAGGACGACATGGAACATCTGCGCGACAAAATCGTGGAAGCCGACGCTTACGTGATCGGGGCGGCGAATTACTTTTCGATGCTTAACGGCCTCTCTCACTGCTTTCTTGAGCGTTTCTACCAGTTCCGGCACCGGGAAGGAAAAGCCGTCGCTGGGAAACTGGGCATCGCCGTGGGGGTCGGGGGCAGTACCGGCGACCGTGTCGTGGAGAACATTAAGACGTTCTTCCAGTACAACCAGGTCGAGTGCGTTGGAGCGGTATCGGCCCAGGGGGCGGCAAGTTGCTTTACCTGCGGCTTTGGGGAAACGTGCACGGTTGGGGCCATTCATATGTTTTTCGGGCCAGGGACAAAGATAACCCCGGAGATCATACCTGATCTGTCCAAACAACCCGGGAAACTGGAGGAGGCACGCGCGATAGGTCGCAAGCTTGGGGAACGACTGAGGGGCTTTGCTGCCGCGACTTGAGGATTTCGGCGCAGGCTCCAATCGCAGCAGGCAACAAGCCGATGGTCTGGCACCATCCCGTGACGCTGAGAGCGTGCCGCGTGTGAAGATGGGCGTTGAGCGTATATTATACAGCGTTCATTGCGGGCCAGAACCACCTCAAAAGAGGAATCGATGCACGTATAAGCCCTATTGCCGCGCAATAGACATCATCACGAAAAATTTTAACTTAATAAACCGTATGGCGCTGCCAAAGGAGAATAAAAGACACCTCTGTCAGTCCTCGGCGAATTCCCCTGCCCGGAAGCCCAAATTTCCGTAGCGGTGGTAGTTGGTGCACACGCTTTGCTGTCGGTAATACTGCAAAAGCTCGATGCGGCCGTCCATAAGGACCGGTGTGCGTGCGATGTAGAAACCGGTCTCGGCGGCGGCGGCGAAGACCTCCTTGGGGACCCGGTCCGGCGCGGCGTAGCGGATGCGGTCAACCTCCGGGATGGAGGCGATGAGATCCCGGTCGGTTTCCTGAAACAACGGCTCCCTGCCTACGAGACGGCGGCCTTCGGGTCCGTAGAGGAAACGCGTTGCCGGCGTGTCCAGCCCCCTGGGGACGCTGACCCGCAGGCGGTTGCCGGCGGCCCTGACGGCGGCGATCCGGGCCAGGGTTTCAAACAAGCCGTCCTGCGGGTGCAGGCGCACGACCACGGTCCCGACCGGGAGATGACGCAGCACGTTGTCCTGACCGCGCAGGTGGAAGAAGTCCAGCTCCCGTGAGAACTCGGCTTCGACGTGGAAGAGATAGCTTCGGATGGCGAGGACCGTCTTGCGGATGTCATCGGCGTCATCTCCGAATTTGTGCCAGTCCAACCGTAGTTGCCAGCGCTGGGCGAGGCGCAGCAAGGGGTGGCTGTGCTCGAGCGGTCCCGGCTGTGGCGGGCCGATGTCTTCGGACTCGAAGAACTGGGTCACGTAATGCGGGCCGCCGGCCTTGATGCCGGCGCCCAGGGCGGATTTGCCCATGCCGCCGAAAGGCTGGCGCAGGACCACGGCTCCGGTGGTGCCGCGGTTGACGTAGAGGTTGCCCGCCCTTACGCGCTCCTTCCAGAAGTTCTGCTCGCGGAGGTCGAGGCTCTCCAGCCCGGAGGTGAGGCCGTAGCCGGTCTGGTTGGCCAGTTCCACCGCCTGCTCAAGGCTGTCGGCGCGCATGACACCCAGCACAGGGCCGAAGAACTCGGTCAGGTGCGTGGTGCCGCCGGGCCGCACGTCCCACTTGATCCCCGGCGCCCACAACTGGGGGTTGCCGTCGAGCATTCGCGGCTCGAGGGCCCAGGATTCACCGGTGTCAAGCTGCGTCAGGGCTTCCTTGAGCGGGCTTTTCGGCGGCTTTACCAGCGGTCCCATCCGGCTGGCGAAGTCCCAGGCCGAGCCGGTCTTGAAGGTCGCAGCGGCATCCGTCAGCTGCCGTTTGAACGTTTCGTCGTCGTAGACCTCCCGTTCCAGAATCAGCAGAGAGGTGGCCGAGCATTTCTGGCCCGAGTTGCCGAAAGCCGAAGCGATAACGTTGGCGACGGCCTGCTCCCGGTCGGACATGTCGGTGACAATCGTTGCGTTTTTCCCGCCCGTTTCGGCGGCCAGCACGGCATTCGGCCGCTTCCGCAGGATCTGCAGCCCGGTGTCGGTCCCGCCGGTCAGGATGATGAAATCGACGTCCGGGTGGCCGGTGAGCCGGGCGCCGGTGCTACCGCCCTCGCAGGGCAGGAACTGCAGCGTGCTTTGAGAAACCCCGGCCCGCCAGAAGCACCGGCAAAGCAGCCAGCCGACCAGGATCGCGTCCGACGACGGCTTGAAAATCACGGTGTTGCCTGCGGCCAATGCCGCCGTGATCCCGCCGCAGGGGATGGCGATGGGGAAGTTCCAGGGCGAGATCACAACACCGACACCCATCCCCCGACAGCGCAGGTTGCGCATTTCGAAATACGTCCGGGCCGAGTGCGGGTAAAACTCGGCGAAGTCCACGGCCTCGGAGACCTCGGGGTCGGCCTCCGTGAAAATCTTGCCGGTGGTGGCGGCCGCCGCGCCGATCAGATCCCCGCGCGCCCTGCGGATCTCGTTGGCGGCCGCGGACAGGATGCGGTGGCGCCGGCGGGGGGTCATGCGCCGCCAGCCGTCGCGGTCTTCCTTGGCCGCCGCGACGGCCCGCTTGACGTCGCCGGGTGTCGCCAGCCCGCAGCGCGCCACGACCACCTCTGCCGGGAGTTGATTAGGGTCGAGGGACTTCAGCACCTTGCGGCCCACCATGATCTCCTTGCCGGCGATTGCCAGCGGGACGTCGATGGGTTCGGCCCCCGGCGCTTTCATCCAGCGTCGGCGGATGGCCTCGGCCCAGGAGCGGTTCGCGGCCAACGACCAGTCCGTGTCCGGTTCGTTGTGGAACTCGCCTGCGTGGTAGGTGCCCCGCTCCCTGGGGAACATCTCTTCAAGGCGGTTCTGGGCGCGGTGGGATTGAGAGCCGAGGGTCGGGATGCGCCGCACCGAGGCCCTGAAATGATCCGCCAGCATCTGCCAGGAGGATGTACCGGTCTGCAACCGGTTCAGGTAGCGCAGGAAGTTCCGGGGGCCGGTGTTTTCGTCCAGGCGCCGGATGAGGTAGGCGACGGCGTTAATGAAATGCCGGTCTTCGGCCACCGGTGCGTAGGCCAGCAGGTCCAATCCGGTTTCCCGCACGGTGCGCCGCACGTGGTTGGCCATGCCCTCGATCATCTCGAAGGTGAAAAACTCCGTCACCTCGTTGCGGCGGGCCAGCTGGTAGGCGAAGGCGACGTCGAAGAGATTGTGGGAGGCGACGCCGAGGCGCACGACGCGGATGTGGTCCGGCTCGAGGCCGAAAGCGACCATGCGCTTCCAGTTGGCGTCCACATCGAGCTTGTTGTCGTAGGGGGCGAGCGGCCAGCCGTTGAGCGAGGACTCGAGCAGTTCCATTTCCATGTTGGCGCCCTTGACGACGCGCACCTTGACCGGGCTGCCGCCGGCATCCACTCGCCGGCGGGCCCAGGCGGTGATCTCCTGCAGCATGCCGAAGGAGTCCGGCAGATAGGCCTGGAGAGCCATGCCGGCGAAGAAATTTTTAAACTCCGGCCGGTCAAGGGTGTGCATGAAGGCGGACGCCGTGAGCGCCAGGTCCCGGTAGGCTTCCATGTCCAGCGTGACGGATTTGGGGATGCGGCCGCCGTCCGGGCGGGTGTAGGTCTGAGCCGCGGCTTCGCGGTAGAGAATGGACAGGCGTTCTGAAATGCGCTCCACCATTTGCGCGAAGGGCAGGGGGTGGACCTGGGCGCAGACGGTGGAGATTTTGACGGCGATGCTTTCGATGCGCGGGTCCCGCAAGTCGGCGAGGTAGGTGTTCATGTGGGCGATGGCCTCCTGCTCGCCGAGGACCTCCTCGCCCAAATGATTCACGTTGACGCGCAGGCCTTCCGCCCGCCGTTGCTGCAAGTAGGCCTCGAGCGCCGCGGGCTCCCCGGAGATGATGGCGTGGCGGCTGTCCGCGCGCATTTTGGCGACGATGCGGGGCACGGTGCGGCCCGGCACGAAACGACCGACGCGCAGGAACAGATGGATCAGCGCCTTTTCGGTGAGTGAGAAAAAGCGCGGGATGCCGTGAGCAGACAGCAGGTGGCACATCTGGTCCGACACCCGGCGAGCATCCCGGGAACGAAAGCACTGGTCCATGAGGGCGGTGAGGATGACCTTGTCATCGGCGTTGGTCACCAGTCGCGCCAGCTGCCGGTAGCGGCGCTTTTCCTCCGGTTGCAGCAAAGCGTTGGCACGGTCCTGCCAGTTCTTAGCCTGAGAGACGGCCTCTTCCACGATGCGCTCATCGCTCGGTGGGTGCATGGACCCCTCCTGGGGAGGTTTGAGATTCTGGGATCGGAAGGATTCAGATGATTGATACTGGATTCTCGAAAAAAAGGAAAGACCGATGACGAGTGCCGAATCCTGTGAGAGCGGCTTTCAGCCGCGATTCAGCCGTCGAAGTCAAAGTGGGCCATGCAATTGCGGCAATTTCTCTTCGCCCTCTGCCCGATGCTCCTTGCGGTTTGCCTTTTTTACCCTGCGGCCTGCCAGACGGCAACGATGCCGAACACCAGGAGAATCGCTCCCGAAAGCCGGTTCGTCCAGCGCAGCACCCCCGAGGAGAGCTTCTCCCGCATGAGGCCGACCCCGCCGCTAAGGAGCAGCCACCAGGCGGCCGAGCCGATGAACACCCCCAGGACCAGCTTGGCCGCAGCCGACAGGTCTCCGCCCGTGTCGGCGACGCCGAGGGCGGCAAAGATCCCGGCAAAGGAAAGGATCGTCATGGGGTTGGTCAGGGTCAGCAGGAGGGTTGACGCATAGCTCGCGGCTAGCCCCGTGCCGGAGGCGGCTGCCGCGCGGTCGGCCGGAACCGACCGGAGGGTTTTGATCCCCAGGGCTAGGAGGAAAACCCCGCCGATCAACTGGATCCAGAAACGCTGGTCGACCAGAAAACCGGAGATGACCGTCAGGCCGAAGCCGGCCACGCAGCCGTAAAGCGCATCGGCCGTGGCCGCCCCCAGGCCCGAGAGAAACCCGGACGCCCGGCCTTCGGCGAGGGTGCGGCGGATGCAGAGAATGCCGATGGGCCCAACCGGCGCCGCAATTGAAAAACCGATGATCAACCCCTGGAGAAAAAGTGTCGGTGGCATCACGAATCAATGCTCACCCAGGTAAGCCTTGCGCACCATTTCGTTGTCGGCCAGGTTGGCGGCCGTGTCGCTGAAGATGATGGTGCCGGACTGCAGGACGTAGCCGCGGCTGGCGACCTGCAGCGCCATGCGTGCGTTCTGCTCGACCAGCAGGATCGTGGTGCCGGCCGCGTGCAGCATGCGGATGGTGTCGAAGATGCCGTCGACAAGGACTGGTGCCAGGCCCATGGACGGTTCGTCGAGGAGCAGCACTCTGGGATTGGCCATCAGCGCCCGGCCCATGGCGAGCATCTGCTGCTCCCCGCCGCTCAGCGTTCCGGAAACCTGCTTGCTGCGTTCCTTGAGGCGCGGGAACATGGAGTAGACCCGCTCCAGGTTGTCCAGGTTCTTCCGGTTGTCCCTGCTCGTGAAGGCTCCCATTTCGAGGTTTTCTTTGACCGTCAGCCTTCCGAACACCCGCCGGCCCTCCGGCACCTGAATCACGCCTTTCATGACGATTTCATGGGCCTTCATTCCGGTGATGTCGTCGCCCTCGAGGGTGATCTTGCCGCGCCGCGGTCTCAACAGACCGCTGGTGGTCTTGAGCATGGTGCTTTTTCCGGCCCCGTTGGCGCCGATGATGGTCACGACTTCGCCTTTGTCGACGGTGATGGAGACATCCTTGAGGGCGTGGATCTGCCCGTAATAGGTGTTGACGTTTTCAACCTCGAGCATCGACATGACACGTTCCTCGCTGTGCAGTGATGAATTCCCGGGCCATCAGCGGCCTGCGGCGGATCCGGCAGCGGCTCCGGCCTCAGCGGCGCCCCCCCGGCCGAGATAGGCCTCGATCACCTGGGGATTGTTCTGGACTTCCGCCGGTGATCCTTCGGCGATTTTCTTGCCGTAGTCGAGCACGCTCACGGTTTCCGAAATCCCCATGACGACCCTCATCTGGTGTTCGATCAGGATGATGGTGACCCCTAGCTCATCCCGCAGATGGCGGATGAAGTCCATCAGGTCCTGCGACTCGCTCGGGTTCATTCCGGCGGCAGGCTCGTCGAGCAGCAGCACCTTGGGCCGGGAGGCCAAGGCGCGC
>Ga0075339_1000129_pt1 | contig 10015 bp, 11 predicted proteins | sample RushMan_CattailN_4_FD_120076 | JGI IMG/M metagenome (GOLD analysis project Ga0075339, IMG submission 120076) | Natural and restored wetland microbial communities from the San Francisco Bay, California, USA, that impact long-term carbon... | ecosystem: Environmental > Terrestrial > Soil >... | reverse complement strand
GATCTCGACATCCTCCATCAGCAGATGCGGACCGGAGACGGTGACCCCGTCATAGGTTCGGCTTTCCGCGATAGCCTGCACATAATCGGGGCGAGTTTGATCGGTGATCGTCGCGCTTTCCACCCGCCGCGCGATTTTTGCGCCAGCAGCGTCTGGCCCAACCGCATCTGCCCCGAGCTCGCGGCCGTGTGCGACAGCACGGACATCCTCAGCCGCGAGCCCCGTTGGAGACACAATTGCCACTAGCCCCAGAACGGTTGCCCGCAATCCGGACCGCGATAGATGCCTTTTCATGTGGTCTTGTCCCTGGAGCGGCAAAGGTCGGCTATCACGCAGCGCCCGCAAGCCGGTTTGACGGCCTTGCAAATGTAGCGCCCGTGCAGGATGAGCCAGTGATGGGCGTGCTGCAGGTAGGCCTTCGGCACACATTTCAGGAGATCCTGCTCCACGGCCTCGGGCGTCTTTCCGCGCGAAAGCCCGAGCCGGTGCGACAACCGGAAGACATGTGTATCGACCGCAATCGTCGGCTCGCCGAAGGCGATGTTGAGCACCACGTTGGCAGTCTTACGCCCGACCCCCGGCAGGGCCTCCAGCGCTGCGCGATCACAAGGAACCCTGCCACCGTGCTCGGCGACGAGTTTTTCAGACAGCAGGATGACGTTCTTGGCCTTGTTACGGAATAGACCGATGGTCTTGATGAGGTCGCGTACCTTGTCCTCGCCCAGCGCCAGCATTTTCTGGGGGGTGTCGGCCAGCTTGAAGAGCCCGCGCGTGGCTTTGTTGACGCCGGCATCCGTCGCCTGAGCGGAGAGGACGACCGCAACCAGAAGCGTGTACGGATTGGAGTGCTCCAACTCCCCCTTGGGCTCGGGATTGGACTCATGCAGCCGGCGAAAGATCTCCTCGATCTCAGCCGGCGTAGACTTGCGCGAACGGGGAGCCGCACGGGGGCGCGACGGCTTGTCTCCGGGGGTTACCCCCGAGGTCGTCTTTCTTTTTTTTACGGCAGAGGGCTTCATGTACTTATCTCTAGCGCCTAGACTCGCGACATGACGGAAAACAAACCTCCGATGCAAGAGGCCCGGACGTTCCGGGCCGTCCTTCATCCCCACCGCTCCCTCTCACAGAGAGGATTTCTGCTGGTGATGGGCTTCATCGCCTTTGTGAGCTTCGCCTCGGGGGTGGCCTTCTACACCATGGGAGCCTGGCCGGTTCTGGGCTTCTACGGTCTGGACGTGCTTGCGATCTATATCGCCTTCAAGCTCAACTACCGGTCAGGTGCGGCCTACGAACTCGTGGAGCTTTCGCCTGAGTTGTTGAAGATCACTCAAGTGCAGCCCTCGGGCCGCAGCCGAAGTTTCGACTTCAATCCTTACTGGGTGAAGGTCCTTCTCAACGAGTGGCCCGACGGCAGCGCCGACTTGAAGCTCACGCTGCACGGCCGCGAGTTCGAGTTCGCCCGCTTCCTCAATACGGATGAAAAGAAAGATTTCGCTCTAGCCCTGCGCAACGCGCTGATGACCGCGCGCACAGCGCCGTCCGTTTGATCGCGTTAGTCGGCGAGCATCGCAAGTGCAGAACGCCGGTCGCTCGGCTTCAGCTTCAGGAACTGCGTACGGGCATCCTTTACGTCCTTGTCCGCCGCTGTCTCCCCGGCCTTTTTAAGTGCGACGGTCGCAGGATGATCCGCCCCGCAGATGAACGACAGCGCCTTCGCGAGGCGTCCCATCATGGCCGGATCGATCTTCGTCTCATCTGTCATTTGAAGCGGCCGCGGCGCTGAAGGACCTCGATCTTGTAGCCATCCGGATCCTCGATGAAGAAGAAACGCCCAAAGGGCTGACCGTCGTGCGTCATCTCCTTAATGTCCTTCGGCTGGAACCCCTCGGCCTTGATCCGCGCGTGCTCGGCGTCAAGATCGTCCACCACGAAGGCCACATGTCCGTAGCCGTTGCCAAGGTCATAAGCCTCGGTGCGGCCTTTGTTGACCGTTAGTTCGACTTCGAAGTCGTTTTCCGGATTGCTCATGTAGGTGAGGGAGAAGTCCGGCCACTCGCGGCGCTCGGCCACCTTTAATCCGAAGCACTTTGAATAGAAGTCGACCGAGCGGGTCTCATCGAGCACCCGCACCATCATATGAACTGCTTTGGCCATTTCCGCCTCCCGTCTCAGAGCCACGGACGCGAGGCTGCCGTCTGCTCCTCGAACGCCTTGATCGCGTCCTGCTTCTGCATCGTCAGCCCGACTGCATCAAGGCCGTGCAACAGGCAGTGCTTACGGAACGGATCGACCTCGAACTTGATGACCCCGCCATCCGGACCACGGATCTCCTGAGCGTCCAGATCGACGGTCAACGTCGCATTCGAACCACGCTGCGCATCGTCCATCAGCTTATCGACATCGGCCTGCGGCAGCTTGATGGGCAGGATGCCGTTCTGGAAGCAGTTATTATAGAATATATCGGCGAAGTCCGGCGCGATCACACAGCGGATGCCGAAGTCGAGTAGGGCCCACGGCGCGTGTTCACGCGAGGAGCCGCAGCCGAAGTTTTCGCCCGTCACGAGGACTGTGGCGTTGCGATAAGCAGGCTTGTTCAGAACGAAATCCGGAATTTCCTGACCCGTGGCCGGGTCGTAGCGCATCTCGAAGAAGAGCGATTTGCCAAGCCCCGTCCGCTTGATCGTCTTAAGGAACTGCTTCGGGATGATCATATCGGTATCGATGTTGCGCAGGGGCAGGGGAGCGGCAACACCAGTGAGCTTTATGAATTTGTCCATCGCGTCCTCGTTGGAGGGCGCGCGTCACGCCCTCAATGCATCGGCCAGGGCACGGAAGTAGCCCTCCGCCGCCGTGAGCCGGTCGACCGCCGCATGGTGGGCGGAGGGCTCGGGCGGGGCAGGCGGAGCCCCTCCGGCTTTGGCCGGGCGAAGCTGTTCGAGGCGCCTTTTAACGCCAGCAAGCTTGCGGCCGTCAAGATGGCGATGAAGCACGCCTACGATGGTTTCCAGATAGCCGGAAATTCGGCCGAACTCGCGCACCAGCACTCGTTGTGCGACGGCATTGCCCGGCTCGGCTTCCAACTTTTGGTGCGCCTCGGCCGCTTGAGCCAGCGTAGCGGCGATTTCATCGGCGTAGCAGGCCACCTTCTCCCGCCGCACCGCATCGAGTTTCATGAGCTGCCCGACCCAGCGGTGCAGGAGTTCGGCCAGGGCCAGAATTCGCCGGGAATAGTCGGTTGCCCGCATTGGGGATGCCTCTTGAAGAAGGCGGCCGGAATACGGGATTCAGTCTAGACTTATGGATCGGCGCGGGGATAACGCCAGATGACTCCGCAGAGTCTGCTAGCGGATCGTGGGGTCGTCATAGCACTTGCGCATATATGCGCAGCGGTGCGAACCCGACAGATGCATGCTCGAACCCTTGGCCGGCGAGATGAATTTGCAGACCTCTTCCAGCCCATCGGGTGTCAACCAGCCCTGCCGGCGTCCGCGCTGCACGGCGAAACAGTCAGCCGTCTCCTCGTCGGGGCCCCGAAACTGGTGACCGCACTCGTGCGCGTAGATCCAGAGCTTGACCGGCGTCGAAACGCGTTCGATCAGCCGAGGGTTGAGGATCAGGAAGCCGGGGTAGGCGGCCCCGTAGTCGTCGAGGTTGCGATCGATCACCGTGGGCCGCTGGCCACAGATCTGGCGCCGGCCGTCCAGCTTCAATTCGCCCGGCTTAAGAACCGGTGCGCCGCCCACATGAGCGGCGTATTCCTCAGGCGTCGGTATATCGTCGGCATGCGCGGACGACCACCAGGACTCACCCAAGGGCCCATGCAGACTCAGGGCGAGGAGAACGAGCGCGGCCAGTGGAAGGCGCAGGCGGGTCAGCAAAGACATGGGTGATCCGAAAACCTGCTTTCGATTCAATGCGGAGTATCGCAACAACCCTAACATCGCCTACCCGGTTCCCTGATGCAAGGGCGAGATGATTTTCCTGATTTCAATCAGTTGATCCTGCGGGTGCCTACTCCGGGTACGGCTTTTTTAGCCCGCCGCCTCAGCCTCGATCTCGGCCATATCGGCGTCAGAAAAGCCGAAATGATGGCCGATCTCATGCACGAGAACATGGGTGATCAAATCACCGAGCGTTTCGCCTTCCTCGATCCAATAATCGAGGATCGCGCGCCGATATAAAAAAACCATGTCAGGGTCCCTGGGGCCGTCAAGCACGCTCTTCTGATCCAGGCTCACGCCCTGGTAGAGGCCCATGAGATCAAAGGGACTTTCAATGCCCAATTCATCCAGGACCTCGTCCATGGCGAAATCTTCGCAACGGATGATCAGATCCCCGCACATCTGGCGGAATTCTGGCGGTAGCCGGCTCCAAGCCGCGGCGGCCATGACTTCGAAGTCGGCCAGGCTGGGAACAACCGCCGACTTCCAGTCGATTTCGTGGTCCATCGCAGCCCCCTCACGCCTCAATGCATGCCAATTCGGCCGGGAGGCGTACCACTCCGCTTTCCTGGCAACAAGACGGACTTCGCGTGAACTTCTTCTACCTGCGACGTACCGGACGTGAAAGCTCAGCTGGGAAGATGATATCGTCTATTCGCGCATGGACGTCGCGCGCCTTCCGCGCCCCAGCCCATGGTCGATGGGAACCATTTTTACTGTTATCTTCGCCAGCCGTGTTGCCTGCAAAGCCCACCATTCCCCTGCGACCCAGCACGCGAGTCTGGGCGTCAGCCGAAATGCCCGATCTGGGCCTGTTGAGCCGACGCGCTCCGCAGCGCGCCGGCGACATCGCTTTTCGCCATTTTTGTGAGCCGCATCGGTCCGAGCGGCGTGAGGCGGGTCACACATTTCTCGTCCGGCGGGCACGCCGTTTTCTGAAAGATGCGACGGAAACTTGGATCGGCTCCAACCAAGGGCCGGTGCCCGTGCACGTGTTCGAGCCCGAGACCAACCCACCGCGTGCCACGGTTCTGATCACTCACGGCTGGACTGCGGAAGCCTCATTCATGACCCTGTTCGGCGAACGGCTCCGCCATCTGGGTTATCGCGCCCTGCTGCTCGACGGGCCAGCACACGGAAAGTGCCCGCGTAGACGAGCCAGCCTCGTGGACTACACGCAAGCCGTCTTGACCGTGGCAGAGACCTTCAAGCCCGACTTCGCCATCGCCCACTCGATGGGATGCTTCGCGGTCCTGCACGCTGGTGAAGGCGGACCGCCTTTTCACCGCCCTTACCATTTCAAGCGATACGTGCTGGTCGCTGCCGCCAACCGCTTCTCCGATATCACCCGCGGCTTTGCTGACATGCGAAAGATGACGCCGCCGGCACGGGTCGCCTTCGAGCGGCATCTGGAGCGCATTGCACACCGTCCGCTTTCCTCATTCACTGGCGCGGATCTGCTCAGCGCGACCGGCCGGCCCGCATTGCTGTTGCATGCCCGCGACGACTACGAAGTGCCGATCAGCAACGCAGCGGAAATCGTCGCCCGCTGCACCAACGCCCGTCTGCAGGCATTCGATGGCATGGGGCACCGAAAAATCCTTTCGTCTCCACAAGTTGTGCGAGCAGCCGTTGCGTTTCTCCAGGCACCATGACCCCCCGGGTGCTCCCGGGCGGCGGGGGCTCGCGAATCCCGCCCGCCGGGGCTATATGAGGGGCCTGCACCCGCGGTTGCCTTGCGCCGCCCCACCCTTCAGACTTTCCCCGGGACATTCCGATGACAACGCCGAAGCATTCCAAAGTCGTGATTCTGGGCTCGGGCCCCGCTGGCTACACGGCCGCCATTTACGCCGCCCGCGCCATGCTGAACCCCGTCATGATCCAGGGTAGCCAACCGGGCGGCCAGCTCACCATAACCACCGACGTGGAGAATTATCCAGGGTTCGCCGACGTGATCCAGGGTCCCTGGCTGATGGAGCAGATGCGAGCCCAGGCCGAGCACGTCGGCACCGAAATTATCATGGACCACATCATGAAGGTGGATCTGAAAACCCGGCCCTTCCGTCTCGAAGGCGACTCGGGCGACATCTATACCTGCGATGTGCTCATCATCTGCACGGGTGCGCAGGCGCGCTGGCTCGGCATTCCTTCAGAGGAGGCTTTCAAAGGGTTCGGCGTGTCCGCATGCGCAACGTGCGATGGCTTCTTTTACAAGGGCAAGGAAGTCGTGGTGGTCGGCGGCGGCAATACCGCAGTCGAGGAGGCTCTGTTTCTCACGAACTTCGCGAGCCGAGTCACCGTGGTTCACCGCCGCGACAGTTTCCGCGCGGAAAAGATCCTGCAGGATCGCTTGGCCAAGAACCCCAAAATCGAGGTCATCTGGGATACGACCGTCGAGGAGATCGTCGGCAGCGCCGATCCCAAGACCGTGACCGGCGTACGGTTGAAGAACATGAAAACGGGCGCGATCACCGAGCGCAAGACCGACGGGGTCTTCGTCGCCATCGGGCACGCGCCGGCCACGGAGCTGTTCAAAGATCAGCTTGCAATGACGCCGGGAGGTTACCTCGTCACAAAGCCGGACTCGACGGCGACCGATATCCCCGGCGTGTTCGCCGCCGGCGATGTGAAGGATGAGGTCTACCGGCAAGCCGTGACAGCGGCAGGTATGGGCTGCATGGCCGCTCTGGAATCCGAGCGCTTCCTGGCTCATGCGCCCTCGCATGCCGACGCCGCGGAGCAGTAGGAGGCCGCGACTCCGCCATTTCGTCGCTTAACGTCTCGTCGGAACAGGGAACTACGCGACGCGCCTCCCGCATCGGTCAACTGATTGCTGGTATCCGCTCAGAACGGAACGCTGAACTTTGAAGCCCCGCCGTGCTGGGTGGTCTGATCGCCGAACTGGCCGTCGTACTGCAAGCGTAGAACGGCACCTTCCGCAGAGATGAAATCTATGCCCGCGCCGATGTCGGCGACCACGTCGTCGATCGTCGTAATGGTATCGAAACCAGGGGTTCCGGCTGCGGCTCTAGCGAATGCGGCCGATGTCAAGAACGTATCGGTGTCCAACCACGTCAGACCGCCCCTTACATAGGGCCGTGCGACGCCGACGGCGGCCAGGTCATATTCGGCGCCAAACTCGATCGACGGCGAAACCGAGAACACCGTCTCGTCATTGCCGTCCACGGTCAGTGCCGTGCCGCCAGTGGAGGCTTCCGTGTAGCCGTCCCGCTCGAGGTGCGTCAGTGCGAATTCGATCTGCGGCTTGGCATACCAATGGCCCCGGCTCAGGAGGTGGGCCGCCGTAAGCCGGCCCGACAGGAAGCTCTGGTCGCTCTCGGATGTCGCGACGTCGCTAAACCCGCCGAACGACACGAAGCGTGAATTGTCAGACCAGCCATAACCACCTGTGATGGACGCTGCGAGAAGAAGAGGTCCCGGATTGTATTTGAGAACGGCACCCAGGTGGAGACGATCCGTCTCGGACTGAGCGTTGCTCGTCGTGCGCAAATCGGCCTGCTCGAAACCGACACCGGCCCCTACACGCCAAGGCCCCCCGATGTCGAACTGCGCACCGGCCGAGTAGAATGTCCCTGTCTCGTCGAAGCCAACGCCTCCAGCGCCGCCATCATTGTCGAATCTGCGCACGCTGGCGCGCGCCCACACGCACTGGCCTTCACGGATGAACGCGTTGGCGTCGCCGTCTCCCAGGACACGGCACGAGAGCAGCTGCCCGGCAAAGGAATTGCCCGTTGCCATTGCTGAGCCGAATTGGCCTGCCTCACCCATTGGGGCCAACTGATCGAGCGCATTAGCGAGTTGACCCTGCGTGATGAGAGACGCAAGGGGACTGAAGAAATCGAGAGCACCGCCGCTATTGACGACATCATTCAAGCTGGCGCCGACCGCTTTTTGATTATCTGTCAGACCGGATGAGTTGAAGCCGAGAAAGTTGATGGTGGCTTGTAGATCCATCGTGTTGGCATCGGGAAACAGCAGCTCATAATCCACGGCCGCCGTATCGACAGCCGTGATCCCGTTGTCTGTCACGCCGCCGCTTGCCGTCAGAATCGTGAAAGTCTTGCTGAGCCCGAAGTTCGCCGGGTCGCCGGAACTGGGAAAATTGATTGGATTGACCATCACGCGGCCACTCAGCTCCGCCGCGCCGGAGACATCGATCCGGTCGGCGGTCTCCGCATCCCAATCCGCATCGACGAGCAACGAACCCGCCTGACTGCCATTCGTAACTTGGGCGAAGTTGCCGCCCATTAAGGTGGTCTGGATGTTGTTGGCTCCACCCGGCGAAAGGACGCCATAGTTCGTCAGGGTGCCGCCACCCAGTTCGGCGAAGGCACCGCTCTCGAAACTACCGCCATAGAAATTGCTGAAGATGCCACCAGCGGTGCCCTGGAAGCTTACATTTCCTGCAATTGCTCCGAAGTTGCTGACCTCGATGGATTGGCCGCGAACGAAGATGGAATTCCCCGACAAGGCCGTTATGGCTCCCTGATTACTCAGGATGGCGGAGGTTCCCGCATCTATGGAAACGCCCCATCCGCTTCCAGAGCCGCCCTGAATCCGGCCTCCTGTCACGTCGACCGTCACCGACGAGCCCGCACCGTTGATGCTGGCTCCATTGATCGCACCTGTCGCGGCGACACTGAGCGCACGAATACCGGTTCCATCGCTGCCTTCGACAGTAATGTCACCCGAATTGTTGACCGTTACGGCTCCGGAGTCGCCTCCCGTTCCATCGCCATTGATGCCGCCGATTCCACCGGAACTCCGCGCCAATATGCCGTCCGCGAAATCACCTTGAATGGAAATACGACCTGACGACGTGACGTTGACCGCCCCACCATCGCCACCGGTCCCTGAACCATTGATGCCGCCGTCACCGCCCTGGCTGATCGCCTGGAGTCCATGCGAAAACTCGCCCACGGTTGAGATGGACGCGCTGGACTGCACAGTCACATCACCACCGGATCCGCCTAGACCGGAGCCATTGATTCCGCCAACGCCTCCGCGGCTCAAGGCAGAAAGGCCGTTCGAGCTTGCTCCAATTCCAAGCACCGTAATCGAGCCACTCACATCGACATGCACCGCGCCTCCATGACCACCTGTTCCACTCCCATTGATTGCACCGGTACCGCCACCGGAAAACACCTGAATGCCGCTATAGTCGAACCCGTCGGCCAAGATTGTTGCGGTTGACGTCAGCCCGATATTTTCGGCATTGCCCCCCACACCTCCTGAGGCATTGATCGTACCCACTCCACCAGATCGGGCAGCCTCGACCGCGGCTCCTGCGAACCCGCCAATGTCCGATATTTCACCGTCGCAAGTCACAGAGAGGGTACCGGGCACGGAGGTGTCTTCCGCGCAAGCGGCCAAGGCGCGGGCCGGCAGCATCGTCCACAGCGCAAGCGCCGACACACCAGCCAGCAGCACCTGCCGGCCAACCCCGAAAATCCCGCCCATCTAATGTCCCTGCTGCTGCGACTGCTTCCAGTCCACACGGCACAGGGCAATCAAGCACGCGACCAAACACGGGCCCTGGACGATGCGTACACTGTCATTAGGGCGTCTGATTTGGTTAACAAAAGATTAATCTTTGCTCGGACCATTAACCTTGAGACTACTCAATCTTGTAGCCGTAGAGCATGCCGGTTTTCATTTGCGGGATGAAAGCGGTCGCAGTTTTGGGGTCATAGCCCAGGTCCGCAGCGCCCTGGCCCAGTTCGAGCAAGACGCGCGCCTTGCCCTTTCGGCCGATGCGTATGACCTTGCCCGTCATCCAGTCGCTGACGAGATATGCGCCATCACCGAAGGGCTCGAGGCCATCCAGGTTGCCGATCGGCGAGCCGTCACCGTGCGGGGTGATCGACTTGTCGGCAAGACCGACCTTTTTGAGATGACCGGGAACGTTGGTGGCGAAGCCGTCCGTCATCACGCCCCAGGCGCCGACCAGAAGGGTGTCACCCTCGACCAGAAGGCCATTCGGGCTTTCGAGGTTGTCGTTCTTGAGGAAGACATCGAACATACCGCCGGACAGACGCCAGATGGTATTCGTC
>Ga0075339_1000128_pt1 | contig 10041 bp, 8 predicted proteins | sample RushMan_CattailN_4_FD_120076 | JGI IMG/M metagenome (GOLD analysis project Ga0075339, IMG submission 120076) | Natural and restored wetland microbial communities from the San Francisco Bay, California, USA, that impact long-term carbon... | ecosystem: Environmental > Terrestrial > Soil > Wetlands... | reverse complement strand
TGAGCAGCGCGTACACGAGGGCAGCCGCGACTCCGGCTCCCGGGAACGTGAGAACCCAGGCGATGAGGATGTCGCGGACGACGCCCCACCGCACCGCCTTGGGCGTGCGGACCGCGCCGGCCCCCATGATCGCGGCGGTGATCGCATGGGTCGTCGAGATCGGGGTCCCGGTGGCCCCGGCCCCGTAGAGCACGGCGGCGGCGGCGGTCTCGGCCGCGAACCCCTGCGCCGGGTCGACGTGGATGATCCGGCGCCCGAGCGTGCGGATGATCCGCCACCCCCCTGCGTACGTCCCGAGGGCGAGGAACAACGAGGACGTCGCGATCACCCAGACGGGGATGGAGGTGTCCGAGGCGGACCGGTGCCCGCTGGCGACGAGGGCGAGTGCCACGACGCCCGCGGTCTTGGCGGCGTCCTGCATCCCGTGTCCGAAGGCCACCGCGGCGGCGGAGACCGTCTGGGCGTAGCGGAACCCACGGGTCGTGGGCCCGGGGCGGGCGCGGCGGAACGCCCAGAGGATGGCGACCATGAGCAGGTAGCCGCCGGCGAGCCCGAGCAGCGGGGAGAGCACCATCGGCAGGAGCACGGTGTCGCGGATGCTGGCCCACTGCACCGTGGCACCCGCAGCGAGGGCCGCGCCACCGAGCCCGCCGATGAGCGCGTGCGACGACGACGACGGCAGCCCGCGCCACCACGTCAGCAGGTTCCAGGCGATCGCGCCGACGAGCGCCGCCGCGCAGATGGCCACGCCGGTGGCCCCCGACGGGATGGTGACGATGTCGCTGCCGATGGTCTCGGCGACCCGGACGCCGGCGAAGCCGCCGGCGAGGTTCATCACCGCCGCGAGGGCGAGGGCGATCCGCGGCGTCAGCGCGCGCGTCGAGATCGACGTGGCCACTGCGTTCGCGGCGTCGTGGAACCCGTTCGTGTACGTGAACCCCAGCGCCAGGACGACGACGAGGGCGACGGGCCACCACTCCACGGCCGGTCAGGACTCCCGGACGACGATGGCCTCGACCTTGAGCGCCACCTGCTCGAACGCGTTGGCCGTGTTCTCGAGCGCGTCGATGATGTCCTTGTGCTTCATCACGGCCACGGGGTCGGGCTTCTTGGCGTTGAAGAGGTCGGCGAGCATGCGCCGGTACTGCTTGTTCGCGCGGTGCTCGAGCCGGTTGATCTCGATCCAGTAGCCGTCGAGGTCGCGCATCGAGCGGAGTCGGGGCATCGCGTCGGCCGTGAGCTCGGCCATCCGCGTGATGAGCTCGACCTGCTTGGCGACGCGCGGGAGCAACGCGTCGACCTGGTAGAGGACGATGACGTCGGCCGCGCCCTCCATGAGGTCGACGCAGTGGTCGAGGGCGACCGCGAGCCCGTGCATGTCGGAGCGGTCGAAAGGGGTGACGAAGGAGCCACTGACCCGGCGGACGAGCTCGCGGGTGGCCTCGTCGGCGGCGGCCTCGATCTCGTGCATCCGCTCGAGTACCTGGAGCCGCTCCTCGGCGTCGGCCCCGAGCAGCGTCGTCAGCTCGCGGGCACCCTCGACGACCTGCTGCGCCGACGCGGCGAACAGGTCGAAGAACGTGGGGTCCTGCGGGGTGAGGCGGAAGGCCACGGGAGGTCTCCGAGGGAGGAGGTCACGGACGAGCCCAAGCGTAGGGCCAGCCCGGGACCGGGGGTGACGCGGACGCGTCAGCCCGGCGGCACCGGATCGGGGAGGGAGGCCCCCGGCGGCTTCGCCTCGACGCCGAGGATCTCGTCGATCTCCGCAGCGCTCAGGGGCCCGTCGTTCTGCGACGCAGCGAGCACGAGGGCGCCGACGAGGTCGATCTCGTCCTGGAGCTGCTGGTCCCGCAGCGAGGGGTCCCCGCGCACGTCTCCACCGTAGGTCCGCCACGGGCTCCGTGTCGCGCGCGGACCCGGTAAATGACTCGACCGGGTCACCCCGTTGACACTCTGGCCGACGTGCATCTCACCGAACGTCCCGGTGGGCGGGAAGAGGGTGCCGGGCCGGGAGCGCCTCACGGCGCGTGGCCGCTCGTAGCGGCTGATGTTGGGACCCGGGGCTGCCGCGGCCCGGCACCCACGGAAGACCCTAACGCGTCGGGTTCCGCCATGTGTTCCCGTACGCACATCGGGCTTCCGGCCCGGCCCGGGTCCCACCCGGCCCCGGGGAGCTCAGTCGAGGTCGCCGGCGCGCCACAGGCGGGCGCACGCGCGCAGGTCCTCCCCGGTCTGGAGCAGCGCGGCGCCGGTGCGGGTGAGGCCGCGGGCCCCCTCCGGGTCGAGGTCGTCGCTGTCGTGGGCGAGCTCGGCCCGCCCCGCCGCGGTGACGGCGCAGAACGCGGCCGCGCGCTCCAGCGCCACCGCGAGGTCGCCCTCGAAGACCCCGGTGAGGATCTGGTCCGCGACCCGCTGCATCTCCTCGGGGCGCGGCGGCTCGGCGATGCCGGCGACCGCGTGCGCGACGTCGGTGAACCGGATGCCGGCCGCGTACTCACGGCTCGCCTGCTCGGGGTTGCGCCGCACCCACTCGCGCAGCGCGTACAGCCGCCACAGCGCGCCGGGCAGGCTCCGCCCCGGCCGGGACGACCAGAGGTCGGCGACGGTGGACAGGCCGAGGTCGTCGACGAGGGCGACGAGGCGTGAGGTGACCTCGGGGTCCCGTGCAGCACGCCCGGCCCCGACGAGGATGGCTGCCGTCTGGTGCGCCATCTCCGTCGTCTCCGCGGGCCCCGGCCGGGTCCCGCCGTGGGCCTCGAGGTCGTCCGGGCCGAAGTGCACGGGCCGGCGCGGCACGGGGCGTCCGCCGTCGCTCGTCATCGCCCGATCGTCTCACCCCCGTACCGGTGGACGGGGATGAGGGACTGGTCCGTGACCGCCACGCCCGTCGGCACGCGGGCTAGGTTGGAGGTCGCCCCGCGGGGCGAGTCAGCAGGGGACCACGCCGTGGAGGGCGAGCGCGATGACGAACGAGGGATCGGCCGCGGCCAGGGCGCGCACGGCGCCGGAGCCGGATCACCGGGCCAAGCCCGACTCCCCCGGCGACCTGCCCCGGCGGTCGTGGCGACTCACGCTGAAGTCCGCCGTCGCGGAGTTCCAGAGGGACCAGTGCACCGACCAGGCGGCAGCGCTCACGTACTACTCGGTGCTCTCGGTGTTCCCGGCGCTGCTCGCCCTGCTCTCGTTGCTCGGGGTCGTCGGACGGGGCCAGGAGACGGTCGACCAGCTCCTCACGCTGCTTCGCGACCTGGGCCAGGACCAGGTGGCCGACCAGCTCCGGGGGCCGATCGAGGCGATGGTCGGCGGCAGCGGAGCCGGCTTCGCGCTCGTCCTCGGCATCGCCACCGCCCTGTTCTCGGCCTCGGCCTACGTCGGGGCGTTCGGGCGGGCGCTGAACCGGGTCTACGGGGTCGACGAGGGCCGGCCGATCTGGAAGCTGCGCCCGCTCATGGTCGTCGTCACGCTCGGCCTCGTCGTCATGGCCGCCCTCGTGCTCGTCGGGCTCGTCGTCAGCGGACCGGTCGCCGACGCCGTGGGACAGGCCATCGGCCTGCAGGAGCAGACGGTCACGGTGTGGTCCTGGCTGAAGTACCCACTGATCCTCGTCATCGTCATGGCCATGGTGGCGGTGCTGTACCACGTGACCCCGAACGTGCGTCAGCCGCGCTTCCGCTGGCTGTCCCCGGGCGCCGTGCTCGCCATCGTCGCCTGGGTCCTCGCCTCGGTCGGCTTCGGTCTCTACGTCTCGACCTTCGGCAAGTACGGCGAGGGGTCGGCGTACGGGTCGCTCGGCAGCATCGTCGTGTTCCTCCTCTGGTTGTGGATCACCAACCTCGCCCTCCTCCTCGGCGCGGAGCTCGACGCCGAGCTCGAGCGGGCCCGCGAGCTCGCGGCCGGCATCCCGGCCGAACGCAGCATCCAGCTCCCCCCGCGGGACACCACGCAGTCCGACAAGGCGCGCGAGAAGCTCGAGGAGCGCGTCGAGGAGGCACGTCGGCTGCGCAGGCAGGCGGAAAGCGCAGGTGTGGGGGGACCGTCCGGTGGGTACGACGGGGGGGTCGGCCCGCGCGGCGGGCACTCCGGAGACGGTGTCGCCGCGGGGGTCGACCTCGAGCCGCTCCCGTCGGAGCACGCCCGGGCGGCCGGGCACCCGCACTGACCTCAGGACCGATAACCATTCGACAAACTCTTGACACTGCAGGTCACGTGTGGCCGTTCGTGGTCCCGGAAGGGCGTATCGTTCTCCGGGTGTCGTTCGGAGGTGCGGAGTGAGAACGCTCCCTGACGGAGGTCGTCTCGGCGATCGCTACACCCTCGGCCCCCGCATCGCGTCGGGTGGCATGGGGGACGTCTACGAGGCCCAGGATGAGGTGCTCGAGCGGGTCGTCGCCGTCAAGATCCTCCGTCCCGACGCCTCCGAGGAGGAGGTGTTCTCCCGACGCTTCCGCAGCGAGGCGCTCTACACGGCCAACCTCTGCCACCCGAACATCGCCACCGTCTTCGACTACGGCGAGGACGACTCGCTCGCCTTCCTCGTCATGGAGCTGGTCCCGGGCGAGCCGTTGTCCGCGCTCGTCCAGCGCGAGGGGGCGCTGGACCCGGCCCGCGTTCGCTCGGTCCTCGGCCAGGCCGCGCTCGCGCTCGGAGCCGCCCACGACAGCGGAGTGGTGCACCGGGACGTCAAGCCGGCGAACATCCTCGTCATGCCCGACGGCACGGTGAAGCTCACCGACTTCGGCATCGCCCGCGCCGTGGACGGGTCGGGGCAGACGCTCACGGGCGAGGTGCTCGGCACGCCCCACTACCTCTCGCCGGAGCAGGCGCTCGGGGAGCCCGCCACGGGCGCCTCCGACCTCTACGCCCTCGGGGTCGTCGCGCACGAGATGCTCACGGGGCGCCGTCCCTTCGACAAGAACACGCCGGTGGCCACGGCGCTGGCCCAGGTCAACGACCCCCCGCCGCCGCTGCCCCGACACGTCCCCGCCGAGCTGCGCGAGCTCATCGAGCAGTGCCTCGCGAAGAAGCCCGAGGACCGGCCCCAGAGCGCTCGCGAGCTCGGGGAGCGACTCGGGCTCGCCGACTCCGACCTCGGCGAGCCGATGCCCGTTGCGGCGTCCCGGGTCGTCGGTGCCGCCGAGACCGCGGACGCCGAGGTCGACGACCGCCCCGCCGCCCCGCGCTGGGACCCCGATGCCGTCGACCCCACACCCACCCCCACGCAGGCGCAGATCGAGGAGGCCACCCGGGGGCGGGTGCACTGGATGTGGGTGCCCGCGGCGAGCGTCGTCGCGATGGTGGCCGCCGTCGTCGTCGCGTTCAGCGTCGTCCGCTGAGGACCCTCTCCGCCGTCTCTCAGGCAGTGGACCGGCGCCGTCGATACAGTGGCGAGGCGCCCGTGGCCACCCCTGGGGGGAGGCCGCGGGCGCGCCAGGGCCTCTAGCTCAACTGGCAGAGCTGCGGACTTTTAATCCGTAGGTTGTGGGTTCGAGCCCCACGGGGCCCACTCCCACCCAGTGGGAAGGCACCGACCGCCACGGTCTCGGCGGCTCGCCGGTCGTTCTACGACCCGCGGCCGCATGACGCACGGAACGCCTCCGTGACTGCGCCACGCCTCAGCCGACCGGTGGGGGTTCGCCACGGAGTCCGCCGCCCGGGAGGCCGGCGCCCAGGTCGCCGGTGGTGTCTCCGTCGCCGCGATCGCCGCCCTGCCGTTCCTCCTCCTCGACGGGGGAGCCGCGCTCTACGGCTCACTCGTCCTGCTGGCGGCGCTCCCCGCCGTGACAGGTATGGCGATCGCGCGGCTACGGGGCAGATCCTGGCTCACCAGTTTCGTCACGGGCGCGGTCGTGCTCGCGCTCGCTGTCATCGTCGTCCTCGTCAAGGCCTCTGTCGGGCACTGACCGCGGTCCTCCGGCCGGCGCCGGTGCGCTCTCGTCACCCGCAGCACCGAGCGTCCCCGTACGGAGTCCGGCGGCCGCGCTCCGCCCGGCCACGAGGATCGCGCGGACAGCAGCAGCGTGAGGGGGATCGCGGTAGGACCAGGCGAACAGTGCGACGAAGAGCGGCACGACCAGGAAGAGCGTCTCGATGGCCCGGAGCTCGGGACTCCGGTCCCTCTGGATCTGGCGGACGCGGAGGGAGTACAGGACGCGGTAGGTGCCCCGTCGAGCAGAGTAGATCCCGGTCAAGGCCCCTCGCAGCCGCGTGCCGACCCGGTGGGGGTTGTGCACCAAGGCTCCGGTGAGGAACTCGATGACGGCCGCAGCCGGATCGCGGCCTCCGCGTGCGCCGGCTGCCGGGCTACGCCACGCAGAACTCGTTGCCCTCCGGGTCCAGCATCACCACGTGGCCGAGGTGCTCCCCGTAGCGCTCCTCCCGGACGATGCTCGCACCAAGAGCCACCAGCTCCGGCACCTTGGCCCGGATCAGGCGCTCACGGGCGGCCATGTCCCATGGCGGCTCGCCCGCCACGCGAATGTCGATGTGGACTCGGTTCTTCGCTGACTTTCCCTCGGGCACACGTCCCCATCCGATCGCGGGTCCCTTGCCCTCGGGATCGACGATCGACGCCCCTTCGGGATCGTCGTAGCCCGGCTCCGCCACATAGCCGAGCGCCGCCGCCCAGAACTCCGCCAACCGAGTGGGGTCGTGTGCATCACAGCCGAGCGTCCAGTGAACAGCCACGCTCACAACGCTAGGGCAGGTCCGCACCGAGCATCGCTCATCGCCACGTCCGGACATCGGCAGTTCAGGAAGGGACCGGCGTCACCGAGACCTGCCGCACACCGCCGCGCGTCGATCACCGCTCGCGTCGCGACATGGCGCCGACGAGCGTGCTTCGCCAAGCGCGGCGTCCGTCAGTGAATGCGGAGAGGCCGCGAGGGTCAGGATGCGGGCGCAGGTGCATCGATGCAGTACGCCGTGGCCACGACCTTGTCGCCGGCATCGGAGGAATCCGTGGCGCGCGACGTGCCGAAGCTCACTGCCCACGAGTTGGGCTCGGACCCCGGGCCGCTGTTCAAGATCTCGTAGACGGTGGAGAAGAACTGCTTACCGTCGCTGCCCTCGAGGCTGGACCCTCCGCCGGTGATCACCTTTCCCGCAGGGCACTTCGCCGTCGCGCCCGCAAGGAGGTACTGGGTGCCGGCTTCGATCGTGAACGTGCCTCGTACGACCTCGTAGCCGGAAACCCCGTTGGCGCCGTCAGTGCCGTTGGTGCCGTCCTGGCCGGGCACGCCGGCCTGGTTCCACGTGAGCTGTGTCTCGGTCGGCTTGCACTTCCCGGTGGCCAGATCGATGACGCGCAACGAGCCGCCGGACTTGAGGTAGCACGCTGTGATCTCCCCTGTGCTGGAGGGAATTTGCGCTGCGGCGACGGTGGCGCCGCCGACCACCAACCCCCCGGCTGCAACCAAGGCGATGACTGCTGTCGACTTCATGACCGGACCTCCTAGAGCCGCATGGGCAGCGGTTGACTCCTACCGAGGACAGTGGGGGCCCAGCGAGGACGATGGCACCGGCCGGGGACCGCGTTGTCGGTCGAAGTGTTCGGGCCCGCCAACGCTTCCGGTCGCAGCCGCCGAGCAACTGTCGCGGCTAATCGTCGCCGTCACCCGGGGCGCGTGGCAATGATCCGGATGAGTCATCCTCGGGCCCCGATGCCGGGCCGAGAACGACTCGCAACACCTGCGTGCAACCGCCGCCCATGCAGCGCCCTCGACAGCCAGGCCGCCGGTTCAGCCCGCCCGACCACGAGGGAGCATCAGCTGGCGGACCGCATCGCTCATGGACCATTGCGCAGGGGTGACCCGGCTGCAGTCCTTCGCGTGCCCTGCCGGGGTGCACGTGTCGAGGGCACGGCGGGTCAGCCGACCGGCTCCGGCCCGTACACCGTCATCAGGTCCTCGTAGCAGTACGCCCAGGACTCGCCCGGCTCCAGCGATGCGATGACCGGGTGCCCGAACGTGCTCGCATGCGCACGGGCGTGCTGCCCGGGCGACGAGTCGCAGCACCCCACCGCGCCACAGCCGGTGCAGACGCGAAGGTGCACCCACGAGGTGCCGAGCCGCAGGCACTCCTCGCAGCCGATTGCCGTCGGGAGCACCGGCGGGACCGGGTCGAGGTGGCCACAGGCGGGCTGCTGGGGGTCCGGGCGGACGGCGACGACCCGGGACATGTCGACGGTGCTCGTCACCGTGGTGGTCCGGTCCGGCTGCTGGTCCGCCCCCTCGGCGAAGGGAAGCAGCACCTGCGGCAACGGGCCGCCGTCGCCCCCGAGTGCCGTGAGGACCGCCTGGGTGAGGGCGTGGCGGGACGCTCCTTCGGGGTCGACCACGCGGTGCACCCCGACGTGCGCCAGCTCGGCGAGGTCCGTGCCGCCCAGGGGTCGAGCCAGGACGGGGACCTCGTAGGGGGCGAGCCCCGCGACCACACCGGCGATCTGCAGGGTCCGGTCGTTGTCGTCCTCCGCGACCACCAGCAGCCTGGTGCGATCGAGCCCGGCCATCTCGAGCACGACCTGCTTGGTCGAGTCGCCCATGACCACGCGGTGACCGTCCGCCTCGGCCTCCGCCGCACCATCCGGACTCAGCGTGACGACGGTCAGCGGGATGCCTCGTGCCCGCAGCTCGCGGGCGAGCGACCGCGTGGCCGGGCCCCACCCGGACAGCAGCACCTGACGGCCACCGTCGCCCTGGTGAGCCTCGTCGACGGTGCGGTCAGCCGCTCGGGTGCCGGCCGAGGCCGCCTGCCGTCGTGCATCGTCGCGAGCGTCGAGCCGGGCCTCGACGCGTCGTCCGAGTGCCGCCATGCCCGGTGTCGCGAGCAGCAGGAGCACGGAGGCGGCGATGAACGCCTGCGACCCGTCGTCGCCGAGCCCTCCCGGCGACAGGCCGGAGCGGCGACCGACCGTCTCCAGCACGAAGGAGAACTCCCCGATCTGGGCGAGCAGGAGGGCCGAGCCGAGCGCCGATCCGGCGGTGATCCCTGCGCTGCTGCGTCGCAGGACGCCGAGGGCCCCCCAGGTCGTGACGAGCTTGATGAGGAAGACCGCGAGGATGCCGCCCACGACCAGGGGGAGGTTCTCCAGGACGAAGCTCAGGTCGAGCAACATGCCGACCGAGACGAAGAAGACCGCCGAGAACAGGATCTGCAGGGGGAGGATCTCTCCCATGGCCTGGGAGCTGAGCCGCGACTCGCTCACCAGCAGGCCGGCCAGGAACGCGCCCAGGGAGAGGGACACCCCGGCGAGGGCCGTGAGCGTCGCCGTGCCGAAGCAGACCGCGAGGATGGTGAGCAGGAAGACCTCCGGCGAGCAGGTGCGCGCCACCCGCTCGAGCACGGGCGGAAGGACGCGTCTCGCTCCGACGAGCACGACGGCGATGATGCCGACGGCCGTCCCGAGAGCGATGACGAGGTCGGTCGGTGACGAGCCCGCGCCCTCACCCGCGCCCGCGCGCGCACCCGCACCGAGCAGCGGCACGAAGAGGACCATTGCCACGACGGCGAGGTCCTGGAACACCAGGAGCGCCACGGCCAGCCGCCCGCGCACCGTCGTCGTCTCGCGTGCGTCACCGAGGAGCTTGAGCACGATCGCGGTGCTCGAGAGCGAGACGAGGAAGCCGGTGAAGACAGCGTCGCGCCACCCCACCCCGAGGGCGACGCACAACCCCGTCACGAGCCCGACCGCCAGACCCACCTGCAGCAGACCACCCACCACGATCCAGGTGCGCATCGCGGTCAGCCGCTCGAGGGAGAACTCGATGCCGATGATGAACAGGAGGAAGATGACGCCGACCTCTGCGGCGGCCTCCACGGTCTCCACCTCGCCCACCAGTCCGAGCTGCGTCGGACCGATCACGACGCCGGCAAGCAGGAAGCCGACGATCGGGACCACCTTCGCGCGCACCGACACGTACCCGATGACGGCGGCAGCCACGACGAGCACGGCAGTCGAGACGAGGAAGGCCGGCGGCCCTTCGGCCTCGGCCGCGGGCACCAGGGCGGGAACGAGGATCGCAGCAGCCTCCATGGCCGCAGTCA
>Ga0075339_1000127_pt1 | contig 10042 bp, 10 predicted proteins | sample RushMan_CattailN_4_FD_120076 | JGI IMG/M metagenome (GOLD analysis project Ga0075339, IMG submission 120076) | Natural and restored wetland microbial communities from the San Francisco Bay, California, USA, that impact long-term carbon... | ecosystem: Environmental > Terrestrial > Soil >... | reverse complement strand
GCCCGCCCGGGCAATACGAAGTCTTCCGGCAAGCCCTGGCGCTGGGGGGGGGCGTCTGGGCCATTGCGCCGGTCGCCGAAAGTTCGCAGGCGAGCAGGATCGCCACCACCGGGAGGGCCAGGTGACGGGAAAGCACGCGCGCGGGGGCCGGGCATTGGGACGGGAGAATCACGAAGGCGCCTTGGGGGTCTTTTGATACGTTTCTCGAAGCACACTCGCTGTGCAGACAATAGAAACACGCGGTTAATGTGCCTTTAAGGCCGACGCCCGTGCCCTTCGGACCTTCGTCCTGGGGATGGCGCGAGGGCGCAATTGGAACTGGAGGGCTGCTCTGCTAGACATTGGGTCCGGCGGACGTGAGTCTGGCCCCTTTCGGTGGCTGGTGCCCGTTCTTCGGGGGGCGGGGTTCAAAACTCAGGGTGGGGCCATGGTAGGGACCATGAGGAAACTGAAGAGCATTCCTGGTGGCCGCGCGGGTGGCCAGGCCGCCGTTCAGTCCGCAATCCGGACCTTGGATCTGGAATCGGAAGGTCTCGGCGCTCTGCGCGCCGCCCTCGACAACGGTCTCGCGCGTCCCTTCACGGACGCCGTAGGTCTCATCAAGGCGGCCCGGGGCCGGGTAATCGTTTCCGGTATCGGCAAGAGCGGCCATGTCGGCCAGAAGATCGCCGCGACGTTTGCCTCCACAGGCACGCCGGCATTCTTCGTCCATCCGAGCGAGGCCTCCCACGGCGACCTCGGCATGATCGCTGCGGAGGACGTGATCCTAGCGCTGTCCTGGTCAGGCGAGACGGTCGAACTAAAGAACATCATCACCTATTCGCGCCGCTTTTCGGTGCCGATGATTTCCATCACCTCCAACGCCGGCTCAGCGCTTGGCCAGCAGTCCGACGTAGTGCTGGAACTCCCGCGGACCAAGGAGGCCTGTCCCCACGGTCTCGCCCCCACGACCTCGACCACCATGCAGCTTGCGCTGGGCGACTGCCTTGCCGTTGCTCTGCTTGAGAGCAAGGGCTTCACCGCACTCGATTTCAAGACGTTCCATCCGGGTGGATCTCTGGGGGCCAGCCTCAAGTACGTGGCCGACCTGATGCACAAGCAGGAGCGGCTGCCGCTCGCTTCTCAGTCCTTGCCGATGGCGGAAGCGCTGGTGATCATGACCGAGAAGAGCTTTGGCTGCCTTGGAATACTCGACGGTAAAGGCCGCCTCGTGGGCGTGGTAACGGACGGCGACTTGCGCCGGCACATGGGGGGGGATCTTCTCTCCATGCCGGCTGGAAAAATCATGACCCGCAAACCGAAGACGGTGACACCGACTACGCTTGCTTCCGCAGCGCTGGAACTCATCAACGCGTCACGCATCACGGCACTGTTCGTGGTCGACAAGGGCCGCCCCGTCGGCATTATCCACGTCCACGATCTGTTGCGCGCGGGTGTCGCCTGACGGTCGTCTGCAGGACGGGAGGGCCGGTCAGTCTTCGTCGATATCCCGAGATACGACGAGTGCCGTGCCGTTCACACCGCTCACCATGACCTTGGTGCCGCGCGGGGCATCCTCGCCCTGGGCCAGCCACACCGAATCGCCCGCCCGCACCTTGCCCCGCCCGCCCACGATGTTCTCCTCGACAACGACGATGCGGCCGATGAACTGCGAGCCGGGTGCATTGATGTCGGGGCGCTCGTCCATGGGGCTGGCACCGGCAAGCTTCTTGACGCCGAATACCGTAACCACGGCCAGGATCGCGAACATCACAAGCTGCCAGGCGAAGGGGAAGAGTTCGGCGTGTCCCATGCCGCTCACCACCGCCATGATCACGCCGACAATGAAGGCTGCAAGGCCGAACCACAAGAAGTGCACGCCCGGGATGAGCGTCTCGAGCAGGAACAGGGCGAGTGCCAGAAGCAGCCAGCTCCAGAAACCGAGGCTCGAAAGGAAAGCAATCAGGGCGTCCATAGCTGGGTGACCTTCGAAGCTGTTTGGCACTATGCGGCCGGCGTTGGAATAGAGGGCGCTGCCGGGTCAGCCGCCAGCACGCTTGAAAGGTGAGGGCTTCAGGTCGTGCGCGGACGCACGGCGGAGGGCGCCTTCGGAGCGTCCCCGCTGAAGGCTTCACCGGTCAACTGGGCGAGGCCGGCGATCGAGCCGATGACGGACGAGGCTTCCAGCGGCATCATGATGACTTTCTGGTTTGGCGCCGAGGCCAGGGACTCCAGCGCCTTCACGTAGTTGTTGGCGACAAAGTAGTTGATGGCCTGAACGTTGCCCGCCGCGATGGCGTCCGAGACGAGTTGGGTGGCCTTTGCTTCCGCTTCGGCGGCACGCTCACGCGCTTCGGCATCCTTGAAAGCAGCTTCACGCCGACCCTCGGCCTCCAGCACCACTGCCTGTTTTTCGCCTTCGGCCTTGAGGATCGCAGCCTGCCGCAGTCCTTCCGACTCCAGGATCTGCGCCCGTTTCTCGCGTTCGGCCTTCATCTGCCGCGCCATGCTGTCGACGAGGTCGCGCGGCGGGGCGATGTCCTTGATTTCGATGCGGGTGACCTTGACGCCCCAGGCTTCGGTGGCGGCATCGACGACATTCAGGAGCTTCGCGTTGATCGTATCGCGATTTGAAAGAAGTTCGTCGAGATCCATCGAACCCATGACGGTACGTACGTTCGTCATCGTGAGGTTTATGATGGCAACTTCAAGATTATCGACCGCATAAGCCGAGCGTCCGGCGTCGAGCACCTGGAAGAAGGCGACACCGTCAACGCGTACCATGGCGTTGTCGCGGGTAATGACGTCCTGGCTGGGGATATCGATCACCTGCTCCTTCATGTTCACCTGACTGCCAATGCGCTCCATGACAGGAATGAGGAAGTGAAGGCCCGGTGGCAGCGTGCGCGTGAAGCGCCCGAAGTTCTCCACCGTGTAGGCAGAGCCCTGCGGTACGACTTTGACCGTCGACCAGAGCGTGAAGAAAGCCAGGCCGATAAGGAAGAGGCCAAAAAACTGAAAGCCGTCAAAGAAGGGCATGAGAGGAAGCTCCGAGTAACCGCCCACGGGCGAATGAGGTATTTTTTGTAATTTCTAGGGCCAATATTCGAAAACAAAGTAAACGGATTTTTCTAATCGAGTATTCTTGCTGCGGATTTTGCCGTAATCGAATGGTGCAATGAAGCCCAATCTGTCCGACATGCAACTGCCAGGGGCCTTTCCGTGATGTGCATCCGTGTGTTTTCGGCCCTGATGGTCTTCGTCATGGCGGCCGTTTCAGTCGAGGCGGGCGGCAAGGTCTGGACGCCCAAGGTGGGTAGCGACGAACGACGAATGGTGCTCGATGCCGCGCGGGTTCCTGTTGAACGGGACCTCGGCCAGCCAGTGGTATTCAACGTCCGCCACTTGCGGGTTTCCGCAGACTGGGCCTTCCTCTACGGCATTCCGCAGGGGCCGGGAGGCAGGAGCATCGACTATACGAAGTCGATCTATGCCGAGGACGTGAAGGCGGGCGCCTTCAACGAAGGGGCTGCCGTTCTGCTCGCGCGCGCTGGAGCGGGCTGGCGCGTCGTCACCTATTCGGTGGGCTTTGGCGATGTGGTCTGGGATGTCTGGGATGAGGAATTCGGCGCACCGGAATGGCTTTGGCCCTAGGTGCGCCTGCGCCGAACCACGGCGCGACCTTCCAGTATTTTAAATCCAACCCTGCAATTCGCGGCGAACCACGGCCTCGATCACATCCACGCCGTCGTCGCTGTCGTTGAGTGCGGGCAGATAGGCGAACTTCTCGCCGCCGTTCTCTTCGAAGATGTGCCGGTTTTCCCCGTCGAGTTCTTCCAGCGTTTCAAGGCAGTCAGCGGAAAAACCGGGTGCGACGAGGGCGAGCTTTTTCACGCCCTCCTTTGCGAGCCGCTCCACCGTCATGTCGGTATAAGGCTGCAGCCACGGATCATTGCCGAAGCGCGACTGAAACGTCGTCAGCCACCGGTCCTCAGGCCAGCCGAGCGCTTCGCGCAACAGTCGGGATGTCTTCTGGCAATGGCAATGATAGGGGTCGCCCTTATCGAAATACTTCTGCGGCATGCCGTGGAACGTGGCGACGATCTTCTCCGGTTCGAAGTCGAGTTGCGCGAGACTGGAGCGCATCGAGCGTGCAAGCCGGTCGATGTAGACCGGATCATCGTGATAGGCGGGCGCCACGCGGACGAATGGCTGCCAGCGCATCTTCATGAGCGCTCGAAAGGCTTGGTCGCAGGCGGTTGCAGTCGTAGCGGCGGCGTACTGCGGGTAGAGGGGAACCAGGAGAATGCGCTCGCAGCCCTGCTTCTGGAGTTCGCGGATGCGGCTCTCTGTCGTGGGGTTGGCGTAGCGCATGGCCCAGTCGACAATGACACGCGGATGTTCAGAGAGCCGCGCGGCGAGCTTATCGGCCTGTGACCGCGTGATGGTCTTCAGCGGTCCTTCGTCGAGTTCGTTGTTCCAGATGGTGGCGTAGTCGCGGCCCTTGCGCGAGGGACGGACCGTGAGGATGATCAGATTGAGGATCGGCCACCATTTCCACTTCGGCTCCTCGATGACGCGCTCGTCGGAGAGAAACTCCTTCAGATAGCGGCGCATGGGCAAGTAGCTCGTGCCGTCTGGCGTGCCGAGGTTCAGAAGTAGAACGCCGACACGGCCGAACGTGACCGGGGGATGGTCCTCGGGCAGGTGCGACACATCGGGTCGAGGTGGAAACGGCTTCAGCATAGGGCTCCGATCTGGGGGCTCCGTTTTGGGGCTCCGAGTTGAGCGACTGATGATGGGATCTCTACGTGACCCGTAGCGTATCCGATCTTCCGGGACAACGTTATTGGCCTGCGGCAGGTCGCACACTCAACTCGAGAACGTGTCCTAGCCGTTTGTCACGAGAGGCACGACATCGCCCGTGGCCTTATTTTCAGGCACATCCGCGGGCTTTTTTCCGGCCGCCGCCTTTTTTTTGTGGACGGTTCTTCCCTGGTCAACCTTCGTGCGGCTCACCTTCGCGGCGCGCTGCTGTTTGACGAGCCGCTGTGCCGCAGGCCAGAGCTGGACGATCATGCGTTCCATATCGCGCGGACGTTGGGCAAAAAGGCGGCCGGCGATCGGCTGGGCCTCTGCCCGGAGCCGGGCCTGCTCGTCGCGGGCGATGGCAATGACCGCCGCGCGGCAACCCGGATCGAGGGTCGCCAAGCTGCTATCGCCAAGGCGTTCGGCCAGTATGCTCAGATCGTGATCGTCGCCGAGCAGTTCTGCCAACTGCCGGGCCGAGGCCACACGCACCTCCATCAGTTCCGGCCAGGCGGGGGACAGGAGGTTCAGATGTCGCCAATGATGCTGTACGAGCTTGCGGAATGCGTGGAAGGACTCGTCGTCGCCCGAGCGGTAGGCTTTTTTGAAAGCGCGCCGGCCATCGGCGTAGGTCGCGCCGAATCCAGCCGCCAGGGTGTCGAGAGATGGCGGGGTGATTCTGATTTTCCGAACGCTCTCGGCAGCTTGCTCCACCATCGTGAGCGCCAAGCGCGCGTCGCTCTCCGGGTCGCCATGATGTGCGCCTTGGACCGGGCTGTTCAACAGAGCCGCCGACGCTTTCTTCAGAGCCTCCGCCTCTGCCTGGGGGCGCGGCTGTGATGAAAGCTTGGTCAGCGTTTGCGCCATGACCTGACGGTCGCGTTCCTGCGAAAGGATGCGCGCGATGGAGCGAAATGCATGATCCTCGGTCTGGAAAACCTTCTTATTCAGCCCCGGCCGCACCAGCCGAAGGATCGATCGGCAACGTTTCAAGGCCTTGCGCGTCTCGTGGACCGCACTGACGTCCTCTCCGACTGAGGTGTTCTGACCAGACAGATGCGCCACGGCGCGGCTGGTTTGGGCGGTCAGCAGACGGCGGACATCCTTCTGAAAATGAGCACCGGTTTTCAGTCTGTAGGCCATGTCCGGATCGGGGATCGACGTCAAAAAAGGAAGAATTCAGGCCTTGTGGTCTTCACAGGGGGCCGAAGCTGACGATCAAGAGAGCAGCATAACTTGTTACAATCAATTATTATTTTGCCACCGTGACTGCTGCGGCGCAGCCCAGGTCAGGCGTGGGAGCGGCTTCTTTGTAAGGCTGTCGGGGCGGCGGCGGCGCCGGGTCGAGCCTCAAGCCGAACCGGGCGCATGCTTCTGCGTCGCCCATCCCTGGCGCAAAACGCCCGCCCGTGACGCGGCGAACACCATCCGCCTCGCGGTCCGCATGCCATTGGGAAAGCGCTTCAAGTCCAGGGCATTGCCGGTCTTTGTTGAGGATGCACTCTTCAGGCAGGATTACGGAGATGGCCCACGTCTCGCGCCCGTCGATCAGGACCCGCACGGCGGTACCCGCCGCTGAGGGCTGCGTGTCGCCTTTGCCCAGGGCATCGGCAAGATCAAGCAGGTGATCCTGGCCGGTAACCCTAAGTCCAGGTTGATAGCGCACGGCCACCGCCGTTGTCGGCAGAGGCACGACCCCGTCGCCTGCCCCATACCCCGTCTGCGACCCGTCCTCCCGCAGCAGAGCCTGCCGCGAAACGATGAGCCGCCACTGGCCGGCCGGGAACCATTGCCGGAGCGCGCGGATGTCGTGAACGCCCTGGAGCATTACGATATCGGCCTCGACGGCCGTTTCCGGCTTGGAAAACTTCGGCTCGGATAGGCGTTCCGAGCCGAAGCTCGTTCGCCAAGTCGGTGTGATCGTCTGTCGTTTGCGGGTCTTCAGGCCCGGCAAGGTTGTGGCGTCGACGGACAGGATGGTCAGCGTGTCGTCGCCGGCGGCGCTCTCAGCAGCCCCCGTTTCGGTCGCAGCGCCTGTTCCAGCCCAGGCTACAATAGCGAGAGCCGATAGCAGGAATGCCGGGCCATTATGCATGCGGGGTGCCAGCATGGGCCATCTCCTCGCTTGCTGCGTCTCAACGACCAACTGATAGCAACAACGGCAGCAAATGCCGGGCCTGATCGGTGTCGCCGCTCTACCATCTCTCTTTTTGGTCTGATTCTGTCTTATAAGACACCGCCTGCGGATGCAGGGCCGGGGGCCTGACGAGGTCCGCAACCCGCCAAGAAGCAACAGAGGCCGTGGATGAGTGTGTCCGCCAATCAGATTCCGCGTGGAGCGAGCCTATGGTCGTCCCGATTGGCGCTCTTTGCGTTGTTGCTGATTGCCGTCGCGCTAATTCTCCATCGCTTCCTGGGAATGCCGACCGCAGTGGCGTTCAATGTGCTGGCCGTGGCCGTGATCATTGCCGCCCTCGCTATTCTGCTCGGCCTTTACGCCATGATCGGCGTCTGGCGACGGGGATTGCCGGGAGCGGCGCGCATTCTGCTCGGCGTGGGGCTCGGACTTGCGATCCTTCTCGTGCCGGCGCTGGTGGTCGTAGCCGCGCGGGGCTATCCGACCCTCAACGACGTGACGACCGATCGTGCCAATCCGCCTGCCTTTCTCGCGCTGGCGGCGCTACGCACGGGATCGGCGAACCCGGTGGCCTATCCGGGTAAAAAGTTTTCAGCGCGTCAGCAGGAGGCTTATCCCGATCTGGAGCCGATGTTCGTCAACCGGCCGGTCTCCGAGACGTTCGATCTCGTCATGGTGTCGCTGAAGCGTCTCAATCTCGAAGTGGTGCGCGAAGAGCCGCCGACGGACGACGTTCCCGTCGGGAAAGCCGAGGCGGTCGATCGCACCCTCGTGCTGGGTTTCTATGACGACGTGGCCGTCCGCGTGACCGGCGACGAGACAAGTGCGCGGATCGATCTTCGTTCCGCGTCGCGCTATGGGCGCTCCGACTTCGGTCAGAACGCGGAGCGCCTGCGCCTGATCATGCGCGAAATCGTGGGACGGCTCGAGGCAACGGTTCCGGTTGCAGGCACCCGCAGCGTCGAACCATCCGGCAAGAAGTCTCTCAAACAGAAGAAAAACGCTGATCGAGAGAAAGGGGCCGGTCGCAGGTAACCAGCTGGCGCTCGGCCAAGTGTTCGACGTGAGCCATGACCGAGAGCGCGGCCGCTTTCACAAGCCGCTGGTCGATGGTGCTGTAAACCTGTGCCACCACGTCCGGGATCGTCGCGGCGCCATTACGAATGGCCTTGAGGATCGCTTGCTCGCGCCATTGGCGATGGACGAGATAGGCTTTGACCGACCTGAGCGGCTTTTCCATGCGCCCACCGTGGCCCGGCAGATAGAGCCGATCGCGCCGGGCGAGCAGAACTTCCAGCGATCGGATGTAGTCCGACATACGCCCTTCGGGCGGCGCGATGACGGTCGTATTCCAGGCCATGACGTGATCGCCGGAAAAGAGCGTGCGGCAGCCCTTCAGCGCAAGGCACAAATGATCGGGCGCGTGTCCGGGGGTGTGGATCACCTCAAGGACGAAATCGGCGCCCTCCACCATGTCGCCATGGACAAGAGAGGCGTCGGGCGAGAACGCGTCATCGACGAACTCGCGACCGGAGGGCAGGTGCGCCTCGCCCCCGCGCGGAGGCGGGCAGGCGGAACGGCCGTAGCCCAGGATCGGCGCACCGGTCGCGCGGGCAAGCGCGGCGGCGCCATCGCTGTGGTCGCGGTGAGCGTGCGTGATGAGGATGTGACTGATGGGGCGTCCCCCGACCGCGGCCAGAATGGCTGCGCGATGCGTCTCGTCGTCGGGTCCGGGATCGATCACAGCCAGGGCCGTCGTCCCAACGAGATACGTGTTGGTGCCCCTGAAAGTGAAAGGGCTCGGATTAGGAGCCACGAGACGCACGATTCCCGGCCCCATCGGCTCGGGCTCCCCGTAGCGGAACGACATCGAGGTTTTGAAGGGGATGGTGTCCACCAAAAGGGCTCTTGTGCTCCGGGAACTTTGCTCGGCCGCCTTTTTGACATGGGCCGAACCGGGAAACCAGCATGAAACCAGGGGGAGAATTCTGCGTATAAGTTCTGCCGGCCAATTCCGGAAACGCCATATTTGCGCTTTGCGCAACGCACCGAAGGGAAACCTATCATGACACAGGCGATGACACTTCTGCTGGCCGGCGCCATGACCACCCTCCTTGCAGCCGCACCCGCGGCGCTGGCCCAGGGGACTGGTCCCGGCACCTGCGGCAAGGGCAAGGTCTGGAGCCCCGAAAAGAACAAGTGCGTCCCCAAGCCCAAGGGGTCGGGCTCCGGCTCATGGTCCGGATTGACGGCTGGGCCGGATCGGGGCGTCGAATAGGCACGCCCAAGCAGCCGCGCCGGGGCGAGGGTCAGCAATGGACAGGCGTGACAAAAGAATGGTCGGAGCGAGAGGATTCGAACCTCCGACCCCTTGCTCCCGAAGCAAGTGCGCTACCAGGCTGCGCTACGCTCCGACCGGTGCCGCCAGCTAAAAAGGATTGTCCTGACAGACAGTCCGTGCAATGGCGAACGAGCGTCACCGCGCGGCTTTTTCGAGAAAGCCGGGCCGCGGGCGGGAGGGCTTTATAGCCATCTGGCCTGCTGCCCGCAAGTCTTTGTCCTGGGCCGTTGTCCAGCGGCATGATGTACCGTATCCAGCGGCGGCGTTGCTGCCCGGGCGCCTCCCCAGTATGGTGCGCCCGCGCCGGCTTCGGGCCGGCCTGATGGGGCGTAGCCAAGTGGTAAGGCAGCGGATTTTGATTCCGCCATGCGGAGGTTCGAACCCTCCCGCCCCAGCCAACCAGTCCTCGGGTGCGGAGACGTATCGCAGCCAATTCGGCATCCATCGAGAACCCGTCGTCTTTCCCGCGGGTTGCGGACGCACGTGGCAACGGCGCCCTCACAGTCCGGTCTCTGTCGTGCCGGAACCCCGCTCCGAACAGCCGCGAGTCTCCAATCGACACTTCGACAGTGGTCGGAGCCGCGGAACGATGGTTTGCCGGCGGCGTGGAGACCGCCGTTCGCGCACGACTGGATGGGAGGTCAGAGTTCGAACCCGAGCTGACGGCGTTGGATTGGCCAGTCGAGCGCCAGACGTGTCCGGTTCACGAGCTTCTGCAGCGTCAGATCCTGCGGCTGTGTCCCCTTGAGGATCGCGGTCACGATGCTGGGCGCGAG
>Ga0075339_1000125_pt1 | contig 10087 bp, 5 predicted proteins | sample RushMan_CattailN_4_FD_120076 | JGI IMG/M metagenome (GOLD analysis project Ga0075339, IMG submission 120076) | Natural and restored wetland microbial communities from the San Francisco Bay, California, USA, that impact long-term carbon... | ecosystem: Environmental > Terrestrial > Soil > Wetlands... | reverse complement strand
TTGCGTTCCTTGATCTTCGCCGCCATGCCGGCAGCCACCATGCCGGTGAACAGCAGGTATCCGCCGAAAGTGTTCGGTTCGCCGATGTCGCCTTCAAAGGGGGCGCTCACGCGTTCTCCGCCGGGGATTTGAAACATGCCGACAATCGCCACGATGAAGGCGGTCAAGAAGAGGCAGAGCACAAACCGCTTGACCTGTCCGCCGTTGCGCACATGGTTGACCATCATGAAAAATACGATGAAGTACTCGAGGTACTTGAGCAGGAACAGAAAACCCGTTTTGAGCTCCACCCGGCCGGCCATGACGCCGAAACCCGTCGAGAGCACGCAGGCCAGCATGTAGAAGAGGATCGGCTTGTTGAGAGGCGTTTTGAGAAACAGCCCCAGCTCCTTCATCACGGCATTGCGGGCGAACCAGCTCAGGCCGATGAGCACCAGCAGCAGGTCCTCCAGCCGCAGCGTCACGCCCCGGCCAAGGGAGTTGCCGGCGGTCTCGCCGGTCAGGAATTCGGGGGACAGCAGCATGGAGAAGATCAGGATGTACAACCCCCAGTCGACCTTGATGAACGCCACCGTGAAAATAACCAGGGCGCAGATAAAGATCAGCATCTTCGTCGGCGTGACCTGAGCGACCATTCCCCCCGTCAGCAGGGCGATGGCGACCAGCACGATGGCAAAGACAATCGATCGCATGAAGGGCTCCCCGGATCAGCGGCGCTGCTGGATTGAACCGCTTATTGAAAAACAAGCATCAGATTCGATGATTTTGTAAAAAAGGATAGGGTCAAGGCGCACGAATCTCGCGGCGCGAGGTTTATTCTCAGTACGCCGCAGCAACCGCGAGATGAAGCGCAACACCGAAATTGGCCTTTTTACAAGGTCATCTTAATTGCTGAACAACGTCCGCGCGTAGGGCAGCAGCCATTCCGGCAGATAGGCGGGCAGCTCCTGCCAGAAGACCCCGATGGTGAAAACCGACAGCGCCATTACAAAGGCGACGACGCCGAAGGCCTTGGCCAGGGCGCCCGGCCAACGAATACTGTTGCCTTCCCGACTGCCGTTGCCGGAACGAGGGCCTGCGGTGTCGGGCCCGTAATAATAGTGGGAATGGTATCGGAAATAATCCGGGCCGGCCTCGGGTTTGACGTTGTTCAGCACCACGCCCAAAACTTTGGCCTCCACGTTGTCGAGGTTGGACTTGGCCCGCTTCAGCACACCGCGGCCGATCCGACCCACCGTGTAGACCAGAAAAACGCCGTCCATCAGCGGGGCGATTTCGGTGGCGTCGGCCACCGGAAGAATCGGCGGAGCGTCCACGAAGATGAAATCGTACACCTGCTTGGCTTCCCGCAGGAATTCCCGGAAACGCTCGGAGCTCAGAATTTCGGTCGGGTTGGGCGGCTTGGTGCCGGCACTCACGAAGTGCAGGTTGTCCATCCCCGGAGTCTGCAGAATGTCCTCCATTTCGAAATCGCCGAGCATCACGTCCGAGATGCTCCCGACCACCTCGCGCCAATGGTAGTTTCCGAGCACGTAGTCCGTAACCCCCGGCTCCCGTTGCAGCCCGAACACACGATGAACGTTCGGCTTGCGCAGGTCCGCGTCCACCAGCAGGACCTTGTTGCCGGCCTGGGCCATGCTGAGCGCCAGGTTGACGACATTCAGCGTTTTTCCTTCCTGAATGAAGGAGCTGGTGATCAGGAAGAGCTTGCCCTTCGATTCCACCCGCAGGAACTGGAGGTTGGCTCGCAGCGCCCGGAAGGATTCCGCGGCCTGAGACTTGGGCTCGTAATGGGTCACCAGATCGCGCGATCGGTTCCTGGCGCCCGCTTCGCCCCGCTCCGGGCGGCCTTTGCGCTTGGGGTCGTTGTCCAGCTGGGGGATCACGCCCAGCACGGGAACTTTCAGCAGCTCCTCCACATCCTCAATGGTACCCATGGAGGTATCGAACACCTCGGCCAGGAAGGCCAGCACGACCCCGATGATCAACCCCATGACCACCCCGGTGAGGACGATCATGAGCTTTGAGGGGACGTTGAACGGGTGCGCCGGCGCCACGGCGGGTTTGACCACCGAGACCTCTTCCACCTTGCCGGATTCCTGGATCAGGACTTCCTGGTATTTGCCCTTCAGCTGCGTGTAGAGCGACTGTTGCAAATCCGCTTCCCGCTGCAGCCGCACCAGAATCAGGCCTTTTTCAGGCAAGCTCATGTTTTCCCTGTGCACCTGCTCGACGCGGCGGGCCTGCTCCGCTTCCCGCGTGGCGGCCACCTGCAGCATCGACTGCAGGTCTTTGCGGACCTCGGCGTACACCGCCTGGATTTGGCTGGTGACGTCCTCCACCTGCGGGTGCTTCTCCGTGAGGGAAATCAGCAGCGTCTGACGCTTCAGGTTGAGATCGCCCAGCTTGCCGCGCAGCTGCTCCAGCGGGGATCCCGCCGGCGCCGTCATCACGATCCCCATGAGCTTTTCGTTTTGACCCTTGCCGGCGGCCTCGACCGCTTTCAGCTGGTTTTCAATTTCAATTCGCTCGGCTTTGGCCCGCTCGTGTTCAAGTTCCAATGCGTTGAGTTTCGTCAGCGTGTTGGCGGTCTGGGCATCCAGGGCGATCAGGCCGTTTTGCTCCTTGAACCGCTGCAGCTCTTGCTCGGCCTGCTTGAGACGCTCCAGGGTCAGGCGCAGCTGCTCCTCGATGAAGGCCTTGGTCTCGAAGGTCTTTTTGTTGCTCTGCTGAATGCTGTAGTCGCGATAGGCGTGCGCCAGCGAATTGGCCACGCGCGCCGACTGCTGGGCGTCGTCCGACACGGCGCGGATGTTGATGATGTGGGTGCCTTCCTGGGTCTTGGCCTCCACCATGCGTTTGAGCCGTTGGATCTCTGCCAGAGCAACCTTGTCCTCGGAGGCCGCCGCCGTCACGGAGCCGGGGGAAATCCACCCGAGCGCCTCGACCGCGCTTTTCAGCACGGGGTAACTGGTGATGATGTAGGCATGGGTTTCCATGTTTTCCGCCTGGCGCCAGTACCCGCCCGTCAGGATGGAGGCCAGGTTTGAAAACCGATCGATCTTGATGGCGGAGTTGGCCTCGTAGAGAGCGGACGGTTCGCGAAATTTGGCGAAACCGTAGCTGCAGAGACCGACCAGCAGCACCATAAAAAGGATGGAGGCCTTGCGCTTGCGGATGATGCGCCAGTAATCCCTGAGGTCGACGTCGTACTGTGCCATGCGTTCGTTTCCTTATTTCACGCCGGTGATGTCGGCCGCGCTGTTCCAGTCGATGACGACCCGCGCGGGCCAGAGTACCATTTCCAGCAGCGGCCGGACTTGATCGTAGAAGAGCTTGACGTCGCCGAAGCCGCTGCGCGGCACGTAGACCATGTCGCCGCTTGCCAGCAGGAGGTTCTGCGACCGGTCTCCTCTTTCGATCAGGCGGACGAGATCGGCCGAGAGGATCTCAGGCTGTGTGATGTCGCCGCGCACCACTTTGGTATCGGTCCGGTAGGCGAAGGGGGTCGTGCCGCCGGCCTCGGAAATCGCATCGATCAGGCGCATCTCCGAACCGCTGAAGGTGTAGGCGCCGGGTTTCTGCACCTCGCCGAACACGTACACGCGGTTGGCCTCCTTGGACAGGGTGGGCACATAAACCAGGTCGCCGTCGTTCAGCACCATGTCCTGGCTGAGATCACCCTGGATGATGGTCTTGTAGAGGTTCAAGGACACGGTCTCGCCGTCCTTGCGGCGGATGTGCACGGATTTCAGATCGGCGTCGGCCGTGGGTCCGCCCACCGCCGTGATCATCTCGAGCACGGTGGCCTTGCCCTGCAGCTTGTATTCTCCCGCCCCCGTTCCCTGCGAGTTGGACTTGGCAAGCGCCCCCAGCAGTCTCACGGTTTTGCTGTTATGCTGTTTGACCCGCACATCGACACGCGGCCGTTTGAAGAACTGCTCGAGCTTGGAGCTCATGAGACCGTCCAGTTCGCCGGCGGTCAGCCCGGCCACCTTCAGGTTCTCCAGCAGGCCGAACGAAATTCGGCCGTTTGGTCGCACCAGGAGTTCCTGCCGCGTGGCGGTGCTGCCTTCCCAAAACGTGATTTCCAGGACGTCCCCCGGGCCGATCTTGTATTCGGGCGTTCCGTCGACGACTTTGAAAACGTCGTTTTCCAGCGGAAGAGCGACGGCAGCGGCAGTCTCCGGCCGGCCGGCGATGCCGCGCGGCGCCGCAGTCGCCGCCGCAGGGGTCGCGGAACGGCTGTTCAGGATGACGACCCCTGCGCCCCAGTTCGCGGCGCACAGATCGGGCCGGTTGTCGGCGTTGAGGTCCGCCGCTGCAAGGCCGTAAAAATTTCCGGACCGCGGCAACTCCTGGGCGTAGGGCTTCCAGCCCTTTCCGGCATGGTTCAACCAGGCGTAGACCCCTTTATGATCAAGCGAGCCGGCGACGATGTCCATCCAGCCGTCACCGTTGAGGTCCACCGGCAAGCCCTGCCAGAAACTGGTTTCGCGGCTTAGGGGTTCGAGCGTCTGCGCTCCGCTCCCATCGGCGGAGGTCTCCTCCGGCCGCAGCGCCTTCACATGCGTATTTTCCTCAAAACCGCCGCGCCCGTCTCCGTAGAAAAGCCGGACACCGGTTTTGTAAGATCCGGCCACGAGGTCCAGCCGCCCGTCGTTGTTCAAGTCCGCCACACTCAGCGCGTAAAAATTGCCCATGTTCACCGGATCGACCGCCGTCCAGTGTCCGCCCCCGTTGCCGAGCCAGACCCGCAGCGCTCCGTGGTTCCCCCAGCCGGCGCCGGCAAGATCGAGAACCCCGTCGCCGTTGAAATCCGCAACGGCCGCATCCATGTAGGTTCCGGTCACGGTCGGGTTCAACCCCGGTACCCAGCCGCCGCTCCCGGTGCCCCACCAAACCTGCACGCCGCCCTGAAGGTCGGAGGAGGCATTCGCGGCCACGATATCGATATGGCCGTCGCCGTTCAGATCCGCGGCCCGCAAGCCCTCATACTTGTTGATCTCGGTCGGCCCCTTGCCCGCTTTCCACTGCCGTCCGGGCTGATTCAGCCAGATCCGTACGCCGGAGGACTGGCGCTGAACGCTGTAGATAATGTCCGGCAACCCGTCCTCGTTGACGTCGGCGACCGCGATCGAACGCACGTCGCCTTCGGCCGGCAACTGCTGAGGCGCGGAAAAACGGCCGGAACCCTCCCCGTAGCTGATGGTGATCGCACCCGGGGCCACCGACCCGCCCACGATGTCCGCCATGCCGTCGTTGTCCAGATCGGCGATGGCGACCGCCACGGTTTTCGCTCCGGAAGCCGGGCCTTTCGCCTGGCCGATGCCCGGTGCCGTCGGCGTGGAGGCGGCATTCTGGGCGCAGCCGTGAACGGCCAGCAACAGGCCTGCGCCAAAGAGAAGGATGATCACGCGGCGGCTCCAGGGAACCCCGTATTTCATGAATGTGGGTGGCGGATGAAGGCGCATGCTCACTCCCCCATATCGTCGATGGCGGCGCGCATGATCGGGCTGTCCACCAGACGAGCTTTGGACATGACGCCGATCAGCAGGCAGCGGTCACAGAGGTTGTTGATCCGCAGCGGAATGCCGGCGGAAGCCTCATACAGCAGCTCGGCGGCCTCGCGGGTGAAGATGCCGCGTGTCGCCCCGGCGTTCTTGAGCCGAAAGAGCACGTAGCGGACCGTGTTCTGCAAATCGAGCGGCTCCAGGTTGTACTTGACGGCAATCCGCTCCTTGAGCGGCTGAAGCTCGGATATGTTCCGCAGCAGCGGCGGCTGCCCCAGTAGGATCAGGGTGAGGAGGAAGTCGTCATCGGTCTGGAAATTGAGCAGCATCCGCAGCTCGTCGAGGGTCGCCCGGTTGCCGATGACGTGGGCCTCATCGATCGCAAGGACCGTGTAACGCCCGGTCGAACCGCCGGCGGCGAGGATTTTTTGAAGCTGGTCCAGCATCAGGGTCTTGGAGCCGTTTTCAACCGTCCCCCCTAATTTCAACAGGATCGCCTTCAGCAGCTCTTCGGGCTGCAGAGCGGGGTTGGAAATCATCGTGAACTGCACCTGCTCCTTGTTCATGTAGTCGGCCAGGGCCTTGGTGACGGTCGTCTTGCCGGAGCCGACTTCGCCCGTCAGCATCGCCACTCCCTTGCGATTCTCAATCACGTAAAGCATCCGCCGAAGCGCCTCCTCGTGTTGCGGCGACCGGAAAAACGCGTTCCGCGACGGCACGTTCGCAAATGGTGTCTGTTTGAGTCCCCAATGTTCCAAGTACATGGCGATACCTTCGTCCCGGGAGGCCTGCGGCCCCTTTACATGATTGGCTCCTTCACCGTATCGCAGCCGGCCTCCGGCTCCTTATGCACGACCGTAAGACCCTGCTGGAGTTCCTTTATCTCCTTCTCCGAGATGCTCCTGACAATGTTCAGCAGGGGCTCCTCCGGAAGGTCGACGATGCGCTCGACCAGCGTTTTCCGACGTTGGGAGTCCATGAGGATCTGCAGCTTGGGGCGCATGGGCTGGTCGGGGTGGATATCGATCACCCGCCCGATGGCCTCGGAGTTCAGCTGCACGCAGCTGTGCAGCGGGAAGACCGTGAACACCCGCAGCAGCGATTTCATGTAATCCCGATTGAACTGGGTCTTGCAGCTCTTGAAAATGTATTTCACCGCCTCAAAGAAGCTGAGCCTCTCGCGGTTGGGCCGTGAATGCACCAGGGCCTCGTAGAGATCCAGCAACCCGATGATCTTGGCGAACTCATGGATCTCGCCGGACGGCAGCCCGCGGGGGTAGCCGGAGCCGTCCAGCCGTTCATAGACCTGGCCGGCCGTCTCGGCGATGGTCGCGCCCTCGGGCCCGAAGTGCTGCAGGATCTTGAGCGCCAGGTTCGGCCGCTCCTTCAGCACATTCAGCTCCTCGGCGCTCAGGGGCCCTCGCTTGTGGATGACGTTTTCCGGGATCAGGGCCATTCCGACGTCGTGAAGCAGGCCGGCCAATCCGATCTGGACCTGTCGCTCCGGGTCAAATCCCAGATCCCTTGCCATGTGGACGGCATAGACCGCCACGTTGACACTGTGGTGGATGGCGAACCGGCTGCGGTCGTCCAGGTGCAGGGCGGCGATGAACAGCTCGTCCGAAGCCGTTGCACCGTCGGCCATTTCTCGGACGATGGCCGCACCCGGCTCCAGCGAAAACGCCTTGCGGTCGCGGACCATCTGGAACACCTGGGCCAGGAAGTCGCAGGCCTTGGGGTAGAGGAGTCTGCGGGCCGCCTCATTCCGAGAAGCTGCCGCAGGGGCGGCCGCGACCGGCCGGGAGGGCCGCACGGTCCTCGCCGACTGGGTCGAGGCCAGCTTGGCAAAGCTGAGTTTCAAATCCGCCACCGGCTTGTGATCCGAACTCCGGTGCGCATCTGGGCTCGCAGGTTTCAACGCGGCGGTTTCCATCTCAGTGTGGGGGTCTTCCTTTCCAGGCATGGCCCGAATTTTTTTCCCTATATAAAGCTCCGCGTCAGGGAGAACGTCTCATTCCTTTCTATGGGTGAACGCAACGTGATCAAACGAATGCGTTCATTTGCTTGAATCGGTTGATCTGAAAAAAACTTTAATCAAATATCGATGAAATGTTGAATTTTGCACAAAAATGCGAAAAGCGTTGCTCAGCAGTTGGTTGCTCCGGCTTTCGACAGGCACGGATATATCCCATCAGCCGGGGTAGCCGCCGGCAGATGGAACAGCGCCGGGCCAACCTCTCTTGGCGGGCGGGCGTTGGTTTTCAACTTCCCAACCCGCTGCCGCTCCGGGGGATTCCGGGGTCGTCCCGGTCGGCCGCACGGCGCCCTCACGGCCGGCCGCGCCGATGCTCCGACCGCGCCGTTCAAGAACGGTGATCAGCACCACCAGGATGGCGGCCTGCAGGATCAACAGCAAGGCATCCACCACCCCGGCATCCCTGAGCACGAGAGCGCTCAGCCCCAGGCAAAGGCCCATCAGGTAAATGAAAAGGACCGCCTTGCGCCGGCTGCCGAGCACGTCCGCCAGGCGGTGGTGCAGGTGGTCCTTGCCCACGTACTCGATCCATTCCCTGAAGCTGCGAACTTTCCCGGTGAGAATGCGGTCGCAGGTGATGTGGGCCATGTCGAAAATCAGCAGCCAGAATATCAGCACCGGCGACACCAGGGAAACAACCGGCTGGCCCTCGGCCCAATCGCCGTAGACCGCGATGCACGCAAGGACAAAGCCGATGACGGTGCTGCCGGCGTCCCCGAGAAAAATGACGGCCGATCCGTCCGGCCTGAAATTGTAGGGCAGGAACCCCAGGCAGCTTCCGAACACCGCCAAAGAGATCCAACCCAAAAACGGCTGATTCGTCTGGAAGGCCACCACTCCCAGGAAAAAGGCGATGATGGCCCCCAATCCCGCCGCCAGGCCGTCCATGCCGTCGAAAAAATTCATGGCATTCGTGATGCCGATGATCCAGGTGCCGGTCAGAAGGAGGTTTCCGACCCAACCCCAGACGCCCCAGTCCTCAGGCAGGACCCGCAGCACGATCCCGGAGATCATGACCATCGCCGTGCAGACCAGCTGAATCAGGAGCTTCAAGCCGGCCGGCACTTCCCGCCAGTCGTCGAACACCCCCGCCACGAACAGAATCATGGCGGCGCTCAACAGCGCGATCAGTTCAGGGGCGAGGATGGCGTTGGCCAGAAGCGAGGTGATGAACCCGACGAAAACCGCCGCCCCACCGAGCAGCGGAGTGGCCTGAGCATGGAGCTTGCGGGCATCCGGCAGATCGAGCATGCGAAACCGGAAAGCCAGAGCCCCGGCCAGAGGAGTTAGACTGAAGGAAAGGCCGAAGGCGGTCGAGGCGATGTAGAGCCAGCGCTGGCCCCCGGCGGCGAAAATGGCCTGCACCGGAGGGGTCAGCAGCAGAACCGTTAACAGGCATACGGGGACATACACCCACGCGCTGATTCCCAACCGCATCGTACCGGCTCGATGGTCGCGCGCATCGTGATCAAGCCCCACGCGGTGAAGGGGTTCAGTCCCCGCTGCCAAATGGTCTACCGTGACAAAGGATTCCATGGCGCCAGCCCCGTTCTGGGGTCGCTCCGGTTCGTTCTGAAGAGTCGGTGCAACCCGACTCAACAGTGTTATCGGCATTTTTTAAATATTCTGCAGAATTTATGCCAAAAAAAATCCTGCAGGACCGGATATAATCACAACACTATGTTTTTATTTGTATTTAATGAAAGAATGGGGTGGCGCGGGACGCTTTTGCGTCAAAAATTTTGCAATGGCGCCGGGAAGAAAGTCAGATTTCGACCGGAGGGCCGGGATTCAAATGCCGGCAAGGTTTTTGAGCAGGCCGGATACCACGGAGATGATCCGTTCGACGTCGGCATCCGTCAACGACGGGTAGATGGGAATTGAAACGCACTGGCGCCAGGCCCGTTCCGTGCGGGGAAACCCATCCAGTTTGAGAAGACGGTGCAAGGGTATGTAAACGGGTCGGTCACAGCCGATGCCGGCTTGCGCGGCCCGGCGGATGAAATCGGTGCAGTCTGTGCCGATATCGAGCACGTAGCGGAAAAAGATGTGCCCGGCCTCATCCGGCGGCGGGCGGACCGGCAGGCTTTGGAATGCGCTGCGATAGCTGCGCGCGATCGCGCGCCGGCGGCTGATGAAGGTGCCGAGCCGCCCCAGCTGAACCCGTCCGATGGCCGCCTGGATATCGGTGAGCTTGAAGTTGAAACGGGTCGCAGGGTCGTCGCGCCGGTCGTAGGTCTTGAGGTCTTTGATCCGCGCGGCAAGCTCCCGAGAAGGCGTGGCGACCATGCCGCCCTCGCCGGTTGCGATCACCTTGGTGGCGTAAAACGAGAACACCGCGGCCTGCCCGATGGACCCCACGGCCCGGGAGCCGTGAACGGCACCGATGGATTGGGCGCAATCCTCGATGATCGGAACCCCCAGGCCGAGGAATCGATCCACGTCGGCGGGCAGGCCGAACATGTGGGGCAGGATCACGGCCCGCGTGCGGCGCGACATGCGCCGCGCGCCGTCCTGCGGATCCAGGTTCAACGTGGTG
>Ga0075339_1000124_pt1 | contig 10108 bp, 8 predicted proteins | sample RushMan_CattailN_4_FD_120076 | JGI IMG/M metagenome (GOLD analysis project Ga0075339, IMG submission 120076) | Natural and restored wetland microbial communities from the San Francisco Bay, California, USA, that impact long-term carbon... | ecosystem: Environmental > Terrestrial > Soil > Wetlands... | reverse complement strand
TGGGGGGCAAAGGCCGTGGCGGCCGAACGGGGATCGCCATTTTTTCCTTGATCATTTCGATGCAACTCGTTAGAAAAAGCCCTTATGCGACCTTTCGACCGCCCAGCGCGTTTGTGATTGAACCCGGCCATGCGCACTGCCAAGGATTCGTCTCCGGAAGCTCCGAATAGCATCAACCGCAAGAGCGTTTCGGGTATCTACCGCATCTGGCGCTGGACTCTCCTTTTCGTCGGCATCGGCGTCATCGCCGGGCTCGGGGCCGTCGTCTTCAACTACTTGACCCAGCTCGGCTCGCATGTTTTCCTGGACTGGATGGCCGGCTACCGGCCGCCCCCGCCGCCGGGTGAGCCGCACCTTCTTCCGGTCACCCAAACCCCTTTCAACCGTTGGGTCCTGCTGATCCTGCCGGCCTTCGGGGGACTCCTGAGCGGATGGATCGTCTTCACCTTCGCCCCCGAAGCCGAGGGACATGGGACGGATGCGGCCATCAAGGCCTACCACTGCGACCGGGGGTTTATCCGCTCGCGGGTGCCGATAGTCAAGTTGATTGCTTCGGCGATCACGTTGACCACCGGCGGGTCCGGTGGTCGCGAAGGGCCCATTGCCCAGACCGGGGCCGGCTTCGGGTCTTTTCTGGCCACCCGCCTGGGGCTTTCGGACCGGCAACGGCGCATCATGATGGCGGCGGGAGTCGGTGCGGGTATCGGCAGCATCTTTCGGGCACCCCTGGCGGGGGCGCTGTTTGCCGCCGAAGTCCTCTACCGTGATCCGGAACTGGAATCCGAAGTGGTCATCCCGGCGGGGGTGTCCTCGGTGATCGCCTACTGCATTTTCTGCATGGTGTTTGGGTGGGGGTCGTTGTTCCGCTCCCCGGATTTCACGTTCCGCAACCCCCTGGAGCTGGGTCCCTATACCGTGCTGGCCCTGGTGCTAGTGGCGCTCGGCGCATTTTACGTCAAGTGCTTCTACGGGGTTGTGCACCTTTCTCACCAGCTCAAAATCCCCAACCATTTCAAGCCGGCAATAGGGGGACTTTGCACGGGCATCATTGGGTTCTTCTGGCCCGAGACGCTCTCCTTCGGCTATGGGTTCATCCAGCAGGCCTTTAACCTGCAGTTGACGGTCCCCTTTCTGGTGATCCTGGCCATCGGCAAGATTTTTACGACCTCCTTTTCTATCGGCTCCGGCGGCAGCGGGGGCGTCTTCGGCCCCTCCATGGTGATCGGCGGCGCCATGGGCGGCGCCGTGGGGCTGATCTTTCACCAGATCATGCCCGGTGTGGTCACGAGCCCCGGAGCTTACGTTCTGGTGGGGATGGCGGGGTTTTTTACATCGGTGTCCAACACGCCGATTTCCACGATCATCATCGTCAGCGAGATGACCGGGTCCTATCACCTGCTGTTGCCCAGCCTCCTGGTCTGCTCGGTCACTTACATGGCCTCCCGGTCCTGGACCATTTTCCAGAATCAGGTCAAGAGCCGCATCGACTCCCCCGCCCACGCCGGGGAATTTTTCGTGGACATTCTCCAGACCATCAAAGTCGAAAACCTGATGGACCGGGTGCGCCAGGTGACATCCATTCCCCAGGACATGACCTTTTCAGACTTCAAGACGTATTTCGCACAGACAGAGCAGCACTATTTTCCGGTGGTGGATTTCAATGGCAGACTCTCCAGTATTTTTTCCATCAACGACGTGCGCGCAGTTCTGTTTTCGATGGAAATCGAGCCTCTGGTCGTCATGAAGGATATCGGCACCTCCGACATCATCGCCACCACCCCCTCAGAAGATCTCAACACGGTCCTCCAGAAGTTCACCACCAAGAACATCGACAGCCTGCCGGTGGTGCAGGAGGAGGATCCCCGGGTGCTGATCGGCATGCTCAGCCGGCGGGAAGTCATCGCTTATTACAATGAGCAGATCCAGAAGGCGAAGACGGTATCGGACACATAGGAAGCTATGAATTCGGCTCCAGGTGGTCAGAAGCAGCCGGCTCGTAGCGCACCGCCGCCAGAAAAAGACCCTGAGGGGGTGCCGTAGCACCGGCACGCTTGCGGTCCCGGGAGTCAATGATGCCCCGGACGGCCCCGGGTGCAAGTTTCCCCAACCCCACCGCAACCAGGGTTCCCACAATGTTTCGCACCATGCAGCGCAGAAACCCGTCCGCCTCGATCTGAAACGTGAGCCGTCGGTCCTCCCTCTCCACCCAGCCCGCATCCATGACGTTCCGGACGGTGTGCGCTCGCGGGCTCCCGGTGCTTTCAAAGGCCTTGAAATCCTGCCGGCCGACGATCACCTCGGTCGCTTGCCGCATGGCACCGAGATCGAGGGGCCGGTGAAGGAACCATGCATAGCTGCGGCCGACGGCGGACCGGGTATCGCGGTTCAGTATATGGTAGCGGTAAATTTTGCTTTTCGCGTCGAAACGGGCATGAAAGGCCTCCGGCATCCGGCGGCATTCGCGGATGGCGATGTCGGCGGGCAGCAGGCTGTTCAACCCCTTGAGAATCGCATCGGGGCCCAGGCGGGTATTGCAGTGGAAGTTCGCCGCCTGTCCGAGGGCATGGACGCCGGCGTCGGTGCGGCCGGCGGCGAACAAGGTGATGGTCGAACGGGTCATGGACGCCAGGGCTCGTTCGATCTCCGCCTGCACGGTAGACTCCTCGGCCTGGCGTTGCCAGCCGCTGTAATTGGTACCGTCGTATTCGATGGTGAGTTTAAAATTGGCCATGCGGGCGCCCGGCAACTCCTCTCACATGAGGAGGGCGGCAGAGAGTGAGAAGATGGATAAAAGTGTTGAGAGTGCAATGGCCGTCGACGCCAGTTCAGTGTCACTGTTGAGCTGGGAAGAAAGAATATACAGGGCGGTAGATGTCGGCAGGGCGAAAAAAACCATGCCGATCTGGAAGGATCGGCCGGTGACTCCCAACGCTTTCAAACAAAGGAACCCGATTGCCGGAAGCAGCAAGAGCTTGAAGACAGCCGCCGCCAGGGAGAGCCTGAGATGGGTCCGGAGGCCGGAGAGACTGAGCACACCGCCGACGGACAAAAGGGCGAGCGGCAGGGTGACATAGGATGCCAGCCGCAGTGTGTTGTCCAGGAACGCCGGGAACCCGCTTATAAACCGCCCGTAGATGATGCCACCCACACATCCCAGCACCAGGGGATTGGTGAGCAATGCCCGGACTGTTTGCGACAGCTGATTCCAAGCAGAGACCGGTTTGCCGCCGAACCAGATCAGGGTCGACACCGACAAGAAGTTGATCAAAGGCACGATGACCCCGATCAGGATTCCGAAGCGCCGAACGCCCTCCTCGCCAAAGGCGCTCATCATCACGGCCACGCCGATGAAGGTGTTGAAGCGGTAGCAGCTCTGGGAAAAGGAACCGGCTTGGTAACTTTCTACTTTGCCGATGAAAATGAAGGTCGTACTCAGCAGGTACACCGCGACGACGGCTATGATGACCGCCGCGTAAAAGAGGCTTTCGTCCGGGAGGTCATGTGGGTTGCCTCCTATTTTCCAGAAGAGCATGGCCGGGAAAAAGATGAAATAGACAAGGCGGTCCGATACCTTGAGGAAACTCTCGGTGGTGTAGTGCCGGCGTTTCAGGAGGTTTCCGGCTAAAATGAGAGCGAAGACAGGAAACAGGTTGTCGAGAACCGAGGGCGTCACAGGCGATCGCAGCGCGTGTCAGCCAGCTGCGCCTCGAGCAAATCATCTATGTTTTTCCGGCAGTCCGCAAGAGAGCATTGAGCGCCGCAGGACCTGCAGCGCAGGAATGTGGAGGTTCAGGTTCGCCTCAGCTCCAGCCGGCCGCCGCAGCAGCGGCATCTCAATTCCAGCGAAAACGTCTCCATCGGTTTGAAACCCATTCGGTTCGTGTTGAGGCCAAGGGTTAATTATTACTCCGGCGATTGAATATGTCTAATCCCGCCACCTCACGGGCGGGCACCCCACTCCACCCCACATCGGCTCAAGGTGCACCTGTTTGCTTTCCGGCGCAATAACTACTTGAAACCCCGGTCGCTTGTCAAATGATCTCTGGCTCGTGGGTTTCCCCGGCTGGCGATAAACCCCACCGGGCGCCGATCGAATCACGCTCATCGTTCAGGTGAGATACCCCGTCGTGCTGCCGATTGACATTGGAGGGCGATTCTGTCACATCAGCTGCGGATTTCAGGTGTTCAGGCGCACACCCAGCAATCACCCAGATACACAGGAGATGGCCCCATGCAGATCATTCCATGCCCAGGGTTTAAAGCCGCCGGCGTGGCCGCTGGTATTAAAAAAAACGGGCACAAAGACCTCGGCCTCATCCTGGCGGACGCCCCGGCCGCCGTGGCAGGTGTGTTCACCCGTAACCGGGTGCAGGCCGCACCGGTGCGGCTCGACCGTGAGCGCGTGGCGGGGGGCGTCTGCCGGGCCGTGATCGTCAACAGCGGCAACGCCAACTGCTGCACCGGAGACGCCGGCTACCGGAATGCCCTGCGCATGGCGCAAGTGGTGGCCGTGGAGGCGAAGATCCCCGAATCACAGGTCCTGGTGGCATCGACGGGGGTCATCGGCGAGCCGCTTCCGGTCGAACGTATCGAGCAGGCTCTGCCGGACCTCCTGCACACACTGAGGCCCGAGGGGGTGGTGGATTTCGCCGAGGCGATCATGACCACGGATCGCGTGCCCAAGGGAATCTCCCGGCCGGGGCGGATCGACAGCCAAACCTTCACGGTGACCGGTGTGGCCAAGGGGGCGGGTATGATCCGGCCGGATGTGGCCACCATGCTCTGCTTTATCATGACGGATTTACAGGTGGATCCGGCGGTGCTGCAGGAGGCGCTGGCGGTCGGGGCGCAGCGATCCTTCAACCGCATTACTGTCGACGGCGACACCAGCACCAACGACACCATCCTGCTGATGGCCAGCGGCGTTTCGGGTGCATCCCTCGAGGCCCCGGCGGCGCGTGCCGCGTTTCAGACTGTTCTGGACGACGTGATGCTGGCCCTCGCCAAGTGGGTGGTCAAGGACGCCGAAGGCTCGAACAAGCTGGTTGAAATCAGCGTGCGTGGGGCGGGTTCCGATGACGATGCCCGCAGGATCGCCGAAACGATCGCCCACTCGCCTTTGGTCAAGACGGCACTTTTCGGTGAGGATGCGAACTGGGGGCGGATACTGGCGGCGGCCGGCCGGGCCGGCGTTCCGCTTGACCCCGCCCGGGTGGACATCTTCATCGGTTCGGTCCAGATGGTGTCCGCTGGCACCGGCTGCGGCAAAGACGCCGAGACCGAAGCCACCCGCGTGCTGAAAGGCGAAGAGTTCACCATCGGCGTCGACCTGCACCTGGGATGCGGGGCCTCATCGATGTACACCTGCGATTTTTCGATCGACTATGTCAAGATCAATGCCGACTACCGAAGCTAATAACGAGGTACGAGACAGACTTCGATCACCAGGTCGACGCTGATGATCCGCTATCAGCCGGCTCTGACGTAAACCCGAAGCACGAAATTCGAAACCAGCACCCAAATCCTAAATTTCCAATTTCAAAACGGGTGTCAGGCTTGGGTCATTCGGTTTATCGGATTTGTTTCGGATTTCGAAATTCGAATTTCGGATTTTCAGTAAGACAAACCTTATTACCATGCCAATGGTGCGCCTTCAAAAATTTCTGGCCGCTGCCGGTGTGTGCTCCCGCCGCCGGGGGGAGGATCTCATCCGCGCGGGGCGTGTGACCGTCAACGGACGCGTGGAGGCGGTGCTCGGCGCGAAAATTGACCCCGAGAAAGACCGGGTCTCTGTAGACGGCCAGCCTGTAAAATCTGAGCAGGGAATGGTGTACATCGCTTTGAACAAACCCCGGGGATATGTGACCAGTTGCCGGCATGCGGGCAAAAAAATCGTTTTAGAACTGGTGAATGTGCCCGAGCGGGTCTATCCGGTAGGCCGGTTGGACAAGGACTCGACCGGCCTGCTGCTTCTGACCAACGACGGTCGGATGCACCTGAAGCTTTCCCATCCCTCCTTCGACCATGAAAAGGAATACGACGTCATCGTGGAGCGGCCCATTTCGGACGGCGCGCTGCGGCGCATGGCCGAGGGGATGCCCATCCTGGACACCCGCACGCGGCCGGCCGTCGTGACCCGCCTCGGCGAAAGGGCTTTCCGGATCGTTCTCAAGGAAGGCCGCAACCGGCAGATCCGGCGCATGGTCCGGCGGCTCGGCAACGAGGTGGTGGAGCTGAAACGCACCCGCATGGCCTCCGTGCGTCTCGGCCGGCTCGCGGAAGGCGCCTGGCGGCACCTCAGTGCGGAGGAGGTGGCAGCGCTTTTGCCGCCGGAGCGATAGGACCGTCTGTCGGAAATCGGGTCGACCGGCTGTCAGGGGTGTGAGCCGGCGGGCAGGGGGGAAACCGTCACGCGTGACTCAGGGCGAAGTCCGCCCGCTCGGCGACGGGCATGACCGGCACCCGAACGATCGTGTAGCTCAGATCGGTGTATGCCTCTTCGATCAACCGCTCGATGTGTGCCGCCGTTTCAGCATCCTCGGTGCGAGCCGAATCCTTCATAAACTCAATGCGTTCGAACAGGAACACGCGGCGGTAGCGCACCCTGCGGCTGTGCCGCAGCGGTTCCGCCGGATCCAGGCCTTCCAGACGGTAATAGGCGATGCTATCCGGCAGGGCGCGGTCAAAAAACAGGCGCTCCTGGGCCGGAAGGCGGGCCTCTATGTCGAGTTTGATGCGTAAGATGCGCCGCTCGAACCGGGAGGGATCGGACTTGATCTCGTCGAGAGGGCGGCCCTTTTTCATTTCGGCGTCGATGTGGGCCCGCGCCGCCTCGGCCACCACCGGCAGTCCCCGCCGGGCGAGTTCATCGACCACGGCCGTCTTGCCGGAACACGGGGCGCCGGTGATCACGCACCACTCGGTCAAGCGCGGCGAGGAGGAGGGGTGGCGGCCGGGCATGAATCGGGCTCCGAACCAGTGTTTTGACAACCCACACGAAATTGAAGGGTGCCTCGGCACCCCTCAATTTTCAACGATGATTTTTTGCCCGGGCTGCAGCATTGACTTGGAATTCAGACGGTTCAAGTCCTGCAAACGTTTCACCGTCATGTTGTGCTTTTTGGCGATGGAAAAAACGGTGTCGCCCGTGCGCACGGCGTAAACGTCCCGGCTGGGTTTGGGAGGTTCGGTCTTGGCCGAAGGCTGCGCCGGAACGATTTTCAGCACCTGTCCCACGCTCAGGCCGGTCCCGGGCAGATGGTTCAGGCGCTGGATGTCCTCGGTGGTGGTCTCGTAGCGCTTGGCGATGTTGAACAGGGAATCCCCCCGCCGGACCACGTGCTCGACGGGTTCGCGTTTGAGGGCTGAGCCTTTGGCCGTTTGAAGGGCCGCCGGGCGTTCAGGCGGACATTCGAGCGGAACGCGCAGGGTGGCGCCGGCGGCAACGGGGCCGGGTCGGCGCATGTTGTTCGCCAGCATGATGGTCTTGGTATCCGTGCGGTACTTTTTCGCGATCGTTTCCAGCGTTTCCCCCTTGCGCACTTTGTGCCGTACGACCGTCATCGCCGGCCGCGGCCGGTAGACGGGGATTTCGTCGACCTTCTCCGCCACCAGAGCGCTCTCGCCCACGGGGACCCGCAGGTCGTAGCCGTTTTCCGGCAGGATGGCCTGGCGCAACTCGGCGTTCAGCCCCCGCAGAACGTCTTCACTGATCCCGGTCGTCAGGGCAATGCTTTTCAGGCTGGCTTGCCTGGGGATGGTGACGGTCTCATAGCGAAGGGGCGGATCGATCGCCGCTTCGCTCATGCCGTATTGCTGGAGGTTCTGGACGATGTGCAGCGTAGCCAGGAACCGTGGAACGTAACGCGCCGTCTCGCGGGGCAGGCGCTCATAAAGATCCCAGAAGTGGTCGAGGTAGTTGATGTTCTGGCTCTGGATGGTGCGGAGCACGCGATTCTCTCCGCAGTTGTAGGCGGCCAGCACCGTCGTCCAGTCTCCGAACATGCCGTGCAGTTCCTGCAGATACTCGATCGCGCCGCGGGTGGCTTTCTCCGGGTCCATGCGCTCGTCGACGTACGTGTCCCGGTTGAGGTTGTAGCGGTAGCCGGTGGAGGGGATGAACTGCCACAAACCCAGCGCGCGCGCCGGCGAAAAGGCACTGACCTTGAAACCGCTCTCAATGAGCGGCAGCCAGGCCAGTTCCGTCGGCAGGCCGGCATCCTTGAGGGCGGTTTCGATTTTTTCCCGGTACCGGCCGGAACGGCGCAGGGATTCTACGAAAAAATCCCTTTCGCGGCCGATGGTGAAGGAGTCGATTTCATCCTGGACATGCTTGTTGATGATGATGGGGATCTCATTGCGGTTGCCGTTCACCGCGACGCGGCGCGAGGAGTAGATTTCCAGGATGCGTTTGGAAATGGTAAAACGCAGGTCCTCTTTTTCCTGGAGCAGGGTGGGGTCGTTGCCGGGGTCCACGCTCAACACCAGGGCATACGCCTGATCCAGGGTGTCGATCGCATTTTCCAGTTCCCCGCGTTTCCAGTAGGCCTGCGCCGTCCGGCAAAGGATCAGGGCCCGTTTGAGGGTCGGCTCCCTGCCCTTGGGCGGCAGCGGCCTGGTTTCAAGTTCGTCATCGTCGACCAGGCAGTCCTCGCCGGCGTCGCCATCTGAGATGCCTTGCGGCTTGGGCGGCGTGCCGGGATCGCGTTTGGCAACGGCCGCGGCGTTGGATGGAGGTGTTCCCGTGAGGGACTCTGGTGCCGGTCGGGCGGGCGGAGGAGGGGCTTTCAGCTCGGCGTCGGCCGGAACCTCAGCTGTTGGCGTAGGGAGGCCGCTGCCGGTAGTTGAACACCCGCAGAGTGCTATGAAAAAGACCGCCAGCAACGCCCAAGACCATCGGTGCATCATGCGGAACAACTCCTGTGAACTATTTGCTGAACGGAACAACGGGTGCGTAATGTCCTCTCCATGGATATCAGATGCCGCCCCATAAAACAGAGACGCTCGTCTTTGTCAAGGTTTAACGGCCCGGCCCTTTACTCCGGCGCTTTATATTCCGATTTCAGACCATCACGTATCGGCGGGCACCCCGGACCGCCTGGGCTCGAGCACGAGTCGGCTTATGGGCCGGTTTGATACCAGCCGGCGGCCCGACCGGGCATTCGGCGGGCGGGGGAACAAGGCCAAATTCATGCGCTTCACCATCAATGATACTCTATATTTGCGCAAAATGTCAGCCTCCCACTAAAAAAATCTTGCATTTTTTAGCAAAAGGCCTATTATCCCCACAAAATTTGTCTTGACATAGTCTCCTTAACCTCATAAAAGAGCTCTTTTTGAAAGAGCCTGGTGGAGTTTTTTTGCGTTTAGTGCCGCTGCCGCGGGCTGAAACGTCGGAATGCTGCCAGCGTAGCTCAGTTGGCAGAGCTACTGATTTGTAATCAGTGGGTCGTGGGTTCGAATCCCTCCGCTGGCTCCATGCGTTTTACGGCAATGATCGGGTTCCACCCTGTCGGAACTTCAACCGGCACATGATCAAGATGCCGTTCGTGAATGACTTGGTTGCGGTGGGGTTCCCGAGCGGCCAAAGGGAACAGACTGTAAATCTGTCGGCGAATGCCTACGGAGGTTCGAATCCTCCCCCCACCACCATCCTGAGATGAGTCTTGTGTAGGAGATTTCGGCGATCCCGCCCGAGATCGATAGTCACTACAGGACTTCCTGCATGAGCCTTGGTGCCCCCTCGGGATCGAGGTGCTCCCGGTTGCTCCTGGGGCGGATTTTACCATCGTTGTGCATGTGCGGGTGTAGCTCAGCTGGTAGAGCTCCAGCCTTCCAAGCTGGACGTCGCGAGTTCAAATCTCGTCGCCCGCTCCAGTTTCTGGCTGGGCGATCTGCCTGAAAACGGCAGGCCCGGCTGATTGAGCCCATGTAGCTCAGTCGGTAGAGCGCTTCCTTGGTAAGGAAGAGGTTCACCGGTTCGATTCCGGTCATGGGCTCCACTTTTTTTCCGCCGTCAGCCACGGCGGCTTTGGTTGGACAAGAGTCCACTTTTCAACAGTACGGAGGGACGAACACATGGCCAAGCAGAAGTTTGAGCGGAAGAAGC
>Ga0075339_1000123_pt1 | contig 10113 bp, 9 predicted proteins | sample RushMan_CattailN_4_FD_120076 | JGI IMG/M metagenome (GOLD analysis project Ga0075339, IMG submission 120076) | Natural and restored wetland microbial communities from the San Francisco Bay, California, USA, that impact long-term carbon... | ecosystem: Environmental > Terrestrial > Soil > Wetlands... | reverse complement strand
CGTCGTGGGAGGTTCGCGCTACGCGCGGCGCATCACCGCCTCCACGCCCATGGAAATCACGGGCCCCGCCGCTGGTCACGAACTGTTGCGTACGAACGCCGACGCGACGGGCACGCGCGTGCTTGGCATGCTCAACAACTGCGCTGGTGGCGTGACACCCTGGGGCACGTGGCTTACTTGCGAAGAAAACTTCAATTTCTACTTCTGGGGCAAGGAAACGGCGAAGTCATCACCACATTCCGAAGCTCTCGACCGCTATGGTATTCCGGAGGACTACTACCCCTGGAGCCGCTATGAGCCGCGCTTCGACATGGCACAGGAACCCAACGAGTGCCACCGCTTCGGCTGGGTCGTTGAAATCGACCCGCTCAATCCCACGTCCACACCGAAAAAGCGCACCGCTCTCGGCCGTTTCAAGCATGAAGGCGCGGGCAATATCGTCAACAAGGATGGCAGGTTCGTCGTCTATCAGGGCGACGATCAGCGGTTCGACTACGTGTACAAGTTCGTCACGGAAGGGAAAGTCGACCTCGGCAATCGGGCTGCCAACGCCGACCTCCTGGATGCAGGAACGCTCTACGTTGCGCGCTTCGATGCTGACGGCCGGGGGGAATGGATGCCGCTGGTCGCCGCCAACCCCAAGCTTTCTAGCTTCAAGGACCAGGGCGAGATTTTGATCCACGCGCGCCTTGCTGCCGATGCCCTCGGTGCCACGAAAATGGATCGGCCGGAAGACGTGGAAGCCAATCCAAAGACCGGCAAGGTCTATGTGATGCTGACCAACAACAAGGAGCGCAAGACAACGGGAGATAACGGCATCGATGCCGTCAATCCGCGACCTGAGAACCGCTTCGGCCACATTGTCGAGATTACACCCGACAACGGCGACCATGCCGCCGCCGGGTTCACATGGGATATTCTCGTGCGCTGCGGCGACCCCGCGATCGCGGAGGTGGGCGCCACATTCAATCACGCGACGTCGAAGAACGGCTGGTTCGGCATGCCAGACAACTGCGCCATCGATGCGGACGGACGTTTGTGGATCGCGACAGACGGCAACAACCTGAAAGCTACCGGCCGAACTGACGGGCTTTATGCGATGGAAACCGGGGGTGCGCTACGCGGTACCTCGCGGTTATTCTTCCGCTGCCCTGTAGGCGCGGAACTCTGCGGTCCGTGCTTCACGCCAGACCTGGAAACACTCTTCGTCGCCATCCAGCACCCCGGTGAATCCGAAGATCCAAAGGCGCCGGCTACATATGAGCAGCCCACCACCCGTTGGCCGGATTTCGTCGACGACCGCCCGCCGCGGCCGAGCGTGGTTGCCATTACGCGCAAGGGCGGCGGAAAAATCGGCACCTGATGGGCTGGCGGCCAGGATGACCCGACCGGATCGCATCGCCGTGCATCACTGACGCAACTCAGCTAGGGTCGCCGGGCGCGCAACCCGGATCACGTCCGCGCGAACTCACGCTACGGGGCCAGCATGCTGAAGTTTCTAGGCGGAATCTTGTTGGGAGCGGCCCTGGCGCTTGGCTACGTGCGCTTCAATCTCGAACTGCCAGCCGCGCTCCAACTACCCGAACGCCTGCGCGGCAATCTCGTCTCCTCCGCCACAGAAGGGGATCTCTACGATCTGTCTCTTGATGCCGAGACGCATCAGCGCGCACTGGAGATCTATTTTGCGAACCGTGCGCCCGACGCCGTCAGAATCGACGCTGAAGCGGGACATCCGTTTCTGAAGTCTCTCTACCTTGCGCGCGCCCGCCGCGAAGCCCGGCAACTGGCCATGCTCTGGTCGGAGACAGAACAGGTGCTCTCCCAACCGGCCCTGAGAGCGGCGCTCGAGCGCAAACATGGCACCACCGAGACGCTGGCACTCAAACGCGCGCTGCTCTGGGAAGGCCTGGAATGGAGGGATTTCCTTAAGCATTGGCTGGAGAGCCACCATGGGCCCCTCACTCCAGACAACCTGAAGCAGGTCCTCGCCCGGGTTGCAGATGAGACGGCCCTGAGCCCTGGACTTCCACGCTGATGCGCACTTCCTCCCACGCCCATCCCTGACCAATGCGGGGGATCTCGCCCCGGCTGCTACCCGCCGGAATGATCAGAGTGCCTGTGGATTATCATGCCGCGAAATTATTGAACGCTGCTCCCCAACCGGACGACGTGGCCAAATCCGGGGCCTTCGCCGTCCGCCTTGCACAAAATCAAGCACGCACGCGGCACGACCGCGCTGCACAAAAGAGATTGCTGCTATGCAGCATTGTGGCTTTTCGATCCATCTCAGGGGCTTACATCATCACTCCAGGTGCGCCGAAACCATCCCCTCAGAGGATGGGCGAGCATTGAGATGATCACGAAAGGACGATCCAATGACCACGAAATTCGCCACTCATGCCGCTGCCGATCTAGTTACGCGCAGCGGCTTTCGCTTCCGCGTCCGCACCGCAGGGCCGGACGACGGCGCAGCACTGACAGCCCTTTTCGATCACATGACCAAGGACGACCTGCGTTTCCGCTTTCTGAGCGCTGTTCGAAAGGTTTCGCCAAAGCAGATCGAGGACATGACCCACGTCGATCATATTCGTACCGAGGACTTCCTGGCTTTTGAACCCGGCAGCACCCGCATTATCGCCAACGCGATGCTGGCGGCCGACAAGAAGCTGGAAGTGGCGGAATTCGCAATCGCCGTCGACAGCGATTTCAAGGACCGGGGCATTGAGGCAGCACTCCTGGAACACGTCACACGGACGGCCAAAGCCCACGGGTTCAAGAAGCTCCAGTCTATCGAAAGCCGCGAAAACCAGACCATGATCGAGGCAGAGAGCAGCCTGGGCTTCAAGGCCCGCGGCATCGAGGGAGACGCCTCGATTGTCATGCTGGAAGCCCAGCTCGACGAGGCGGCCTGATCACGGGCCGCTGGCCCACAGTTCGGAATAAGAAAAGGGAGCCCCACGGGCTCCCTTTTTTTGCAGACCGGGCTAAATTTGCAGGGTCTCACTTCGACCAGAGGATACCAACGACCTACAAAGCCCTGGTTATCCGTCGAGTTCGGGTCCACAAACAGTTGTTACTGCATCATGTTGCCCCCTTGTCCCGGGGCTCAGCCCAGGTACAAGAAGGCCCGCAGGCCGTGATCCATATGCCCGCCGACCTGGAGATCCCGCGATAATGAACGTGCACGCCAAGCCCGATATGGCTTTCCCCTGCGACGACGCGATGATCCGTCACGATTGGATCCGTGAGGAAGCTTTGGCGATCCACGATATGCCGCTTATGGATCTCCTCTTCCGAGCGCAGACCGTGCACCGCCGGACCTTCGACGCGAACCGCGTGCAGATGAGCCGACTGCTCTCCGTCAAGACGGGCGGCTGCGCGGAGGATTGCGGCTATTGCAGCCAGTCCGCTCACCACGCCTCTGGCCTCAAGGCTTCCAAGCTCATGGAAGTGGAACGCGTGCTTGCTGAGGCCCGCAAGGCCAAGGAAGGCGGCGCCACGCGCTACTGCATGGGCGCGGCATGGCGTGAGCCCAAAGAGCGCGACATGGATTCCATCATAGCCATGGTCGAGGGCGTCAAGGCGATGGGCATGGAGACATGCATGACGCTCGGCATGCTCTCCGACGATCAGGTGATCCGGCTGCGCGATGCCGGGCTCGACTATTATAATCACAATGTTGATACGTCCGAGCGCTTCTATCCGCAGATAATCAAGACACGCACCTACGCTGACCGCCTGAGCACGCTCGAGCGCGTGCGTGAGGCCGGCATGAAGGTCTGCTCGGGCGGCATCATGGGAATGGGCGAGGAACCTGCGGACCGCGTCGACATGCTTGTCACGCTCGCCAATCTCTCCGAACATCCCGAGAGCGTGCCGATCAACATGCTCATCGCTATTCCAGGCACACCGCTCGAAAACACCGAAAAAATCGACCCCATCGCGTTCGTGCGCATAATCGCAACCGCGCGCATCATGATGCCCCGGTCCATGGTGCGCCTGTCGGCAGGCCGCACAGAGATGAGCGACGAAATGCAGGCCATGTGCTTCTTCGCTGGCGCCAACTCGATCTTCTGCGGCGATGTTCTTCTCACGGCCGACAATCCCGGGGAGGACCGGGACGCGGTCCTTTTCAAGAAACTCGGCATGAAGCCAATGGAACTCGATACCTCGGAGGCTGAAAGCCACCAAGGCGCGGCATGCACGATAGCCACGAGCGCGCCCTGAAGGCGCTCGCCGCGCGTGGGCGACTGCGATCGCTCTCGCCGCGACGCGGTATAGACTTTTCATCCAACGACTATCTGGGGCTTGGAACGTCGACCGAGCTTTCTGAAGCTATTTCGGAAGCAATCGCCCGCGGCGTTCCCGTGGGCGCCGGCGGCTCACGACTCTTACGCGGCAACGATCCCGAGCACCAGAACCTGGAAGAGGAGGCCGCCGCTTTCTTCCGAGCAGAGACGGCGCTCTACATGGGCGGCGGCTTTGCTGCCAACTCCGCCATCTTTGCTACTCTTCCGCAGCGCGGAGACCTCATCGTCTATGACGAGCTGATCCATGCAAGCGCGCACGACGGTATGCGCATGAGCAAGGCCGATCGCATAGCGGCGCGCCACAATGACGTAACGGCATTTGAAGAAGCCATCCGAACCTGGCGTGCAAATGGCGGCGCAGGAAAGATCTGGATTGCGATCGAATCCCTCTACTCCATGGAGGGCGATACCGCTCCACTGGATGACTTCGACCGTCTTGCCCGCGCCGAAGGCGCTATGATGGTCATCGATGAGGCTCATGCGACCGGGGTCTTCGGTCCAGACGGTCGCGGTCTCGGCCACGCACTGGAAGGGGCGCCGCACGTCGTTTCGCTCCACACGTGCGGTAAGGCGCTCGGCGTTATGGGCGCTCTCGTTCTCGCTCCGCGGACCTTGCGCGACTTCCTCGTCAACCGAGCCCGGCCCTTTATCTACGCCACGGCCCCATCCCCGCTGATGGCAGCCGGGGTGCGCGCAGCCCTGAAGCTTACCGCCGCCCAACCGGAAAGGCGCCAAGCCCTCGCCGGGCGCATTTTGCTGTTCGGCCGTCATTTACAGGAACACTGCGGAGTTAACCCTACGGCGACGCAGATCCAGCCGGTCATCGTAAAGTCCGACACACGCGCCGTTGAAATGGCCCACGCGCTGCAGGAACATGGTTTCGACGTGCGAGCTGTGCGCCCGCCTACAGTGCCCGAGGGCACGGCGCGGCTTCGCGTCTCCCTTACCTTGAACGCGAACGAAAAGGATACGACATCGCTTGTCTCTGCCATCACCAGGGAACTGAAAAGGACGGGCACATGAATCGCCGCTTCGTTGTCAGCGGAACGGACACCAATGCCGGCAAAACGGTTTTCTCGGCGGCACTCGCAGGCGCTCTCGATGCTCACTATTGGAAGCCCATTCAGAGCGGCGTTGCGCCCGAAGGCGACAAGGAGACCGTCAGCCGCCTCTCCGGGCTTGCGCCAGAGCGCATCTTGCCCGAGCGCTACCGTCTCAACGCGCCGCTCTCTCCGCATCGCTCCGCCGAGCTCGACGGCACAACTATCGACCCAGCCCAGCTCGTTCCGCCCGAAGTCGGTGGACCGCTCGTCATCGAAGGGGCTGGCGGATTGATGGTTCCCATCACGAGGCAGTTTCTGCAGATCGATCTTTATGCGAGGTGGCAGCTGCCCATCATCCTCGTGTCGCGAACGACGCTCGGCACCATTAATCACACGCTACTGTCTCTCGAAGCGCTTCGCGTGCGCAAGATCCCGCTGCACGGGATTGCCTTCATCGGAGAGGAAAACTCAGACAACATGCGCACGATCGCCGAAATGGGAGAAGCGCGCGTGCTCGGCCGCCTGCCGCATCTGCCCGTGCTCAACGCGCATTCCCTGCGTGATGCCTTCGCGGCCCACTTCCGTATGGAGGATTACGCGTGAGCCGGTCGATCGTCTGGCATCCTTTCACCCAGCACGCAGTTGCACCTCTGCCGGTCAAGGTGGTGGCGGCCGAAGGCGCCTACCTGACCGCCGAGGATGGCCACCGGATCTACGACGGTATCGCGTCCTGGTGGGTCGTGACCCATGGCCACCGCCATCCCCCGATCATGGAAGCGATCAAACGCCAAGCGAACACGCTCGATCAGGTGATTTTCGCCGGTTTCACCCATGCCCCCGCCGAGGAAACGGCGGAGAAGCTTTTGCAGCTCGCCTCCTGCAGCTTCGGCAACGATGAACTGGCTCACGTCTTCTTTTCCGACAGCGGCTCCACGGCCGTTGAGGTGGGTTTGAAGATGGCGCTCGGATACTGGCGCAACATGGGTGAGCCCCGCACGCGTATTATTGCACTAGAACATGCCTACCACGGGGATACCATCGGCACGATGTCAGCCGGCGCGCGCGGAATTTTCAATGCAGCCTACGAACCTCTTCTTTTCGATGTCGCGCGCCTGCCATTCCCCAAGTCCGGGCAGGAGGAGCCGGTTTACGCCGAACTGGAACGCCTCTTGGTTGAGGCGCCAACAGCTGCATTAATACTCGAGCCGCTGGTTCTTGGCGCGGGTGGGATGCTGATCTACCAGCCGAACGCACTCAAACAGCTGCACGCCATCGCCAAACGTCATGGAGCGCTTTTCATCGCCGACGAGGTCATGACAGGGTTCGGTCGCACGGGCACTGTGTTTGCATCAGAGCAGGCCGGCATCACTCCGGACATCCTCTGCGTTGCGAAGGGCATTACGGGTGGATCGATACCTCTCGCGGCCACACTGGCAACGCGTGCAATCTTCGACGCGCATTATTCGACCGACCGATCCAAAATGTTCTTCCATTCATCGAGCTACACCGCAAACCCTCTTGCCTGCGCAGCCGCCTCGGCCAATCTGGACATCTGGCTCACCGAGCCGGTTCTGGAGCGGATCGCATCCCTCGCACGGATGCAGGCCGACCGTCTGGCCCCGTTCTCGGCCGACTCGCGGTTTACCAATGTCCGACAGCTCGGCACGATCACGGCCCTTAATCTGCAAGCCCGCGACGCAGGCTACCTTGCAGGCATCGGCCCGAGGCTCTACGAACAATTTCTCGCGGAAGGCATCCTGCTTCGGCCCCTCGGCAATACCGTTTACGTGATGCCGCCCTACTGCACGACCGCTGCCGATCTCGACCGCGTCTACGCCGCAATGGCCGCTGCGGCCAATGCACTGGGCTGACCGGCCTCACACGAAGAACGCCCACCCGAAGGACCGACATGGGCTCTATCATCCTCGCTACCGGCCATTACGCGCCCGAGCGCCGCGTCGGCAACGCGGAGTTGGAGGCACGTCTGGGCCTCGAGGAAGGCTGGATCTTCCGACGCACCGGTATCCGCGAGCGCCGCTATGCTGCACCGGAGGAAGCACTTTCCGATATGGCGGTAAAGGCCGGCGAGATGGCGCTCTCGCGCATCGGCTTTGATCGCGCGCGCATCGGCCTCTTGGTCCTCGCCACCTCCACACCCGACCATCTGCTGCCGCCCAGCGCACCTCTCGTCGCGCACCGGCTTGGCCTTGAAGGCGCAGGTGGAATCGACATGGCCGGCGCCTGCGGCGGTTTTCTGCACGCGGTTACATTCGCAGATTCATTCGCTCGAATTCACAAAAAGCCCGTGCTGGTCATCGCCGCCAACATTCTTTCGCGACGCACGAACCCGAATGAGCGCGCAAGCGTTATTCTATTCGCGGATGCAGCTGGCGCCGCGCTCATTGCACCCGACGATCGCAAGACGTCCGGCGTACGCGGCGTTCACCTTGCTACCGACGGTGCAAGCTACGATCTGATCCAGATCCCCGCGGGCGGAAGCCGCCGCCCCTTCAGCACGGTTAACGATCCGGCCGAAACGCTGATGCACATTCGCGACGGGCGCGCGGTCTTCTCCAAGGCCGTCGACATGATGGCCGGAGCTTGCGAGAAGGTCCTGACGCAAGCGGGTCTCGACATTTCCGCCATTCGCTTCTGCATCCCCCACCAAGCGAATGCCCGGATCATCGCTGCGGTACAGAAGAAACTTGGACTGTCGGACGAGGGCCTGCTCTCGAGCGTCACCGACTACGGCAATAGCTCGGCTGCCACGATCCCGTTTACGCTATCGCTCCGAGCGCCGGAGGCAAATCTCCAAAGCGGAGATAAGCTGCTTTTCTGCGCCGCAGGTGCGGGCCTCACAGGCGGCGCCGTCGTCTATGAGCTCTAGACAAACGGCGAAGTGCCCCCTTTTGCATCAGTCGCCGGGCCTTTTACCCGTCTCTGACAGCATGGCATCGCGCGCGTAGTGTTCGACCCGGAAACGAACGCGGTCTCCAAGTCCGTAGTTTCCAGGATCAGCCGGACGCCGCCATTCCTGGCCGTACCGGCGGATGGCCGAAGGGCCGGCGCTTTTCGGCATACGTGCGCCGCGCGGGTACGGACACGATTTCCCGTTCCGGCCAACGAAGCGCCGTCAGATGACCGCCAAAGCAGCAGCCCGTGTCGACGCATAAAGTGTTGTTCACCCAGTCGGCCTCAGGCACCGGCGTATGACCGTAGACGATTGCCGTCTCGCCTTTGTATTTAGCCGCCCAGTGATAACGCATCGGCAGGCCGAACTCGTCCTGCTCTCCCGAAGTCTCGCCATAGAGACAGAACGAACGGATCTTATCGGTGTCGCGGCCGAGCATGTCCTCCTTAAGTCCGGCGTGTGCCACGGCCAACCGGCCACCGTCGAGCCAAAGATGGATCGGCAGGTGCTCGAGAAATGTGCGCACATGCGCCTGGAAGGCCGGCGTCTCCTTCTCGAACTGCTCAGCCGTGCGGTCGAGCCCATGGGTCAGTTTGACCTGGCGGCCCTGCAGCCAGCGCACGAATTTCACATCGTGATTGCCCGGCACGGCAAGCGCGTGGCCTTCCGCAACGAGCCCCATCACCAGGCGCAGCACGTCGGGCGAGGCCGGCCCTCGGTCGACGAGATCTCCGACGAATACAGCCCGCCGGCCTGGTGGTGAATGAACATGCGCACGCCGGCCCTCGCCCCTGCCGAAGAGGCGTGCCTCATAGCCGAGCTTGTGCAGCAGTTCCTGCAATTCGTCCGCGCAGCCGTGCACGTCGCCTATGATGTCGAACGGCCCCGCCACGTCGCGCAGGTCTGGATTGCCGCGTTGGGAAGTTGTTTTAGCCTCATGGTTCATGTCGGTTGGACCATAGCCCCTTTCCATGACAGACGGCACCAGCCAGAGGCAAAAGGGCCCGCGAATTTCGCGGGCCCTTTCAGGTTGTCACCGGGAATTGGAAATTCCGTAGTGTTAGACCGCCTGCGGGTTGCCTCCAGCGTCTGCACCACCACTTGTAGGACGGTCGCGCCGTTGGGACATGAACTGGTCGAACTCGGCCCGGTCCTTGGCGTGGCGAAGATTCTCCAGGAATTCACGGAACTCGCGCTGTTCATCTTCCAGGCGCTTCAGCGTCGCCTCGCGATACTCGTCGAACGCACGGTTACCGCTCGATCCAAAGGCGCCGCCAAAGCCACGAAATTCGCTCGACTTGCGCTCCATCGTGTCGACCATGCGCGCCGACCAGTTGCTCTTCCTGCTACCGCTCCATCCGCATCCCATTCGTCCACTCCATAGAAGAAAAGCCAGAACCGCGAGCCCAACGGGCCAGAACAGGATGAAACTGATGACCATCAGGCCGATCCATGCCGGACGGCCCCATTCGTCAAGTTTCATGACCATCTCGTTCATTGCACCCACACTCCTCCTCACCGGCAGCGCCCCCGATGGGCGCACCCATGTGAATGTTTATTACATTCACATATGTGGCCCCAGAAGGTGGTCTCGTCAAGGGGTGGGGGGACGGAATTTTGGAGGTCGCACGCTGACGTGGAACGGCAACGGCCGGAGGGGGTGCCTCCGGCCGTCTGACCCGATCGCCGTGAATTTCGTGTGGGCTTACTTTGCAGCCGAGCGGCGCGAAACTTCCGCGGCGGAAACTTCACCGGCAGCCACGAGGGCGTTCACGCAACGGGTGGAGAGTTTCGTGCCGTTGGCGCGCATGCACTGGCGCACGCCGGGGCTCGAGGGCGAATGCTGGCT
>Ga0075339_1000119_pt1 | contig 10239 bp, 10 predicted proteins | sample RushMan_CattailN_4_FD_120076 | JGI IMG/M metagenome (GOLD analysis project Ga0075339, IMG submission 120076) | Natural and restored wetland microbial communities from the San Francisco Bay, California, USA, that impact long-term carbon... | ecosystem: Environmental > Terrestrial > Soil >... | reverse complement strand
GTTTGCTTGTCTCCGATCACGGAAAGGCAGCCGTCCAGGGGCACACAAAAAGATCCGTGACCAGGCATCCTGATAGAATGGCCCACAGGGGAATGGCCCAGGCCAGGAACCGGTTTTTACTCAACGCCATGTTAGGACTCTCCCTCGGCGGCCATGCGTTTTGATTGGAACGGGAGGCCGGCTGCGACCGGAAGCGGCCGAAGCCGCCCCCCGCCGGGCAGCTCAACGGACAGGCTTCAGCGTCCCTCGAACAACTTCACGTATTGACCGTAGCCTTGCTTTTCCAGGTCGGCTTTGGAAACAAAGCGCAAGGCGGCCGAGTTCATGCAGTAGCGCAGCCCTGTGGGCTTCGGACCGTCGTTGAACACATGGCCCAGGTGTGAATCGGCGTGCTTGCTGCGCACCTCGGTGCGCACCATGAAAAAGCCGCGGTCGGTTTTCTCGACGATGTTGCCCGGTTCGAGCGGCCGCGTGAAGCTCGGCCAGCCCGTGCCGGAGTCGTACTTGTCCGTGGAGCTGAAGAGCGGCTCACCGGAGACGATGTCGACATAGATGCCGGGCTCGTGGTTGTTCCAGTATTCGTTGTTGAAAGGCGGCTCGGTGCCGTCCTGTCGGGCCACCTTGAATTGAATAGGGGTCAGTCGGCGGTGCAGTTCCTCATCGCTGGGGCGGCTGTATCCGTCCCCCACCCAGGCAGGCTCCCCGGCGGACGACATCATATCGGTTTTGGTTTGATCCTTCATTTGCGGTTTCATTTCTGCCTTTGCCTCCGGATGCATGTTCTTTTTTTTGTCCGCCCAGACTTTATCCAAGAACTGGTCCCGGCCGGAGCCGTTGCGGTAAAAGCGATAGCGGAGCGGGTTTTTCTTGTAATAATCCTGGTGATAGTCCTCTGCGGGGTAAAACGGCCCCAGCGGAAGAATATCGGTCACGATCGGCTTGTCGAATCTGCCGCTGGCTTCCAGCTCTCTCTTGGAGGCCTCGGCCAGCTTCCGGTCCTGGTCGTTCGCATAGAATATGACGCTGCGGTACTGGGAACCCCGGTCGACGAACTGCCCTCCGGTATCCGTGGGGTCCACGTGCCGCCAGAATTCCTGCAGCAGCAGTTCATAGGTTATTTTGCTCGGATCATAAATGACCTTCACAGCCTCCACGTGGCCGGTGCCGCCCTCGGAGACCTGATGATACGTGGGGTTCGGCACTTGGCCGCCGGTGTAGCCCGAGATCACCTCGATCACACCGTCTACTTTCTCGAAATCGGCTTCCGTGCACCAGAAACAGCCCCCTGCGAAAACGGCCTCGGCGGTTTTTTCGGTCGGCGCGCTCGCCGCCTTCTCCATTTTTCCGTCCGTGCTTTGAACATGGCGAAACCCAAAAAGCACAGCGATCATGACAAAGAGTGCTATAAAAAACATTTTCATGGAACACCTCCCAATGGATCTATGTTGAAACCGGTTTCGGTCTTTGTAAAGACCATCCCCCGGTTTCGTCTAATCCAAATGATAAGGAGGGAATTTAAAGGTCGTGTAACGCGTTTGTAAAGATTGGGTAAAGCTATGCAGAGGTGCAAAAGGCCGTTTCAATCGACATGTGGAGAAGGATCGGTCGGAAGCTCGAACCAGACCCGGAAGCCGATGCCGGTGAGATCAGCACCCACCTCGCCGTTGTGCGCCCCCACCAGTTCTTTTACGATCGCCAGACCGATCCCGGCCCCCCCATGCTCTCTCGAGCGGGATTTTTCCCCGCGGTAGAAACGCTCGAAAATAAATGGCATATCCTGGGAGGTGAGCTCGCCCCCGTCATTGCTGTACTCGACCCGAATCCGTTTTTGATCAGGCTCGATGCGGATATCCAGCCGGCCGCCTCGGGGTGTGTATTGAGCGGCATTCTCCGTCAGGCTGCGCAGCACCCGGGCGATCCGCCGCCGGTCGGCTTTTACAGTCAGCGCGCCTTCCGGGGCATGGGTCTTCACGTTCACGTTTTTTTGGGCGAAGGTGCGGGAAAAAGCCCCCAGGGCGGCATCGACCTCCGCCCGCAGGTCGGTAAGCTCCACGTGCAGGTCGCCGCGGGCGGCATCCGCCCGGGCGAGCTCGAGCACATCCTCCGCAAGCTGAATCAGCCGCAGGGTTTCATCCTGCAGCAGGGCAAAGGTTTCCTGCGACGGCGGCAGGACACCGTCGCTGAGGGCTTCCAGATATCCGCGAATGTTGGTGAGGGGCGTACGCAGCTCATGGGCTACGTCGATCATCAGGTTGCGACGCAGGTTTTGGATTTTTTCCAGGCTTTCAGCCATCCGGTTGAAGGCCATTGCCAGTTGGCCCACTTCATCCTCGGAACCGGCCGGCACCCGCACGGCAAAATTCCCGGCGGCGATCTGCCGGGTGGTCGACGTCATGCGTGTCAGAGGGTCGAGCACCTTGCGCATCAGCACGAAGCTGAGCACCGCGGCCAGAATCACAGCAGCAAGGCTGGCCCAGATCAGGTAGCGGTGCACGGCCCCCACAAACATGGTGTGGGCCGGCTTGGGGGAGATATTGTATTTCTCCATGAGGGTGACGAAGTAGCCGGCGGCCAGCGTGTCGATCGAGAACCACACCACGACCATGACAAAAGCGATCACCGTCAGATGAATGGCCAAAAGCTTTAGGATCAAGTGGCGCTTCACGGGGAAGAACCCTCCTCCGATCCCTCCCGATCGGCAAACCGGTAGCCCACGCCGCGCACGGTCAAGATGCGCGCGGGCGCGGAGGGGTCCGGCTCAATTTTCTGCCGGAGTTTGCCGATGTGCACATCGACCACACGGTCGATCACCACGGCCTCGCCTTTGGGATAGATGCGGCCGAGCAGTTCGTCGCGGGTGAAAATTCGGCCCGGCGCGGACATGAGGGCTTCAAGCAGCGCAAACTCATGCGGGGTGAGTGCCACCGACCGGCCGCTCACGTTCAGCCGTCGCTTGTCCAGATCCAGAACGACGTCGGCGTGGGACAGCTGCGACGAACGGCCCGGTTCCGGGCGAGGGGCGCGCCGCAGCACTGCCTTGACGCGCGCCACCAGCTCCCTGGGGCTGAACGGTTTGACCATGTAATCATCAGCCCCCAGCGTCAGGCCGGCCACGCGGTCGACCTCCTCGCCTCTCGCCGTGAGCATGATGACCGGAATTTCAGATCTCCGGCGAAGGCGCCGGCAGACCTCCCAGCCGTCCACCTTGGGCAGCATGAGGTCCAGAATGATCAGGTCGGGCCGATGGCGCTCGGCCATCGCCAGACCGCTCTCGCCGTCAGCAGCCAGCAGCGCCTGAAACCCATCGCGCTTCAAGTACAGGGCTATGAGATTGGCCGTGTTACGGTCGTCTTCGATGACGAGGACGGTTTTTTCGGTTCCTTGAGACATGGGGCCTGTTCCGATTCAATCTGCCCGCTCGAGTGTTTGCTGCCTATCCGAGGGGATCGATACGCCATCGGCGGGGTTTTGGATCTATGCAGCAAAGTCTAAGAACTTCCGTGCTCGTACGCAAGCAGAACCGGTTTTTTGCTTCGTTGACAGATTCGAGTTATTTCCGTAGACTCCGCTTCCATTAAAGGACGCTGAAAAACTGTGCCTCAAGCCGTTATCAGGCGTTGCGCGGTGCTTTGGCTGACGGTTCATAGCTTGTTTTTCAACTGCCTGTTTGCGGCCGGATAGCATTTTGAAATTTTATTCCATAAAGAGGGGGGCGGTGTTATGAAAAAAATTCTGCAGGCGATGGTGGGGATTCTGCTGCTGCTGGCTTTCGAAGTCTATGCAGCTGAGATAAAGGTGGGTTCGATCACTCCGTTGAGCGGAAAGCTTTCGGTGTATGGCGAGGGCTTTCAGCAGGCGATGCTGCTGGCCTTGGAAGAGGTCAATGCCGAGGGCGGCATCAAAAGCAGCCCGCTGCGCATCGTCTTTGAAGATGACAATTCCACGTCGGCGGGGGCGGTTTCGGCCATTCAGAAGCTCATCACCATCGACAAGCTCCCGATCCTTTTCGGCCCGGCGGCCAGTTCCAGCTTTCTGGCGGTATGCCCGATCGCTCAGCAAAACAAGACGGTTTTGATCGCCGCTGAGAGCGCCGCCGCCGAGATCTCAAAATGCGGCTCGTTTAATTTCCGGGTGTTTCCTTCCGACGCCCTTCAGGGCATCGGCGTGACCGAACTCACCACGGCGCTGGGCTACAAAGAAGTGGTCCTCACCTACATCAACAACGATTGGGGGGTCGGCTTGGCGGAAATTTTTAAAAAGCGCTTTCAAGCCGCCGGCGGCAAGATTTTGGATGAAATCGCGCATGACGAGGGCAAGACCGATTACCGCAGCGAGGTGCTGCGCATCCGCAAAAGCAACCCCAAAGCGGTGGTCAACTTGACCTACATCAAAGAGGCGGCCACCATTCTGAAACAGGCCTTCGAGAGCGGTTTCAAGGTCCAGTGGCTCATGGGGTCGGCCTCCAAATCCCCCAAACTGATCGAGCTGGCCGGTGAAGCCGCTGAGGGCGTCATCGGAACTTACCCCACCTTCTCCCAGGAAACCGAGCAATACAAAGCCTTCAAGACTGCCTGGGAGAAAAAGTATCCGGGCAAGCCGGTTCCCATTTTCGGCGAATATAACTACGACATGGTAAAGCTGACGGCCAAGGCGTTGCGAATCGCCAAGTCCATGGGCCCCGAGGATCTGAGACAGGCCATGATCGAAGCCGGCAAAGGCTACCAGGGCGTGACCGGAGACAAAACCTTTGACGCGAACGGCGACGTGGGTGCTGTTTACGGCCGCTGGACCGTTAAAGGGCAGCAGATTCAGGATTATAAATAACCGCCCGAACGCAAACAGCAAACCAGAGAACCTGAATCCGCCGCCGCTGAGCCCTGCGGCCGGATTCCCGTCGGGTCGGTGATATCAGCGGATGTCATATTACGTTCAGCTGCTGTTGAATGGATTTGCCGCAGGATCCGTCTACGCCATGTTCGCCGTCGGGCTGACGATGGTCTACGGCGTATTCCGGTTCATCAATTTCTCGCATGCCGAGCTGATCAGCTGTGGTGCCTACCTGACGCTGATGTTTTCATCGCCGCCGATTTCATGGCCCTTATATCTGGCGGCGATTCCCGCCGTGATTTTAACCGCCGCCATCGGGATGTCCCAGGAATGGCTGGTGTACAGGCCTTTGCGCCGGCGGGCGGGCCCGATCGCCCTGTTGATCGCTTCCATCGGCCTTTCCTACCTGCTGCGCAACGGCATCCGCCTCATTTGGGGATCGGACTTGTTGGGCTTTGGCCTGCCCGCTGCCCGTGGGATGGAATTCGGCGGCTATTATCTGACCGGAACCCAATTGTTGATGGCCGCGACGGCTGTTGTCTTCCTGGCGATCCTGTATCTGCTGCTGACCCGCACCCTGCTGGGCAAATCGTTGCGGGCGGCTGCCGACAATCCAGAGTTGGCGGAAATCATGGGCGTCCGAATGGTGCGGGTGGCGGCAGCGGTTTGGATTCTGGCTTCGTCCTTCGCGGCCGTCGGCGGCATCCTGCTTGCCTGGGACACCAACCTGGAGCCCTCCATGGGCGTTTCGAACCTGATCAAGGCCTTTGCAGCCGTGCTTTTGGGGGGAGCGGGCAACGTCTGGGGGTCCCTGCTGGGCGGCTTGGTCATCGGGATTGCCGAGAACCTCAGCGTCGCAATATTTTCCCCCGGCTACAAGGATTTCTTTTCGTTTGGGCTGATTTTTGGGCTGCTCCTGCTGAAGCCGCGCGGGATATTCGGCATTACGGTCGGTGTCCGTTGAGACGCAGCATTCTAGGTTGATGTCTTTATGGATTATCTCATCCACATCCTCATCCTGGCATTGATTTACGCCATATTCGCCATGGGCCTGAATTTGGAGCTCGGTTATGCCGGGCTCTTCAATTTTGGGCATGTGGCCTTCTTCGGCATCGGCGCTTATGTGTCGGCGCTCCTATGCCGGGCCGGCGTGCCGGTGTCGTTGGCAATGGTGTGCGCTGTCATGGCGGCCGCAGCAGCCGGCGCCCTGCTGGCGGTGCCGGCGCTGCGAGTCTCCGGCGATTATTTCGGCATTATCACGCTGGTATTTGCCGAAATGTTCCGGCTGGTATGCCTGAACGAGCGCTGGTTGACCAAGGGCCCCATGGGGCTGCCGGGGATCCCGCGGCCGGCATGGATCGCTCCGGGGGTCGAGGGCATGCCGGCTTACCTGTTGCTGGCGGTTTTGACGGTCGCCGCCGTTTTTCTCTTTGTCAGAATACTCACCGGTTCGCCTTTCGGCCGCGCGCTCAAGGTGATACGCGAAGACGAGCACATCGCCCAAGCCTTCGGCAAGAACATCCAGCACCTTAAGATCAAAGCGATTACGGCAGGCTCGGCGTTGGCGGGAGTGGCGGGCGTGCTCTGGGCGCATTACATAAGCTATATCAGCCCGGCCGATTTTACGCTGACCGAGACGATCCTGGTGCTGCTTTGCGTAGTGCTGGGAGGGCGCGGCACCAATGCCGGACCGGTGCTGGGCGCCTTCGCGGTGGTTTGTTTTGGAGAGATGGTGCGGTTTCTTCCGATCCCCCAGGAATTTCACCGCTACGTGGCGCCTTTACAAGGAATCGTTTACGGCGCCGTACTGGTCGGCCTCATGCTGAAGATGCCCGACGGGCTTCTGCCCGAGCACCGCCGCCTAAGATCTTAACGGCCGGTCGGTCAGGCCGTTTGCAAGGGGGGTGGATTCAAGGTGATGATGCTTCGACTCCAGAAGGTCTCTAAAGCGTTCGGCGCGCTTCAAGCCGTCAATGATGTCTCCTTTGAGCTTGCGGCCGAAGGCATCACGGGGTTGGTGGGCCCTAACGGCAGCGGGAAAAGCACCTTGTTTCATCTGATCACAGGCTTTTACCACGCGGATCACGGGCGGATTTTTTTCAACCACCGTTCCATTGAACGGCTGCCGCCGCATACGATCAGCCGCTTCGGCTTGACCCGGACCTTTCAGCATACCCGCGTATTGCCGTTTTTGTCCGTTCTGGACAATTTGATTATTGCAGCGCCTTCCCAGTTGGGAGAACGGTTCTGGACGCTGTTCTTCAAGCGGGGGCGGGTTCATCGCCAGGAAGGGGAATTAAGAGAAAAAGCGCTTGAGGTTATCAGGCTGCTGGCGCTGGGGAGACACGCCGGGGAGTTCGCCGGCCGTTTGAGCTACGGCCAGCAAAAACTCCTGGAGCTGGGCCGCGTCCTTATGGCCGACCCGCGGTTGGTCCTGCTGGATGAGCCAACGGCGGGAATCAACCCCAGCTTGATCCGGCAGCTGGTCGACATTCTTCAACGGATCGTCGAGCGGGGGATTCAGATTTTTTTGATTGAGCACAACATGCCGCTGGTGGCGGAGCTCTGCAGCCGCGTGTTGGTGATGGACTCGGGCGAGCTGATTTTTTCAGGCACTGCGGCACAGGCCCGCACTGATCCGAGGGTCATCGAAGCTTACCTGGGACGCGAAACCGATGCTGCTTGACGTGGTGTGCATAACCGCCGGCTACGGCGAAGCGCCGGTGATCGAGAACGTCAGCCTGTCGGTTGAGGCCGGCGAAATTGTCGCGATCATTGGTCCGAACGGCGCCGGCAAGTCCACGGTGCTGCGCACGCTGGCGGGGCAGCTGGTGCCGAAATCCGGCACCGTCCGCTATGCCGGCGAAGACATCACCCGACTGGGGATTGCTGATCGCGGCCGCCGGGGGCTGGTGTTCATTCCCCAGGGGATGAACATCTTCCCGAGCCTTACGGTCCACGAGAACCTGGAAATCGCGGGCATGCTGGTAGATGCTGCAGCGGAACGCCGGAAAGCCGTCCGTGCGGCGCTGGATCATTACCCGGCCCTCGGCCGCAAGCGGCATAACCATGCCCGAAGCCTCTCCGGCGGCGAACGTCAACTGCTCGCGCTCTGCCGCATACGCATCCTCAAACCGCGGCTGGTTTTGCTGGACGAACCGTCCCTGGGGCTGGCTCCTTTGCTGGTGAATCACATTTTCGAAGAAATCCTGGACATGACTCGGCTGGGTGTTTCCGTATTGCTCGTCGAGCAGAACGCGCGCAAGGCCTTGTCGATATCCCACCGGGGGTATGTTCTGGAACTCGGTCTCAATCGATTGGCCGGAACCGGCCGCCAGCTCCTCGCAGACGACGAGGTAAGGCGCCTGTATTTGGGAGGCTGAACCCGGTCGAGGAGTTACCTGCCGAACGAGCAAAACTCAACGGCACTTCGCAAGCAATCATCCTCCCATCAGGTAAGTTGAAACAGTGTGACTTCGGGCGGCGCATTCAGGCGCACCGGCGTGAAGGTGGTGCCGATCCCGCGGCTGACGTAAAGGTGCGACGGGCCGTTCCGGTAGAGCCCTTCGGGGTAGGGGGTCCGCAGGTGTGCGAGGCTGTAGTCTTCGCCGAAAAGGCGCACCTTGACTTGGCCGCCGTGGTAGTGGCCGGACAGGGTCAGCGGAATACGATGCCCGGCGGCCTTGGAAAAGATCTCGGGCCGGTGTGAGAGAAGCAGCGCCGGCACAGCAGTGTCCAGCCCCCGCAGGGCTGCTTTCAGATCCGGTTGTCCCCAGCCCAGGTCGTCGATCCCGACCACCGCGAAGTGGCCTTGTTTCGCCCCGATCACCCGATGCTCGTTCTGCAGGAGATGGATCCCCTTCTGCTCGAAAATCTTCCGATAATAGCCGATCTCACCGTACCAGTGTTCGTGATTTCCCATGGTGGCGAAGGTGCCGAGTGGGGCGCGGACACGTGCCATCTCCTCCACAAAGCCAGGGAAAAACACGGTGGAGTTGGAGATGTAATCGCCGGTGAGGACGAACACATCGGGGTTGAGGGCAATGACCTGGTCGACGTAGCGCCGCATCATGTCGCGGGTCATGAAAATACCGGCATGGATGTCGGTGAGCTGGACCACGCGCAGGGGGCAGCCGAATGGCAGGGTGAGTTCCACGGCCATGTGGTTCCTGGCCGCATAGGCGGCGCCGTATCCGGAAAGCAGGAAGGGCGCTGCGGCCAGGCTGCCCACCCCCGCTTTGAGAAAAAGGCGCCGGCCTGGGTTCGCAAGCTCTGTCGTCGCCGAACCGGACAGTCTGCGGAAGATTCGAACCGCCAGTTTCCCCAACCCGCCGAGGACCTGGGTGATGAGCAGCAGCAGGGCGGAGAATATGGATCCGAAGCTCCACACCGCCGGCGCATAAAAAAAGACGGCTTGTGCCAAGGTCGGCGGGTTTACCCAGGGGATGGGCGCAAGCATGATGCGCCAGTTCGCGACGAACAAAACACCGATGAGGACACCTGCCAGTGCGACGACCAGGGATGTCCGCCGTCCGGACCCACGCGATGTCCGGATGGCCTGACGAATGTTCCAAAACAGATACACCTGCGCGAACACCGCCAAGCTGATGGTAATTAGTCGAAAAGTTCCAAAAGACACAGGTGCCATGGAAATCACCGATAGGAATTAAAGAAGAGCATATTATGTTTTGGAAGATAATGCAGCTCATTAGGAAAGCAAAGGCGGTCGAAAAGTAGCCGGATGGTCGCCGAGGGGGGGCCGGTGCATCAACTTTTTTCGGCCCACACGACCTGGTTGGCCATCGCCCACAGCTCGCGGACGAAGGCGTCCACGTTTTTGCCCTCCAGGCAGATGTAATACATGGCGCTGCCGTTGGGTTTCGGGTAGCGGAGAAAGGTGTGGATCCGGCAGCCGTGCTTGAGGCAAAGTTTGGCGTAATCGTGGTTCCCCTGAGCTGTCTGGGCGGGTTCCTCGAAAATAACGATGAACCCCGCGCCGGACGTCAGGATGACGTATAGCGCTTTGAACACGTCCGACTCGGTGATGATGCCCTTGAGCTTTCCTTCGTGAACCACGGGAACGCCGCCGATGCGTCGCTTGAGCATCAGACTGGCGGCTTTCGCCAGGTGGTCGTTCAGGCCCAGCGTCACGACATCGGTGCCCATGATATTCCGAACCGGCAATTCCATGCCGTCCTCGCCGGCGATGGTGGAGGCCTGGCCGCAAGTCCCCGGCAGAACGCGAAGCAGGTCCCGCTCGCTGACGATGCCGACGAGCCGGCCGTTTTCCACCACCGGAGCGCGCCTGATCTTCCGGCGTTTGAACTCGGCCAGGGCCTCATGGCAGGTCTGGTCCGGCGACAGAGTGAAAAGGTCGCTGGTCATATAGTGTCGCACCAGCACGGAAGCGCT
>Ga0075339_1000117_pt1 | contig 10324 bp, 9 predicted proteins | sample RushMan_CattailN_4_FD_120076 | JGI IMG/M metagenome (GOLD analysis project Ga0075339, IMG submission 120076) | Natural and restored wetland microbial communities from the San Francisco Bay, California, USA, that impact long-term carbon... | ecosystem: Environmental > Terrestrial > Soil > Wetlands... | reverse complement strand
CTGCAGATCCGCTCCGTGGAGTTCGCGATGAAGTACAATGTGCCGGTGCACGTCCGATCGTCTTTTTCAGATGAGGAGGGTACCATGGTCGTAGTTGAAGAAAATGGCATGGAACGGGTGGTGGTCTCCGCGGTGACCATGAACAAGAACGATGCGCGGATCACGCTGCGGAAGGTGCCCGACCGGCCCGGCATCGCCGCCAAGATTTTCACCCCCGTTGCCGCGGCGGGGATCTGTGTCGACATGATCATCCAGAACACGCGCGCCAGCGGTGCAACCGACCTGACCTTCACGGTGCCGAAGGCCGATTTCAAGACCGCCCTGGACATCGAGAAAAAAGTAGCCAAGGAGATCGAGGCCGAGGACGTGTTCGGCGACGAGAACATCGCCAAGGTGTCGGTCACCGGGGTGGGGATGCGCAGCCATCCGGGCGTGGCCGCGCGCATGTTCACGACCCTGGCCCGCGAAGGCATCAACATCATGATGATCAGCACTTCCGAAATCCGCATCTCCTGCCTGATCGAACAGAAATACGCCGAGCTCGCCGTGCAGTGCCTGCACACGGAATTCGGCCTGGATGCCCCATAAAAAAGGGACCAAGGGGCAAAGGGTCCAGGGGGACAAGTGCAAAAACGCACGGCGGCCATCCCCTCACCCTACCCCTTGACCCCATGAATTATAGAACCCTTTTTAACGCATGCCCCGTTTCACTCCGGAACAGCTCATCTTCGTCGCTCTGGCAGCCGCGATCATCCTGGGGCTGTCCGTTTACCGCATGGTTTGTCTCTATTAAAAAAACGGCGCGCGGAGCAGGCCGCTTTTTTTACATCCGTCGGAGGCCGATACCGAACCGCCCGTTCGCCTCGCCCTGGGCCTCCACGTCGCGACACCAAACCACTCTGCTGGTCACGACGTTGGGGGACGAGGGGTAAAGGGGCCGATCGGTCCTGATTGAAATGATTTCGCCCGGTTTGAGGACGAAATCGGAATAAAGCATCATTCCCCCGGCGCTGAAATTGTGCAGCTGGGCATACCCCAGTATCCCCGAGCGGGGCTTCTCGATCATCACCACGGCTGCGCGTTCATAACGCGGGCTCTTTCTTAATTCGGCCCCCCCGTACGCGACTGCCGGCTCGTCCCGCCACACGGCGAAGTGGGCCGGGGCCGCTGAAATGCCGGAGACTGCCGCGATCCGCTGCATGGGGGCCGCCCCGGATGGTTTCACAGCGCCGTTTCCCGGGCTGGGGTCCGAAGGGCCGCAAAAAGGGCAGCCTTTCCCGGTCAGCCTGGATCGAATGGTGGCTTCCCATTCATGCCCCTGGCGGCAAATCCACCACGCTTTGTCTTTGTGATGGGAAGAAACCTCCCTGGCCCTGAGCCCGGCATTTCGACTGGGATGCCACTCCTTGATCAGCTCGGGTTTTACATCCGCCATCCTCTGGTCGCTCTGCTTCTCCAGATCCCGGCAGAACGTGCATTGCATGCCCCGGGTCCGGTCGCACACCCGGGCCACCCACCAGTGCCCCTTCTCGCAAAGCCACCACACCTTGCGGCTGGAACCCGGCGTTACGTCCTTCGGTCCCAGATTGCCGTTCTTGGTGGGATGCCATTGCCTGGCGAGCGCCGGCAATAGTGCGTAGAGGTTATACGATTCAGAGGCCTTCGGCACGGAACGATGCTCCTAACTCTTCAGGGCTTTTGAGCCCGGGGAGATGCCGACCCGAGGGATCAGATTGCATCATCGGAGAAAACCGTTCAGAAGCGGCGGATTGAGGACCGGTGAAAAATCACAAAAACAAGGCGGGTGCATTCGATGATGCGGCTAACACGGTAAAGTAAGGCATCAGGGGAAGTCAACACTTTTTTGCTGCAGCTTCGATCTCAGCGGCGATTCTCAGTGCCGCCGCGCGCGGGTCCTTGGCGTCCCGGATCGGCCGACCGATCACGAGGTAGTCGGAGCCGGCTTTGACGGCGGCGGCGGGCGTAACGATGCGGACTTGATCATCCTTGCCGGACGACTCCCAGGCGGGCCGGATGCCCGGTGTCACCGCGAGGAAGTCTATCCCGAATGCCTGCTTGATGGCCCCGGCTTCGAGCCCGGAGCACACGATTCCCGCGCACCCGGCGGCCTTGGCCATCTCGGCGCGCTTCATCACCAGCCGGGGGAGATCGGCGGCCAGGTCGTCGCGAAAGCCCGCTCCGGCGATGGCCGCTGCGGAAACGCTGGTCAGCACCGTGATCCCGAGCACCCCGACGCGTCCGGCAGCGGCGGCCACCGCCGCCTCGAGCATGCGCGGGTCCTCTCCGCAGTGCACCGTGGCGAGCCTGACGCCCAACTCGGCGACACCGACCATGGCCCTCGAGACGGTCGCGGGGATGTCGTGCAGCTTGAGATCCAGGAACACGCCGGCCGCCCCGGCCGCGTTGATGAAGGTGACGATGCCCGGCCCACACCGCACAAAGAGCTCCAACCCCACCTTGAACATGCCCACCACGTCGGCCAGCAACTCCACGCAACGCTTCGCGTCATCCTCCGACGGGACGTCCAACGGGAATATGATGTAGTCTTTGGGCTGCTTCATAGCGCGCCTATCCGTCGGCAATCCGTACGTAGACCGATGCCGCCGTCGATTGTTGAGCTCTTTGGGAAGTCGCCCGATTTCGGATGGCCTCGCACTAGGGCCAAGTTCAATTCGCGCAAGCCTTGCGGCCCGAGGCGCACAAATAGTTCGCCGCAGGGCCCGCGAGTTGCAGCGCAACGCCGAAATTGGCCCTATTACGAAGTCATCCCCCGTAGTGCAGTTCCACCCACCGTTGATATTCGCCGCTTCGGACCCGTTCGACCCATGCCCGGTTGCTCAGGTACCAGTCGATGGTCTTGCGCAAGCCGGTGGCGAACGTCTCGCGGGGGGTCCAGCCGAGCTCCTTCTCGATCTTGCTGCAGTCGATGGCATAGCGCAGGTCGTGTCCCGGCCGGTCCTTGACGAAGCGGATCAGCTTACGGCGGGGCCGCAGCCCCGCGTCGGGCAGGACCTCGTCGACCCGGTCGCAAATCTGGTGGACCGTGTCGATGTTCGCCATTTCGCAGCGGCCGCCGACGTTGTAAACGCCTCCGCGCCGGCCCTTCTGCATGATGAGCCAGACGGCTCGGCAGTGGTCGCCCACGTAGAGCCAGTCCCGGATGTTCAGCCCCTGGCCGTAGACCGGCAGCGGCTTGCCTTCCGCGGCATGCAGGATCATCAGCGGGATGAGCTTCTCCGGGAACTGATAAGGGCCGTAATTGTTGGAACAGTTGGAAATGGTCACGGGCAGGCCGTAGGTTTGGCCATAGGCTCGCACCAGGTGGTCCGAAGCCGCCTTGGAGGCCGAGTACGGGCTGTTTGGCCGGTAGGCGGTTTCTTCGGTGAAGCGGCCCTCGGGGCCAAGCGACCCGTAGACTTCGTCTGTGCTCACATGGTGGAAGAGGGTGAGGCCGCCGCCCTGCTCCCTGGCCGTTTCCAGCAAAACGAAGGTGCCTTCCACGTTGGTCCGGATGAAGGCGTCCGGGGCCACGATCGACCGGTCCACATGGGACTCGGCGGCAAAGTGGCATACCGTGTCGATCGCGAAGCGGCGGAAAACGCGGCGAACCGTCTCACGGTCGCAGATGTCGGCATGCACGAACGTGTACCGGTTCGCGTGTTGTTTTTCGACATCCGCCAGGCTCTCGGGGTTCCCGGCATAGGTCAGCTTGTCGATGTTGATTACACGTCCAGGGAAGCCGTCTTCATTGAAAAGATAGCGGATGAAATTCGATCCGATGAAACCGCAGCCGCCGGTAACCAGGATGTTTTGCATAATGGGTAGTTGGGTGATTTGTTGTTTGGGTATTTGGTGATCCGTTGCCATGCCACGGTATGATGTCAGGTTTCAGGGGCGTGCCTTTGTTCAAAACACCAAAGCACCCAGATACCCAAACACCGATTATTATGAGAAGCATATCCCATTTCCCGGCCCTCATACATATTTTTTTTCTCGCCGTACCCGACAAGAAAAAAAATAAAGAAAAAAAGTTGAACCTACAATCCTGCCGTGGTATAAATTTCATAATGTTTCCAAATAACTATTTCATTTAACCCAATCGACCCAGCCGTCCATGCAACGCCATCACGTCAGTGCCGGAAATTTTCATGTCGGTCATGGGCAGCCGATGATTCTGGAGGCTTACCTGGGGACCTGCGTGGGCGTCGCCGTGGTCGACCCGGATGCCGGCGTCGGGGGACTCGCCCATTTTCTGCTTCCGGAACCGGTTTCGCTCGAAAGCAACTTCCAGCCGGGTAAATACGCCTCCAGCGGAATGCCTCTTTTTCTCAAGGCCCTTATGGACGCGGGTGCGCGGCGGGAAGGGCTGAGTGCTACAATCGCGGGCGGGGCCCTGGTGGGCCCGGTCGACGACCTCGACCTCAATCTCGACATCGGCGGCCGGACCGCGGAGATCGCGGAGCGGTTCCTGAAAGCGGAAGGCATCCCCATTCGCAGCGAAGAAACCGGCGGGTTTTTCTCCTGCTGCGTCAGCTTGGACATGCAGCAGTGGAGATGCCGGGTTGAGCCGACCGGCGTTGAAAAAACGGGGCCCTCAGGATCCGCCGCGCTCCCCACTCTGGAGGAAATCGACCAGGCCGTTGCGCAGTTGAAACCCGTGCCCCAGGCGGCGCTCAAAATCATGCGGCTGATCGACGAGGAGGAATACGACATTCGAACGCTGGCGGACGAATTGCGCAAGGACCAGGTTCTCTGCGCGCGCACCCTCAAACTGGCCAATTCGGTCATGTTCGCCAGCCGCAACCCGATCGAGTCCGTCGACCACGCCCTCATGTACCTCGGGGTCAACCTGCTCGTGAAGTTCGTGATCGCTGCGGCGGTGGAGGGGTTTTTCGCCCAGTCGGCCTCCGGCTATTCGCTCTGCAAGGGCGGGCTTTATCATCACGCCGTCGGCACGGCGATCGTGAGCGAAAAACTGGCCAAGTTGACCACCGCGGTCAAACCCGGCCTGGCCTACACCGCGGGACTGCTGCACGACATCGGCAAAGTGGTGCTCGACCAGTTCGTCTCCGGCGCCGCGCCTCTTTTTTACCGGCAGTTGATCGAGGAAAAGGCGACCGATTTCATCCAGGCGGAACAAGCGCTGTTCGGTACCACCCACAGCGAGGCCGGCTACCGACTGGCGCAAAAGTGGACGCTTCCGGACTCACTGGCAGAGGCCATCCGCCACCACCACCGCCCCGAACAGGGACCCCGGTACCCGGAGTTGAACCACATCGTTTTTCTGGCTAACCTGATCATGTCGAGGTTCCACACCGGCCTGGAGCTGGACAAGCAGGACAGCGGCGCCCTCGCCCCTCGGTTGAGAGCCATCGGCCTGTCCACAAACCAGTTTCCCCAGATCGTGGACATGATCCCCCTGAGTGTCTTCGAGGCCGCACCGGCGTCGGCCATCACCGCATAGAAACCGGAAAGGCCTCGACGGGGGCCATCGGGAAGAACGAATGGATCTCAGTGAACACCAGCGAAACCTGCTCCGGCTGCTTCCGGCCGTCGACCGCCTGATGGAGCTCGCCAAAACAAAGGCCTGCTTCGAACTGATCCCCGCCTCGGTGATGGTGAACGCGATCCGCACCGTCATCGATGCCGACCGCCGACGCATCCGGGAGGGCGACCCTGCGCCCAGCGAAAAGGACCTCGCGGATGTCGCCGTCATGCAGCGTGTCAAGGATGCCGTCCGGTCGGCCATGCAACCGAAGCTGCGGCGGGTCATCAACGCCACGGGGGTCGTGATCCACACCAACCTGGGCCGCTCCCTGCTCGCGCAGGACGCCGTGGACAACCTGGCCGTTGTGGCCGGTCGTTACTCCAATCTCGAATACGATCTCGAAGCGGGCCGGCGCGGCTCACGCTACATGGCGGTCCGGGACCTGCTGTGCGACATCACCGGCGCCGAAGACGCGATGGTAGTCAACAACAACGCCGGCGCCGTGCTCATCAGTTTGGAAACCATCGCGCGGAACCGCAACGTCATCGTTTCACGCGGGGATCTCGTCGAAATCGGCGGATCCTTCCGCATCCCGGACGTCATGGCCAAAAGCGGCGCCGTCCTCAGGGAGGTCGGCACCACCAACCGCACCCATTTGCGGGACTACGAAGGGGCCATCGACCCGGACACCGCCCTGCTGCTCAAGGTGCACTGGAGCAACTACAGCATTGTCGGGTTTACCGCCCAGGTGCCCCTGCGCGAACTGGTCGACTTGGGCGCTCGGCGCGGAATTCCCGTTATGGAGGACTTGGGCAGCGGCACCTTCATCGATTTTTCCAGATACGGCCTGCTGAAGGAGCCCACCGTCCAGGATTCGGTCGCCAGCGGCGCCGACGTGGTCACCTTCAGCGGCGACAAGCTTTTAGGCGGGCCGCAGGCCGGGGTCATCGTGGGCCGCAGGACCCTGATCGAGAGCATCCGCAAAAACCCTATCAACCGTGCGCTGCGCATCGACAAATTGACCCTAGCCGCCCTGGAGAGCACCCTGCGGCTTTACCGGGACGAGGCGCGGGCGGTGGCCGCGATCCCGACCCTGCGCATGCTGACGGAAAACGAAAACGCGGTCCAGCCGCGTGCCGAAGAGCTCGCCCGCCGCCTGCAGGCCATCGGGGACTCCCGCCTCCAGGTCGAGATCGTCCGGCTCTCCTCCAAGGCCGGCGGCGGGTCGCTGCCGCTGCTGGACCTGCCCAGCAGATGCCTGAAGGTGCAGGTCGACGGGCTGACAGCCAATCAGCTCGAACTGAAACTGCGGCGGAACGATCCGCCGATCATCGGCCGCATCGAAAACGGAGCCTTCCTGATGGATGCACGAACCCTTCAGCCGGATGAGACACCGATCATCGCAGCCGCCCTGGCTTCGGCCCTGGCAGGTGGTTGACCCATGACGAACCGAAGGAAAAAAATCGCGCGCAAAGCGGGCGCCAGCCGTCATTTCCTGCTGTCCCAGACCGACATCCGACGGGTGGACGACCTGCCCGATTACGGTGCCGACCGCGCCCGGACCGAGCTCCTCGCGGCCTTTCCGGATGTTTGGTGCGGCCAGCGGCTCCGGCAGGAGGCCATCGAGCGCCTCAACGACTGCGACCGATTCGGCGTCATCGTTCTGCGGCCGGACGACGTCCCGGCAGCCGATGGGACCGATGCCGCCACACCGCATGCCAACGTCCTGGCCCCCATTGCCGAACGCCTCGAAGCGGCCTGCCGCCGGACCGGTGCCTTCTGGGGGATCGAAGACTCGGGTCTGCTGGCCGGATACTGGCCGAAGCGGGAGGCGGCCGAATGCGTCGAGCTGGCCCGCAGCCTGCAGGACGAGGTCCGCACGCAGACCGGCAGCACCGTCACGGCCGGCGTCGCCGTCTACCCCACCCTTGACTACCCGCGGCAGCAGGTCCTGGAGAACGCCCGCAAGGCCATCGACCATGCCTTGTTTTTCGGCCCCGGCAGCCGGGTGGCCTTCGACGCGGTCAGCCTGAACATCAGTGGAGACAAATATTACGAGCGTGGCGACATTGCCTCCGCCATCCGCGAATACGAGCACGCCCTCGCCCTGGACGGCGGAAATGTCAACGTACACAACAGCCTCGGGGTCTGCTATGCCGTGCTCGGCGATCACGGACGGGCCGTGGACCAGTTTTCGGCCGCCCTGCGCCTGGAACCCGACGAATACATGGCGGTCTACAACATCGGTTTGATCCACGTCCTGCTCGGCCGCCGCGATACCGCTCTGGGTTTCTTCCTAAAGGCCAACGCCTTGCGGAACGACGTGTTTGAAATCCTTGCGCAGACCGGCAAGCTCTACCTGGAGATGGGCCAGCCGCAGGCCGCCCGCCCCTTCCTGGAGCACGCCTCACGCCTGCGATCCAAATCCGGAAATGTCTACCGGCTGCTCGGCGACTGCTATGTCGCCGTCGGGATCCCGGAAAAAGCCATCAGCGCCTACCAAAAGGCCGTGAAGGCCAACCCGACCGATTCGGTGGCCCTATCGGCCTTGGGTTGCCTCTTTGGTGAAAAGGGCGAGAACCCGGAAATTGCCGTGGTGTTCTGCAAGGAAAGCGTGAAGCTGGCCCCCGACAACGCGCTGTTCCGCCGCCGCCTGGGCGCGCTCTACCTCAAGTTGGACCGCCTGGAGCAGGCGCTGGAAGAGTTCGAGCAGGCCGGCCGCCTCGGCCAGGATGCCGCGGAGGACATTCGTCAAGTCAGGGAGCGGATGGGGAACAGGAACTGACGGATAGTGAATGCGGGATTCCCGATAATTGCAAAGAGGAATAAATCCGTTTTTCATCCAGCATCCCGCATCTCGCATCCTGTATCTTGTGACTCTCTTCGCAGGAGTGAATAAAGATGCCCGACCGCCTAACAATCATCTCCGAGATCCTGGAAGACAGCCTGCGCGTCAAACGCGCCTCCATCCAGGCCAATGCCGACCGGATCAGCCAAGGCGCCGACGTCCTTGCCGCCTGCCTCTCCGGGGGTCATAAAATCCTGATTTTCGGAAACGGCGGCAGCGCCGCCGACGCCCAGCACATCGCCGCGGAATTCGTGAACCGCTTCCGGATCGAGCGGCCGCCGCTGGCCGCCCTGGCCCTGACCACGGACACATCGGTGCTCACCAGCATCGGCAACGACTACCACTTCGACGAGGTCTTCGAAAAACAGGTCCGCGCCCTGGGTGTGAAAAACGATGTGGCCTGGGGCATCAGCACCAGCGGCAACTCCCCCAACGTGATCAAGGCCATCCGCTCCGCCCGCGCCCAGGGGCTGAAAACGATCGGGATGACCGGCCGGGGCGGACAACTGGCTGAATGCGCCGACCTGGTCCTCACCGTGGAATCCTCCGTCACCGCCCGGATTCAGGAGACCCACATCACCATGGGCCACCTGCTGTGTGAGCTGGTCGACCGGATTCTTTTCCCAGAGGGGTTCGACCGATGAAAGGCGACGTCGCACCGATCGACCTCAAACGCGTCAAGACCTATTCGCTCGCCGACCGGCCCAGCAAGGTCACCACGGCGGCGTTTGCCGGCGGCTGGACGCGGGGGGCCTCGTTTGCAGAGTTCCTGGAACGCCTGCCGGACATTCTGGCAGCCGCCGACCTGAAAGCGGCCATCGCGGCCATCGTTGCTGCCCATCAAAAGCACCGGCCGGTGATTTTCGGCATGGGCGCTCACGTCATAAAAGTGGGCTTAGGTCCCGTCGTGGTCGACCTGATGGAGCGCGGGGTCATCACGGGGGTCGCCATGAACGGAGCCGGCATCATCCACGACGCGGAGCTGGCCATGACCGGCCGGACCTCGGAGGAAGTGGGCCCTGCCCTGGACGACGGCTCCTTCGGCATGGCCGAAGAGACCTCGGCCGTCATCGCCGGTGCCCTTGAGGCGGCCACCTCCGGCGAAACGGGGCTGGGCCGGGCCGTCGGCACCATGCTCCTGGCCTCCGGGTTTCCGTTCACGGAGAAAAGCATCCTGGCGGCCGGGGCGCGCCTGGAGGTTCCGGTCACGGTCCACGTGGCCATCGGCACCGACATCATCCACATGCATCCGGAGTTCGACGCCGCCGGGACCGGCGCCGCCTCGCATGTCGACTTCCGCATTCTGGCCGCCCAGGTCGCACGCCTCGAGGCAGGAGTGTACATCAACGCCGGCTCCGCCGTGATCCTGCCGGAGGTGTTTCTGAAAGCGGTCAGCCTCGCCCGGAACCTGGGCCATCGCCTGGACGCGTTTACGACCGTCAACCTGGACTTCGTCCGCCACTACCGGCCGACGGTCAACGTCGTCCAGCGTCCCACGGCCCGCGGCGGCAAGGGCATCAGTCTGATCGGCCACCACGAAATCATGCTGCCGCTGATGGCCGCCGGGGTGATTGAAGGTCTCGCAGGCGGTTGATAAGCGCCCACCTGCGGTGTTATGCTCATCCCTCGTCATTGCGGCGTACTCGGCGTACGCCTCATTCCTCGGGATTTCGCATGCCTTGCATCTGGGCATTTCTGAACCGTCTGCGGTAAAATTTCCCTGCAGTTGCGGGTTCGGAAACAAATTGTGGCGCCAAATCGATTCTTGACAAATCGTTGTTTTTTGCATTTAAGCCTTTATCTTGCTTGTGTTCGGAGCGGCCTTTGAAACCAATATGGAGGCCGTGCTTCTTTCAACCCTTTAAGCCTTCAGCTTTTAGCTTCAAGCCGTTTGAGGAGATGGTTGAACATGCCTATTTACGAATACCACTGTGAAGCGTGCGGAAAGGATTTCGAGTGCCTTGTCT
>Ga0075339_1000116_pt1 | contig 10365 bp, 10 predicted proteins | sample RushMan_CattailN_4_FD_120076 | JGI IMG/M metagenome (GOLD analysis project Ga0075339, IMG submission 120076) | Natural and restored wetland microbial communities from the San Francisco Bay, California, USA, that impact long-term carbon... | ecosystem: Environmental > Terrestrial > Soil >... | reverse complement strand
CGCCGGTCTCAAAACGCAGCCGCGCGCCGCAGATCCCCTGAAGAAAGGCGAAGCGCGCGGCGCAGCGCGCCCCGTTTCCGCACATCTCAGCCAAACTGGCGTCGGCGTTGAAGAATCGCCAGCGGAAATCCGCGGTTTCCGAGCCTTCGATCAGGATGACCCCGTCGGCACCCGCCGACAGTCGCCGCCGGCAGATTCCGGTGACGAACGCGGCGATCTGTCGTTCGTGCAACACACGAGAGCGGTTGTCGATGAGGATGAAGTCGTTTCCGCTCCCGCTCATTTTAGCGAACGGCACCTGGTCCATAGATGTCTCTGCCATCGACCTCGTCCGCAATCTCAAGGATTCGGATGCACGATGTTGGAGTCCTTCGAGTCCACGCCCGCGGCGGAGGTGCCGATGACCTTGTAGCGGTATTTGTAGCCCGGCTCAAGCCGGTCCTGGAACTGCAGCCGCTCCGAAGGATCCTTGCCGGCGAGCCGTATATTCCCGACCACCTGGAACCGCACGCTGCAGCTCTGACACTCCGCCTCGCTCGCCGTCTGGCGAGCGCGCAGGATCTTGAAACCTACGGCAGCATTCTCTTTATCTTTTTCCTTTTCCACCGGCGCGGTCCAGAAGAGCGTCAGGCTGCCGTCCTTGGCTTCGAAAGCGAGATCTTTCACCGCCTGCGGCGGGTACGTCCCGGGCTGGATCGGCGGCATTTTTCGTCCGCATCCGTCCAGGGCGCCGATCAACAGGACGGCAGCCGCGATGACTGCGAACCGGCTGCAGAAAAATATGGGAGCCAGCGGTCGCATACCGTTTACCCCAGCCGTGTTTCCGCCGCCTCGATGGCGGCCCGCACCGCGGTCTCTGCCGTGCCCCCCGGGCAGGACCGGCGGTTGATGGTTTCCCGCGCTTCGAGACATCCGAAGATGTCCGGCTTGATCAGCGCGCTGAAGCCCTGGAGTTCCGCGAGCGGCAGTTGGTGCAGTTCGATCCCCTTGTCGATGGCGTGGCGCACGGCCTGCCCGACGCAGTGGTGCGCCTCGCGAAAGGGCATCCCCTGCCGCACCAGGTAGTCGGCCAGGTCGGTTGCGTTGATGTACCCGCTGGAAGCGGCCTGCTCCATCCGGGAGCGCACGATGCGAATCCCCGGCAGCATCTGGGTGTAGACCTCAAGACAGGCGCTGATCGTGTCGACGGCATCGAACAGCGCCGCCTTGTCCTCCTGCAGGTCACGGTTGTAGGACAGCGGCAGCCCTTTCATCAGCGTCAGCATCGCCATGAGGTGCCCGCAGACCCGGCCGGTCTTACCCCGCACCAGTTCGGGCACATCCGGGTTTTTCTTCTGCGGCATGATGCTGCTGCCCGTGGCGAATGCATCCGGCAGCTCGATGAACCCGAACTCGGAGGTGGACCACAGGACCATCTCCTCGGACAGCCGGCTCAGATGCAGCATGCTCATGGACGCCGCCGCCAGAAACTCGATGATGAAATCCCGGTCCGAGACGGCATCCAGGCTGTTCGCGGACAGCGCCGGAAACCCCAGCAGGTCGGCCACGTAGGCGCGGTCGACCGGGAAGGTCGTGCCGGCCAGGGCGGCGCTGCCGAGCGGCATGACGTTCGTGCGCACCCGGCAGGCTTCCATGCGCTCGGCATCCCGCGCGAACATTTCGACATAGGCCATGAAATGGTGAGACAGAAGGATGGGCTGAGCTCTCTGCAGATGGGTGTAGCCCGGAACCATCACGTCGATGTGGGTCTTGGCCAGACCGATGAGGACCCGCTGCAGGCCGGCCAGCATGCGGAGGATGTCTCCCAAGGCGTCGCGCAGGTACATGCGCACGTCGAGGGCCACCTGATCGTTGCGGCTGCGGCCGGTGTGCACCTTCTGGGCCGCCTTTCCCACGATTTCGAACAGCCGCGATTCGATGTGCATGTGAATGTCCTCGAGTTGGTCGTCGAACCGGAAACTGGAGGCCTCGATTTCCCGTCGAATCCGGTTCAACCCCTGCACGAGGGTTTCGGCGTCCGCTTCGGTGATGATGCCGGTCTTGGCCAGCATTCGGCAGTGGGCGATGCTGCCCTCGATGTCATAGCGGTAGAGCCGCTGGTCGACATCGATGGATGCGGTGAATCGTTCGACGACCTTGGCCGTCTTCTCGCTGAATCTGCCCTTCCAGAGTTTTTCGGACATGGTGCCTCGCCGACCCGTTAACTCACTTCGTTGAATAGCGCATCCAGGCACTCGATCAGCGCATCGATCTCCTCCGCGGTGATGATCAACGGGGGCACGAAGCGCAGGATGTTGCCCTGCACGCAGTTGATCAGGAAACCTTTGTCCATGCACTTCAAGACAAAGCCCTCACCCTCGACGGCGAGCTTGATGCCGAGCAGCAGGCCGAGCCCCCGGACATCCTCGATGACTGCATGACGGTTCTTGAGCCACTCGAGCCGGGAGCGGAAGTAGTCCGAGATACGGCGGCAGCGGTCGGGGATGCCCTCGGACTCCATCACCCGGCAGACCTCCCGGGCAGCGGCCGAAACGATCGGCGTGCCCCCGAACGTCGACGCATGCGCTCCCGGCCCGAAAGCGGCGGCCGCCTTTTCGGTGGCAAGCATGGCGCCCATGGGCAGGCCGTTGGCCAGGGCCTTGGCGAGGGTCATGATGTCGGGCGTGACTCCGAACTGCTCATAGGCGAAAAGCGTTCCCGTGCGGCCCATGCCGGTCTGGATCTCGTCGAAGATCAACAGCAGGCCGGTCTCGTCGCAGATCGCGCGCACCTGCGTGAGGAAATCCGGGGCCGGGCAGCGCACGCCGCCCTCCCCCTGGATCGGCTCGAGCATGACCGCGCAGGTGGACGGCCCGATCGCGCCCCGGATGGCATCGACATCGTTGAACGGCACGAAATCGAACCCTTCCAGCAGCGGGGCGAACCCATGTTTGACTTTTTCCTGGCCGGTGGCGGAGAGGGTCGCCATGGTCCGCCCGTGAAAGGATTGATCCATGCTGATGATCCGGAAGCGCTCCCCCGCGCCGGCCTCCTTGAAATACTTGCGCGCGAGCTTGATGGCCGCCTCGTTGGCCTCGGCGCCGCTGTTGCAGAAAAACACCCGGTCGGCGAAGCTGTGGCCGATGAGCCACTCAGCGAGCTCCAGCTGCGGCACGGTGTAGAACAGGTTGGACACGTGCCACAGCGTCCGGGCTTGAGCGGCCAAGGCCTCGGCGATCTTTGGATGCGCATGGCCGAGGTTGCACACGGCGATCCCTGCCACGAAATCGGTGTAGCGCTTGCCGTTTTCATCCCAGAGCGTGGACCCGCTGCCGCGGGTCAAAACGACCGGAAACCGCTTGTAGGTCTTGGCGATCACATCGTTTGCCCGCGCCATCAATGGACTGTCCATTCCAATCTCTCCGTTTGCCCGGTTGAAAAAATTGCTCCACATGCGATTAAGTAGGTTGCCGCCCACCGCCCGTGCTCGGACCGGCCGATCTGATACGCCCGGATGCAAGGCACGCGAAATCCCGAGGAGCGAGGCGACCATTGGCGTACGCCGCAGTGACGAGGGATGAGCGTAACGCCGCAGATGGGCGTTTGTCATCGGCCGGTCAAAGGATGTAGCGGCTCAGATCCTCGTCGCCGGCGATGTCCTTCAGGCGCCGCTCCACGGTAGCCTGGTCGATAACCACCCGCCGATCGGCCACGTCGGGCGCATCGAAGAGGACATCCTCGAGCAGGCGCTCCATCAGCGTGTGCAACCGACGGGCGCCGATATTCTCGGTGCGGGAGTTGACCTCCTCCGCCAGCCGCGCCACCTCCCGCACGGCCTCCGGCTGAAAAACGAGCTCGACCCCCTCGGTCTTTAGAAGCGCGGTGTACTGCAGCAGCAGCGCATTCTTCGGCTCGGTCAGGATCCGCACGAATTCGTCCTTCCCCAGTGCGCTGAGCTCGACCCGAATCGGGAAGCGCCCCTGCAGTTCGGGTATCAGGTCCGAGGGTTTCACGGTATGAAAGGCCCCCGAGGCGATAAACAGCACGTGGTCTGTCTTGACGGGCCCGTACTTGGTCGTCACCGTGCAGCCCTCGACCACCGGGAGCAGATCCCGCTGCACGCCTTCGCGCGACACGTCCGGGCCTTGGGCGGCCCCCTTGGCCACGATCTTGTCGATTTCGTCGATGAAGATAATCCCGGCCTGCTCGACCTTGGCGATCGCCTGCTTGACGATCTTGTCGGCATCGACGAGCTGCTGGGCCTCTTCCTGGGCCAGGACGCCCATGCCCTCCGGCACTTTCAGCCGCCGCCGCTTCACGCCCTTGGGGAAAAGGCCGCCGAGCATGTCCTTGAAGTTGATCCCGAGTTCCTCCAGACCCGCGTTTGAAAATACCTCCACCATGGGGACATTCCGGTCGGCGGTCTCGACATCGACATACCGGTTGTCGAGCTTCCCCTGCCGCAGGAGCGCGCGCAGCTTCTCGCGGGTGGAGGGGGTTTCCGCCGTACCGGATGAAACCAGCTCGATCTGCGGGTCCCCTGGTTCGGCCGGGCGCACGCCCGGCGCCGGGCCGGCCTTCGGCAGCAGGAGGTCCAGCATGCGCTCTTCGGCCAATTGGCGGGCCTTTTCTTGGACGGCCGCCTGCTCCCGTGCCTTGTCGCAGGTGATCGTTTGTTCGAGAAGCTCCCGCACCATGGATTCGACATCGCGGCCGACATAGCCCACCTCGGTGAACTTGGAGGCCTCGACCTTGTGAAACGGGGAGTCGGTGAGAATCGACAGCCGCCGCGCGATTTCGGTCTTGCCCACGCCGGTGGGCCCGATGAGGATGATGTTCTTCGGCGCGATTTCGTCGCGCAGCTCGACGGGGACCTGCTGCCGGCGCCAGCGGTTGCGCAACGCCACCGCCACCGCTCGCTTGGCGTTGTGTTGGCCGACGACATAGGTGTCCAGTGCGGCCACGGTTTCGAAAGGTTTGAGGGTTTTCATGCTCTTAACGTCCAAAGCCCGGAGGCAAGTGCCGTCCGCCGGGCGTCGTGTCATCCCAGCTCTTCCACCGTAATGACGTCGTTCGTGTACACACAGATGGACGCGGCGATTCGGAGCGCCTCCTCCGCGATCCGGCGCGCGCTCAACTCCGTGTGCCGCATCAGGGCGATGGCCGCCGCCTGGGCGACGGTTCCGCCGGAGCCGATCCCGATAACGCCTTCATCCGGCTCGATCACGTCTCCGTTGCCCGAAATGAGATACAGGTGCTGCGCATCCACGGCCACCATGACCGCCTCCAAACGCCGTAAGAGTTTGTCGGTGCGCCAGTCGCGCGCCAGTTCGGCGGCTGCGCGGGTGAGATTGCCGTTGAAGCGCTCGAGCTTTTCCTGCAGCCGCTCGGACAGGCTCAGAGCGTCCGCCGTCGCCCCGGCGAAGCCCACGATGATGGACTCGTTGAAAATCCGCCGCACCTTGCGGGCGCGGTGCTTGATCACACTGGCATTCAACGTAACCTGGCCGTCGCCGGCCACGGCGGTGCGGTCTTGGTGGCGAATGGCGAGAATGGTCGTGCCGTGGTAGGTCATGCCCTGTCACCTTGCATGGCGGCGGTTTGATGAAAGCTCATGAGGCCGTCATTTACGCGGATGCGCCCGGTCATAGGTTTCCATCAGCCGGTCGATGCTGACGTGGGTGTATTTCTGGGTGGTGGAAAGGTTTTTGTGCCCCAGCAGCTCCTGCACACTGCGCAGGTCGGTCCCCGCATCGAGCATGTGCGTGGCAAATGTGTGCCGCAGCGTGTGCGGCGAGACCGGGGTTATAATCCCGCAGGCTGTCACCAGTTTTTTGAGGATGCGGGCGACGGAACGCGGGGTGAGCCGCTGTCCTTGATAATTGAGAAACAACGGCTTGTTTGCCCCGGCGTCGATCCCTTTTTCAGCCTGCAGCGCCTCCCGGTAGCGGGCGATGGCGTCCAGCGCTTTCCGCCCGACCGGAACGATGCGCTCCTTGGCGCCCTTGCCGAGCACCTTCAACGTGCCCCTGTCGGGGTCGATGTCGTGCACGTTCAGCCCGGCCAGCTCCGAAACCCGAATGCCGCAGGAGTAAAGCGTTTCAAAGATGGCCCGGTTGCGAGCGGCCAGCACCGAATCGGTCTCGATGGAATCCAACAGGTGAAAAACGGCGTCGACCGGCAGATAGCCCGGCAGCGTCTTTTCCCGTTTGGGGGTGAGAATTCCCTCCACCGGACTGGAGTCGACCACTCCTTTCTTGACTAAAAACTTGAAGAAGCTGCGCAGCGTGGACAGCTTCCGGGCGATGCTGGATTTCTGATTTTTCTGATGCAGCACCCCCAGGTACCCGCGAATCGCGACGGCGGTCACATCAAGCGGGCCGAAGGAGCCCTCCGGCCCGGAGGCCGCCCCCGGACGGAGCCCGTTCTCGGACAGGTACGCGACGAATTCCTCGAGGTCCCGTGTGTACGCCCGGCAGGTGTGGACGGAGTAGCCCCTTTCAGCGGGAAGCGATTCGATGAAAGCGCGCACAGCTTCGACCAAGGAAGACGACGTCATAACGGACACTGCCTTTCACCAGCGGATCAGTTCCTCGATCTCCCGCCAGGACGATACTTCGGTAAACGGGTGTGGCTCCCGGTTCCACGGCTGCGCAAAGAGCACCGGCGTGATGCCTGCGGCATCCAGGTTGAAACAGGTCTCCAGCCGGTCTTCGACGAAATGAGTGATGCCGCGGCGCTGCAGCACTTCCGTCTTTCCGTCGAACGAGCCTGTCGCAACGATGTCTAACGACCCGGGGTCGCTCGGCAGGATGCCGCGAATAAAATCCTCGATCGGACCGAGATGCGGCCGCGCGGTGACAAAGAGGACTCCTCCGGAGCGCCGGGCCAGCCGCTGGAGCACTTCGGGAGCGCCGGGCACAGGCATCAACCGGCCGCGGTATCCGCCATCCAGCAGGCGGACGAGAGCACCGTCGATCACCTCGGGCGCCATGTCGATGCAGTCCGCAAGATTGTAGCAGGTGATATCCTCGTAGCGGATGCCGTGGACATCGAACTCGTCGCGCGCAATCTCAAGAAACAGGGTCATGGTGTCCGCGATGACCCCGTCGATGTCAAAGGCGATGGACTCCGGCTGGATCCCGCCGGCCGCTACCGGAACCGTTTTCGGCAGACCGCAGGAGGGCATGGCGGCGATCAGGCCGCGGCCCGGCGGGTCTTTTTCTTCATCCGGGAGATTTTGCGCCGCCAAATGGTCGCCAGCTTACGGTCCTTGGCCTCGATCGCGGCGCTGCGCTTGGCCTGCATCGACCGGATCTGTTTCTTCAGGGAATGAATGGAAGCGTCGACCTTTTTAACGACCTCGACGACGATGCCCTTTGATGCGCGCAGAGCCGCGATCAACTCCTCCTTCTTCATGCCGTGAACGCCGGACACCCCCTCGAGCCCCTTGGCAACCTCCCGCAGGTCCGTGGTGGTCATTTTTTCCAGGGGCCGACCCCAGATTTCAATTTCCTTCTCGCTCATGGGCCTATCCTTTCTATTGACCTTTCTGCTGGCCTTCCCACCGGCCCGGCGGCGCAAAGCACGGACGGAGGCTGAAAAGCCCCCGCCCGTTGATCGCTATCGCCGCTGTCCCACAGCAGGCCGTAACGATGATGGTGCTGTCCCAAACGCTCAGTCTCATAAACCATTTCTTTTTGCGATGTCAAGGCTAACCCTTGGCCTGCCCATCCTTCCCCTCAGGCTTCTGGAAGAAAGGCCTGAACAGCTCGATCGGGATGGGCAGGAAGGTGGTCGAGTTGCTCTCTGCCGCCATTTCTTTCATGGTCTGCAGGTAGCGCAGCTGCAAGGCGACCGGATGGTTTTCGATGATCCGGGAGGCTTCCGTGAGCTTGGCGGCCGCCTGGAACTCGCCCTCGGCGTTGATGACCTTGGCTCGCCGCTCACGCTCGGCTTCGGCCTGCCTGGCAATGGCCCGCTGCATCTCCTGAGGCAGATCGATTTGTTTGAGTTCGACCGTGGTGACCTTGATGCCCCAGGGATCCGTGTGGGCGTCCAGGATCTCCTGGAGCTTGGCATTGATTTTTTCGCGTTCGGACAAAAGGTCGTCGAGTTCGGCCTGGCCGCAGACGCTGCGCAGAGTGGTCTGGGCCAGCTGGCTCATGGCGTAGGCGTAGTTCTCCACCTGCACGATGGCTTTCACCGGGTCGACGACGCGGAAGTAAAGCACCGCGTTGACCTTGACCGACACGTTGTCGCGAGAGATCACGTCCTGGGGGTCCACGTCCAGCGCCACCAGCCGCAGGCTCACTTTGACAATGCGGTCGATGATGGGGATCAAAATGATCAGGCCGGGTCCTTTCGCGGCAATGATGCGGCCGAGGCGGAAGATCACCCCACGCTCGTATTCGTTGAGAACCTTCAATGAAGCCGACAGGAAAAATATGAGAAGTAATACGACTGCCAGTGCGGCGTACATGGGAACCTCCTTGTCAGGTGGGTTGAGATGCGTCCGGCCCTGCGTTTACGCCTTGCGGGGCCCCTCGGTCGGCCGGTTCCACCTCCAGCAGCAGGTCCGTGACCTTGACCACTCGAACCTGCACATTTTCGTTGATGGAGGTCTGGGCGACGGCATTCCAGAGCTCGCCGTGGACGAAGACTTTGCCGCGGGGGGTCAAGGCTTTCTTCACGACCCCGATCTCCCCCACCAGCCCGGCGGAGCCGGTCACCGGTTTGGAAACCTGGGAGCGAAACACCAGGAACGCGACGGCGGTGAAAAAACCGGAAACCACAACCAGCGTCGGCGTGAGGACGCCCCATGAGACCCTGTCTGCGGGGTTATCGCCTTCGAAAAGCATGAGAGACCCCAGGAGCAGGGAGATGATCCCGGCTATGCTCAGCAGCCCGTAGCTCGCGATTTTCATCTCCATGATGAAAAAAATGATGGCCAGGACAATGAGGAGGATCCCCGCGTAGTTGACCGGCAGGGTCTGCATGGCAAAAAAGGCGAGCACCAGGCAGATCCCGCCGACCACCCCCGGGAAGATGGCCCCGGGGTGCGAGAACTCGAAGTAAAGCCCCGCGAGCCCGATCATCAGCAGGATGTAAGCGATGTTGGGGTTGCTGACCGTCTTCAGGACCTTGGTCCGCAGGTCCTCGTCGATCACGGTGATCTTGGGCGATTCGAGGTGCAGCGGTCCCCTGCCGGCAACGACCCGGCCGTTGAGCTGCCGGATGAGGTCGTCCGTGTCCCGGGCGATCAGGTCGATGACGTTCTCCTTCAGCGCCTCGGTTTCGGTGGCCGACACGCTTTCCCGGATCGCCCGCTCCACCCACTGCGGGTTGCGGCCCCGGCGCTCGGCCACGCTCTTGGCCTGGGCCACCATGTCGTTGACCACCTTTTCGGACATCTTGCCCTCGATTTCCTGGCCGCCGGCCCCCACGGGGTGGGCTGCCCCGATGTTGGTCCCGGGGGCCATGGCGGCAATGTCGGCGGCCATCGTGATCATCACCCCGGCCGAAGCCGCCCGCGCGCCGCTCGGGGCCACGTAGACCACCACCGGAACGGTGCTGGCGAGGATGTCCTGCACGATGTTGCGCATGGACTCGGCCAGTCCGCCCGGCGTGTCCAGTTCGATGACGAGGCAGGCGGCCTGCCGCTTCTCGGCGGTCTTGATGCCGTGGCTGATGAAATCGGCCGTCCCGGGGCTGATGGCGTCCGCCACGCGGATGATAAGCACCTCCTTCGATTCGGCACCGGCATGGCCGGCACCACCGATCAGCAGCGCCGCCGCAAGCATCCACCGGACGACGTTAGCTTTCATAAGGATACTCCTTCATCAGCCGCTTCAGGTCCTCCCACACCTCGCGCTTCTTTTCCGGATTGCGCAGAAGGTAGGCGGGATGAAAAGTGGGCAGCACCCGGATCCCCGCAAAATCGTAAAAGCGGCCGCGCAGCCTTGAAATGGGCGCCTTCGTTCCGAGCAGGGTCTGCGCGGCGCAGCCCCCCAGCGTGCAGATGAACAGAGGCCGGATGGCGGCAATCTGCCGACGCAGGAACGGGGAGCAGGTGGCGATCTCCTCCGGCTGCGGGGTGCGGTTGCCGGGCGGGCGGCACTTGACGACGTTGGCGATGTAAACATCTTCGCGCGTGAGCTTGATGGCCTCGATGATGCGCGTCAGCAGCTGGCCGGCCGCGCCCACGAAGGGCTCACCGGCGAGGTCTTCCTCCTGGCCGGGCCCCTCGCCCACGAACATGAGCCTGGCGTTCGGGTGGCCCTGGCCGAAGACGATCCGCGTGCGGCTTTCAGAAAGCCCGCAGCGCACGCATTCACCGAGGTTCGCGCGGATGTCTTTCAGCGTTTCGGCAGGAACGGCGGCGGG
>Ga0075339_1000115_pt1 | contig 10385 bp, 9 predicted proteins | sample RushMan_CattailN_4_FD_120076 | JGI IMG/M metagenome (GOLD analysis project Ga0075339, IMG submission 120076) | Natural and restored wetland microbial communities from the San Francisco Bay, California, USA, that impact long-term carbon... | ecosystem: Environmental > Terrestrial > Soil > Wetlands... | reverse complement strand
TAGAGCAGGCCGAACAAGTCGCAAACGTGGGGCCCTTGACGCCGAAGTCGATGCCGACGTGGGCGGCGGCCGACGAACCGATGATGCGCAGGAGCGTCAGCGGATGGGTCGCGCGCTTGTTGTGGATAAACAGATCGCGATAGGCGGTCTCGAAGGTGACGAGGCCGCCGGCGCCCGAGCCGATGATGCAGGCCGAGCGGTACGGGTCGGAAACGGGCATCTCGAGGCCCGACATGCGTACGGCCTCGTCGGCGGCCACGGCGGCGAACCAGGAGTAGCGATCGGCCAGCGAGATGATGCGGTCGCGCTTGAAGTGCTTCAACCGGGCCTTGTGGTCGAAATCCTTGATCTGCGCGGCGATTAGAATCTTCAGGTCTTCCAGCGGGAAGCCGCCCAGCGGGCTGACGCCCGATTTGCCGGCCCTCAGGCCGGCCCAGAACTCGTCCACGGTCGTTCCGATGGGCGTGACTGCGCCCATGCCGGTTATGACGACGCGGCGGCCGTGCTTTTGATCAGACATGACAATACTCACACGTTGCCCGGCACGGCGCCAAGCCTCTAAGCAGGGGACAGAATTCTAGACCGACAATGCGGGTCGCGAATGGGCCTGATGAGATATCAGGCCTTCGCGCCGGCCGCGGCGGGGCCAGCCTCCATCAGAGCCTTGACCCGGTCGACGACGGAGCCAACGGTCTTGAAGTCCTCGACGTCCTCGTTGGCATTGTAGGGGATTTCGATGCCGAACGTGTCTTCGATGTCGAATACGATCATCGCCAAGTCGAGCGACTCGATTTTAAGATCAGTGAGCTGGGTCGAAAGCGAAATGTCGTCCCGAGGCTCCTTCATGTGCTTCTTGAGGATCTCGATGATCTTCGTTGCCACTTCGTCCATATCGCTCTCCACACCAATTCCGCACACGGGCGGAATTGGATACAGGTTCCCTAATGTGTTCCTAGGTCACGACAGAATTCGTAACAAGCTAGGGCGTCACATATCCTTAAAGCCTTTGCAAGTCCAGTTGGGCCGGGCCCAACACCGCCGTGTGGCTTCGTCCACGACGCTTACCATCAACCCTGGCCGACGTCCGTTACGCACGAAACATGCCGAGTGAAGGACCCTTGGATATGGGTCTGAATGGGTCTAGTCCGAAAGCATGAAAAAGTGTTCAATGCTAACCATTGAGCAGAGTTCCGGGCCCGCTTTCGAGCATTGTTCAGCCGCTGAGAGAAGAGGCCTTGGCGCCGCATCGGGCCTAATGCAGCGTAACGCCGACCGCAAGCTTGCGGCACAGGCCGGGTCAGTAATCAAAAAAAGGTGCTGCGTCAATCAATTGGATGGACGGATATGACCGAGCAGGCCCTTTCCTCCGCACCGCACCCCTGGCTGAAACGATACCCCCCCGAGGTCGATTGGCATGCGGAGATCCCGCCAGCGCCGGTGTTTCAAATTCTGGACGACGCCGTACGGACCTACCCGGAGCGGCCCTGCACCACGTTCTTTGGCCGACGTCAGACTTACGCGGACCTCGGACGACTGGTGGACCGGGCAGCGGCGGGTCTGCAGAAAATCGGCGTAAAGAAAGGAACGAAGGTCGGGCTTTTGCTGCCGAACGCGCCGACGTTCATTATTTACTACTATGCGATCCTCAAAGCGGGGGGAACGGTCGTCAACTACAACCCGCTCTATACGGTCGAGGAACTGGCGTATCAGGTCAAAGACAGCCAGACCGAGATCATGGTGACGCTCGACCTGAAGGTTCTCTTTGAAAAGGTCGAGGCGCTTCTGGCGTCGAACACGCTGCCCAGCGCCATCGTGTGCCGGTTTCCGGCCCTGCTGCCCGCCTCCAAGGCGACCCTCTTCAAGGTCTTCAAGCGCAAGGAACTGGCCAAGCCCCGGGCCTCGAAGATGGCCGGGCGGATCATCATGGAACCCGACCTTATGCGGCAAGGCCCCGCGCCGGAGCCCGTCCCCATCGACCCGATGAACGACGTGGCCGTGCTGCAGTACACCGGCGGGACCACTGGCACACCCAAGGGTGCCATGCTGACCCACGCCAATCTCTACAGCAATACACAGCAAGTGATGCGTTGGGCCCCGGAACTGAACCAGGGCCAGGAGCGGGTGATTGGCGTACTGCCCTTCTTCCACGTCTTCGCGATGACGGTCGTGATGAACTTCGGGATCGCGAAGGCCGCCGAGATCGTCATGATGCCGCGCTTCATTCTGGATGACGCGCTCGACCTCATAACCAAGTCCAGGCCCACCATCATGCCGGGCGTGCCGACACTGTTCAACGCCATCCAAAACCACCCGAAGATCAAGGAATTCGACCTGACCTCGCTAAAATTCTGCTTATCGGGCGGCGCGCCCCTGCCGCTGGAGGTCAAGCAGAAGTTCGAAGCCGTGACGGCCTGCAAGCTCGTCGAGGGCTATGGCCTGTCCGAAGCTTCCCCTGTGGTCACCTGCAATCCCATAGAAGGTCCCATCGTGCCGGGTTCCATCGGGTTGCCGATGCCCGGGACCATCGTTTCGCTGCGCAGTCTGGCTGATCCAAGCGTCCCCGTCTCACCCGGCGAACGGGGCGAATTGTGCGTGAAGGGGCCGCAGGTGATGCGGGGCTATTGGAATAAGCCGGAAGAGACTTCCGGGCAGTTCGTGGGTGAGTACCTGCGCGCGGGTGACGTGGCGATCATGGACGAGAATGGGTTTTTCCAACTCGTCGACCGCATCAAGGACCTCATTATCTGCTCGGGCTACAATGTCTATCCCCGCCGGGTCGAGGAAGCGATCTACGAGCATCCCGCCGTCGAGGAGGTCACGGTCATCGGCATCCCGGACAAACATCGAGGCGAGGCTCCAAAGGCATTCGTCAAGCTGAAGACCGGCATGACCGCCACGGTGGAGGACATCCAGCGGCATTTGAAGGTGAAGCTGTCCAAGATCGAACTGCCCGCAGCCATCGAGTTCCGCGACAGCCTGCCCAAGACGATGATCGGCAAGTTGTCCAAAAAGGAGCTGAAGGCCGAAGAGACCCAGAGCGGCGCCTGATGAGGCTGCAATCCGGAGCCGGTCATCTCCCGACGCTCATGCTCTGCGGCGGGGCGGCTGCGGGCGCGCACCCGTCCAATTTAAGTCAAAATTGAGCAAAGCTTAAAACCATCTCGCAACCAACGTATGCGTATAAATACGGTCATAGTTCCATGTTCCGCATTCGAGGTGGGCGATGCTCAACAAGACACCCCCGACGTTTGGCCAGCGCGGGCCAGGCGCACGGCCGCAAGTCGTGCGCCAGGGTGCAGCTCCCCGCGTCTGCGCCCCTGCTACGGTGAACCAGCCACAGAGTGAGCCTTCCGGCGCCGAGAGCCGCTGGGCGAAGCGCTCCCCATCGCGGCTCGGGGCCCAGATCCTCCACCCGAACCTTGTGAGCCCGATACTTTGCACCATCCGCGACACGTCCTCGACGGGCGCACGCCTGGAGGTGGCCGTTACCCGCGGCGGGACTATCTCGCGCGACAGCGTCCCCGAACGCTTCACGCTCTTCATGCCGTCCGACCGCCTGGAAGTCGATTGTGAGGTCGCGTGGCGTCAGGGGCTGGTCTTCGGCGTTCGCTACGTCTCGCCCACACGCCGGACGCAGAAGCAGACCGTCATCAAGCGCCCGGAAAATCAGCCCAAGAAGCCGCACACGAGCCTGGTCAAACTCCTGATCAACCCGATCTGAGCCGGCAGAACGCTGCGTGCCGGCCTACACGAGGCGCGACTGCTCCACGGCTGCGCCGATAAAGGAGCGGAATAACGGGTGCGGTTCGAAGGGCCGCGACTTCAATTCGGGATGGAACTGCACGCCTATGAACCACGGGTGGTCGGCGTACTCCACGGTTTCCGGCAAGAGCCCGTCCGGCGACAGCCCCGCAAAGGCCAGGCCCGCCTTCTCCAGCCGCTGGCGATAGGCCGTGTTGACCTCGTAGCGGTGGCGATGGCGCTCGGAGATGTCGGTCACGCCATAGACGGCCGCAATGCGCGACCCGGGAACGAGTGCCGCCGGAAAAGCACCCAGACGCATGGTTCCACCAAGGTCTCCGCCCTGGCGGCGGGTCTCCAGCTCATTACCGCGCATCCACTCCGTCATCAGACCTACGACAGGCTCGGACGCGGGGCCGAACTCGGTTGAACTCGCATCCGCAATGCCGCACAGGTTCCGCGCCGCTTCGATGCACGCCATCTGCATGCCAAAGCAGATGCCGAAGTAGGGCACCTTGCGTTCGCGCGCGAACTTGGCCGCGAGGATCTTGCCCTCCGAGCCGCGCTCGCCGAAGCCGCCCGGCACCAGAATGCCGTGCACGCCTTCCAGATACGGAGCGGGATCCTCCCGCTCGAAGATCTCGCTCTCGATCCACTCCAGACGCACCTTCACGCGATTGGCGATGCCTCCGTGGACGAGCGCCTCAATGAGCGATTTGTAGGCGTCCTTCAGGCCCGTGTACTTGCCGACGATGGCGATCGTGACCTCGCCCTCCGGATTGGAGATATTGCGCGAGATCGTCTCCCACACGGCCAGATCAGGCTTGGGCGCCCCCGTGATGCCGAAAGCGGCCAGCACTTCGCGATCAAGACCTTCGCGATGGTAGGCGAGCGGCACATCGTAGATCGAGGCCACGTCGAGCGCCTGGATCACGGCCTCGGGCCGCACATTGCAGAAGAGAGCGATTTTCTTGCGTTCGCCGACGGGAATTTCGCGATCCGATCGGCACAGCAGAATATCGGGCTGGATACCGATGGAGCGCAGTTCCTTGACCGAGTGCTGCGTCGGCTTGGTCTTCAGTTCCCCGGCGGAAGGGATGTAGGGCATCAGGGTCAGGTGCATGTAGATGCACGCACCGCGAGGCAAATCGTTGCCGAGCTGACGGATTGCTTCGAAGAACGGCAGTCCTTCGATGTCGCCGACTGTGCCGCCGATCTCGACCAGCACGAAATCCACGTCTTCGTTGCCCGAGACCACGAACTGTTTGATGGCGTCGGTCACGTGCGGAATGACCTGCACGGTGCCGCCCAAATAGTCGCCCCGGCGCTCCTTGGCGAGGATATCCTGGTAGAGGCGGCCGGTGGTGATGTTGTCGGACTTCTTGGCCGGCACGCCGGTGAAGCGCTCGTAGTGACCAAGGTCGAGATCGGTTTCCGCACCGTCGTCGGTGACGAAGACTTCGCCGTGCTGATACGGGCTCATCGTTCCCGGATCTACGTTGAGATACGGGTCGAGCTTGCGAAGACGGACCGTGTATCCGCGAGCCTGGAGAAGCGCGCCGAGAGCGGCGGACGCTAGGCCTTTTCCAAGGGAGGAGACCACGCCGCCGGTAATGAAGATGTACCGTTGCATGGGATTTGAGGCTTACACGACCCCCGCCCCGATTCGAAGCGCTTTTCTGGCCACATCCACGGGACGTTACGAGTCCGGCTTCGAGTTGTGTGCCAAACAAAACAGGAGGACTGGCAGCCACAGCGCCGGGTTAGCTCGCGGTGCGCCCGCAGAATTGGGCCAGCTCGGCCGTATTGGCCGCCTGGACGGTCTCGGGTACCGTCTCAGCCGCCAGTTCGGCCTTGAGCGTCGAGGCTGTCTCCCTGGTCGGACGATCGGCCGGGTCGGCGGATCGTCCACCGTAGGTCACGTCAACGGAGACAATACTATAATCGCTGGGCTGCACGGCCCGACGTGCGCCCCTCTCGATCACATAGTCCTTCCCGCAGGACGTCGAGATGGCCGGCTCCGCCGCTCGAAACGACTTCTCATTACGCTCGACGCCGTACTCCGCTGCACGCGCCATGGCGATCTTGACGAGACGCTCATTGGGTGTCGAGGGCGATCCGGTAGCCGTGACGCGCACCGTCCGCTCGTCGACCTGGGACATGCTGTAGCCCTGCGGCTGGATCGCGTTCCCCTGCTTGTAGGACGTAACGACGGCGCCCGTCGTCAGGGCGCTGCCGCCGCCGGCGCAGCCCTGAAGGGCGAGTGCCAGAGCAGGAAGGGCGACTACTACGGCAACGCCCCCCGCACGGCCCGCCCGCGCAAGCGGAGGCTTGGGAAATGCGTTCATGCCGACCCCTCGTGCCATTGTCCCACCGGATCGCAGTTTGCGGGCGAATGGCGTGCCTGTCCATGGGGCGTGTGCACCTGATCCACCGGCATGACGGCAGGCGAAGTTGTACGCGCTGATCGTTGAAACCGCTGCCCACGGGCAGAGCCGATCTCGCCCGTTTTGAGCCCGGAACCTCTGACGAACGCTTACTTCAGCTTGTCGAGAATACCGCCGCGAGGGGCGTCGCCCGCCGGAGCCGCGGGCGCGTCGGCGCCGCCGGCGGGGGCCGTCTCCGTAGAGGTGGCGGCTGGCTTGTCAAGAATGGAGGTTGGCTCCGTGCCCCGCTGGGAAATGATCGTCAGCAGAAGGCTGGTCGTGAAAAAGGCCGCGGCCAGTGCCGCTGTGGCGCGGGTCATCAAATTGGCCTTCCCGCGGCCGGCCATCATGCCGCCACCGCCGCCGCCAATGCCCAGCGCGCCGCCCTCGGACTTCTGGATCAGCACGATGAAAACCATCGCGGCCGCGATCATGAGATGGATGACGAGCAGGACGGTGGCCATCGTTGCGTAGACTCCTGGCGGTGGAAAGCGCGCCTTTTAGCCGAGTTTGACGTCCGCGGCTAGACCCGCGCGGCAGGATGTGCAGCGCGCTGCCCCCGGCGACTTCAACTGGCGGGCTTCTACTGGCCTGCTTCTACTGGCCGGGCGTCGCGTGTTGCATCTCCAGCTTGGAGAAGGGTTCCTGCGAACGATAGGCATCGTTCCCCTTCGGCTTTTTCTGCGGCAGCGGAATGTTCTTCTTGGGCCGCTGCTCCTCGGCCTGGGCAGCCGTTTTGGCTTCTCCAGGCGGCGGGGCCGGGGGCGGGCAGCGGAAGAGGATCTGCTCTTCCAGTTCGATCCAGCGCTTCACCCGCTCCAGTCGGTCCGATGACAGATTGTCCTTGGCCCATTCGGGCCCCCGCGCCATGTCGTCGGCCGTGCCGCTGGCAACGAGGGCCGCCTGCTCGGTCTGGGAGCGCAGGCATTCTTCGGGTTGCATGGGCGCCGCCCACGAGGGCACTGCGGCCAGAACCAGAAAGGGCAGCGCGGCAAGCATTGCTGGTGATGTGGTGGGAGTCACCCGGTTCCCTCCCCAGGCAAGGCCGAAGCGGCGGAATATGTATGAGCCAATCACCTGAAACATCCCTCAAGCTTATGGCCGACGGAGGGCCTCCGGCGCAATGCCCCCTCCCCGAAGTTTGCCCGCATTCCTTCACCCGAAGTCATGCATAGGCCTCAAGAATACCAAGAAAATCGGCGGCCTTCAGGCTCGCGCCACCGACCAGCGCCCCGTCAACATTCGGTACGGCCATCAGTTCGCGTGCGTTCTGCGGCTTGACGGATCCGCCGTAGAGAATCCGCATGCCCTGCCCCTCCGCCCCAAATCGGGCCTCCAGGCGCTCGCGGATGGCGGCGTGGACCTCGGCCACGTCAGCCGAGGTCGGCGTCAGTCCGGTGCCTATGGCCCAGACGGGCTCATAGGCAATGACCGTATTGGCCGCTGTCGACTGCGTCCCCAGTGACCGCTCAAGTTGCCTCTTCACGACATCGAGTGTCTGCCCAGCGGCCCGCTGGCCTGCCGTTTCACCGATGCACACGATCGCCGTGAGGCCAGCCCTGTGGACGGCCGCCTGCTTGGCACGGACGGCGGCGTCCGTTTCGCCGTGATCGGCGCGGCGCTCGGAATGGCCGACAATGATGGCCTCCGCCCCCGCATCGGCGAGGATTTCAGCCGATATATCTCCCGTATGCGCACCAGCTGGGGCCACATGACAGTCCTGTGCCCCGACGCGCACTTCGCCGTTCTGGAAGACCTCGGACATGACCATGACGAGGGTGGCCGGTGGGCAAATCAGGACATCGATGCCGCACAGGGGCCCGGTGCCGCCGTTTCGGGCCGCGGCCAGGGCCGTGTTGACGGCAGTCGCCTCCGCGAGGCCCTGCCGCCCGCCGTTCATCTTCCAGTTCCCCGCAACCAGCGGGCGCGGCTTTCCTTCAGGCCCCGACATCCGCTTCACCTCCCTCGCCTCTTGCTTTCGCGTTCCGGGTGGGGTTCATATCACGGCCTGAGCCCGCGTCACGCGCGGGTTTTTTGGTTTCAATCCGCCGGTGGACCCACGATCGGCGCGCCTTGAACGGCGCACCCCGGGCCAACGTGCGATTCGATGGACGTGACCGAACGATGTTGGATGCACTCAGACGCGGCGCCAGTAGCTTCCTGGCCAAGCTTCTTCTCGGCTTGCTCATTTTGAGCTTTGGCGTGTGGGGCATCGCCGACGTCTTTACAGGCTTCGGCCGTGGCAACGTGGCCACGATTGGCGATACCGACATCACCGCACCCGAATACGACCGTGTGCTGCGCATGGAACTCGACGGGCTCTCGGCCGAGAACGAGCGCCGTATCACCATGGAAGAGGCCCGCCGGGAGGGCGTCGACCGTCTCGTGCTGTCCAAGATGATCGGCCAGGCGGCGCTTCGCGAATACACAGACGAGCTCAACATGGGCCTCAGCCAGGATCTCGTCGTGGAGGGGCTTCTCAACGATCCGGGTTTCGCGGGACCCGACGGGAAGTTCTCGCGCACCGGGTTCAACGACTTTCTGGCACGCCTGGGCGTATCGGAAAACTACTTCCTCTCACTGCGCCGTGACGACGATCTGCGCCAGCAGCTTTCGAGCGCAATCCTGACCGGCACCGTCACGCCCCAGGCCATGATCGACATCGCGAACACCTATCGCAACGAGACGCGCACCATCGAGTTTTTCAAGATCGACCCGGCGAAGTCCGTCACGGTTCCCGAGCCGGACGACGCGAAACTGCAGGCTTACTATAACGACAACAAGTCGAGCTTCATGACGCCGGAGTACCGTAAGTACAATGCGATCGTTGCGTCGACCGATGAGCTCAAGAAGGAAGTCGCCCTCACGGACGAGGAGCTGAAAGCCGCCTACGAGGCCGAGGAGGCGATCTACGATGTGCCCGAGCGCCGCCGCATCCAGCAGATCGCGTTCAAGGACAAGGCCACCGCCGTCGCGGCACGCGAGGCCTTGGTCAAGGGCACTAAGAACTTCATGGATGTCGCCAAGGAAACCGGCGCCAAGGAAAGCGACGTCAACCTCGGCAAGCTCACCAAGGCACAGCTCATCGATCCCAAGATTGCCGATGCCGCCTTCACGATCGAGCGTGATGCCATCTCGGAGGTCATAGAGGGCCGTTTTGCCAACGTCGTGCTCCGCGTGATCGAGATCGAGCCTGGGCGCACGAGCACCTTCGAGGAGACCAAGGAAAAGGTGCGCGACAAGCTCGCCAGCCAACGCGCCTCCACGCTTCTTCAGGAACGCGTCGACCTGATCGAGGAAGCCCGCAACGCGGGCAAGACCAAAAAGGAAATCGCCGAGGAGCTCAAGGTGCGCCTCATCGAGGTCGCCGCCAGCGATGCTGACGGAAATGACCCTTCGGGCAAAGCCGTACTCGACGTGGCCACGCCGGAGCGTATCACGCGTCTCGTCTTCCGGACCGAGCCCGGCACCGTCACCGAGCCGGTTGAAGTAGGCTCGGACGGCTACGCTTGGGTCGAAGTCCTGAGCGTGGAGCCGCCGAAGGAGAAGCCCTTCGAAAGCATCAAGGACGAGGTGAAGAAAAACTACATCGACGCCGAGCGCCGGCGTCTGGTGAAGGAACTGGCCGACAAGCTGGTCGATCGCGTGAAGGCTGGCGAGGACCTGGCCAAGCTTGCGGCCGAGGTCGGAGGCACGGTCGACAAGGTTGAAGACGTGAAGCGCAACATGTCGCCCCCGGGTCTGACCGGGGACGCCATCGGCGCGGCCTTCAGCCTGCCCTTGAACGGGGCCACCTCGGCCTTGACCGTGGACAGGGGCACCCGCACCGTGCTGAAGGTCGTCAAAATCACCCCGCCGGGCGAACTGCCCAAGTCCGATAAGGACCAGCTCGTCCAGGAGATGCGCCGAGAGCTTCAGAACGATATGCTGATCGCCTACGTCACCAATCTCCAGGACCGGTTCGGCGTCTCGATCAACGAGCAGGAAGTCAAGCGCGTGACGGGAGCCGACGTCGCCGCACAGTAGCCGTCTCCCGACCCCGGTCAGACAGCCGGCCGCCTAGAAAGAGGACCCGCGGCGCGTGAGCACGCATTATGCCAGGGCCGGCGCCATCGAGGCATTGCCGGCGCTCGGTGTCGATGTAGTTTTTCTTCACCTCGTCCTTGATGCTTTCGAAGGGCTTCTCCTTCGGCGGCTCCACGCTCAGGACTTCGACCC
>Ga0075339_1000114_pt1 | contig 10421 bp, 9 predicted proteins | sample RushMan_CattailN_4_FD_120076 | JGI IMG/M metagenome (GOLD analysis project Ga0075339, IMG submission 120076) | Natural and restored wetland microbial communities from the San Francisco Bay, California, USA, that impact long-term carbon... | ecosystem: Environmental > Terrestrial > Soil > Wetlands... | reverse complement strand
GGTCGGTCCTTTGAGCATGACCGGCAGCCGCGCGGCAAAGGCGGCTTCGAACACCGCGACTTCGCTGCCGCGGCTCAGGTAGTAAGGCTCCGCATGGATCCGGTAGCTGTCGATTCCGCTCGCCGTCATTGCACGCCTCCGGTTTCGTTTGCCATCCCGAGTCGGATGTAATAAACTTCGATGGTGAAGCATGAGTAAGGGCCCGGGAGGTCGCCGGGTCAAGGATTCGAGTGACGAAGGATGTGTTCTTTTCCTTGAAACCTCGGCCGCTCGCCCCCTTGGGCCCTGAGCTATATATAACGGAGCATTATGACAGACAACATCCATATGGTCCATCGCCTCCGCGACGCGGAGAGGGAGATCATCCTGATCGGCACGGCTCACGTGTCCCGGGACAGCGTCCGGCTGGTCGAAGAGGTCATCGCCGCGGAAACGCCGGACACCGTCTGCGTCGAGCTGTGCGCATCCCGCTACCAGGCCCTGCGCCAGAAGGACCGCTGGCGGGACATGGACATCATCAAGGTCCTCCGGGAAAAGAAAGCCTTTCTGCTCCTTTCCAACCTTTTGCTTGCCTCCTTCCAGAGGCGCATTGCCAAGAAAATGGACGTGACGCCCGGCGCCGAAATGCTCAAGGCCGTCGAGATGGCCGATGCGCTCGGCGCCCAGGTCTGGCTGGCGGACCGCGACATCCGCGCGACCCTGTCCCGGGCCTGGCACGCTCTGGGCTGGTGGAGCAGGATCAAGCTCGCCTACCAGTTGCTGCTGTCCATGAGCGCGGCGGATGACATCACCGAGGAGGAGATCGAACGCATGAAGCAGCAGGATGTGCTCGAAGCGCTGCTCGCGGAAGTCGGTCGCTCCATGCCCATGCTGAAAACCATCCTGATCGACGAACGCGACCGGTACCTGGCCGGAAAAATCCGCCGGGCTCCCGGCAAGAAGGTCGTGGCCGTGGTCGGCGCCGGCCACCTGCCGGGCATCCAGGCCCATTGGAGCGAGGACACCGACCTCTCCGCCCTGGAAACGCTGCCGCCGCCGGGCAAACTGGGTGCCGTCATGAAATGGAGCATCCCTGCGAGCATCGTCGCCCTTTTCGTCGCCGGGTTTTTCTACGGCGGGAAGGCGGCCGGCACCGACATGATCGTGCTCTGGAGCCTGTGCACCGGCCTGCTGGCGGGCCTCGGCGCGGCGCTGGCCCTTGCACACCCGGCCACGATCCTGTCCTCGGTTGTCGTCGCCCCGTTCACCACCCTGCACCCCATGATCGCCGCCGGCTGGGTGTCGGGCCTGGTGGAGGCCTTTTCCCGCAAGCCGAAGGTCAAGGACCTGGAGAGCCTGCCGGAGGACATCCTGTCCTTTCGCGGCTTCTGGCGCAACAACGTCACCCGCATCCTGCTGGTGGTCGCCTTCACCAACCTCGGGGCCTCGATCGGGACCCTGGTGGCGTTTCCGGTGATCGTAAAAATCCTTCTGGGGGGGCCGCAGTAAGACAAACGGGCCGCAATGACGACAAGGGTTCCAAGCGCACGAAGGTGAAAGCGGGGAAAAAAAGCCCACGCAGAAGAGAGAAATTGACCGCAATCAGCGTGTCTCTCCTTCTGCTCCTCCTGGCCGGCTGCGGCGGGCAGGCCCGGGTACGGCCCGGACCGCCCCCCGCCAGGCCCAAGCCGGTCCTGCCGGCGCTGCGCTACACCATTCAAGCCGGCGCCTTCAAAAACATCGACAACGCCGTGCGTCTCACCGATAGGCTCCTGACCCGCAAGCTGACGGCCTATCACTTCATCGACGAGTCGGGTTTCTACAAGGTGCGCATCGGCAACTTCCCCTCACGAAACGAGGCCATTGACCGCGCGGAAGGGCTGAAAGCGGCCCGCATCATCGACGAGTACTTCATCATCGCACCGGGGGATTACGCCGCCGCCCGGCAGCCGGCCGAGACCGGTGAGCCTCAGCTCCGAAGCGAAATCATCCGCACCGCGGAGCGTTTCATCGGCGTGCCTTACCAGTGGGGCGGGGAATCGACGGTATCGGGCTTCGACTGCAGCGGCTTCACCATGGTCGTCTATCAGCTCAACGGCCTGGATCTGCCGCGGACGTCCGGCGAGCAGTGGACAGCGGGAAGGCCGGTCGACAACAGCGACCTCTCCCAGGGGGACCTGGTCTTTTTCGCCACCCGCGGCGGCACCAAAGTCTCCCATGTGGGAATCTATCTGGGCGGCGACACGTTTCTGCACGCCCCCAGCCGTGGAAATGTTATCCAGGTGGCCTCTCTTTCCGACGACTACTACCGGACACGGTACCTGGGCGCCCGCTCCTATTTCTGACGACGAGGCCGAAAACCCGATTTCCGTGTTGCGCTGCATCTCGCTGGAACTGGGGCGTGCTGAAAGCGCGCCTCGCCCCCCGGGATTCGCGCGCCTTGAAATCGGGCCTCGTCGTCACCCATCACTTTGCGGGCAGGACTCTGACCACGGTTCGCTCAAAGACCTTTCCGCCCGGGAGCTCATGGGTCGTCCGCGCCGTTTTCAGGCGACCTTCGGCGAAGCGCTGGATGCACTCGGGGTAGAGCCGCCACTCCTGCTCCAGGCCCCGCCGGCGGACCGCGTCGAGCGTGTCGTCTTCCCGGATCGGGAAGGCGCGCTGGCCGATGATCGGCCCCGAATCCTCACCGTAGTCCACAAAGTGAACGGTGCACCCTCCCACCTTGCATCCATAGCGGAAGGTGTCTCCGTATCCGTCGGTCCCGGCAAAGGCCGGCAGCAACGCCGGGTGGATGTTCATGATGCGGGGGCGCGTGCGATCGGTGTTCACCCGGTCGATGAAATACGGCGTCAGATTGCGCATGAAACCGGCCAGCACAAGGAGATCGAACGGGTGGGCGCTCATCGCCTCCAGCAGCAGGGATTCGGCCACGGCACGGCCCGCCAGAAACGCATCCACTTTCTCGGGGTCGGCGTCCTTGGGCCAGAGGGTCTGTTTGGCCCGGGCCTCATCCAATCGGAAATCCTCCGGCAGCGCCGTGCCGGCCGGGTTTTGTCTGAACGACCGGAGGGCCGCCCGGTAATCGACCACGAAGGTCGGGATCCCGCTGCTCCGCGCCCGCTGCAGCCCGTAAGCGTCGGGATTGTCCGAGCCGACGAAAACGATATCGGCGGCAATCGTTCCACTGCGGGCGGCATCGATGATGGCCTGAAGGTTGGTGCCCCCCCCCGAAACCAGGGCTCCCAAACGGATTTTTTCGACCATGACGCGCCTCCTTCAGATTTGGTTTGTTCGGTTGACATCCACAGGCTTTGAATCTATTATCACCCATTGATTTTTTTTCAAGAAAGGAATTGACCCAATGGCGGACGGCATTATCGAAATCGAGGATGCAAACTTCGAATCGGAAGTCCTGAAAAGCGACAAACCGGTTCTCGTCGACTTCTGGGCCCCGTGGTGCGGGCCGTGCAAGGCGATCGCACCGGTGGTGGAGGATCTGGCCAAAAGCTTCAGCGGCAAAATCAAGTTTGCCAAATGCAACGTGGACAACAACCCCGTAACTCCGGGAAAGTACGGGATCAAGGCCATCCCGACCCTGATCTTCTTCAAGGCCGGGGGCGTCGTCAATCAGATCACCGGCATGGTGGCAAAAGGAAAACTCGAAGAAGCTTTGAACAAGCTGGTATGACCGATTGCGCCGGGGTTGAGATCATGCCACCGTCAACCGAGGTCCTCCCGGCCGTGTTGCCCTGGTCCCATGACGGCTCGCGTACCCGCAGCGCCACTGCTGCAGTGACGGGTTCGCGTGTCTATTTCGTATTTTCGACCGCTGCGTCATTATGATCACAAAACGCGCACCTGTCCGCCTCTTGGCTATGGGGCTTTTATCCCTCGCCCTGATGTGCGGCTGCAGCACCATTCGGGAAACCGCCTCTGACATCAAGAAGTCCGTCGGCAGCCTTTTCGGCGTCTCAGACGAAAACCTCACCGCGGAAGAGCTGGCGATGAAAGGCATGGAAGAGTTCGATGAGGGCAACTACAAGAAGTCCATCGAAAGCTTCCAGAAGCTGAAGGACATCTACCCGTTTTCGCGATATTCCATTCTGGCGGAGCTGAAACTGGGCGACGCCCATTACCGGGTCGAACAATACGAAGACGCCGTTTTCGCCTACGAGGAATTCGAAAAGCTGCACCCCCGCAACGAAGCGATTCCCTACGTGATCTACCAAATCGGGCGCTGCTATTTCGACCGCATGTCAACCCCCGACCGGGATCAAACCGCAGCCCGCAAAGCCTTGGAGGCATTCCAGCGGCTCCAGAAGCAATTCCCGAATGACCCCTACTCCCGCAGTGCCGCCGATCACATCGTTGCCTGCCAAAAGAGCTTGGCGGGGCACGAATTCGGGATCGGGCACTTTTACTACAAAAGCCAACACTACCGGGCGGCCCTGGAGCGCTTCCGCTCGGTCGTCGCCAAGTACCCCGACGTCGGCTATCATCAGCCGGCACTGGACTACATCGCCAGGTGCGAGAAAAAAATCACCCAGGAACAGACCCAGGTAAAAGAATCTGCGGACGCGCCGCCGGTTGAATCCTTCTCGCCGTCGCCCGACAACAGCTGACCCCGAGCAATAACAACCGGCTGCCGGTCGATGTTGGCTTTTAAGAAATCTCTTGATTTTTTTTCAAAAATTATATAGTTGATAAATTTTCGACGAACTCGTAACGAGCCGTCATTTTTAAGTCATGATCACCTGTGCAGGAGGGCGCTACTGTGTCCAAGATGTGTAACATTTGCGGGAAAAAACCGCTGGTGGGCAGCAACATCAGCCATGCCCATAACGTCACCAAACGCCGCTTCAACCCCAACCTTCAGAAAGTCCGCACCCTTGCCGACGGCCGCACGAAAACCATGATGGTGTGCACCGCCTGCCTGAAGTCCGGCCAGGTGCAGAAGGCTCCCTGACCCCCGGGACTACCCCACCCGCTTGGCATCCTGAACATGTTTGACTCGCCGCACGGCGGACAGGACCCGGTCCAGGTGCGCCGTGTCCTGCACGTTGATGGTGAAACGGCTTTCCACCATCTGGTTGTCCTGCGTGTCGGAGCTGGCGTGAAGGATGTTGGCCCCCAGCTTGCTGATGTTGCCGACCAGGTCGGCTAACAGGCCCATCCGGTCCTGGGAAACAACTTCGATCTTGACCGGATAGCTTTCGGAGGATTCGGTGTTCCACTCGACCTCGATCTGACGATCGGGGCTGCTTCGCAGGGCGTTCACGCAGCTCGCGCGGTGGATGGTGACGCCGTATCCCTGGGTGATGTAGCCGATGATCGAATCCCCCGGCACGGGCTGACAGCACTTGCCGAACTTGATGAGGATGTCCTCCACCCCCCGGACGAGAACCCCGGCCCTCGGCTTCTTTTTGCGCACCCGGCTCATCAGTTTTTCCAGGATCGACTCCCGGTCCGACTGCGTTTCCGGCTTCGCGATGAACGGCCGCAGCACCTGCAACGGTGTGGTTTTGCCGTAGCCCACGTTGGCGATGAGGTCATCCAGGGTCTTGAGCCCCAGCGACTCCACCACCTGGGTCATCTGGTCGGACTTGGACAGGTTGACAAAACTCAACCGCTCCTTGCGGAAGGCCTTGTCCAGCATTTCCCGCCCGAGGCTGATGCTGCGCTCTCTTTCCTGGGCCTTGATCCATTGCCGGATCTTGGAGCGCGCCTTGATGGTCTTGACGAACTTGAGCCAGTCTTTGCTGGGAGTGTGGTTCTTGGCGGTGACGATTTCGACGATGTCGCCGGTCTGCAGCTGGTAGGGCAGGCTGACCATCTGGCCGTTGATCTTGGCGCCGACGCACTTCTGGCCGACCTCGGTGTGGATCAGGTAGGCGAAATCCACCGGGGTCGAGCCCTTCGGAAGCGCCCGGATCTCGCCTTTGGGCGTGAACACGTAGACCTCGTCCGGGAAGAGGTCGATGCGGACGTTTTCGAGGAACTCCCCCGGGTCCCGGAAGTTGTCCTGGTTTTCAACGAGATCCTGGATCCAGGCAAACTTCTTGCTGATGTTCTCGTCGATGCGCCGGCCTTCCTTGTAGCTCCAATGGGCCGCGATCCCGGACTTGGCCACCCGGTCCATCTCCCAGGTGCGGATCTGGATCTCGATGCGCTCGCCGACGGGACCGATCACCGTGGTGTGCAGGGACTGGTACATGTTCGGTTTGGGCCGGCCGATGTAGTCCTTGAACTTGTAGTCGATGGGTTTCCACATGGAGTGGAGCAGGCCCAGCGCCTCATAGCATTGGGATACCGTGTCCAAAATGATGCGGAAGGCGATGAGGTCGTATATCTGCTCGAAGGTGAGGTTCTGCGACTTCATCTTGGTGTAGATGCTGTAGAAATTCTTGCTGCGGCCGAGAATTTCGCCCTTCAGATTCGCCTCGGCCAGCTTCTGGCGGATGGTCTCCCGCACGCTGCCGATATACTCCTCGCGCTCGGTCTTGGACTTGGCGACCAGCAGCTCGAGGCGCGTGTACTCCTCCGGGTTCAGGTATTTGAAGGCGTTTTCCTCCAGCTCGTTCTTGATCCAGTATATGCCGAGGCGGGCGGCGATCGGCGCGTAGATGTCCATCGTTTCCTGGGCGATGGCCTTGCGCTTTTCCGGGGAATGGAAGCGCAGGGTGCGCATGTTGTGCAGCCGGTCGGCGAGCTTGATCAGGATCACGCGAATGTCGTCGGCCATGGCGAGAAACATCTTGCGGATGTTCTCGGCCTGGCGTTCCTGGGAACTGGAGGTCGGCAGCAGGCTGAGCTTGGTCACCCCCGAGACGATGCCCTGCACCTCCGGGCCGAACAGCTCCCGCAATTCCTCGGGCTGCGCCCGGGTGTCCTCAAGCACATCGTGCAGCAGCCCGGCGGCGATGCTGACGGGGTCCAGCCTCATGTCCGCCAGGATGTTGGCCACCTCCAGGGGGTGCATGAGGTAGGGCTCACCGGAAAGGCGCACCTGGCCGGCGTGAACCCGCGCGGAGTAGACATACGCGCGCTCGACAACATCCACGTCGGGATCGGAACAATAGTCGGTGATTTTATCGAGGATGTTGTTGATTCGAATCATCTAATATGCCTTCGCGAACACCACCCGGTGCTGGCCAGGCTTGCCGCAACGGATGCATGGGCCCGCCTCGCCCGGCTGCTCGAAGGGAACGCAGCGGATCGTAACCGTGAGGTCCTCCTTGATCTTGGCCTCGCAGGCCGCGTCCCCGCACCAGCCCGAAAGGGCGAATCCGCCGTGGATTTCGGGCTTCTCGAGGTTGCGGGGGGTGAAATAGTCGTAAAATTCAACCCGGTCGTCGATGGTCACCGTGTTTTCGGTGCGGAACGAAAGCGCGCGAGTGAACAGGTTGTTCTGAATATCGTCCAGGATGCCGGGGATTTCCGCAACGAAGGCCTCGCGCTTCAGCGACACCCGCTGGTTGTGAGGCATGTCCCGTCGTCCCAGAAACACGGTGTTCTCCTTGATCTCCCGGGAGCCGATCTCAACCCGCAGGGGGATGCCTTTCTTGATCCACTCCCACCCTCTGGCGCCGCCGATGTCCCGGGGGTCGACTTCGACGGTTACCGAGCGGCCGTGGTAGCGCCTGGCTTTCAGCTCCCCGGCGAGGCTCTCCGTGTACGCCATCACGGCCTGGCGCTCGTCTTCCTTCTTGAAGATGGGCAGCAGGACAACGTGGGCCGAGGCCGCGCGCGGCGGCATGATGATGCCGTCGTCGTCGCCGTGGGTCATGATGACCCCGCCGATCAGGCGGGTGGAGGCGCCCCAGGAGGTGGTCCATACATACTCCTCCTTCTCCTCGGCCGACTGAAACTTGATTTGGGACGCCCGGGCGAAATTCTGCCCCAGGAAATGGGAGGTCCCCGCTTGCAGGGCCTTGCGGTCCTGCATCATGGCCTCGATGCAAATTGTGTCCACGGCCCCCGGGAAGCGCTCGGCGGCTGTCTTGTGGCCCTTGATGACCGGCATCGCCAGGTATTCCTCCGCCAGCCGCGCGTAAATGTCGAGCATCATGAGGGTCCGCTCCCAGGCCTCCTCCCGGTTGGCGTGGGCCGTGTGCCCTTCCTGCCACAGGAACTCGCTCGTGCGCAGGAAAATCCGGGTGCGCATCTCCCAGCGCACGACGTTGCCCCACTGGTTGAGGACCACGGGCAGATCGCGGTAGCTGCTGATCCATTTGGCGAAGGCATCCGCGATGATGGTCTCGGAGGTGGGACGAACCACCAGCGGCTCGGTCAACCGCCCCGCCGGCACGAGTTCGCCCTTGCTGTTTTTCTCCAGCCGGTGATGGGTCACCACCGCGCACTCCTTGGCGAACCCCTCGACGTGATCGGCCTCTTTCTGCATGAAGCTCAAGGGGATGAACAGCGGAAAATAGGCGTTCTTGACGCCGGCCTCCTTGAACATGGCGTCCATGGCCTGCATGATGTTTTCCCAGAGGGCGTAACCCCAGGGCTTGATCACCATGCAGCCCCGCACCGGGGAGCGTTCCGCCATGTCGGCGGCTTTGATCACCTGCTGGTACCATTCCGGGTAGTCGTCGCTGCGTGTCGGTGAAATCGCGGATTTCGGCTGTTTGCCCATCTGTGGTGTCTGTCCTCTCTGTTTGGTTTAAAAGTCAACCAGCTCGAGGCTGGAGGCTTGAAGCAAAATCAACACGCCCCGCATATTTTTTTGACCCATGAAAATATGTGAGCCGTTGTCTTGCTTTCTGATATCACATCGTCTTTAATTTTTTCCCTGCACGCTTTGCACTTCGAGCTTCAGGCTCTTTTCAAAGCGCGCCACTTCCTCGAGCAGCACCTCCACCAGGCGCTCCTCGGGAAACTTCTTGACCACGCGCCCCTTCCGGAAGAGGATCCCGACCCCCTCGCCGCCGGCGACCCCGATGTCCGCCTCCCGGGCTTCGCCCGGTCCGTTCACGACACAGCCCATGATAGCGATCTTGATCGGCGCAGTCGCACCCGCCAGCGCCCGCTCCACCCGCTCGACGATGCCGAAGAGGTCGATCCGCGTGCGGCCGCAGGTCGGGCAGGCAATGATCTCCGGACCCCGCTGCCGGATGTCGAGTGCCCGCAGGATTTCAAATCCGGCCCGCACCTCTTCGACCGGGTCCCGGGTGAGGGACACCCGCAGCGTGTCGCCGATGCCCTCGGCCAGCAGCATGCCGATGCCGAGAGCGGATTTGACCAGCCCGGAAAAAAGCGTGCCCGCTTCGGTCACCCCGAGATGCAGCGGCAGGTCGGTGCGGCCGGACAGCTGCCGGTAGGCGGCCACCGTGCGTCCGACGTCGGAGGCCTTGAGGGACACCTTGATCGCATGGAAATCCAGTGATCGCAGCATCTCGATGTGGCGCAGGGCGCTCTCCACCATGCCCTCGGGGGCGGCCCCATTATATTTTTTAAGGATGTCCTTTTCAAGGGACCCCGCGTTGACGCCGATACGGATCGGGACCCCGCAGTCTCGGGCGCAGTCCACCACGGCCTTAACTTTTTTAGCGCCGCCGATGTTGCCCGGGTTGATCCGCAGACCGTCCGCACCGGAACGGGCCGCGGCGACGGCCAAGCGGTGGTCGAAGTGGATGTCGGCAATCACCGGGATCCGCACCTGCTCCTTGATGCGGGCAATCGCCGCGGCCGCCTCGGCATCCGGCACCGCCACTCGCACGATGTCGCAGCCGGCCTCCTCCATCCGACGGATCTGCGCCGCAGTTGCCGCGACGTCCTGGGTGGGGGTGTTGGTCATGGACTGAACCGAAACGGGCGCCTCGCCGCCCACGGGCACCGATCCCACCATGATCTGTCGCGTTGTTTTGCGCTGAATCATCCGGTCCATGGTGTTGTCTCAACCTTCCAATGTGGTAAAGGTTGCCATATCCCCCTGCCTGTGGTAGGGTCGTTCAAAAATATCCATCCGTCCATCCACCGCTGCCCAGAGCGCTCTCTTCGTTCCTTCCTGTGCCAGTCACCCAATCAATGCGGCAGGAGGGGCGAGTTTGAAATGTACCCGAGCCTCTGCTTATTACTCCGGCGATTCAACCCGACACATGGCACAACGGTGGACAAGTGCGGTCAGGTGCAGCAACGTTGATTTGCAACGATAACTGCCGAAGTAATAACAGACACGTTGGCCCACATCAAGCAGGGAGTTCGCCATGACCAAAAAGGCAGGTGGTTCTTTTATCGCCAAACACGGCCGAGATTCAAAGGCCGACATCGCTATTGCTGTTCGGCAAGGACTTGAAAAGGCGTTGCAGGCGGGCACGCTTTCGTGCGCTGCCGCCTTCAAGCTCTCTGCCGACCTTCAAAAGCCGCCGGCCGAAATCGGCAAGGCGGCGGACTTGCTCGGCATCCGGCTCGTCAAATGCCAGTTGGGGCTTTTCGGG
>Ga0075339_1000111_pt1 | contig 10547 bp, 10 predicted proteins | sample RushMan_CattailN_4_FD_120076 | JGI IMG/M metagenome (GOLD analysis project Ga0075339, IMG submission 120076) | Natural and restored wetland microbial communities from the San Francisco Bay, California, USA, that impact long-term carbon... | ecosystem: Environmental > Terrestrial > Soil >... | reverse complement strand
GATCCGGAAGATCCTGTGGTCCATCACGAAGCGGATCGGCCGGGGGCTCTCGCCCATGATGACGATCGCATCGACGAAGCTGACGTGGTTGCAGACCAGCACGGCGGCGCCCTGCTCCGGGATGCGGTCGGTCTCGATCGAGCGCACCCGGTACAGCGTGTGGGCCAGGACCCACGCGATGAAGCGCAGCAGGAACTCCGGCACCAGGCGGTAGATGTAGACCGCCACGGCCGCGTTCAGGATGCCGGTGACGAGGAACAGCTGCGGGATGGTCAGGCCCGCGGAAAGCAGTGCCGCCGCCATCAGCGAGGCCGTCACCATGAACAGCGCGTTCAGGATGTTGTTGGCGGCGACGATGCGCGCGACGTGCGTCCTTTCGGCGCGGCTCTGGATCAGCGAGTACAGCGGCACCGAGTACAGGCCGCCGAAGAACGACAGTGCGGCAAGGTCCAGCACGATGCGCCAGGCGCCGGCCTGGCGCAGGAACCCGGCAAGCGTCCCACCCTGCATCGTCGCGAAGCCTCGCGCCGCCAGGTAGAGGTCGACGGCGAACAGGGTCATGCCGATCGACCCCAACGGCACGAGTCCGATCTCCACCTTGCGGCCTGACAGCCGTTCGGTGACCAGCGATCCGGTGCCGATGCCGACCGAGAACACCGCAAGCAGGAACGTGACGACGCCTTCGTCGCCGCCGAGGTTCTCGCGCGCGAACGGCGTGAAGCTGGTCAGGAAGATCGAGCCGAAGAACCAGAGCCACGAAATGCCGAGGATCGAATTGAAGACCGCTGGACTCCGGCGCGCGATCCGCAGGTTTGCCAGGGTCTCGGCAAGCGGGTTCCAGTTGATCCGCAGGGACGGATCGGCCGCCGGCGACAGCGGAAGGAAGCGTGCCGCGACGCGGCCGAGCACTGCGATGACCAGGACCGCTGCCGCTGTGGCCGCGGCGCCGTGCGGCCCGAACTGGTTGATCAGCAGGCCGCCACCGATCGTCCCGACCAGGATCGCGACGAAGGTGCCCATCTCCACCAGCCCGTTGCCGCCCGTGATCTCGTGCGTGTCGAGGTGTTGCGGCAGGTACGAATACTTGACCGGCCCGAACACCGTCGACTGCAGTCCCATCAGGAAGACCGTCAGGTACAGCAGCGCCGGCAACTGCAGCAGGAAGCCGCACGCCGCGACCAGCATGATCGCGACCTCCGCTTCCTTGACCCGCCGGATCAGCCACGACTTCTCGAGGCGATCCGCCAGCTGGCCGCTCGTGGCGGAGAACAGCACGAAGGGCGCGATGAACAGGCCCCCGATCAGGAATCCCGCCAGCTTCGCGTCCACGCCCCCCCAGCTGGAGGCGCCATACGTGGCGAGCAGCGTGAACGCGAACTTGAAGATGTTGTCGTTCGCCGCGCCGAGGAACTGCACCCAGAACAGCGGCGCGAATCGCCGCTGCCGCAACAGGTCGAACTGGCTTCCCGCGCTCAAATCCGCTCCCCGCCCGCCCCGGGCGCAGCGCGATTATCGGGGTTCGTGGCGCGAGCGGCTACGCGACGAGGGACTGGGCCAGCGCACGGCCCGACATGAAGGCGCCTTCGAGCCGCGGCCCGCCACACCAGTCGCCGACCGCACCGATGCGCAGGACCGGGTCCCAGAGGAAGGACTCCTTCAACGGGTTTGCGGGCGAGGCGGTGAGCCAGCGCCGCGCGGTCAGGAACGCCGGCCGGAAACCGAAATTGAAGCGCTTCGCAAAGGCGCCGGCGAGCGTGGCGGCGACGTCGTCGACGGAGTGGTTCAGGTGCAGCGCCGACCACCGGGGCGTCGCGTGCAGCACCCAGCGCTCGCCGATCGCCGATCGGGGCGTCAGCTTCGACTCCTCGCGCGTGACCCATGCAAGCGCCGGATGGTCGTTGACAAAGGCGCCGCCGAACTCGAAACCGCTCGCCGGCTCGAGCGCCAGCAGCGCCGCCCAGCACGGTTGCCAGACGATCCGCTTTGCGCGCCGCGCCAGTTGGGGGGCCGCGCCGAGCAGTCCGGCCGGCTGCGGAATCGCGAGCACGACCGCGTCGTGGCCGCCGTGCGAGAGGCTGCCGCCCTGCTCGTCGAGCAGATGCCAGGAGTTGCCGCGCTTTGCGACGGCCGCGACCGGGATGTCGAATCGCACGTCGACATCCGCCGCCAACCGGCGACCGAGCGCCTGCATGCCGTCGCGGACGATGTAGCGCCGGGCCGAGGCAGTCTTGTCGAGCGCGGTGTCGCCCTCGATCGCAATCACCTGCGCCGTCCACGGCTGCACCAGCCCGTCGTCGCACCAGCTGGAGACGAGGCTGTCGAAGTCGGCGCTCTGCGCGGTGAAGTACTGGGCGCCGTGGTCGAAGCTGCCGGCCGGCGTGATCTCGGTTGCCGCGCGGCCGCCGGGACGACGGGCCGCTTCGAAGACGACGACGTGCGCGCCGCGAGCCTTCAGCGTGCTCGCGCAAGCGAGGCCGGAAACGCCTCCGCCGACGACAGCGACCCGGAAGCCGTCGGGCAGCGGCCCGGCGGGACCGGGGCTCACTAGGACCGTGCCTCCTCGGGCTCAGGCCAGTCGCGGATGTACGCCTTCAGCATCCGGTTCTCGAAGCTCTGCTCTTCGAGCACGGACCGGGCGACGTCGTAGAAGGAAATGACGCCGGCCAGCGTGCGGCCGTCGAGCACTGGCAGGTAGCGCGCGTGCCGCTCGAGCATCAGCCGGCGGACCTCCATCACGTCGGTGGCCGGCGTGATGGTCAGCGGCGCGTCGTCCATGACCTTGCGAACGCGGATGTCGCCAACCGCGCCGCCGTTCGCGTGGACGCGGTTGATGACCTCGCGAAACGTCAGCATGCCGACCAGTTCGCCGTACTCCATTACGACGACCGACCCGATGTCCTGCTCGGCCATCATCGCCACCGCGTGCGACAGCGGCGTGTCAGGCGTCACCGTGAACAGGGCGTTGCCCTTGACTCGCAGGATGTCGGCGACTTTCATCGGTGCCTCCTGGGCGCGCGCGTGGAACGGGAGGGGGCCGCGCAGCGGTTGGACTGGAGAGGCATCGTAGCCTCGCCCGGGGGCGCCGCCAAGCGCCCGTTACGCGTGACGACCGAAAGAATCAGCAGCGGCGCAGCCAACCCAGTCCCGCCGATGTCCCCCCCGGAGCCGCCCCGCGCGCCGGGCGGTACTCGCAGCCCACCCAGCCGCCGTAGCCGAGTCGGTCGAGCAAGCGGAACACCGCCGGGTAGTTGACCTCGCCCGTATCCGGCTCGTGCCGATCCGGGACACCCGCAATCTGGACATGGCCGATCCGCGGGAACAGGCGCTCGATGCGCTTCGATACGTCGCCCACCATGATCTGCGCGTGATAGACGTCGAACTGCAGCGCCAGGTTGGCCGCACCGACGCCCGCGATGATCGCCTCGGCCTGCTCGGGGGTCGTCAGGAAGTAGCCGGGCATGTCGCGGGTGTTGATCGGCTCGATCATCACGCGGATCCCGTGTGGCGCGAAAGCGGCGCAGGCGTGATGCAGGTTCCGCACGAAGACGCGTTCCGCCTCTGCCGGGTCCGTTCCGGCAACGGGCTTGCCAGCCATCACGTGCACGCGCGGTGCCTCGGCGGCCCGTGCGTAGTCGAGGGCCTCGGCGATCGACGCCTCGAAGTCGGTTTCGCGGCCCGGCAGCGCGGCGATCCCGCGCTCGCCCGCGTCCATGTCGCCTTGCGGGGCGTTCATCAGGATGAGCTGCGTCCGCGCTTCGGCCAGCGCGCGCCGCATGTCGGCCGCGCTTGCCGCATAGGGGGACTGGACCTCGACCGCGGCAAATCCGTCACGGGCCGCGGCACCGATTCGGTCGAGCAGCGGGTGTTCCGGGTAAAGCGTGCTGACGTTCGCGGCGAAGCGTGGCATCAGGCCTCCATCAGGCAGAGTTTCAGGCGTTCGAGTTCGGCAATCACCGCCGCGCGCACCGGCGGTTCCCAGACCGAGTGCCCGGCATCGGGCACGATCACGTAGCGGGCCGACGGCCAGGCGCGCGCGAGCTCGTCGGCGTTCACGATCGGGCACACCATGTCGTAGCGCGCCTGCACGATCGAAGCCGGCAGGTGGCGGATACGGTCGATCCGTCCCAGCAGCTCGTTACGGCCGAGGAAGCACTCGTGCGCGAAGTAATGGGCCTCCAGCCGGGCGAGCCCGAGGGCCTCGTCGGCGAAGTGGCGGACGAGGTCCGGATTGGGCAGCAGCGTCGAGCAGGTGCCCTCGTACTCGCTCCACGCGCGCGCATACGGCAGGTGCACGCGCGGATCCGGATCGAACAGCCGCTTCAGGTAGCCGCGCAGCAGATCGTCGCGCTCGTCCGTCGGCAGCATCCCGGCGAACTTGTGCCACGCCTCCGGGAAGACGTTCTTCAGTCCGTACAGGAACCACTGGATCTCGCTGGGCCGGCCAAGGAAGATGCCGCGCAGCAGGAACCCCAGGCAGCGCGATGGATGCGCCTGCCCGTAGGCCAGGCCGAGCGTGCTGCCCCACGATCCGCCGAAGACGAGCCAGCGCTCGATGCCGAGGTACTCGCGCAGGCGCTCGATGTCCTCGATCAGCTGCTGCGTGGTGTTTCCGCTGGCCTCGCCGACCGGCGTCGACACTCCCGCGCCCCGCTGGTCGAACAGCACCGCGCGGAAGAACGTCGGGTCGAAGAAGCGCCGATGCTCGGGGGACGAACCGCCGCCGGGGCCCCCGTGCAGGAACAGTACCGGGACGCCGTCGGGATTGCCCGACGTTTCCCAGTACATCGTGTGCACGTCGTCGAGCGCCAGCATGCCGCTGTCGAACGGCTCGATCGGGGGATGCAGCGCGCTCCGCGAGTCCATCCGCGGAGTTTAAGCGGCCGCCCGGCACGCGCCGGACGGCGACGCGGACGAGGACCGGCCGCGCCGCCCTCGGTCCTCGACGTGCCCGGCCTATGCGCCTGCGCGCTTCGCCGGCGTCCAGTGCATGTCGACGATCTGCAGCCGCGTGGCCTGCAGGCGCTCGGCGACGACCGCCAGCAGCCGCGTCATCAGGGCAAATCCGAACCGCGGGTCTTCATCGCACATCTGGCGCAGGTCCGCGGCGTCGAACGCGAGGGCCTGGACGCCGTCCAGCGCGCGCGACTGGAAGTAGCGACCCGCGCCCTGCAGCATCGAGGACCAGCCGAACTCGCCGCCCGGACCGACAGTCTCGACCCTGAGCACCTCGAGGCGCCCGGCGAGCTCGATCGCCACGTGCCCGCGAACCACGAGGAAGAGCTTGTCGCTTTCGTCGCCCTCGCGGTGGATGACTTCATTGGGCTCGAAGTCCACCAGCTCGGCGATGCTCATCAACTGGTCGAACTGGGCCGGCGTGAACTCCCGCATCAGGGGCTGCCGGCGGAGTGCGATATCCACATCGGTCACGGTCACTGTCGTCATCGTCTCCTCCGTCCGTCGTTACGCGTTTTTCCACCCTAGACCTCGAACACATCATGCGCAATGGCAAACGCGCGCGATATTGGTTGTGCAGGTGCAATATGGCCGGGCACGTTTTGGCATCATCCGGGTTCCCACGCACCAGGCGGCCGCCATGCCCGTTCGCTACCCAGGCTTCGACACGCTCGCACTGCACGCCGGCCAGCCGCCCGACCCGACGACGGGAAGCCGCGCGGTGCCCATCTACGCCACCGCCTCGTACGTCTTCGACGACTCCGACCACGCGGCCGCGCTCTTCAACATGGAGCGGTCCGGCCATGTCTACTCGCGCATCTCGAACCCCACCGTCGCGGTCTTCGAGGAACGCATGGCGGCTCTCGAAAAAGGCGTCGGCGCGATCGCGACCGCGAGCGGGCAGGCTGCGCTGCATCTCGCGATCGTCACGCTGATGGGTGCCGGCGCACACATCGTCGCCAGCCGCTCGCTGTACGGCGGCTCGCACAACCTGCTCGGCTATACGCTCGCGCGGTTCGGCATCGAAACGACCTTCATCGACCCGCGCGACCTCGACGCCTGGGAGCGGTCGATCCGGCCGGACACGCGCCTGCTGTTCGGCGAGACGCTCGGCAACCCGGGGCTCGACGTGCTCGACATCCCGGCCGTCGCGGACATTGCGCACCGCCACGGCCTGCCGCTGCTGGTCGACTCGACCTTCACCACGCCGTACCTGATGACGCCGTTCGATCACGGCGCCGACCTCGTCTATCACTCCGCGACCAAGTTCATCGGCGGCCACGGCGTGGCGATCGGCGGCGTGCTGATCGACGGCGGCACCTTCGACTGGATGGACAGCGGCAGGTTCCCGACGCTCACCGAGCCTTACGCCGGCTTCCACGGCATGAACTTCGCCGAGGAGAGCACGGTCGCGCCGTTCCTGCTGCGCGCGCGACGCGAGGGACTGCGCGACTTCGGCGCCTGCATGAGCCCGCACACGGCCTTCTTCCTGCTGCAGGGGCTCGAGACGCTGCCGCTGCGGATGCAGCGCCATGTCGACAATGCGCGGAAAGTCGTCGAGTTCCTCGGGGGTCACGCCGCGGTCGAGTCGGTCGCGTACCCCGACCTGCCGGCGCACCCGGACCACGCGCTGGCGCAGCGCCTGCTGCCGCGCGGGTGCGGCGCGGTGTTCAGCTTCAACATGAAGGGGAGCCGCACCGCTGGCCGGACCTTCGTCGAGTCGCTGCAGGTGTTCTCGCACCTCGCCAACGTCGGCGATGCGAAGTCGCTGGTGATCCACCCCGCCTCGACGACGCACTTTCGGGTGCCGGACGAACAACTGGAGGCGGCCGGCATCACCCAGGGCACCATCCGGCTGTCCGTCGGCCTCGAAGACCCGGCCGACCTGATCGACGACCTCGCGCAGGCATTGAAGCGCGCGCAGAAGGCGGTCTGATGGACCTCCCGACCTCGCCCCGCCTCTACGCCTACACCGGCGGCAGGGCATTCGACGCTGCAAAGCCCACCGTTGTCTTCCTGCACGGCGCGCAGCACGACCACAGCGTCTGGATCCTGCAGAGCCGCTACCTGGCCCACCATGGCTACAGCGTGCTCGCACTCGACCTGCCCGGCCACATGCGCAGCGACGGGCCGCCTCTCGAGACCATCGAGGCAATGGCCGATCGCATTGCCGAGGCACTCCGAGCCGCCGGGGTCGGCCAATTCATCGCTGTCGGCCAGAGCATGGGCTCCCTGATTGCCCTGGAGCTGGCGAAGCGGATGCCGCAAGCTGTTCGCGGCGTCGCGCTCGTCGCCACCGCGTTCCCCATGCGCGTCGCCGAGCCGCTGCTGAACGCGACGCGCGACACCCCGGGCGAAGCCATGGACATGATCAACATCTGGTCGCACAGCCCGTCGATCGCCGGTTTCGACCGCAAGCCGTCGAACCCGGGTCCCGGGTTCTCGAACATGTGGCAGAACCTGCGGTTGATGCAGCGGATCCAGCGGCGCAACGGGGCCTCGGTGCTCCCGACCGACTTCGTCGCGTGCAGCCGCTATGCGGCGGGACTCGAGACAGCGGCGGCGCTGCAATGCCCGGTGCTGTTCGTGCTCGGCACTTCGGACTCGATGACTCCGCCGCGTGCGGCGAAGGCGCTGATCGAAGCCTGCCGGCAGCCCCGGGTCGTGACGCTGCCACACGCCGGCCACGCGCTGATGTCCGAGGACCCGGACGGCGTGCGCACGGCCATCTCGGAGTTCGCTCGACGCGTATTCGCACCCGCGAGCTAGTCCGTGGCGCACTGGCTGGGTGCGGTCAACTGGGACACCTTCTGGCTGTACGTGCTGGCCGAGGTGGCGCTGTCGCTGTCGCCCGGTCCCGCCGTGATGCTGGTGATCGCCTGCGGCCTGGCCCACGGAGCGCGCAGGTCGATCCATGCCACGCTCGGCATCCTCAGCGCCAACGCGCTCTACTTCGCGCTCTCGGCGACGGCGCTCGGCGCGGTGCTGGTAGCCTCGAAGACGTTCTTCATCGCCGTGAAGTGGCTCGGTGCGGCCTATCTCGTCTACATCGGACTATCCGCGCTGTTCGGGCGACCCTCGCCCATCACTGCGCCACGTGACGAGCGCCCGGGCGGAAGTCCGCGCGCGATCTACCTGTCCGGGCTGACGCTGCAACTGGCCAACCCCAAGACGCTCGTGTTCTTCGCGGCGATCCTGCCGCAGTTCGTCGATCCGAAGCTGCCGATCGGAGCGCAGATGGCGTGGCTGGCGGCCGGATCGATCATTCCGGAGTTGTTCATCCTCGGGGCGTACGGCTACCTCGCTTCGCGTGCGGCACGGCTGGCCCGCGATCCGCGGTTTGCCCGCCTCACCGAGGGCATCGCAGGCGTGCTGGTGCTCGGTGCGGCCGCCCTCGTGGTCAGCGTGACGTGACCTGCTTCGGCAACCCGTAAGATCGATGCCTGTTGCACTTCCCTGAGATTCACGATGAGCACCTCGCTTTCCCTGCAGGGCGCGCGTCTTCCGGCATGAGCGACAGCACGGATCCGGCGAAGGACCGGGGCACGCGGGAGCGGGTCGTGGCGGCCCTGATCGGCGCTCTGTTCGTCGGAATCGCCGTCGCCATCGTCGTGTCCGCCATGCACGACTGGTCGCCCGGCAACGTGCTGGCCGCCGTCGTCATCGGCGGCCTCGGTGCCGAAGCGCTCTACAGCGCGGTCCGCAGCCGGCGCTGCCTGTTGTCGCGAATCGGGCCCCTGCCATGAGGTGCCCCTCGAGCCGGCCCGACGAAAGTGGCCGCGGCACGCCGGGTCCAGCCCCGCGATCGGCCGGGCCGGGCTGACGTGGGCAAGCGGTTTCCCGTCGCCCCGAAAAGTCCCCACCGCATCTGCTGGGGCTGCGACAAGTACTGTCCATCCGATTCGCTCGCCTGCGGAAACGGATCGGAACGCACGCCGCATCCGGCAGAGTTGTTCGGCGACGACTGGCTCGAGTGGGGACTCGGAAAGGCGCCAGACGCCGCCATTCCGGGAACCGGCAAGGATCGCCACGACGGATCTGGATGAGCAGTCGCGGGACCCGGCCTAGCGCGAGGTGAGGGCCTCGTCGAGCGGCGCGTTGAGCCACTCCGCCTCGGACCACCGCCGGTGCACGGGCGCGAGCCCGAGCGTCGCCTCGGACAACAGGGTATTGGTCGGATCGATCGCAAAGCGTCCGAAGGCCGGCGCAAGCGTCATGGTCTTCGTGTCGCAGACGAGCAGCCAGTCCTGCTCCCGCGCCCGCCCCGTCAGCGAGGCGGCGGCGCGCCTCGCATAGCCCAGCCGCTCGAGCGACTCGAGCAGCAATTCGGCTTCGTCCATCGGCATGCGCACGGCGCGTGCGAGTTCGCTCGTAGGCAGCGCCGACCGGCCGTCCGCCTTCGCGTCGAACAGTGTCTTCAGGAGCGCCACGGCGGTGACGAACTGGTTGCCAGCGCGCGACTCGTCGGAGAAACGCGTCGCACGCAGCCGCGGCAGCGTCGCAGCGATCGCCGCTCCGAACAGCAGCACGTACCACGAGAGGTACACCCAGATGAGGAAGAACGGCAGCGCCGCGAACGCACCGTAGACCGACCGCACGACCCCGCGCGACACGAACACACCGAAGGTGCCCTTGACGACCTCGCCGAGGATGGCCGCGATGAAACCGCCGATCAGCGCGTCGCGCCAGGCGACGCTGCGGTTCGGGACGAACACGTAGAGGGCTGCGTACGCGACGCCGCTGAGCACGAGCGGCGCGTAGTCGAGCAGGTGGCGCAGCAGCCCGGGCAGTTGCCCAACGGCATCCGACGACAGCGACCACAGGAACGAGCTGGCGCTCAGGCTCGCACCGATCACCAGCGGCCCCAGCGAGAGGATGGCCCAGTAGATCAGGACGCGTTGCCCGAACGGCCGGCTGCCGCGGACACGCCAGATGTCGTTCAGGACGCGATCCACCGTGACGATCATCGACAGTGCCGTGATGGCAAGGAACGCCAGGCCGACGGCGGTCAGCTGCATGGCCTGCGATGCGAACTCGTTCACATAGCGCAGCACGGTGCCCGAGATCTGGCCCGGCAGCGCGCTCAGAAGGAAGTTCTCGAGTTCGCCGCGGAAGTGCGCAAACAGCGGGAACACCGTGAACAGCGCGAGCGCAACCGCAAACACCGGCACGACCGACAGCATCGTCGTGAACGTCAGGCTGCCGGCGACCTGCCCCATGCGGACGTCGTGAGCACGTGCATCCGCGAACGAGAGCACCTCGCGGGCGCGACGCAGGCTCGGGTTGCGGTCGAACGCGTCGGCGAAGGGCAGTCGCATCGGGGAGGCCGGGAGACACGAGGGCGAAACGGCGGTTCCTATAATGCCAGTCTCTCCCTTCGCCCCGCCCTTCCCGCGTGGACATCCTCGTCCTCTACTACTCCCGGCATGGCGCCACCCGCCTCCTCGCCGAGGCGATTGCCAATGGCATCGATGCCGTCGATGGCGCGCAGGCGCGCCTGCGGACGGTGCCTCCGGTCGCGCCGGTCGTGACGACCGCCGCGCCGCCGGTCCCCGTGGCGGGTGCGCCGTACGTCGAGTTGCAGGACCTCGAGG
>Ga0075339_1000110_pt1 | contig 10591 bp, 10 predicted proteins | sample RushMan_CattailN_4_FD_120076 | JGI IMG/M metagenome (GOLD analysis project Ga0075339, IMG submission 120076) | Natural and restored wetland microbial communities from the San Francisco Bay, California, USA, that impact long-term carbon... | ecosystem: Environmental > Terrestrial > Soil >... | reverse complement strand
GTCCGCCGGAGCGGCCCACACTCATCGCGGCGGCCAGCATTTCGGCGCTGTCCAGCTGGATACCCAGGTCGGCGTAAGAACTCACCCAAGAATCGGGAGAAGCAGGGTCACGAAAGGTCACTTCACCGCCGGCATATTTCGGCAGGGCCGTGGTCAGGAGCAGTTGTGCTTCAGCGGCTGTTTTGCCGCCGAGGTCCACACCGGCCACAGTTACCCCGTCATAGACGCGATCGGCGTATTCGCTGCGATACTGGGCGGTCAAGAAGGTGAAAAGCATGGTCAGGGCGACCAGCGCCAGGAGGGGCGGCAGCAGGAAGAAGCCTAATTTACGATTCAGGGAAGAGCCAGCGGTCGCTGGAGCGGTGACTTGCATCGTGGATGGTTTTCCTCAGTGTGGAGCTGATTATAACAGGGCCCAGGCGCACCCAAGGGTAGGCTAATCCCTATCTCACACTGCGTGAGCTGGCCAACGGACGCGCCACGTTGATCGCGGGTACCGTGGAAAGGCCGAGACGCTAGCCTGCAGGCATGGGAACCGAACAGGCTGGGCCGAGGAACTACCGGCCTAAGCGTCGCCCAGCGGGTTGGCGGGAAGAATCTCGAAGCCGGAGTCCGTTTCGATGAGGTAGGCAGGGGACCAGGCAATGCCAAAGGATCGGGTATTGATATCTTTCTTGTAAGGACTGAGAGGCACTTCCTCGATGTCTAGAGCGACGGCCGTCCACTTTTCCTCGATTTCGACGAGTTTCGTTTGCAGTTCGTCACGCAGTTCCTGCAGATCTTCTTCCAGCTCTTCGATCTGTTCTTGCGATTCTTCCACGTCCGCTTGCGCCCTGGCGCGCATTTCCCTTTTGGAAAGGGAAGAGGAGATGCTGCGCCGGCGGCCGCCAAACATGCTGAGAAGCATTTCCCCGTAGGAGGCGATCTCGTTTTGCTTGCGCCGCCCTACTTCTTCGAGATCTTCGCGCAGTTCGCGCTGTTCCTTCTCCAGTTTGGCGTGCACACTGGCCATCTTCGAGGCGTACGATGCCTCCAATTTGGCGACCTCTTGCTCTTGTTTATCTTCCGCCGCGTCGATGCACTGCTCGCGGAAAGCGTTCTCGGAGACATTGGGACCCGCAGACAACCCCAATCCCTTATTAACGCGCAGGGGTATGGTGGTGTCACGGTAGATCCAGTCTTCAAAATCGGATTGAAGACGACGCAAGGCAGCCGCGTCGGAAAGGGGTGTTTCCAGGGATAGGTAACGCGCGTCAGGGAGGGCGTCGGCCAGCAAGTCGCCGCGACTCAGCTCAGGCAGCAGATGTTCTTCCCAGCGTATGGCACGACGGGGATCAACTTCGGGGATCAGCACGGCGATCGATTCATCCAGGCGGACACCTGCTTTGCTATTGTCATAGCGTACCAGGGCCTGCGCCAATAACATGGGCGTATAGAGAATCGCGCGCTCTTTCGCCCCGGAAGGCAGTGCACGCCCGGCGGCGCGCGCGGCCTCGGCCAGGGTAACTGTCACCGGCAAGTGTGTTTCCTGAAACCTGTCTGGGACAAGCGGCCTGGTTGTCGTGCCGGGCATCGCGTCCGATACGGCCGGGGAGACGGCCGTGGTCGCGTCCTTTTTCTGCGGTCGGGATTCTCTGGGGCCTGTGGCGGGAGGCGCTGCACCAGCCAATTCATTCAAGGTCGGAATCTGCAAACGGGTCATGGGGCCGGCCAGGTAATTCATGGCCCAGCGGGTCTGGAACAACTGCGGCTCGCTTTCGTGGACGTTGCGGGCCAGGAAGACACGCTTACCCAGACTGGAGATCTGCTGGGACAAGGTTTTGACATCGATGGCCCCACCGCTCACCCCTTCCAACCCATCCACGAGGCGTTCTTTGTCTTTCGCGGTCGCCAGCCGGCCGATGAACCAGGTACCGGCATTTGAGAGGCCCTTGTAGTCCACATCGACGGGATTTTGGGTGGCCAGCAGCAGGCCGAGGCCGAACGCCCGGGCCTGTTTGAGCATGCGCAGGATCGGCTCCTTGGACGGTGGCTGCTTGGTGGGAGGCAAATAGCCGAATATTTCATCGAAATAGATCAGCGCACGCAAGGAAGATGTGCCGCTCTGGTTGCGCATCCAGGTTTCCATGATGCTGAACAGCAGGGTGACAATGAACATGCGCTCTTCGTCATTGAGATGCGCGATGTAGAAAACAGAGTGGCGCGGACGGCCGTCGCCGGTGTAGAGCAAGCCCTGAATGTCGAGCGGTTCACCGGCGAGCCAGGCCTGGAAGGAGGGCGCGGCCACCAGGGCGTTGAAGCGGGCCGCCAGTTTGAAGCGTTCGTCTGGCGGGTAGAATACGTCGGTTTCCAGGAAGCCCATCTTGGCAAAGGGCGGTGACTGGCTCTGCATGATCAGTTCTTCGAGGGTGAGATCACGGCCGTTGCTCCAGGCGTTCTCGAAGATGGTGGCGAGGAGGATATGCTCACGGGCGGTCACGGGATCGAGTTCTTGCAGGCCGATCAGGCTCAGCAGCGCCGTAACCGTGCTGCTGATCTGTTCGCGCAATACTTCAGTGTTCTCGTTCCAGTCAAGCGCGGGAGCAGCGAGGGAATTGACGATGCTGATGGGCCGCCCGGCATCGGAGCCGGGAGTATAGATGGCGAATTGGGCGCTATCCTTAAGGGCCTGGATACGATCGCCATCGATGTCCCATTCCGCCAGGCCATTGCGCCAGAGATTGGCCGTTTCCTGCGCCGCTTCATGGAGCGTCTTGCCTTCCTTGCGTACCTGTTCAGCGTTCAGCCAGGGGGCGAAGTCTGCGGGCAGCAGGTCCGGGAAGTGCAGCAGGGTATTGGTGATATCCCCTTTGGGGTCAATCATGATCGAGGGAACGCCCTGTAAGGCAGCCTCTTCGAGAATATCGATGCAGAGGCCGGTTTTGCCGGAACCGGTCATGCCTACGACGACGGCATGCGTCAGCAGATCGTCCAAGTCATAGTAGAAGGATTCTGCTGAGGCTTTCGTGCCCTCGGCCGCGGCCGTACGGCCGATATACAGTTTGCCATCCCGTTTCGCCATTGTTGTGTCTCCCATCTACGATTTTTCGGCACCATCCAGCACCAGGAAGTACAACCTGGAACCAGATCAATGTATTCTAGGCAAAGAAGCGTATTACTACAACTGAGCATCCCAGGGCACAACCTTGCGGGCGGTTACCAGATCATATTCTACCTGCCAAAGACTGACTTCCACATCTACAAAGCCGAGCGCACGCAGGCGGCCAGCGACCTGTTCGCGGCCGGCGTAACGGCCGAAGAAGGCCTGTGCTTCCCAGCCACGGCGACGGGTGATCAGCAAGGTCCCGCCAGGTCGCAAAACCCGTTCCATTTCGCGCAGCGCGGCCAGTTCATCGGGGAGGAACTCCAGGGCTTCGAGGCAGGTGACGGCGTGGAAGGCGCTGTCGGGAAAGGGGAGGGCGATGGCCGTTTGCTGGACGAGGGTGGCGCGATGGCCGAAGGGGGCCAGCTTGGGCGCGGCCTGGGCGAGCATACGAGCGGAGGCATCGAGGCCGACAACACGGCCGTTGAAGAACGGCTCTTCAAGCAGGAACAGGGGTAATCTACCCGTGCCCGTGGCTACGTCAAGGACGAGAGGCGCGGGGAACCCGAGCAGGGTATTGAGCAGGGGGTAGATGACGAAATAGCGTTCGGCGTCGGGATCAAATTGTTTGATGCTGTCGTAGCGGGCGGCGGTGAGGTCGTAGAGCAGGACCACGACGCGTGGTCCCAGATAGACCCCTTCGGTGATGACGAGCAGCCAGTAGAGGAGCAGGGCAACGGCCGTGACCGCCAGAAGGCCGAAAAGAAACCACAGGGGAGTCACCGGGGGCTACGACAGTGCCTCGGCGTCAAGCAGCTTCGCCCGCTGCTGCGCTTCGGTTCTGGCCATGCTCTGGTCTATGTGGGGATAGGTGAGCCAGACCAGGCTGAAGCCAAACAAGGCCCCGGTGAGGGTGCGGTAAAGGGGTGTGCTCTCGCGCAAAGGCATGGCCTGCAGGCCGGGCGCCAAAGCGGCGAGGTACTGGCTGAACAGCTGGCTGAAACCATCCAGGGCGATCGGCCCTAGGCCAAAGAGCAGGAAAGCCCAGACCGGCAGCGGCTTGATATTGATGCGCCGGCGCAGCAGCCCGTAGAGCAGGCCCCCCACGAGAACAAAGCCATAGATGGCCATATCGCGCTCACACAGGGCCATCTTGTAGCCCATCTGCTGGTTGCCGACGAAACGCCGCGCCGGCAGGATAAACGAAGTCCATTCCGCGGGGTCGGTTGATGCATTGGCGAATTCCGGTATCGCGGGCATGTAGGCTTCGATGGGGGTGAAATTTGTTCCGGCCAGTTCGCGGGGGTAAACGGGCTGTTCACCAAAGAGGAAGAAGGAACGAGAAGCCATCTGATGGCAGAGAGGACTGTAGATGGTGTAGATCAGGCGCGCAGGGCGCGTCGCCCCGGCCTGCAGGAGCACGGGCGCGAGGATCGGCAACCCGACGTAGATGGCGATGAAGATATTAAACAGGGCCAGCCAGTGGCGGGACAGCCAGTATACGAAGCGATCGATGGCCAGCGTCAAACGATCGATGCCGCCGCCAGATTGTTGCTGCTCATTGGTCATGATGGCCGCCTACCTCAAAGGATGCCCGGGCGCGGGCTTCAGGGAATCAGCTGCGCGAGATAGGTTTCCAGCTGGGATTCGGTCATCAAGCCGCGATGCACAGCGGCCACGCTGCCATCGGGGGCAACGAAAAAGGACGCGGGCAAGCCAACCGCGCCATAGGCCTGGCCCACCTCCCCGTCGCTGTCCAGCAGCGGGGTGTAGGTGAAACCCATGTCGTCATGGAAGAAGGAGCGCACCTGGTCGGCGTCTTCATATTCGTTGATGGCGAGGATGACCAGGCCGTCCTGCTGATGGGCTTCGAAGGCGCGCTGGAACTCAGGCATTTCGAGGCGACAAGGGGGGCACCAGGTGGCCCAGAAATTGACCAGGACGGGCCGGCCGGCGAAGTCGCTGAGGGTGACGGGACGGCCGTCGAGGTCAGACAAAGCGAAGTTGTACGCTTTGTCGCCCACTACGAGCGGATCTACTACCCCGGTGCGGGGGTTTATCTCTCCGGCTTTGGGCGGTACCTGGGGCAGGGCCAGGGATTGATCGGCCGTGCCACTCTGTCTCAAAAGGCCGCTGCCAAAGAGCAGCACGGCCAGGGCAATTCCGAGAAAGAACAGCCCGGCGATAAAGATTAGCCGGTTGCGGTTTGTGCTGGTTGTTTTTTCGCTGTCTGTTATTTGGCCGCCTGTCACGTCTTTTCCTCATTGCTCCGGCAGGTCGCGGTTTTCCTGGAACCCGACGCCCGACCCAACCAGAAGCGCTGTTGCTGTTTCAAACCTCTGCTTTCTACTGGAAGAACATCAGGAACTTGTCTTCCACATCGGCGAACCATATCGCCAGATCGGGGGGGATCAGTGAATTAAAGGTAGCCAGACGGCCGCTCAGCATCAGCAAACCCAGCAGGATAAAGAGGACGCCGCTGGCGGCCTGCGTGCTATGCATGTGCATCATTACACGGCTGCCCTCCGGCGGGGAAGTGAACATCCACAACAGGGCCCCGGCCAGGGCAATCACGAGCAACCCGATTTCATGGACCGAACTGAACTGCTGGCCGGCGAGGAAACCAAAGTTGTCGAACGTGTATTCGCCCGCAGCGACGAGGATGCGCCAGATAGCCAGGCCCCAAATCACGCCGACGACAACTTTGCGCGCATCCCACTCCCAGCCTTTGCCACGCATCGTGCGCCACAATAGGCCCTGCCGGTCGGCACGGCCGAAAAAGGTGGAGATCAGGATGAGGGGCAGGCCCAGGCCAAGGGCATAGATGAAAAGGAGCATGGTGCCCTGGACGACGGAGGCCGTCTGGGCAGCGAGGGTGAGCATGGCACCCAACACGGGGCCAACGCAGCTGGACCAGCCTACGGCGAAGGTGAGGCCAAAGACGAAGGAGCCGCCAAGGGAACGATTGTCTACCGTGGCGCCGGAGGCCTGGCTCATGCCGGTGAATCCCTTTCCCAACAGGCTCATGACGCCGAATATGAGAATGAGCGACCCGCCAAACAGGAGGATGAGCTGCTGGTTCTGCAGTAAAACGCGGCCAAGGAGCGAGGCGCCCGCGCCCAACAGGGCAAACATACCGGCCACGCCGAGCATGAAGCTCATGGTATTGGCGGCGATTTGCTGGCGGCCGCTCTGAAAGGCGAAGGCAAAATAGGCAGGCAGGATGGGCAGCGTGCAGGGAGAGAGAAAGCTGAGCAGCCCACCGACGAGAGCCAGGAAGGCGAGGATCAAGAAGGGCTGTTGAGGCACCCCAAAAGTGTTCTGCTCCGTAATGTTGGACTGCGTAAGAGTTCCAATCACCAGGAAGCCAACGACCAGGATGACGGTGCCGATGACGATGAGGCGCCCGGCCGGTATGCTCTGCGGGGATGGAATTTTCAACTCTGACATGTGCAAGTCTCCTTTGTAGGCAGCAGCCGCGAAACGGCCGTACTCTACCCACCGAGTATGCCAGATCTATGTAAGGATAAAGTAAAGCTCCCTACTATCGCTCGGTTTGATCATCTTCCTGTAAGATTTGCTCCATCAAATCCAGGTCGCGGCGCACATTTCGCTGGCGCAAGGCCAGACTGATGATGTAGATCATGCCAATTGTCCACATGGCGGCGTAGCCCAAGAGCAGGTAATTGTTGAACTGGTTGGGATCGGTGCTGATTTGCAGCGCAGCGGCCGACAGGATGGTCATGGTCATCAGACTTCTCCCTGGAGCTGGGCGGCGACGCGGGACTTGAGGATTTGGGTTTCATCGGTCAGGCGCTGGAGGCGAATGCGGTTGAGCATCCAGGCGCCGAAGACCAGTGTAAAAGCGATTACGGATACATTCAACGTTATCACCATCTTCATGGAGTCCAGGCCGGAGAACTCCTGGAGGCCTTCGGAAGCACCCTGCGCGGATTCCATGGCACCGCCAAAGACGACGGGATGAATATCACGCAAAATACGAATGCTGACGAAGGTGAGGATGATGGTTACGAAAGAAATAATGACGTACACGGCGGAGAAACGGCCGCGACGTTCTTCATCGTCGATGGCGCCGCGCAGCATGAAGTAGGCGGCGTAGGCGAGCCAGGCGATGGTGACCATGGTCAGGCGCGGACTCCAGAGCCACCAGGTGTTCCAGGCCGGCTTGCCCCACACGGAGCCGGAGACGATGGCCATGCTGAGGAAGACGAGGCCGATTTCTACGGCGGCAACGGCCGTGGTGTCCCATTTGCGGGACGGTTTGCGCAGGAACATTATGCCGCTTACCAGGGCGACGAGAAAGGCCAAAGAACCAACCCAGGCCGAACCCACGTGAAAGTAGAAGATGCGCTGCACATTGCCCATGGTCTGTTCGACCGGGGCATAGAAGAAGATCATGCCCAGGGCAATGGCCAGGACCACGATCGCGGCGATATTCAAGATGCGTGTATTACGATTCAGTTTTGCCAATTCCATCGTAACTACTCCTTGTTCAGAACGTCAACAGCAGCGGAATACAACCTCTGCCCGGCGCAGAGCTCCCTTGCCCCATCGCTGCGCTACTCAATTGGTTTCAAGCTTCGACTACGTAATGATATGTGAAAAGGCCCACAGTGACCATGAGCAGATCATAAATCAGGACCAGGGAGATGGCACTCTGCACTTCGCTCCACTCCGGCCACTGGGGAAACATGTAGGCGGAGACAGCCATGGCAGCGGGCAGGACCAGGGGCAGGGAGAGCGGTAGGAGCAGAACGGGCAGCAAGACATCCCGCGAACGGGTCTGGATGGACATGGAGGTGATCAGAACTCCGGCGGCGATATAGCCGAAGGTTCCCATGGCGAGGACCAGGAGCACGGGTGGGCGCCAGAAGGGTTTGTCGAAGAAGACGATGAAAACGACCACGAGAATGGCTTCGAGTGCCAGCGTGAACAGGCTGATGCTGAACACTTTGCCCAGATAAATGGCATTGCGGTGGACAGGAGCGATAAGCAGGGCGTCGAAAGTCTGGTTTTCTTGCTCAATGGCCAGGGAACGGTTGAGGCCCAGCGTGCCGGCGAGCAGGATGGTGGCCCAGAGAAGGCCGGTGGACAACTCGCGCGCGGCGCCGAGGTTGGTGCCGAGGGCGAAGTTGAACATGATCACGGTGACGAGTGAAAACATGACCATGACGCTGACGGTCTGGCCGGTGTGCTGCTCGATGCGCAAATCTTTGCGCATGATGGTCCAGATGGAGGGCCAGAACGAGCTTTGTTCGCTGCTGATAGGGGGAGTAGTCATGCGGCAAGGGCGTCCTGGGGCGTGCTGCGGCGGCGCTGGCGCTGGGTCTGTTCGGCATACAGTTCCAGGAAGCCGGAAGGGGTGATGGATGAGCTGGGGAAGTCGGCAGTGATCCGGCCGTTGCTCAACACGGCAACCCGATCGCTTTGCGCCAGACCATGAACGAGATCGTGGGTGATCATCATAATCGTCCGTCCCTGGTCCGCTTGCTCGCGCAGGAGAGTGTCCAGCAGTAGCGAGGCGTCCTGGTCCAGGCCGGTATAGGGTTCATCGAAGAGCAGTACATCCGGTTCGTGGATTGTGGCGCGGGCGATGGTCAGCCGCTGCACCATGCCGCGCGAGAAGCCGCCGACCGGATCGCGCTGGCGCGAGAACAGACCCACCTTACGCAAGGCGTCGTTGACGCGTTGCGGAATGTCGTCCAGTTCATAGAGGCGGGCAAAGAAGGTCAGGTTTTCAGCGGCGGTCAGATCGCGATAGAGCAGGGGCTGGTGGGAGACAAGGCCAATGTGGCGGCGCACCTTGGCAGCGTGCTGGGGAAAGGCCCATCCTCCCACGCTGACATTACCTTCGGTTGGTTCGAGCAAGGTAGCGACGATGCGCAGCAAGGTGCTTTTCCCCGCGCCATTGGGGCCGACCAGGGTTACAAACTCCCCTTCGCTAACGCGCAGGTCCACGCCACGCAGGGCGGTGTTCAGGCCATAACGCTTCACAAGTCCGTTCACTTCGATCATCGGGGCCAATTGTAGACGGGAACCCCCTCTTGGCAAGGCTGAAGAGGGGTAGGTGCTGTTTGCACGGCCGTCAAAACTGCTGCTTCAACAGGCTTCAACTTACATGGCACTCATGTAGAAGCGCATTAGCTGGACAAAATGACCCGTCTTGTTTTATGATGCAACCTTGATGTGACGGCAAAGCGCCAGACGACCATGACCTATATAAGGGTCGAAAAGGTGTTTTTTAGGTGGCATTGCCGCTATTTGTTCTGGTGAAAAGGACTGTAGCTTGCCATAGGGTGCTACGTCCTTTATAATGTGTCGTGGCGTGTACCGGTAGATTGTTGCCGGTTCAGGAAGAGAAATTGGAAGAAACCATAACCGCATTGTCGGGGACAGCAACGCCGTGGTTGCTGGGAATATTCTTTACGCTGGGTTCTGTCGTGTTTTTCGCGGCGCTCAAGAACTGGCGTGAGATGAAACGGTCCCCCTATTTTTTCCAGCGTTTGCAGGCTGGAAAGCGCTTGCAGACTTATCTGTCGGCCAGTTTTGTGCTTTTCCTTGTGGCGATGGGGATCAGCGCATATTCCTGGCAGGCTCCGGTGGATGAGACTGTGCGTATGGCTATTCTGCCGAACAGCAAACCCGTGCCGCAGGAAGAGATCGTTGCGCTGCCGGAGCTCATCGAGAGCGTTGACGCAGAAACGGCCGATTCGTATGCGCTCGAATCCCTCGATACATCCCAACTTATCTCCGTAATTGACCAGCCTTTTGTAGCCCCCAAACTTTCCCTCCCCAGCGAATACGACCAATTTGAAAGCGAAATAGATCTCAGCAGTGACACGAATCTGGGCGCTCTGAGCTTTTCTACGGAAGTTACGGACGAGTACGAAGCGGTTAGCCCGCGCCAGATTTTTGCTGAAGGGTTCTATACACTCTATGCCACGTTCACTTATGAAGGCATGGCAGATGGTATGGTTTGGGCGTGGGTGTGGCGACTGGACGGGGATGTTCTGGAGGGCGGCAATGAAGAGTGGGTCTATGGCGACGAGGGCCCCGGTTATATCTTCTTTGCCCCGGAAGAAGGTTTTGAGGCGGGCCGCTACTCGCTCGATGTATGGGTGAATGGCGAACTGATGGCGCAATCAGCCGTGGTTATGAACAGCGCCAGCGTTTCGGCGAACAACTAGAGCCACAGGTTCCCAATTTGAATAGTTCTTGCAGCCCGGCAATTCGCCGGGTTTTTTGTTGTCCGGGTATCAGCGGCGCGCCAGGCGATCGCGGCCATAGCCCAGCAGCTGGTGCAGTTCGGGCACGCGCAGCAGAAAGCAGAACAGCAGGTAAAAGGCGCCGCCGGCCAGCCCGCCGACAATCAGGCGCGCCCACACGGCCGTTGGCGGGATCTGGGCCAGCAGCAGCCACATGCCGGCGGTCATGACAAGGGCGGCGAGGGCCATGCGCCAGGCGCCGTTGAGGAAAGCACGGCCGTGC
>Ga0075339_1000109_pt1 | contig 10610 bp, 9 predicted proteins | sample RushMan_CattailN_4_FD_120076 | JGI IMG/M metagenome (GOLD analysis project Ga0075339, IMG submission 120076) | Natural and restored wetland microbial communities from the San Francisco Bay, California, USA, that impact long-term carbon... | ecosystem: Environmental > Terrestrial > Soil > Wetlands... | reverse complement strand
TACGGGAGAATTTCGCGTGGCTGAATACGTCATCCGTTTCCAGCCGCTGGCCGAACGCAGGCGGAGCGGCCGAATCGCCCGGATCGGCCTCTTTCTGCGTCGCAACCGGCGCACCATCATCGCCATACAATGGCTGATCGTCGTGCTGTACGCGGCGATGGTCATCATCCCCGCCTTCCTGCCGCTGCCTCCGGAGAACGCCCACATCTGGAACAACCTGCGCCTGTTTGCGCAGTTCTGTTTCTGGGGCCTGTGGTGGCCGGGCGTCATGATCGCCACGGTGACCATGGGTCGCGTCTGGTGCGGCCTGTTCTGCCCTGAAGGCGCCATTTCAGAATGGGTAAGCCAGTACGGGCGCGGCAAGGCGCTGCCGCGCTGGCTCAAGTGGAGCGGCTGGCCCTTCTTCGCCTTCGTCGCCACCACGGTCTACGGCCAACTGGTCAGCGTTTACGAATACCCGCAGGCCGCCTTGCTGGTGCTCGGCGGCTCGACCGGCGCTGCCGTCGGCATTGGCCTGCTCTACGGCCGCGAAAAACGCATCTGGTGCCGCTACCTGTGTCCTGCTTCCGGAGTCTTCGCCGTGCTGGCCAAGATCGCCCCGCTGCACTACAAGGTCGACCGCGCCGCATGGGATCGTTACTCGGGAGACGTCGAACCGGTCAATTGCGCGCCCCTGCTCGACGTCCGGCGCATGACCAGCGCTTCCGAATGTCATTCCTGCGGGCGCTGCGCCGGCCAGCGCGATGCCGTCACCTACGCCGCCCGTTCACCCTTCGCCGAAGTGCTCGACCTCGACGCCCCGGCCCGTACACCGGACGCCCTGACGCTGGTCTACGGGGTCCTCGGGGTCGCCACCGCCGCCTTCCAGTGGACGCTCAGCCCGTGGCTGCGCGGCGCCAAGCTGGCGCTCGCCGACTGGCTGGTCGACCACAACCACTTCGCGCTGCTCGACAATGACGTGCCATGGTGGCTGCTGACCCATTACCCGGAAGCCGGCGACCTGTTCACCTGGCTCGACGGCGCGCTGATCCTCGCCTATCTGCTCGGCGGCGGCTTCGTACTCGGCAGCCTCCTGCTGATCGGCCCGCTCATCGCCGCCCGCCTGGTACGGAGTCCGGCACACACCTGGCAACGCTTCGCGCTGGCGCTCACACCGCTGGCCGCAGCCAGCGTCATCCTTGGGCTGTCGATGCTGACCGTCACCCACCTCAAGGCCGAACATCTCTGGCTCGGCTGGCTGCCCGGATTGCGCGTCGCGCTGCTCGGCGCCGGCTGTCTCGGCAGCCTGTGGCTGACCTTCCAGCTAACGTCAGGGTCGACGGCAGAAATCGGCCAAAAATGGCTGGCCGGCGTCGCGATGATGCTGCCGGTCGGCCTGATGGCCACCGTGTGGACGCTGGTTTTCTTCATCTGGTAAGACCTTTCCAAAACCCGACGCAGCGCGTAGCCTATCGGTCTTGAGGCGCGAACACGCCGCAATGGTCATCTGAAAGAGTTGAATCAATGGGAAAAAGCTATCTGTTGCCGGTGGCCTTAATCGCCGTCGTGCTGGGCCTCCTCTACTATCTGCTGAAACCGGAGCCGCAAGCGCCTGCGCCGGCGGTTGTCGCGCAAGCCCCGGCACCATCCGCAGCGCCGGTGCAGCCCGCGCCGGATGCCGAAGCCGTCGAGCGCTATCCGATCATCGCGGAAACCCCGTCCGCCGAATCCAGCACGCCCATCAACCTCGACGACGACACTGCCTATCGTGACGGATTGGCGCAATTGCTTGGCATAGAAGCGCTGGCCAATTTCTATCCCGACCGGATGATTCGCCGATTCGTCGCGACCATCGACAACCTGCCGCGTGAGGAAGCGCCGGCCAAGATGATGCCGGTCAAGCCGGTCGGCGGGTCCTTCCTCGTTGAACGCAACGCCGCCAGCATGACCGTCGCCCCGGCCAATGCCCAGCGTTACCTGCGTTATCTGAACATCATGGCAGCGGTCGATGCGCGGCGTCTGGTCGATTTTTACGTCGGCCTCTATCCGGTGTTCCAGCAAGCCTACCGCGAGCTTGGCTATCCCCGCGGACACTTCAACGACCGCCTGGTCGATGCCATCGACAATCTGCTGGCGACGCCGGATGTCGCGCCACCGCTTGCCGTGGTACAGCCGAAAGTGCTGTACAAGTTTGCCGATCCCGCCCTCGAGAAGCGTTCTGCCGGGCAGAAGATCATGCTGCGCATGGGGGCGGACAACATGGCGCGTGCCAAGATTCTGCTGATCGCCATCCGCGGCGAACTGCTGCAACGCTCGCCGGCAAACTAAAAGCCGGAATCAAAGCAAGCGCCCGAAGCTGGCCGGCGGCGCGCCGGCCAGTTTTCTAGCCGTTTTTCCCGGTCGGCCGCGCCCCGCAGGAAGTACCCTTGGGGTGTAACAGTTGTCAGAAATGCCCAATTACATGAAAACTTGCCCCAGATCATCAAAAGCTGATACACAAAGGGTTAAAGTGTGGCTCTGTTCGGCATTCGGCGCACACGCCCCCGGCAGCCAGAAGACCTGAAACCGAATCATCCGTGACTACGCCCCTGACCACCAGCAACGCAATTCTCCTCGTTGGCCATCCCAACGTCGGCAAATCGGTCCTCTTTCACCGCCTGACCGGCGCCTACGTCAACGTTTCCAACTACCCTGGCACAACGGTCGAAGTCACCCGCGCCAGCGCCCGCTTCGACCGCGAGGCTATGCTGCTCGACACGCCCGGCGTCCTCTCCCTTCCCGCGCGCAGCGACGATGAACGCGCGACGATGCGCGCCCTGCTCGAAGAGAAAACGCGCTGCCTGGTCCAGGTCGGCGATGCCAAGAACCTGCGCCGCACGCTGACCCTGACCGCGCTGCTCGCCGAACTCGGCGTGCCGATGGTGTTGGCGCTAAACATGCACGACGAAGCCGCGGCGCGCGGCGTCACCGTCGATCTCCCGGCGCTCGCCAAGGACCTCGGCATCCCGGTACTGGCCACGGTGGCGACCGGCGGCGAAGGGGTAGCCGAGCTGATCGGCAGCCTGCCCGATGCCAGCCCGCCGCAAGCCCTGCTGCGCTATGACAGCGAAATCGAAGCCGGCATCGCGCGCGCAAGCGAAATCATCACCCGCCTCGCGCCGCATCCGCATCTGGCGGCGCGCGGGCTGGCCATTCTCTACCTTGGCGGCGACCCGGAAGTCACTACCTGGCTGCATGAACACATCGGTGCCAACTACGCCCTGCTGGAAACCCTGCGCGAGCAGGCCGCCCGGCGTGCCGAAGGCAAGCTGCCGGCCCTGCTCGCCCGTGAGCGTACTCAGGCCGCCGACGTGCTGACCACCGCCGTCATCCAGCGCGCCCTGCGCAGCAGCCCCCTGCTCGCGCAGCGGATCGGCCAGTATGTCGTCGACCCGTTATGGGGCATCCCGATCCTGCTCGCCATGCTTTATCTCGTTTACCAGTTCGTCGGTGTCTTCGGCGCCACGACGCTGGTCGGGCTGATGGAAAAGGATCTTTTCGAAGGCATCCTCAACCCGGCTTTCAGTGATTTCGTCAACAATTCGGTCAAGATTCCGTGGATGGCCGAATTGCTGGTCGGCCAGTACGGCCTTTGGACCATGGGCATGACCTACGCACTGGCGCTGATCCTGCCCATCGTCAGCACCTTCTTCTTCGCTTTCGGCGTCCTCGAAGATTCCGGCTACCTGCCGCGCCTGACCGTCATCGCCAACCGGCTGTTCGCGCTGATCGGCCTCAACGGCCGCGCCGTGCTTCCGATGGTACTCGGGCTCGGCTGCGTGACGATGGCGACGCTGACCACGCGCATCCTGCACAGCCCGCGCGAAAGGATGATCACCATCTTCCTGCTCGCCTTGGCCATTCCCTGCTCGGCGCAACTCGGTGTCGTCCTCGGCATGCTCGGCGGGGTCTCATTCGCTGCGGTGCTGATCTGGGTGCTGGCGATGATCGGCGTCCTGCTCCTTTCCGGCTTCCTCGCCGCCCGGCTGATTCCCGGCCGGCGCATTCCGCTGGTCACGGAACTGCCGCCGATGCGCCTGCCCATCCTCGGCAACGTACTCAAGAAGACCGGCGGCCGGCTCAAGTGGTATTTGATCGAGGTCATCCCGCTCTTCCTGCTCGGCACGCTGATCATGTTCATCCTCGACAAGACGGGCGCTCTGCCCGGCATCATCCGCATCGGCGAGCCGCTGGTTTCCGGCTGGCTCGGGCTGCCGCCGGAAGCCAGTGCAGCCTTCGTCATGGGCTTTCTGCGCCGCGACTTCGGAGCCACCGGCCTGTTCGCCATGGCCCACACGCTTTCGCCGATCCAGGCCGTGGTCGGCATGATCACGATTACCCTGTTCATACCCTGCTTTGCCAGCCTGATGATGATGGTCAAGGAACAGGGCCTGAAAGTCGCAGCCGCCATGGTCGCCGTGATCGTACCCTTCGCCTTCCTCGTCGGCGGCCTGTTCAACATCGCGCTGCACGCCTTCTGGTCCTGACATGAGCCCGAAACACGAAGCCCGCCTGCCGCTCGCCTTTATCCCGCCGGGCAAAGAAGTCCGCCTCGCGGCATTCGGGGACGAAATCGACGCCATGCAACGCGAGCAACTGATCGCCTACGGACTGGCCGAATCGCGCCCGCTCAAGGTGCTGCAGCAACGGCCGATGACCGTCATTCTTGCCGACGAGGTGGAACTGGCGCTCGAACACGCTGTCGCACGTCATATCTGGGTAGAAAAGGCCTAGCGCCGGCTCTGCCCGCCACTTTCACCAACCCCGGGAGAACGCCATGAAGGGCGACAAGAAAATCATCGACATCCTCAACGACCTGCTCGCCGGCGAGCTGACCGCTGTCGACCAGTACCTGATCCACGGCGAAATGTATGCCGACATGGGTTTCGCACAACTCGCGGAAAAAGCGCTTCACGAGTCCGACCACGAACGCCTGCACGCCCGCGCGTTGATCCAGCGCATCCTGTTCCTCGAAGGCAAGCCGAATCTCGCCAAGCGCGAAGCGCTCAAGATCGGCAAGACGGTACCGGAAATGCTGAAGTCCGACCTCGCCGTCGAATACAAGGTCGTCGGCGAGCTGAAAAAGGCCATGGCCGCCTGCGAACTGGCGCAGGATTATGTGAGTCGCGACATGCTCGGAATCCAGCTCGAAGACACCGAGATGGACCACGCCTACTATCTCGAAAAGCAGCTGCGCCTGATCGAACAGGTCGGCCTCCAAAACTACCAGCAGAGCCAGATCGGCTCGGCCACCGCGGCCTGAGGGGCGGACGATGAAAGGCGACAAGAAGGTCATCGCGGCACTGAATAAAGTGCTGAAAAACGAGCTGACCGCAATCAACCAGTATTTCCTGCACGCCCGCATGTTCCGCAACTGGGGCCTGGAAAAGCTCAACGACTACCAGTACCGGCAATCGATCCGCGTCATGAAGGAAGCTGACGAGATCATCGAGCGCGTTCTCTTCCTCGAAGGCCTGCCCAACCTGCAGAACCTCGGCAAACTGCTGATCGGCGAGGATGTCGTCGAATGCCTTAATGGCGACCTGACCTACGAGCGCGATATCCAGCACCCGCTGCTGATAGAGAGCATCGCATTGTGCGAGGAACTTCAGGACTATGTCAGCCGCGACCTGCTCGAAGAGCTGCTCGAACATTGCGAGGAAGCGATCGACTGGCTGGAAACGCAGCACAGCCTGATCGGGAATATCACCCTGCCAAACTACCTGCAAGCGCATATCGAACCGGGCGGCGACTGAACCCGGCATCTGCCGACACTACCGGACGGACCACGGTGGAAATCCGTGGTTTTTTCCGCTTCATCACGAGCTTGTTGACAGTAATTCTCATTCTTATATAATGCGAACTGTTCTCATCAAATGTCCGAAAATCGTTCACGGAGGCTTTTCATGTACGTCTGCGTCTGCAACGCCGTGACTGAGCGCCAGATTCGCGAGGCCGCTGCAGGTGGCGCGCTAACCCTGAAGGATTTGCGCCGCGAACTCGGCGTCGGCAGCGAATGCGGACGCTGCACCTCCTGCGCCCGCGAATGCCTGCGTGAAGCCCATGCCAAGCACCCGCACCCTTGCATCGAGCTGTGCGCGGCGCTTGCCTGACTAAGCGGCAATAGCCATCGACGGCGAACTGCGCAACTAGTGCGCTGGTCTTGCTGATCCGCGAGAGGTAGCGCGTTCTAGTTCTTCCCCGAAGCCGGCCGTTCGGCCGGTTCTGAGAACCAGTTTTCCTTGTTTACCACGACATTGTTCTTCGGCTGCAAAACGAAGTGCGGCGACATGATCTGGACGCCGTAGGTGTTGAATTCGTCCTGGATGTGCGAATGCAGTTCCGACAAAATCTGGATGCGTTCCAGCGGACGATCCATGTAGGCATAGAGTTCGTATTCGACGTAGTAGTCCTGCAATGCCTTCTGCATGACGAAAGACTTCGGCTTGTTACGCAAACCCGAAGTCTTCTCGGCCGCGTTGATCAGCATCGCATGCACTTGGCGCCATGGTGTGTCGTAGCCGATGGTCACCGTCGTCGACACCAGCGCGCCGCGCTCGCCCGAGGCGCCGGTGTAATTCTTGATCGCGCTGCCGACCAGAACGGCATTGGGAATCGTCACTTCTTCGTTGCGCATGTTGATGATCTTGGTCGACAAGGCACTCATTTCCTTGACCACGCCCGTCACTTCTCCGATGCTGACAAAGTCGCCCACCTTGAGCGCACGCGAATAGATCAGCACCAGCCCGCCCATCAACTGGGTGACGACGCCGGCCGAGCCGAGGGTCAGCATGAACCCGAACATGACCGACAGCCCCTTGAAGGCATTGCTCTCGGCAAGCGGCAGATAGGGATAGGCAATGGCGATGCCCACCCCCCAGATCACGACGGCGACAATACGCCGGGTCGCACCTGCCGTCTCCTTGTGAATGCCGGGAATCAGCGAGCGCCCGAGCGTGACATTGTGGAAGACGTTGCCCGCCACATCGTTGGCTGCCTTGGCGAGAAAGAGAATGATCGCGACGCTGACCAGGCTGGGAATCGCGGCAATGGCGGCATCACCGAAGCGGCCGAGGCTATGGACCAGCATCCCGGAAAGCTGCTCGGCAAAGGGTTGGGTCAACGGGAAATTACCCAGCACATAAGTGACCCACAAATAGGCGACCGCAAGCCAGAGTGCAATTAGAACCAGGTGCGCGACCCGACTGACCAGCAGCCAGGCATGTGCGGCCCAGCGCAACTTGGAATTGGCATTTGCCAACTGGATTCGCTGTTGCAACTTGTCCAGGACATAAGTCGTCGCCTTCTGGATTGCCCAGAGCAATGCAAACATGATGGCCGTCGCCATCAGGGAAAACAGTCCCCCCTTGATCAGGACAGCGCCATGACCCTGATCAATCAGGGCCTTGACGGCCTGCGCAAGGCGTATTTCGACCTCGGCGGCAACCTGATCCAGACTGCGTTTTTCACCGATCTCAAGGTCCTTGTCGAGCAGAACAAACGCCGTCCGGTCGCCAATGGAGAAAAGAACCGCTTTGATATCGCCGACGGCCAGTGGAGAACGCGTGATCGGTTGCGAGAGATCGCTCTCGTTCATTGCGCGAATCTGCTCGGTAATCCGCTCGACCCGCTTCTCCGGCGGCGCACCCTGTATCGTAGCGCGAAGCATGACAATGTCGCGGTGTGCGATCTTCAACATGGCTTCCGAATTCGCCACATCCTTGGCCCACAGCGACCCGGAGGCCAGCACGGCTTCCGAATTCACCTCATCCTTGGCCCACAGCGACCCGGAGGCCAGCGTGACAGCGAGCAGGGTGACGAGCCGAAATACCGACCAGAACGTATTCATGGAAACTTCCCCAGGCTCAGATAACTTCGATTGAAGGCTTGCCCTTGACGACTTCGCCGATCACCGAAACGTGCGAAAAACCCTGCTGCAGGAAAATCGACAGCACCTCGGTCACTGTTTCCGGCGAACAGGAAACCAGCAAGCCGCCCGAGGTCTGCGGATCGGTCAGCAGCGTCCGCTCGTTTTCACCCAGGGTCTTGGCCAATTTCACGTCCTTGCGGAAGCTTCTCCAGTTGCGCAGGGAGGCACCGGTCTTGAACCCCGCATCGATCATTTCCATCGCCTTTCCCAGCTTGGGCAACGCCGCAAAATCCACTTTCGCCTTGGCGTTGCTCCCCTTGCACATGCCGATCAGGTGGCCAAGCAGGCCGAATCCGGTGACATCGGTCACGGCATGGACGCCTTCGAGGCAGGCCAGTACCGGCCCCGGCGTATTGAGCTGGGTAGCGCTGGCGAGCATCGCCTGATACTCGGCAGCACTCAGCTCGCCCCGCTTCAGCGCATTGCTGTAGACGCCAACGCCGAGCGGCTTGCCGAGAATCAGCCGGTCACCCGGAAGGGCCGCGGCATTACGCTTGAGGTGTTCGGGATTGACCAGGCCGATGACCACCAGACCGTAGATCGGCTCCAGCGAATCGATTGTATGGCCACCGGCAACCGGAATGCTGGCCAGCCGGCAGACTGTCTCGCCGCCCTCGAGAATCCGGCCGATCGCTTCGAGCGGCAGGACGTTGACCGGCATGCCGACCAGCGCCAGCGCGAACAGCGGCGTGCCGCCCATCGCGTAGATGTTGGAAATTGAGGTTGTCGCGGCAATTCGCCCGAAATCGAAGGGATCATCGACGATCGGCGTAAAGAAATTGGTCGCCGCAATGATCGCCTGCTGGGCGCTGATCTGATAGACCGCGGCATCATCGCTGTTTTCCTTGCCGATCAGCAGCTGCGGCGGGATGATGCCCGGCTTGATGCCGGAAAGTATTTTCTGGAGGATGTCCGGGGCGACCTTGCAGCCCCCGCCACCACCATGGGTTAGCTGGGTAAGTCTGACCTGCGCTTCTGACACGGCTGTTCTCTGCTGTTGTTATTGGTTGATTTTAACTCACTCGGCATCGAAGCCTGCGTCTTCGATGGCAGCGACAAGCGCACTACGCGAAACACTCTGCGGATCGAAGGAAACCTTCGCCTCACCCGCTTCGAGCGAAACTTCGGCCGCCGCCACGCCCGGCATGGCGGTCAATACGCCTGTGATGTTCTTGACGCAACCCTGGCAGCTCATGCCGCCGACCTTGATGACAATATTTTCCATGTCCTACTCCTTGCCCACGAAGGGATGTTTCTTGAGAAACGCGACCAGTTCCTCGGGCGGCAACGGGCGGCTGAAATGGTAACCCTGCACCAGTTCGCAGCCCATGCCGCGCAGAATCGCATACTGCTCCCTCGTTTCGACGCCCTCGGCCAGCACCTTGAGGCGCAGACTGCGCCCCATGCTGAGGATGGTCGAGGCGATGGCTCGGTCGTCCGGGTCGACTTCCAGATCGCGGACGAACGAACGGTCGATCTTCAGCTTGCCGACCGGGAACCGCTTGAGATAGGCGAGCGATGAATAGCCGGTCCCGAAATCGTCGAGTGACAACTCGACGCCCATCCGGTTGAGCGCAGACAGCGTGTCAAGATTAAGTTCGGCATCGTTCATCAACGTACGCTCGGTCAGTTCGAGCTCGAGAAAGCGGGCGTCAAGGCCGGATACCGCCAGCGCGCTGGCGACGGTATCGACAAATCCCGCCTGACGGAACTGCTGGGGCGACACATTGACCGCCACGACCAACGGCGGCAGTCCGGCATCCTGCCAGGCGCGGATTTGCCGGCAAGCCTCGCGCAGCACCCAGTCGCCGATCGGGTTGATCAGCCCGATGTCTTCGGCAACATGAATGAACTGGTCCGGCTGAATCAGTCCGACTTCCGGATTCTGCCAACGGATCAGCGCCTCGACACCGATCGTCACGCCACTCTCGCTATGCACCAGCGGCTGATAGTGGAGGACGAACTCGCGCGCACCGAGCCCTCGCCGCAGGCCGCTTTCCATCAGCAGATGCTTGAGCGTCGCGACGTTCATCTCGCTCGAATAGAAGCGGAAAGCATTGCGGCCCGCGTCCTTGGCCTTATACATCGCGACATCGGCGTTGCGCAGAAGCGTTTCGAAATCCTTGCCGTCGACCGGATAGAGGCTGATGCCAAGCGAAGGCGTGATGGTCAGTTCGTGACCGCCGACCGAAAACGGCGTGGCGCATGCATCGAGAAGGCGGCACGCGACTTCGGCGGCGCCCGACGTATGGACACCGGGCAAGGCGATGATGAACTCGTCGCCACCGAGGCGGGCCAGCGTGTCGACCTTGCGCAAGACCGTCGCCAGGCGCTGTGCCACGGCGCACAGGAGCTCGTCGCCGAGGCTGTGGCCGAGCGAATCGTTGACCCGTTTGAAGTGATCGAGGTCGAGGAAAACCAGCGCCATTTCGGACTCTTCGCGCTCCGCTGCAGCGAGCAACTGGGCGCAGCGGTCGCGCAACAGCCGGCGGTTCGGCAGGCCGGTCAGCGGATCGAATTCAGCGAGTTCGCGAACCCGCATTTCCGCTTCCTTCTGCACCGATATATCGAGCAGGGTGCCAACCGATGCCGGTCGCCCTTCGAAAGTCGCCGGCGAACCGAGAATGATGGCTGGAAAGATCGAGCCATCCTTGCGCAAGCT
>Ga0075339_1000108_pt1 | contig 10646 bp, 11 predicted proteins | sample RushMan_CattailN_4_FD_120076 | JGI IMG/M metagenome (GOLD analysis project Ga0075339, IMG submission 120076) | Natural and restored wetland microbial communities from the San Francisco Bay, California, USA, that impact long-term carbon... | ecosystem: Environmental > Terrestrial > Soil >... | reverse complement strand
TCCATCCGACTGGCCGTCGAAGCCAAACACCTCGGCGCCATACTTTTCCTTGGCGTACTTGGTTGCTTCGGTTAACTGCGCCTGATGCAGCACGTTGGACAGGTCAGATATGAAGAAGGCGATCTTCATGCCCTCGCCCACGCTCTCATCCGTGGCTTCTTCCATCGCGCTTTCGGGAACTTCAACTTCGGCGCCGAACTGCTCATTCAGCCACTGCGCGGCCTCCGCTTGCGGGGTTGTCCAGTAGGACATGTTGAATGCGGGGTAGAAGAACTCCTCTGCAGGCTGATTGGTCCGGGCAACATCGCCCCTGGCAACATCCATGATCAAGTCGATACGGCCGCGCGCGGTCTCCACAACCGGCAGGCCCATCGACAGCTTCAGGGAGCTGTTGGGATCGTAGATCTGGTTGTACTCGACCTCATCAAAGTCAACGCTGGCCACGATCTCCGTCGTCGGCACGCCGTTGTCCATCGTGCCGCGACCCGCCTGCAGCAGAGCAGCCATCGTGCCTACCGTCAGGTTCGAGGCCTGCGAGTAGATGATGTTGATCTCCGGATGCTGCGTGACCAGGTCCAGGATGATCTGCTTGGCTGTGTCAGGCCCGGTGCTGGCATCCTGCACGCCCAGATCGATCGCCTCAGGGTCTACCGAGAGCACGCCCTCGGCAAACGGTGCGCCACGCCCGGAGATGACTTCGGTGTGGTTGGGCCAACCGACCTGCACAAAGGTGATCGGTACGTCCGGATGGGCGGCCTTCCACTGTGTCGCCGCTTCAACGCCCATATCGTAGGAAATGCCCGGCTCATCGCTGCGCGCGACAGGAATACCGGTGTCGGCCACGGGGCTGAAGAAGGAGGTCATGATGATGTCCGCGTCCAGCGCATCCATGATGCCTGGCACGGCCGCTTCAGGTTCCCAAAGCTGCATCGTCGCCGCGTCCATGCCCTGGGCCAGTACCTGGTCCACATTCTGGGTCATGACTGCTCCATCCGACTGGCCGTCGAAGCCAAACACCTCGGCGCCATACTTTTCCTTGGCGTACTTGGTCGCCTCTGCAAGCTGCGCCTGATGCAGCACGTTGGACAGGTCAGACACGAAGAAGGCGATCTTCATCCCTTCTGTACTCGCTTCTTCGGCCGGTGCCTCGGCCGGCTCTTCTACCGGCGCCTCCGCCGGTGCCTCTGCGGCCTCCTCAGCCGGAGCCTCAACGGCGGCCGGTTCTTCAACAGCCACTTCCGCCGGTGCCGCGGCACCGCCACAGGCCGACAATACTAAGCTGGCAAGTACCAGCACGATCAAAACTAGAAACAGCTTCCTTTTCATTGCGAGATTTCTCCTCATTGTTTGGTAAATATCACAAAACGCCCAGCTCCAATCGATTAAACCTCCTCACACTCGGGATAGTTGTTTCAACCTGGCCGTCCTTGCATTCAGACGATCACAGGTCCCGCGACCCACGGGTGAGCCTTTCTTCTCTGGTGTTCCTTCCCATTAATATCCGCTGACGTCCTGGGCCAAACCATACACCACGACTTCGGTCACAACCCCGCCCGTCGTCAGCGCGCATGTCTGGTATACCATGTCGGCAAAGTGCTCCGGACGTACCGCGTATTCTTCCTCCCATTCAAAGTCTGCGACGCCTTCTGCTGCACTTTGGAAGCCGGTATTGGAGCCACCGGGCACAAGCAGCCCTACCGCGATCCCATGAGGACGAAGCTCTGTATAAAGGCATCTGGTAAAGGCATTGACAGCGGCCTTAGCTGCCGAATAGACCGACCAGCCCGGCCACGAACGACGATCGCAAGCGCTGGAAACATTGATGATCTTGCCAAAACCCTGATTCTTAAATTGGGGCGTAAAAGTGCGGCAGCTCATGATCGTGCTGGTCAGGTTCAGATCAATAATTTTCTGGTTAATTTCGTCGTCCATTTCCTCGATAGGCGCCACTTTTAGCGCGCCACCCGCGTAATTGATGAGGAAATCTACGCGGCCGAAATTATCCAGCGACTCCTGCAGCGCGCGTTCAAACGTTTCCACACTGGTCACGTCACCGACGATGGCAACAACTTTGGAACCAGACGCCCTGCAGGCCTCCACCGTGGCCGCAAGGTTTGCTTCGTTGCGGTCAATGACTACGAGATTCACTTGATCTTCGGCAGCGAATTTCTCCGCGGTGGCCTTTCCAAATCCAGAGCCGACGCCGGTGATGACCGCCACTTTTCCACTTAGAGACTCAGCCATAACGTATACCTCCTCCTCTATGCTTCTTGCAGCACAGTACGTTGAAATTGGGCCAGCAACTTATCAAGTTGTTGTTGCTCCATCTGATAAGAATGCTCCGGGCCCGGGAATTGCCCTTGCTGCACTTCCGTGCGGAACTGCGTCAACCCCCCTACAATGATCTCAGTCAAATCCAGATATACTTTGAGAAAACGAGGCGAAAGTTCTTTGTACAGGCCCAGCATATCCTGTGTCACCAGAGCTTGGCCGTCGCAACCTGGTCCCGCGCCAATCCCGATCGTTGGAATCACCACGCTCTGCGTGATAATCTCCGCCAGGGGCGCGGGAATGCATTCCAACACTAGGGCACAAGCACCGGCATTGGAGAAGGCCACCACATCCGCAAGAATCTGCTCTGCTGAATCAGCAGTGCGTCCTTGTATTTGAAAGGCTCCTGATCGAACTATCTTCTGTTTGATGATGCCAACGTGTCCAATGACAGGTATTCCGGCATCCACGATCGCTTTGACAGTATTTCCTTGCGCGCTTGTCCCTTCAACGTGAACAGCATCCGCGCCGCCCTCTTTCACAAGCCGCACGGCCGTCTCTACAGCCTGTCCGCCCGTCTCATAAGAGCCAAAAGGCAGCGTCGTGGCTACCATAGAGTTGCCGGCTCCGTTGCGGACGGCACGGGTGTGGTAAACCATTTCATCCACGCTAACCGAAACAGCTTCAGAACGGCCGTTGCCTACCGTGCCGACAGCATCACTTACCAGTATGATGTCCACTCCGGCCTGGTTGATGAACCGGGCCATCGGAGAATCGTAAGCAGTGAGAAGGGTGATTTTTTCGCCGCGGCGTTTCTTCTGCAGAAGGACGGACGGGCTAATTTTTCTGTCGACACTCATCTAGCAGACCCCCCTTGTCTCCAGGTTGATGCTAGTCACTCATAGCCTCAGGCAGCAAGCTCTCCAGCTCAAAATGGGGGCCGGGGATAATACGCGTTGAAATCACCTCGCCGATTTTGGAGGCCGCATTTCTCCCTGCTCCTAGGGCGGTCCGTACTGCTCCCACATCCCCTCTAATCATTACGGTAATGTAACCGCCCCCGATCGCGCGCTTGTACAGCAACTGAACATTGGATGCTTTTGACATTGCGTCAGCAGCCTCAATCGCACTTACAAGGCCGCGCGTCTCAATCATGCCGAGCGCCTGAGTCCCTATCATTGCGTCATTGTTACTATTGGCCATGGTAAGATCTCCTGATGTCTTTGATTTAGATATGCTCTACTTTTTGAACGTTGTTTCGCCTTCAAATTGCAGTGAATCCAGAATCCCTACAATCACGGCATCAACCGGTATGTTGTTATCCCATGCCGCAACCCGCGCAGAGCTTCCCTGTACAACCATGACCAGTTCGCCAGTTCCGACACCGACGACGTCTTGCGCGATATAGGGGGTGCCAATGGCCTTGCCTGTCTGGTCGGCATCACAAACCAACAACATCTTGCTGCCTTCGAGGCGCGATTCTTTTACCGTACAAACTGTTACGCCAACCACTTTTGCGATTTTCATCTCATCAGCCTCGCTTTATGACCTTGCCCATCAGATCAATTAGCTTATTCACCGTATTTGGGTCTGCGTCATCCAAGGTCTGCCCAGCTGGAAGTGCTGCCCTCGAAGGTGCCACCGGACTCATGGAACCTGGCGCGTGCTGGCAGCCGGTGGGTTTGTTATAGCGATCGCTGACACTTGCCTGCCTGCTCGAAGGTGCCGGCGCTTTGGAGACGGCCGTTGGCTTTCGACTGTCAACTAGAGCTATGCCCAGCTGCTGCGCCGTTTCACGAGCAAAGTCGGTAAGGAACACACCGGGGCCGATCTCTAGCTCGCGCATGCCCTTGGCGGCAAACTCCTCAATATCTTTCGCGGTGTAATAGAAGTTCGTCATCAGCGGCTGCGGGCTCTGCCGTCCAGGGCTTCAATTGCCGCGATTGCGGCGTCTCGCGATTGGCTGACCGCAGACTCAGAACCTGAGATCATCAAACGGCCGTATGCGCCGCTCGACGCATAATGATTGAGTGTGATCCGCGCCGCCTTCTCGGCCTCATTCGCTGCCAGTACAATATAGGCCGCCGGGGCAACTTCGATCACACAGAACGTTTCATTCGCCAGCACCAGGCCGCCCACATTCCGCGCGTTGATTAGCTGCGCCTGATAGGCATGAATGCCGGAAATCATATTCGCCGACACTACTTCAGGTTTCAACCTATCCGTTTCCTGCAGCTCCATCGCCTCGAGAGCTTTTGCCCCGGTATACTGCACGGCCTCTTGATGGGACGAATGAATTTCAATGAAGCCATATTCGCGCTCCATATTCAGATATCCAGGTTGCACATTAGTCGTCTTCAGAGCCAGATCCATCACCCGGTATATCTCCGCTGCGGGCGAAATCTCCATAAAAATCTGTGCATCACCTTCGACCGGAATCATGCCCAGCGTACGCTTACCTGTAAATGCCGCGTATTGCGGCTGCATGCGATCAACCATGACATATGTTCGTAGCTGCATCGTCATATCCTTCTTCTGAACTTCTTACCGACAATGTCTGGTCAATCCGCGGTGAGCCGGAAAACCCCCACGCTTTCCGGCAGCAGTTTCTCTACATTGCGGTGCGGCTGAGCGATAACATGGACGGTGACCAGTTCACCGGCTGCCTTGGCCGCGGCTGCACCGGCATCCACCGCCGCGCGAACGGCGCCAATCTCCCCTCGTATATAGACTGTGACGTACCCGCCGCCGCTCTCTTCCTGACCGTACAGCCTTACGTGCGCCGTCTTGATCATTGCATCGGCGGCTTCTATTGAAGCCACCAATCCTTTGGTCTCCACCATACCCAGTGCATTCATTGGGAAATTATTATTCACAGCTTCACTCCTTTCTCTGGAACGATCTTGGTCCATGCACTCTTGCGTTGTTTACTCTGACAAAATCTCATGGGCGGCCGTCATCGCTGCCCGGGTGTTCGCGGGGTGCCCCGCCCTTTGCAAGGCCGCACCCGTTGCCGACAACAAATTCAGGACACTGCTGGCGTTCAGGTGCGTCAGCGTCCCCACATCCAGATAGAAAGAGCCGGGCGCGTCCGTGCCGGCCGCCTGGCTCTCGCCAGGCAGGTTGCCGATGAGCTGGCGCACAAATTGCTGGCTGTCTACTCCAGTCGGGAGCTGGATTTCGGTCCGGGAGCCGTGGCAGAAGCGTGCAGGAGAATTGCAACCGGGACAGTCACGTCCATCAATCGTGAGCAAGAGCCCCATCTCACTCACGCCCCAACGAATCGCTTTGGCCGCCACTTCGGTAGCAGGCGCAGCCGCCCGCGCTGAGGACCCATGAGCAGCGGGGCTGCCCCAGATATCGCGGATAGCGAGACGGATCTGGCGGGCCGAACCGCGTGGATCGGGTGCCTCGCGGATGCTCCGGCCGCAGATTAGAACGGACGCCGGCAGGTCCGCGAAGAAAGGCAGGAGATCGAGAGTCAACCCGCCGGTGATGGTGACCCGGTAGCCCATATCGATCAGCCGGCGGATGGTTACCTTATCGGACTCCTCCCACTGGCGGCCGGCCGATTGGGCATCCCACTCGCGATGGTAGACGATGCGGTCGATGCCGATCTGGCGCCATTCGGCCGCTCTGGCGAGGATGTCACGCACGCCGGTGAGCTCCATCAGCATTTCCTTGCCCCGCTGGCGAGCGACGGTGTAGGCCTGCTCCACCGTGGCCAGCGCCGCGCCGCCAATCACCGTCACCATATCGGCCCCGGCATCAAACGCCATGGTCGCCTCCAGACCACCCACATCCGGCGTCTTGAAGTCGGCCAGGATGAGCTTGTCAGGGCACACCTCGCGAATCGAGGAGATGGCGCTGAGGCCGGCCGCTTTGCAGAGCGGCGTTCCGATTTCAATGATGTCCACTTCGGGGCCAACGAGGGCGGCCATCACCAGGGCCTGCGGGAGAGAGGTGTAGTCTAGGGCAACTTGGAGCAGCGGTATGGTATTCATGAATTGAATTTTGCTTCCTGTCTTACCGGCAGAGCTTTATGTTGATGCTCCCTGACGGAGCATTGTTTCGTGAAGAGTTAGGGGCTTTGTGGTCCCACAAGGAAGATAGAGGATTCATTCGCGAACTCGGCTACATATGAAGTCAAACGGCGAAAAGATGTCCTTGTTCCCTGCGCGATTGTTTCGGCAACTAGGTGGCTCCAGTTCGCGGGCGGGATGAAAATAGATTCTTATTACCCAGCTAAGTGAAATTTATTTCACTACTTGGAAATATTATCATTTACAGATAGGATTGTCAAGGATTTTGATATAGACTTTCTGGTAGGCCGCCAGATTGGATTTTTTTGCAGGCCTGAACGGCCATTTTCTCGACTACGCGGCAGGAAGTGGCCGGGAGGCGCGTCAGCAAACGGACCGCCTTCTATTTGTGGGCAGGGCAGTGGCGATCCTGCCGAGGGTTTGATGTAACTGTTTAGCAGTCAAAGCAGGAGATGAAACAATGAAAGCAGTCACGTTGACCGGCGCCGGCGGCACCGATATGTTGAAACTGATGGAGGTCCCTGATCCCGTTCTCAGCGACCCGCAAGCTGTGTTGGTGCGTCTCCATGCCGCGGGGTTGAATCCCGTGGATTACAAGCTGCGGCGCAAAGGCGGCTTTTATCCTGACCGGCTGCCGCTGATCCTGGGTTGTGATGGCGCCGGGGTGGTGGAAGCGGTTGGCGACGCCGTGACGAGATTTGCCGTTGGCGACGAGGTCTACTTCTTCAATGGCGGGATGGGCGGAGATGAGCAGGGTAACTATGCGGAATTGACGGCCGTGCACCAGGATTACCTGGCCGCAAAACCAGAGAGCTTGTCCATGGTGGAGGCCGCCTCTGTGCCGCTGGTCTGGTTGACCGCCTGGGAGGCTCTGTTTGACCGCTACGCCCTGCAGGCCGGCGACACTGTGCTCATCCACGGCGGCGCGGGCGGTGTGGGCTATATCGCCGTGCAAATCGCCAAACAGACGAGAGCAACGGTGATCACGACCATCAGCAGCCCGGAGAAGGAAGCATTCGCCCGCTCGATAGGTGCTGATTACTGCATCAATTACCGGGAACAGGACTTCGCTGCGGCAACGCTCCAGCTTACGGACGGCCGGGGCGCCGACATGGTCTTTGACGTGGTCGGGGGCCAGGTCTTCGCGGATTCATTCCCGGCCGCCAGGATTTTCGGTCATGTTGTGACCCTCGATGAGATCAACTTCACGAAAGAGGCGGCAGGAATCGCCAAGCTGCGCAATTTGAGCTTGAGCTATGAACTGATGCTGACGCCCATGCACTTCAAGATGCACGAGGCCCGCGTGCGCCAGACCCGCATGTTGGAAGAAGCAACTCGGATGATCGATGGCGGGCAGATCAGAATTGTGGTCAACAAGGTGTTCCCGTTGGATGAGGCCGGACGGGCGCACGAAAGCCTCGAAGGCGGGCATTCGACGGGCAAGACCGTGATCAAAATCGTCTAGCGCAAGGCGCAGGGCCTTGCGCTTCTGGGTCATGAGGCGCGCGACACCGCTCCAGTTACTGGTCTGTCCCTGCTGCGGGTCCGGCTGAGGGTGGCAGAGCACCCGGCGCTACCAGGCCAGGTGCTCAACCTGCCGCTAATGCGGCCGCCGCGAATCAGAGGAGCAGCAGTACTGGTTCTTCCAGCGCCGCTTTCAGATCGGCGATGAAGTGCGCGGCGACGGCGCCGTCGACCACGCGATGGTCGGCCGCCAGGGTGACGCGCATGATCGGCCGTACCACAACGTGGCCATCGGCATCGGGGACAACTTCCGGCTGCGTGGCGCCCACGGCCAGGATCGCTGCCTGCGGCGGGTTGATGATCGCCGTGAACTGCTCCACGCCATACGGTCCCAGGTTAGAGATCGTGAATGTGCCTTCGCGCACTTCTGCCGGAGCCAACCCCCCGCTGCGCGCGCGCGTCGCCAGGTCCTTGACTTCAGCGGCGATCTCGGCCACGCCCTTTTGGGCCGCGTTACGGATCACGGGCACGATCAGCCCATCATCCAGGGCCACGGCGATGCCCATATTCACATCTCGGAAGAGGTGAATTTCCGCCCCTTGGGCGCCATCCGCTTCCTGGAAGGAACTGTTCAGCCAAGGGTGGCGCAGCAGCGTCTGGGCCACGATTTTCGCCAGCAGAGCCGTCGCCGAAATGCGCTCGCCCCCGGCCTGCTCACTGCGCGCATTCAACTTCGCGCGCGCCTCCTCGAAGCGCGTCATGTCGATGCTCGCGGTGAAATTGATATGCGGGATTGCCTGGTAGCTCGCCGTCAGGCGCTCGGCAATGGTGCGGCGCTTCCCTTGCAAGGGGACGATCTCGCGGACGGGCTGCTCCATGCCCTGCGCAACCGGCGCAACCGGCGCAACCGGCGCCGCGGCTTCAGCATAGGCCAGAACATCGGCGGCCTGGACCCGGGAACCAGGCCCGCTGCCCGCGATCTCTCCCAACCTAATCTGCTTCTCCGCTGCCAGACGGCGGGCCGCGGGCGTGGCGTAGACTTTGCCCAGTCCCCCCTGTCCCTTGCCGTTGGGCTCCAGGGCTGCCTCCACATCTCTCCGCGTCACTTTGCCGCGCGGACCTGTTCCAGAGATGGTGGCGATGTCCAGCTCGGAGGCGCGGGCCACCTTGCGCGCCACCGGCGTGATGGCCACACTTTTGCCTGCGTCCGGAACTTCCCAGTCAGTGCGCTGCACAGGTGCGCCTTGCGCCGGGCCCGCGCCGACCCCTTCAGGCAGCGCTTCCCCCTGCTCCAGAATGTAGGCGATAGTCGTGGCGATGGGCACCGTCTGGCCTACTTCAACTAGGATGCCCCTGAGGATGCCCGAGGCGGGCGCTTCTACTTCGATGGCCACCTTGTCTGTTTCAATTTCCAGGATGGTTTCACCCTGCTTGACTGCATCGCCCTCATTCTTCAGCCACCGCGCAACGGTTCCAGTCTCCTGGTCCATGTCCACTTTGGGCATGATCACATCTGTAGCCATATCACACCTTCACTTGCGCCATATCGCGCGCCTTGGCCACGATATCTTCAACCTGCGGTACAGCGTGATATTCTAGATTGCGATTATAGGGAATGGGGATGTCCTTTCCGGCCAAGCGCACGATCGGCGCATCCAGGTAGCCGAAGGCTTTGCTTTCGGCGATGATCCCGGCCAGTTCGCCGCCAAATCCGCCAGTCTTCACCGCTTCATGGACAATGAGCACGCGGCCGGTCTTGATCACGGACTGGATGATCGTCTCTGTATCCAACGGCCGTAATGTGCGCGGGTCCACGACTTCCACCTCGATCCCCTCTTCAGCCAGCTGCGCTGCCGCCTCCAGCGCGCGTTTGACCATCACCGACGTGGCCACAATCGTCAGGTCCTTGCCCTCGCGTTTCACTTCGGCCGTGCCCAACGGGATCTCATACAGTTCCTCCGGCACCGGCCCCTTTGTCTTGTACAGCAGCTTGTGCTCCACAAAGACTACCGCGTTGTTGTCGCGAATCGCCGCGATGAGCAGGCCCTTGGCATCATAAGGTGTGCTCGGCATCACGACCTTCAGACCGGGGATGTGCACGAACCAGTTTTCCAGACTCTGTGAATGGTGCTCGGCCGCGCCCGTGCCCGATCCGGCAGGCGTGCGCAAGACCATGGGCACCGTCGCCTTGCCGCCAAACATGAACCGCAGCTTGGCGGCCTGGTTCACCAACTGCTCCGAGGCCAGGGTCGTGAAGTCCATGAACATGATTTCGGCAATCGGCCGCATCCCGACCAGCGCCGCGCCCACGGCCGCGCCGGTCAGCCCCAGCTCGGTGATCGGGGTGTCGTATATTCGCTCCGGGCCGAACTGCTCCAGCATGCCGAAAGATGCGCCGAACGCGCCGCCGTACTGGCCGATGTCTTCGCCGATCAGGAACACTTTCTCGTCGCGCTCCATTTCCTGCGTCATGGCCTCGCGAACTGCTTCCAGGTACGTTATTTCCCTCATGGTGCGTATACCCCCTCTAGGATCGAATCGATCGCTGGTTCGGGACTGTTCTCGGCGAACACCCGTGATGCTTCGATGGTCGCATAAGCCGCTTCTTCAATCGCATCCATTTTGCCGGTTTCCAAGATGACCTCGGAATCCAGCAATTTGCGAAAGCGCAGAATCGGATCGTTGCGCTGCCACTCTTCGATTTCCTCCTGGGTGCGGTAGCGGTTGCGGTCGCTCTTCGAGTGGCCGCGATGGCGATAGGTGTTATTGACCACCAGCGAAGGGCCGCCGCCCGCGCGCGCGCGGGCAACCGCCACCTGCACTGCGTCGCGCACCTCCAGGACGTTGTTGCCGTCCGTGGCCGCGCCC
>Ga0075339_1000107_pt1 | contig 10669 bp, 9 predicted proteins | sample RushMan_CattailN_4_FD_120076 | JGI IMG/M metagenome (GOLD analysis project Ga0075339, IMG submission 120076) | Natural and restored wetland microbial communities from the San Francisco Bay, California, USA, that impact long-term carbon... | ecosystem: Environmental > Terrestrial > Soil > Wetlands... | reverse complement strand
CCAGTTAGGGTAGAAGCTGCCGCCGGTGGCCGGGGCATAATTGAACACGGCCGTTGCCAGCCCGCCCGCCTCAAAATACTCCACCATGATCTCGTGTATGCCCGGAGTGACATTCACATCACGCGTCATTGTGTGCTCTTCGCTGGGATACCAGGAATCAATGATCACCTTCCCGTCCAGGTAGACGCGCATCCCGTCGTCCATCGTCGCCGTGAAACGGATCGGGCCGCCGCCGAAACTTTCGGCCTTGGTCCAGCGCACCGAGAAATTATCGTCGGGAATGCCGCTGACCGGAGATCCTTCTCCCCAGCGATAGTTAATCGATGCTTCATTGCGCGCAACCCTCGGGTTATCCCCGGCCAGATTGGGGTTGTCGTAATATTGAGCCAGCCAGTCATTGCTCTGCGCGCTGGCGTTTTGGCCGGCTGCAAAGAGCAGCATCAGGGCCAGCAGGGCCAACCCTATAAAGACCCACTCCTTGCGCATACGATATTGAATCATGTTCTGGTCTCCTTTTCTTGGTGCTTGAATTTTCAGGTCAAACCGTGGAATTGTGGTCAAATCGAAATCGCGGCAAAAGCCCGCAGCACCTGCCTCGCAGTTCCGCAACGCCGACTCCCACCTTTTCTTCACCCAGCTGGTTGTTTCATAGTAGAGTAGCCATGTTGACAATGTTCCGTCAAGAACGTTAAAGGAAAATACTACGAAACTGGTCCAAATCTCCAGCCCACATGCCCCCACGGCCGTTCCCGTGTACCATATCTGCCATGACCATCACCACGCTGCTCTGGATCGCTATCTCCTTCCTCTCCGGCGCCCTGCCCTGGTCCGTCTGGCTGGGCAAGTTCGCCCTCGGCGTTGACATCCGCAACTATGGAGACGGCAACCCCGGCGCGGCCAACGTCTGGGCCGCCGGCGGCGCGAAGTGGGGCTTCCTCGCCATCCTGCTCGACGGCTTCAAAGGATTGATCCCCGTGGCCGTGGCCAACTTCATCGTCGGCATTGATGACTGGCAGCTCGCCCTCGTGGCTCTCGCCCCCATCTTTGGCCATGCCTTCTCCCCCTTCCTCGGCTTCAATGGCGGCAAAGCGCTTGCCGTCACCTTTGGCAGTTGGACCGGCATGACCGGCACCTGGGTCGTGCCCGTCCTGCTCGGCCTCTTCTTCGCCTTCTGGCTGTGGCTGCTCAAACCGCAGGGCTGGGCCATTCTCATGGGCAGCCTCTCCCTGCTGGCCGCCTTCCTGCTGATGGGCGTGCCGGAGTTCTGGTATATCGTCTGGGCGGGGGGCACAGCCGTGCTCCTCTTCAAGCAACGGACCGAGCTTGCCCAGCGCCCCCACTTGCGCTCCTTCCGCAAAACTGCGTAACCCCACTGCCGCACCCGTTCGCGTCACTGACACAACCACCAGGGCGCACTTGGAAGACCAGCTGCAAGAGGTAGAGCAGATTCTGGACGGGAACGTCAAGCCGTAGCCGGGGTATCCTTACCCCGTCGGGCGTTGCGCGGTAGGGATACCGCGGCTACGTTCCCACCATCGCCTCCGCCGCCAGCATACGGCCGTTTTCCGTCAGCCGCAGCTCTCCCGATTGGCTCTGCACATAGCCTGCCCGTTCCGACAGCCGCACCACCTGCTCGGCAAACGGCGCGTCCCAGCGCAAATGCTCCTGCAAGTGGTCCATATGGCACTCCTCCGCCTGCTCCGGCAGCCCCTGATGATTCAGCAAATGGATCGTCAGCGCCTTTTGCGCAAAACTGTAGCGCTGCCGGCTGCGCCGCCGCGCCAGCGACACCAGTCCCCGTTCCGGCGCGAACAGGAACGTGATCCCAAACAGCAACCCCAACACCGTCGCCATCGACCCGGCGATGGAAGCATCCAGCACGGTGGCCAGCCAGTAACCGCCTGCCGCCCCGGCCACGCCGATCCCCACGCTCAACCCGATCATGCGCGGCAGGCTGTCTGTGAGTAGATAGGCCGTCACCGGTGGCGCCACCATCAGGGCCACGACCAGGATCGAGCCCACGGCATCAAACGCGCCCACGGCCGTAATCGAGACGATCGACATCAGCCCGTAATGAATTGCTGCCGGCGCAAAGCCCAACGTTGCTGCCAGTTCCGCGTCAAATGTTGCCAGCTTCAGCTCCTTGTAAAACAGGGTGATAAACAGCATATTCAGGGCCAGAATACCGCCCATGATATACAGCGCCCGCGGCCCGATATCCACGCCCCCGATCACCAGCCGGTCGAACGGCGCGAAAGCCAATTCGCCCAGCAGCACCGCGTCCACGTCAAGATGCACGTCGCCCGCGAAGCGTGAGATCAGGATCACCGCCAGGCTGAACAACGCCGGGAACACCAACCCAATCGCCGCGTCTTCCTTGACCAGCCGCGTGCGGTTGAGCACTTCCACCAGCACCACGGTCAGCAGCCCTGTGACCGCCGCGCCAAAGATCAGCAGCGGCGAGCCCAGATCGCCGACCAGGAAAAAGCCGATCACAATTCCCAGCAGCACCGTGTGACTGATGGCGTCGCTCATCATCGCCATACGCCGCAAAATCAAGAATACGCCCGGCAAGGCGCAGGCCACGGCCACGACCGCGGCAATTAAGAGAATTTCGAGTTGATAACTATTCATAGCCCATCACAACGGCCGTTCAGGCCATCTCCACTGGCGCTGTTTGCGCGCCAAACCGTGTGCGTTCCTGCGCCGCCTCCAACCCTGCCGGAGTGAGCGCCCACAGGTCATCGCTCTGTTCTGCCACCAGCCCTTCCGCCTCCAGCACTTCCAGGGTCCGCTGCACCCCGCCGCGCTTCAGGTTCATTACCCGCAGTACATTGATGTTGTGCGCGTGATATGGCGTGTCATGCTGTTTCGCCAGCGTCATCATCGCGCTCAACACGGCCGTATCCTGCAGCGTGCGCTTGTTGCGCTGCTGCCGCGCCCAGCGCCAAACCAGCCCGCGATTCGGCGCAAACAACAGCGAAAACAACACGATCAGGCTCGCGCACAGCACAATGACCGGCCCTGTCGATAGCCCCGCGCCCAGGCTGCTGATCGCTGCGCCCGTCACTCCCGCCAGCGCCCCAAAAAAGCCCGCCAGCGCCACCATCACACTCAGCCGGTCTGTCCACTGTCGTGCCGCCGCCGCCGGAGCGACGATCAAGGCGCTCATCAGCACCACGCCAACCGCCTGCAAGCCAATCACAATGGCAATTACCAGCAGACTTGTCAGCAGCACATCCAGCGCCCGTGCTGGCAGCCCCAACGTCGCCCCGAACTCATGATCAAAACTCAACAGCTTGAACTCTTTCCAAAACAGGCCCATCACCAGCAGCGCCAATCCGCCCAACACGCCGATAATGATCACATCCTGCCGAAGAAGCGCCGCCGCCTGCCCGAACAAGAACTTGTCCAGCCCGGCCTGCGTCGCGTCCGGCAGCCGCTGCACATAGGTCAGCAGCATCAGCCCGAAGCCAAAGAAAACGGAGAGGATCAGCGCCAGCGCTCCGTCTTCTTTGATCCGCGTATAGCGCACGATGTTGATGATCAGCAGCATGCCGATCCACCCGGCCAGCGCAGCGCCGAGCACCAGCACCAGGGAAGACTTGCTGCGCGTCAGCATAAAGGCCAGCACAATACCCGGCAGCGCGGCGTGTGACATGGCGTCACCCACCAGGCTCTGCTTGCGCAGCACTGCGAAGCAGCCCAGCGCACCGCTGACAATGCCCAGGATGCCCGCGCCCAGGGCCACGGTGCGCAGCGTGTAATCAATATTGAAAAAAGTACTCAGGTCCATGCTTATGCTCCGGCCACGGCCGTACTTCCGTTCAACCCGTTCTCATCCCGGTTCAACAAGGCGATCCGCCCGCCGTACGCCCGCCGCAGGTTCTCTTCCGTGAACGCCTCTTCCACCGGCCCGCTGGCAATGCGGCGCACGTTCAGCAGCGTCACCCAGTCGAAATATTCCGGCACCGTCTGCAAATCATGATGCACCACCACCACCGTCTTACCCGCCGCGCGCAGTTCCTTCAGCAGGGTGATGATCGCCCGTTCTGTTGTCGCGTCCACACCCTGAAATGGCTCGTCCATGAAATAAATCTGCGCATCCTGTACCAGTGCCCGTGCCAGGAAAACGCGCTGCTGCTGGCCACCCGAAAGCTGGCTGATCTGCCGCCCGGCGAACTCGCTCATGCCCACCTTCTCCAGCGCGTCCATGGCCATCTCTCGCTCGGCCTTGCCCGGCCGCTTGATCCAGCCCAGCGCGCGGTAGCGACCCATCATCACCACATCCAGCACATCCGTGGGGAAATCCCAGTCCACGCTGCCCCGCTGCGGCACATAGCCCACCAACGGCCGCTGCTCCACATACGGCTTACCCTTGATCAGCACCGTACCTGCCACCGGTTTGATCAGGTCCAAGATCGCCTTAATCAGTGTCGTCTTGCCCGCCCCATTCGGCCCCACAATCGCCATCAGCGTGCCCGCCGGGACCATCATATCAATGTCCCACAGCACCGGCTTCTCCTGGTACGCTACCGTCAAATCCTGCACATCAATCACAAACTCGTTCATAAACAATTCCTTGTCATCTGGTGGGCAGCCTGTCAGGCTGCTGCCGCCCCGGTTCGTAGAGACCGGTTCATTTGTCTCTTCTACTCCCCCAACAATGCCCCCACAATGGTGTCCACATTGTGCCGCACCATGCCGATATACGTGCCTTCCGGCGTACCCGCCGTGCCCATCGCGTCCGAGAACAGCTCGCCGCCGATCTGCACATCAAAACCCCGATCGTGCACCGCCGCCTGCACCGCTTCTACCGTGCGCGGCGGCACCGAAGATTCCAAAAATATCGCCGGGATCTGTCGCTCGGCAATGAAGCGGGCCAGATCCTGCATATCGGCTGTGCTCGCCTCTGACGCCGTGCTGATGCCCTGCAAGCCGCGCACCTCAAAGCCATACGCCCGGCCAAAATAGTTAAAAGCGTCATGCGCCGTGATCAACACCCGCTGATCCTCCGGCACCCGCAACGCCTGCTCGCGCACGTACGCATCCAGCGCCGCCAGTTCCGCGAGGTACGCCTTCGCGTTGGCCGCATATACATCCGCATGGTCCGGGTCCATCTTCGCTAAGGCGGCTTCGACCTCTTCCACGGCCGTCATCCAGAACTGCACGTTAAACCAGACATGGGGATCATAATTTCCCTGGAACTCCGGCGGCGCCAGCAGCTCTGCCGGGTTGATGTTTTCCGCCACCGGCACCGTGACCACGTCCGTGCCCGACATGCGCTCAAACACCTTGCCCATTTGCGCCTCCAGGTGCAGCCCGTTGTAGAAGATCACATCCGCCGCCTGCAGCCGGTTCACATCCCCTGCGCTCGCCTTGTACAGGTGCGGGTCCACGCCCGGTCCCATCAGTCCCTCCACCTCCACCCGTTCACCGCCCACATTTTGCACAATATCAGCGACCATCCCTGTGGTAGCCACCACCCGGATCGGCCGTTCGCTCAGCGGCACATTATCTGCCTCATCCAGCGCCTCGCAGCCCACCAACAACAGCGCCAGCACAGCTGCCAACCCCCACACAAGAATCCTGCGCATCATACCTTTCTCTTCATCACGGTTTATGCTTATAATCCAGGCCATAAAATCCACCAAACTAACTAGATTTTTAGGTCAGCCTAAAACATTATAAGTCATATTTATTTTCTGTCAAGAGAAATCTAAGTTTGATGTGAATAGAGAGTTCGCGGTCCCCTCTTTACCCCTCCGGACGCACTGGTCCGGCCAGCGCTCGCCCCACAAACCACTCAAAATCTCCGCGTAGCCCCTCCGCCATAATATCTTCACGGCCGTATGGCCCAAAAAACCTCGCCCAGCCCGCCAGATCATCCCCTACCAGCCGCGCCAGCCGCAGCGCCGCCCGCAAATCCCAATAGGGCAGGGCGGTATAATCCAGCGGCATCAGCGCCTGATACGCGCGCGTGAACTGATCCAGCGCCTCACGGCCGTAAATCCAGCTCACCTCCAACCGGCTGATCGCCAGGTCCACCAACGGATCTCCCAGCGCCGCATCCTCCCAGTCGATCACCCCGGCCAAACGGCCGTCCTGCCACAACCAGTTGCCTGGCCAGAAATCTCCGTGCAGCAGAGTCGCCCCGTTCTGCGGCGGTGGCCCCATTTTTGCCAGCGCCCCACGGATATGCCTTGTCTCCAGCGCCGTCGCGCCCGCCGGGCTATGCTCGTTCTCGTGCAGGGGCAAGAACGAGAAATCAACCTGTGCCGCGTCGATGCTGTGAATCGCGGCTAACTGCGCCGCCGCCTGCTGCATCGCCGTCGCCCGATCAGGCAGCACAAAGGTCATTTCACCGGCTTGAAACGTGAGCGCCAGAAACGGCTCGCTCAGAACTGCGCCGCCGGCATCAAAAACCAACGGCCGTGGTGTGGCCAGCCCCTGCGCGTGCGTCAGGCTCAGCAGCCGGAATTGCTTTTCCAGCGCCGGCCCCCGCCGCACCACCACCCTTTGCGTCTCCCCATCCGGCCCCACGATCTCCAGGGCTGTCATCTGTGCCGAGATTCCTCCGGACAACGGCCGTACCCGCACCAGCCTTCCCTCCGGCACAACCGCTTCCGCCACCTTTCCCCAATCCATGAAAACCCCCATAACCAAGGAGTATCAAGAGATACGGACCAAGGAAGCCCTACTCTTCTTTCGCCAGCGGCACAAAGCCCTCACCCAGGGCCCGGTGCCCCACGGTAATCGTCACAAATGCCGCCGGCTCTACCCCCGCGACCACATCACGCACCTCTGCCATCTGTGAGCGATACAGCGTGCAGGTCACCATATAGCGCGTCGTGCCCGTATAGCCGCCCGTAATCGGCCAGTAACTCGCCCCGCGCCCCAGCGTCTTGATCAGCGCCGCCGACATCTCCTGCGGGTGATTGGTCACGATATTGGCGATCCGCGTCACACTCGCTCCCTCCAGCGCATAGTCCGCGGCCAGGCCGTTGATGATCAGGATCAGCAAGCCGTACAGCGTGACCTGCCAGCCGAACACCAGCCCCATGGCCAGCAAAATCACGCCGTCCATGTAGATAAATGACTGGCTCAACGGCAGTCCCGTCTTCAGCTGGATCATCCGCCCAATAATCCCCGTGCCGCCCATCGTACTGCCCGTGCGGTAGACCATGCCCGCGCCGATGCCGCCCAACAGGCCACCATACATCGCGCTCAACAGCAAGTCATCAGTCACCGGCCACGGATCAAGCACCTGCGGCATCAGCCAACTGAACAGATCCGTGCCCAGCGCGAACAGCACCGCCGCCAGCAGTGTGCGCCACACAAACGGCCAGCGACCCAGGTCTTTGAACCCGATGGCCAGCAGGGGAATATTCAGGATCAAATACAACGTACCCACGGGCCAGCCGGTATAGTTGTTGATGATCAAACTGACCCCGCCCATGCCCCCCGCGGCCAGGTTATAGGGCACCAAAAACACCGCAAAACTGAACGCGCTCAGCAGCGTGCCCACAATCAACAGGGGCAGCCGTTTCAACTCACCCCGGACCTGTGCTTCGGTGACAGGAATATTCATCGGTTCGTTTCCTTGCTACAAGCTATCTCATAAATAGAAATGTAAATGTTACTTCTCTCAAGCACGCGAGGTAAGCGATGGACTTAACAGATGAACAATGTTCTGTACTCGAACCGCTAATCCCCGCATCACCGCGACGAGCCTATGGGTAAGGTCGGCCATGGAAACCGACACGGGAGGTACTCAACGGCACTCTATGGGTTCTGCGCACGGGCGCGTCCTGGAAGGATATGCCCGACCGATATCCACCGTATCAAACCTGCCACCGGCGCTTCCAACAGTGGGACCGCGATGGGGTCATGGACCACATTCTTTTGGCCTTGGCCGCAGACCTCAAAGAGCGGGGCGACCTGGACCTCAGCGAATGTTTTATCGACGGCACCTTCGTGGTCGCCAAACAAGGGGTGCTTGGTTGGGTAATTTCCGTCGATTGGTCGTGCGTTATGAACATAAGCTTGAGAATTTTATCGCCTCTGTGAAGCTGGGATGCATCATCATCCTACTTCGAAAGTATTTATGAGATGAGTTCTAGAGAAAGATGGAACCGATTATAGCGGGTGTGGGGTGTGGGTGGCAGGAATACAGGGCCCATCTTTGACAGATTTTCGGCACGCCGCGCCATTGTCTATAACGGCAAGTTACCCCACCTCTGTCCTATAGATGTTCTCGCAAACGTTAGTTATCCTTGAGCCTGATCCCTCTTTGCGGAGCAGCGACCATATCCTCATAAAGAAAGGGAAGACGGCCTGATGGAGATGATCGAACCATCACCGGCCGCGAGCTGCCCGACCGCCTGTCCATGACATCGGTCCCCTCATGCTCCGCCTCCGCCCCTCCTGCTAACTTGTCTCAACCACACCCTACAATACCCGGCGCAGATTGTCGGGCTGGTGAAATACGGATTCCATTCCCGACAAGCACCTGATCTTTCTCCACCTGACCTCGCGTTCTCATAGGGCTTGGTGGGTCCATGCAGCTTTGGCCCATCATAGAACACTCCCCGGACCTCCTGTCCGCTCCAAAGCTCCACACCATATTGACAATATTAACTGATAGTAGTAAGTTACGATCACCGTCTTGTCTTGTGATTACTACACACTCACCAAAGCTATCATCGCTCAAACCCACACTATTCAATCACTCGCCTGGCGTTCTTTATCGTTTGTTCTTAGATCATCTTACGCAAAGGAGAGAGAACAGTGAAAAAGTGGAAACTTGTATTGCTTGCCACCGTCCTGGTCCTGGTAATCGCCGGCATGGGTTCCGCCGTGCTGGCCAGTTCAACCCAGGCGGAAATCATTGCCAAGTGCGAAGGGCTTTACGGAGGCGTATTTGGCGCGCCCAACAGTGAGCCATTTGGTCCATGCCAGTGGAACATGGCTATCATTCACGCCGGAGATGAGAGCTCTGCCCATGCAACCGGTAATGGTGTTCGCGTTGGCGTGATTGATAGCGGGGTTGACTTTACCCACCCTGATATCGCTCCCAACCTGGATGTAGACGCATCCTGCTCCTTCATCTTTGACGACACCCCAACCGCCGATCCAACCGAGGTCGCCAATGGCGATTGCTCCAACAAGGCAGCTGTCCAGGACCTCAATAGTCATGGTACCCATGTCGCTTCCACAATTGCTGCGCCAGTCAACGGCATTGGTATAGCCGGCGTGGCACCAGAAGCAACCATAGTGGCCCTGAAAGCGTGCACAAAAGTTGGGTACTGCTTCGCTGATTCTGTTGCCGCGGCGCTTCGTTACGCCGGCGACCAGCAGCTTGATGTTGTCAATCTCAGCCTCTACGCTGACCCCTACCTCTATTACTGCAAGTCTGAAAAAGAGCAAAAAGCTATCCTCAAAGAGTTGGAAGATGCCGCCCGTTACGCCCGCCAGCGCGGTGTATTGGTTGTCGCATCTGCCGGTAATGAATTGGCAGACTTGCAACACCCTGGCATCGACGAATCCAGCCCGGATTGGCCTCCTGGATCGGCAGAAATCCGTGACGTAGGGAACAACTGCCGTGTGGCCCCCGCGGAACTGCCCGGCGTGCTGACCGTTTCGGCTACCGGACCCATCGGTTATCCGGGCTACGATCTGTGGATCGCCGATTACTCCAGTGTTGGCATGTCCCGCATCAACGTTGCCGCTCCAGGTGGTGATTTCAATCGGGCCACCAGGACGCGTCAGGATGCGGTTCTGGCCGCCTTGAGCAGCACCAGCGACCCTGTTGACGGGATCTGGGACTTCTATGACTTCCTCGAAGTGAACGGTGGTCCTTTGTTTGATGGGCTCACGGTTCTGGCCGATGGGGGCTATCGCTACGCCTATCTGAACGGCACATCCATGGCCGCGCCACATGCGAGCGGCGTTGCCGCTCTGGTCAAGGAAAACCACCCCAATTGGAGTCCGGGCGCCGTCAAAGCGGCTGTTGAACGCTCAGCGCAGCCTCTGCCATGCCCTTCTGTCTACATCAGCAATGATCCGCGTACATGCTACGGCAATAACGGCCGTACCTCCTTCTTCGGCCACGGCCTGGTCGACGCTGCCGCCGCTGCGCAGCAATAATCCTGGCCTGAGCAGAGTCTTCCATCAGCAATAAGAAAAGAGGCTCCCGGGACTTCTCGGGAGCCTCTTTTCGTAACCGTTCTCCGGCTGCCCGCTCCGGCACAATCAGACGGCCGTAAAAAAAGACCGCCCCCTCGCGAAAGCGGCCTCCTCTTTTCAGTTTACCACGCCCCATAGCGGAACAGATTCTCCGGGTCCACCTGCGCCTTGATCGCCTGCAGCCGTGCATACGTCTCCGGCGGGTACCCATCAGCCGCGCGCGTGCGCGCCTCTGCACCTTCCAGGAAATTCGGGTATACCCCGTCGTCATGCCCGGCCAACGCCGCCAGGAAGCCATCCACATAGGCGCGCACCATGGCCCCGATTTCGGGCGTTGGCGTCATGCCCACCATTTGCAGCACCAGCGCCGTGTCACGGTGGCCAATGGCGCTGCCGGCCGCATCCACGCGCCCCTTCGCTCCGCCTACATGGCGCACCTCTGCCAGCATCAGCGGCGGCGGCCCCTGCTCTACAAAAACCT
>Ga0075339_1000106_pt1 | contig 10674 bp, 13 predicted proteins | sample RushMan_CattailN_4_FD_120076 | JGI IMG/M metagenome (GOLD analysis project Ga0075339, IMG submission 120076) | Natural and restored wetland microbial communities from the San Francisco Bay, California, USA, that impact long-term carbon... | ecosystem: Environmental > Terrestrial > Soil >... | reverse complement strand
GTCATCGAGTCACTGCGCACCAACCCGGACAGCAGGCGGCACATCGTCTCGGCGTGGAACGTCGCCGACGTCGACGACATGGCGCTGCCGCCGTGCCACACGATGTTCCAGTTCTACGTGCGCCCGGCCGACGACGGCGGGCCCGCCCGCCTCGACTGCCAGCTCTACCAGCGCAGCGCCGATGTCTTCCTCGGGGTGCCCTTCAACATCGCGAGCTACGCCCTGCTCACGATGATGACGGCGGCGCAGACCGACCTGCGGCCGGGCCACTTCGTCCACACCCTCGGCGACGCGCACCTGTACTCCAACCACCTCGACCAGGCCCGTCTCCAGCTCGGCCGTGACCCGAAGCCCCTGCCGACGATGCACATCGCCGCCCGCGACTCCATCGACGCCTACGAGCTCGAGGACTTCGAGCTCGTCGGCTACGACGCCCACCCCTCGATCAAGGCACCGATCGCGGTATGACCAGGATCAGCCTCATCGCCGCCGTCGCCCGCAACGGCGTCATCGGCCGCGACGGCGGGATGCCGTGGCACCTGCCCGACGAGCTGCGCCACTTCAAGGCGACGACGATGGGCCACACGCTCGTCATGGGCCGCCGCACCTTCGAGGGCGTCGGCCGCCCGCTTCCCGGTCGGCGCACGATCGTCCTGACCCGCGACCACGACTGGCACCACCCCGGGGTCGAGGTCGCGCACAGCTTCGCCGAGGCCCTCGCGCTCGCCGGCCCTGCCGACGAGGTGTTCGTCGCGGGAGGCGCCCAGGTCTACGCCGACGCCCTGCCGTACTCCCACCGGCTGGTCCTCACGGAGGTCGACGCCGAGCCCGAGGGCGACACGCGCTTCCCCGAGTGGGACCGGTCGGCGTGGCGGGAGGAGTCGCGCGAGCCCGCCGACGGCTGGACCCGCGTCGTCTACGAGCGCGCGTGAGGCGCTGACGCAGGTACCTCGCCGACGGCGATCGCCGGCTCGAGGAGGCTCCCGAGCCAGACCCGGCCGCCGTGCTCCCGGACACCGGTGGCGAAGTGCCAGGCGGTCGGGTCGAACTCGAGGTCGTGCGCCACCTGCGCGTCCTCGGTCAGGGCCATCACCCGCACGCTGCGCCGTGGCCCCGGCTTGAGCCGCTCGGGGGCCCGCACGACGAGGCGACGGAGCAGGTCCGGCCCGCGCTGGAGGACCCTCAGGGTCGGGTCGGCGGGCGCGGCGAGGGTCACCCAGACCAGGCCGTCACTGCCCAGGGCCATGTTGTCCGGATGGCCCGGGAGGTCCTCCACCCAGGCGCTCACGGACCCCGCACCCTCGCCGTCCGTCGCCACCCGGCAGATCCGACGGGTGGCGCTCTCGGCCACGAGCACGGCGTCCCCGGAGGGCGAGAGGGCCACGCCGTTGGCGAACGCCAGCCCTCCGAGGACGGTCTCGACCGCGCCGTCCGCGGTGCGGCGCAGGAGCCGCCCGCTGCGGGTGTGTGCGATGAGGTCGTCGCGCCAGGCGTCGATGTCGTAGAAGGCGCTGCTGTCGGTGAACCACACCGTCCCGTCGGGTGCGACGGCCGCGTTGTTCGTCACGAGGAACCGCCGGCCCTCGGCCTGGGTGGCGAGGACCTCCACGGCACCGTCGACCGGGTCGACCGCGAGGAGGCCGCGGCGGGCGTCGCAGACGACGATCCGTCCGTCGGGCAGCCACTCGAGGCCCATGGGACGACCCCGGGTGTTCGACACCGTGGTGACCGATCCGTCGCCCGGGTCGTGGACGTGCAGCCCTCCGTCCGCGGTGCCGGTCCAGACCCGTCCGTCCTCGCCCACGAGGACGTCCTCGGCCCCCGGGCCCGGCACCGGGATCACGGTGAGCGGCAGCGGCCTCCGCCCGAGGTGGCCTCGCTCGCGCAGGTTCCGCACCGCGCTCACCCGCCGACGAGCCCACGCCGGACCCGCTCCTCGACGAGGCCGGCGGCGACCATCCGGTCGAGCAGCTCCACCCACGGCTCGACGCGGCCCCGGGTGGACAGCTCGGCCCAGGCCACGGCGGCCTCGTCGTCCGCTCCGGCACCCGCCAGGGCCACGGCGTGCCAGAACGGGACCTGTGGGTCACCCGCCGAGTGGGCCATGGCGCTGCGGTAGTGCTCGTCGGCCGCCACGAGGTCGCCGGCCAGCACGAGGTCACCGGCCCGCGAGCCCTCGTCGTAGGCGCGGGCCAGGTCGACGAGGCGCCGCAGCGGCACGAGCGGCTCGGGGTCGTCGTCGACCCGGGCGTCGACGACGACGTCGACGAGGAGGTCGCCCGTCGCATCGGCGCGCTGCACGTGGACGGCCGCCGACTGCCGTCCGCGGATGTCTCCGCCGAGGGCCTCCGCGGCCTCGAGCGCGTCGAGGAGGCGAGGCGCGAGAGGCTCCCCGAGCCCGGCCTCGAACGCGACGGCCATCGCCTCCGGGACGCCCGGGGCGGCCATCATGTTCGCCTGGGCCGTGTACCCGTCACCGGTGGCGTGGCCCGCGTGGGGGATGCAGAGCGACCCCGTGTGCACGGCGGTCCGTCCGTCTGCAGCGACCACCCCGACCTGCCGGTGCTCGGCGCCCGGGTCGAGGGCGAGGGAGGAGGCCAGCGCCTCGTCCGGGGAGGCCCCCTCCCTCAGGGCATCGAGGATCCGCGAGCCGTGGGCCGGCAGGATCTGGGCCTGCGAGGCGACGACCCCGACGCCCGGCTCGAGGAACCGGGCCACGCGTCCGGCCGCAGGCAGGCACGTCGCGATCGCGATGCCGAGCATGCCGGAGTCAGGACATCGGGCGACGATCGAGTACGTCATGGGCGCCATCGTCGCCGATCGCCCGTGGAGGTGGAAAGCCCGGTGGAGCCCACCCGGGCGGTGGGTAGGGTCGGGACGTGCCCATCCACTCCCAGCGCGACGGTGACGTCGCCACCGTCACGATCGACCGGCAGCAGCGTCGCAACGCCCTGGGCCTCGAGGCGCTCGAGGAGCTGCACGCGGCCGTCGCGGCAGCGCTCGACCACGGAGCCCGGGCCGTGGTGCTCACCGGCGCCGGCGGCCACTTCTGCTCCGGCGCCGACCTCACCGAGCTCGAGGACGTCTCGTTCACCCAACGGCTCGCCGAGGTCCTCGAGCACCTCGCCGCCGCACCCGTGACGACGGTGGCCGCGATCGAGGGCTCGTGCATGGGGCTCGGGATGCAGCTCGCGCTCGCCTGCGACGTGCGGGTGGTCGCCGACGACGCCCGGTTCGCGGTGCCGGTCGCGCGCCTGGGGCTCATGGTCGACCACTGGACGATCGACCGGCTCGCCCGGTTCTGGGGCGAGGGCGCGGCCCGGTACCTGGTGCTCACCGCCGCCGTCCTCGATGCCGACGACGCGTGGCGGCTGGGGTTCGCACAGGCCAGAGGTGGCCTCGACGACGCCGTGGCCCTGGCGGCGCGGACGGCCCGGCTCGCCCCACTGACCCAGGCCGGGTCCAAGACCGGGTTCGACGCCCACCACGACAACCATGCCGAGGTCGCCCGGTACGAGGCCGCGTTCGCGCGGGCCTGGCGCAGTGACGACCTCGCCGAGGGCCGCGCCGCGTTCAGCGAACGCCGTGAGCCGCGGTTCGGGGGGCACTGATGGGCGGTCACGACCACGGGCACGGACAGGACCACGAGCACGCCCCCGGCCCGGTCGCCGACGCCAGCGTGCGCGCGGCCCGGCAGAACGACGCACCGGCGGTCGGGGTGGTCCAGTCCGTCGTGTTCCGCGAGGTCTACGCGGGCCGCGTGCCCGACGACGTCGTCGCGATGTTCGAGCCCGAGCCGTTCGCCCGCGCCTGGCGCGACAGCCTCGCGGCCCCGCCCCCGGGGGTGCACCGCCTGCTCGTCGCGTGCGCCGGCGAGCAGGTCGTCGGCGCCGCCGCCATCGGTCCCAGCCAGGACCCGGACACCGGTCCGGCCACCGGTGAGGTGACCCTCCTCGCGGTCCACCCGCAGGCCCGCCGGCAGGGTCACGGGTCGCGGCTGCTCAATGCGGGGGTCGACCTGCTCCGCGAGGCGGGGGCCGACTCCGTCGCCGCGTGGCTGCTCGCCGACGACGAGGCAGGCCGGGCGTTCCTCACGGCCTCCGGGTTCGGTCCGGACGGCGCCTTCCGCGACCGAGTGGTCTCCCCCGACGGCGACACCCTGCGAGAGGTCCGCCTCGGTGCGACCCTCGCCTCCCCCGAGGACGGATGACCGCCTCCCCGCCCGAGCCGGGAGACCACGGCGGCGCCACCCTGCCGGCCCGTCGGCGCCGCGAGGTGCTGCGGCAGTCGCTCTACGTCGGGGGCGCGACGGGCGCCTACGGCATCTCGTTCGGGGCGCTCTCGGTCGCGTCCGGGCTCACCGTCTGGCAGACCCAGGCCCTCAGCCTGCTCCTGTTCAGCGGCGGCTCCCAGTTCGCCGTCGTCGGCATCCTCGGTGCCGGTGGGGGTGGTGCCGCCGCCGTCGCCACCTCGACCCTGCTCGGGGTGCGCAACGGCCTGTACGCCCTCCAGACCTCCCGCTTCCTCGGGGTCCACGGCATCCGCCGCATCGCGGCGGCGCAGCTGACGATCGACGAGTCCACCGCGGTGGGGGTCGCCCAGCCCGAGCCCGCCGCCCAGCGGCTCGGCTTCTGGGTCACGGGCACCGCCGTCTTCGTCGGCTGGAACCTCATGACCCTCGTGGGCGCCCTCGTCGGGAGCGCCATCGGCGACCCGAGCCGTTGGGGGCTCGACGCCGCTGCGGCCGCCGCCTTCGCCGCCCTCCTCTGGCCACGCCTTCGCAGCCGGGACGCGGCGGCCACGGCCGTTCTCGCCGTGTTCGTCGCCCTCGTGACCAGCCCTGTCCTGCCGGCGGGCGTGCCGGTGATCCTCGCGGCGCTGGCCGCCGTCGTCGTGGGTCTGCGACACCCCGGCCGGCACGAGCGCGCCCTCGAGGGCGAGGACGGGACCCTGCCCGGATCGGACCCGGTCCCGTGAGCACGTGGGTCGTCGTGCTGCTCGCGTGCGCGCTCGCCTACGCGCTCAAGCTCGCCGGGTACCTCGTGCCGGAACGGTGGGTGGAGGGCGAGCGCCGCTCGAGGGTCACGACCCTGCTCCCCGTGGCCCTGCTCGCCGCCCTCGTCGCGGTCCAGACCGTCGTCGGCGACGGTGGGGAGGTGGTGCTCGACGCCCGGGCCGCGGCGCTCGCCACGGCCGTCGTCCTGCTCGCCCTGCGGGCGAACTTCCTCGTCGTCGTCGTCGGCGCGGCGGTCGTGGCCGCTGCCCTGCGTGCCCTCGGGTGGAGCTGACGGGCGGCCCGCCGAGGCTCCGCGGCGCTCAGCCCTCGAGGCCGAGGACGTGCTCGAGGCCGACGGTCAGACCCGGGCGCGAGGACACCTCGCGGACGGCGTGCAGCACCCCGGACATGAAGGACACCCGGTCGAAGGAGTCGTGGCGGATGGTGAGCATCTCCCCCGGCCCACCCAGAAGCACCTCCTGGTGCGCGACGAGCCCCCGGAGCCGCACCGAGTGGACCGGGATGCCGTGGACGCGGGCACCCCGCGCACCGTCGGGGTCGTGGGTGGTGGCGTCGGGGACCGGCCCCAGCCCCGCGTCCTCGCGGGCCGCGCCGACGAGGTCGGCGGTGCGGGCGGCGGTGCCGGACGGCGCGTCGACCTTGTCCGGGTGGTGCAGCTCGACGACCTCGACGGACTCGTAGAAGCGCGCCGCCTGCCGGGCGAAGGCCATCATGAGCACGGCCCCGACAGCGAAGTTCGGGGCCACGAGCACACCGACCCCGGGAGCCTCCTCCAGCTGGTCGCGCAGGGTGGCAAGGCGCTCCTCCGTCCACCCCGTCGTACCGACGACGACGTGCACGCCGAGGGCGACGCAGTGCGCCACGTTGCCCGGCGAGGCGTCCGGCACGCTGAACTCCACGACGACGTCGGCGCCCCCCAGGTCACCGAGCTCGTCGCCCACGTCGAGGCGCGCGACGAGCTCGAGGTCGTCGGCCTCCTCGACGGCGCGGCACACCGTCGCGCCCATCCGCCCCTCCGCGCCGATGACGGCCACCCGTGTCGTGCTCATGACGTCACCCTAGCGAGCGCGCCGACGACCGAGTCGGCCCGCTCTTCGGGTGGTTCGGGGTCCCCCGTTCGGACACGCTCGTTCACCTGTTGTTCACCTTCGGCGTCCGTATGACGTACCCTTGGGTGAACGCAGGATGAACAACCGACCAACGAAAGGGGGCCAGCCGTGAAGAAGGCCACCACGCGCACCACCGACACCGGCCTGGCCGTCCGCTGGGTCCCGGTCGTCGGCAGCGACGGTCGCACCCGGATGGAGATGCGCTGGAGCGCGCCGACGACGCTCCGCAGGCGCACGGCAGCCTGAGCAGCGCCCACCCACGCCGACGGGGCCCGCACCACCGAGTGGTGCGGGCCCCGTCGCGTGCGGGCGGTGACGCCTCAGGCGTCGGCGCCGGCGCCCTCGTCGGAGCGCTCACCGCGACCGCGGCCGCCACGGCGACGACGGCGACGCGGACGGTCACCGCCCTCGCGGTCCTCGTCACCGGGCCCGTCGCCGGACTCGTCCTCGCCCTCGTCGTCCGAGACCTCGACGGCCACGACGTCCGAGGCCTCCGCGGCCGGAGCGCCGGCCTCGGGCCCACGATCGCCCTCGGCGATCACGGCGGCGAGGCTGAGCTTGCCGCGAGGGTCGATCTCCTTGAGCTCGACCTGGATCTTCTGGCCGATCGACAGGACGTCCTCGACGGCGTCGATCCGCTTGCCGCCGACGAGCTTGCGCACCTCGGAGATGTGCAGCAGGCCGTCCTTGCCCGGCAGGAGGGAGATGAACGCCCCGAAGGTCGTCGTCTTGACGACGGTCCCGAGGAAGCGCTCGCCGATCTCCGGCATCTGCGGGTTGGCGATGGCGTTGACCGCGGCACGGGCCGCCTCGGCCGACGGGCCGTCCGTGGCGCCGATGTAGACGGTGCCGTCGTCCTCGATCGAGATGTCGGCGCCGGTGTCCTCCTGGATCTGGTTGATCATCTTGCCCTTCGGGCCGATGACCTCGCCGATCTTGTCGACCGGCACCTTGACCGAGATCACGCGCGGGGCGTACGGGGACATCTCGTCCGGGGAGTCGATGGCCTCGTTCATGACGTCGAGGATGTGGAAGCGCGCGTCGCGGGCCTGGGTCAGCGCACCGGCGAGCACGTCGGCGGGGATGCCGTCGAGCTTGGTGTCGAGCTGGATGGCCGTGACGAACTCGCGGGTCCCGGCGACCTTGAAGTCCATGTCGCCGAAGGCGTCCTCGGCACCCAGGATGTCGGTGAGCGCGGCGTACTGCGTCTGCCCGTCGACCTCCGCGGAGACCAGGCCCATCGCGATGCCCGCGACCGGGGCGCGCAGCGGCACACCGGCGTTGAGCATCGACAGGGTGGACGCGCAGACCGAGCCCATCGACGTCGACCCGTTGGAGCCGAGCGCCTCGGAGACCTGGCGGATCGCGTACGGGAACTCCTCGCGGGTCGGCAGGACGGGCATGAGCGCCCGCTCCGCCAGCGCACCGTGGCCGATCTCGCGGCGCTTCGGCGACCCGACCCGGCCGGTCTCACCGGTCGAGTAGGGCGGGAAGTTGTAGTTGTGCATGTAGCGCTTGCGGCTCACCGGGGAGAGCGTGTCGAGCTGCTGCTCCATCCGGAGCATGTTCAGCGTGGTGACACCCATGATCTGGGTCTCCCCGCGCTCGAAGATCGCCGAGCCGTGGGTGCGCGGGAGCACCTCGACCTCGGCGGACAGCGCCCGGATGTCGGCGAGGCCGCGGCCGTCGATGCGCACCTTGTCGCGCAGGATCCGCTGGCGCACGAGCGCCTTCTGCACGCTGCGGTACGCGGCCGAGAGCTCCTTCTCGCGCCCCTCGAACTGCCCGGCGAGCGAGGCCTTCATCGACTCCTTGATGGCGTCGATGCGCTCCTCGCGCTCCTGCTTGCCGGCGATCTGCAGCGCCTCGGTGAGCTCACCGGCCACGGCGGACTCGACGGCGGCGTAGGCGTCGTCCTCGTAGTCGAGGAAGATCGGGAACTCCTCGACCGGCTTGGCGGCCGTCTCGGCCAGCTCGGACTGGGCCTCGCAGAGGACCTTGATGAACTTCTTGCTCGCCTCGAGGCCCTCGGCCACGACCTCCTCGGTCGGCGCCTGCTTGCCCTCGTTCTTCACGAGGTTCCACGTGGCGTCGGTGGCCTCGGCCTCGACCATCATGATCGCGACGTCGTCACCGGCGATCCGGCCCGCGACGACCATGTCGAACGTCGAGCGCTCGCTGTCGCTGAAGTTCGGGAACGCGACCCACTGGCCGTCGATGAGGGCGATCCGGACACCGCCGATGGGGCCGGAGAAGGGCAGACCGGAGATCTGGGTGGACGCGCTGGCCGCGTTGATGGCGAGCACGTCGTACTGGTGCTCCGGGTTGAGCGACAGCACGGTGATGACGACCTGGACCTCGTTGCGCAGGCCCTTGGTGAAGGTGGGCCGCAGCGGCCGGTCGATGAGCCGGCAGGTGAGGATCGCGTCGGTCGACGGGCGGCCCTCACGACGGAAGAACGAGCCGGGGATCTTGCCCGCGGCGTACATCCGCTCCTCGACGTCGACGGTCAGGGGGAAGAAGTCGAATCCCTCGCGCGGGTGCTTCCCGGCGGTGGTGGTGGAGAGGAGCATCGTGTCCTCGTCCAGGTAGGCGGCAACGGCGCCTCCGGCCTGCTTGGCCAGGCGTCCGGTCTCGAACCGGACCGTTCGGGTACCGAAGCTGCCGTTGTCGATGACGGCTTCGGTGGCGGTGATCTCGGGACCCTCCATGGGCCCTCCTTTTCTCTGTCATGTGCGCGCCGCGCATCGTCGTTGTGCACGGGCGTCCTTCAGGTGGTGCCACGGGGGCACCGGTACATCCGGTGTTCAGTTGTGGGTTCTTCGGGGCGGGCGAGGCCCGACCATGCGTCGAGGGGCGGTCCTCACCAGGTGTGAGGACCGCCCCTCGACGGAAGTCTCAACGGCGCAGGCCGAGACGCTTGATGAGCGAGCGGTAGCGCTCGACGTCGATGCTCTCGAGGTAGCGCAGGAGCCGGCGGCGACGGCCGACCAGGAGGAGCAGGCCACGACGGCTGTGGTGGTCGTGCTTGTGCTCGCGGGCGTGCTCGGTGAGGTCCTTGATGCGCTGGGTGAGCAGCGCGACCTGCACCTCGGGGGAGCCGGTGTCGCCCTCGGCGGTGGCGTACTCGGCGATGATCTGCTGCTTGACGTCGGTGCTCAGCGGCATGGGGCGACGACTCTCCTTCGTGGATTCTGCTGCGCGGCGCTCCCGGGCTGGTTCACCGGGGCTCTGTGGGTCCGCGGCCGATCTGACGGCAGTGGACAAGGCTACCAGCGGGCACGGGTCGGCCCTAATCGGGCGCCGCGTCCCCCCGGACCTTGACCCCAAGCACTGCTATGCCTAGTTTGTCTAGGTATGAAAGGGCAGGCGCTCAAGGGTCACCTCGACATGCTCGTTCTCGCGGTCCTCGCCGACGGGCCGCGGCACGGCTACTCCGTCATCGAGGAGCTCCGACACCGCAGCGGCGAGGTCTTCGACCTCCCCGAGGGCACCGTCTACCCGGTGCTTCGCCGTCTGGAGGGTGCCGGGCTCCTCGCGAGCGACTGGGAGGAGGTGGCCGGGCGTCGACGGCGGACGTACCGGCTCACCGACCGGGGTGCTGGCGCCCTGGCGGAGGAGCGCTCGGCGTGGGAGGGCTTCGCGGCCGCCGTCGGATCGGTCCTGGGAGGGGCGCCATGGCCCAGCACGGCGTGATCGACGCGTACGTCGCACGGCTGCGTGCGTCACTGCGGTGGCGGCCCGACGCCGAGGACCTCGCCGACGAGGCCGAGGACCACCTGCGCGAGACCGCCGCCCGTCTCGTGCGCGAGGGGCTCGACCCGGACGAGGCCGCGGCCCGTGCGGTGGCGCGGTTCGGGGACAGCACGCAGATCGCCCACGCCTTCGCCACGACACCCTCAGGAGGGACCGCCATGCCCACATCTGTCACGAGGACCTGCGGCACGGTCGGCGTCGCCGCCGCCCTCTGCTGGCTCCTCGCAGCGCTCGTGCCCGTCGTCGGGCTGACGGAGCGCTTCACCTGGTCCGACCTCGCCGTCTACCTCGCCTTCATGGCCCTCGCGGCCCTGGCCGCCGCCATGACGACCGTCGTCGTCACCGGCCTCCTCGTCCGGTCCGGGGGTCTGGGGGGCGTGGTGGCGGCAGCCGTGCTGCTGGGGGCCCTCGCCGCGACCCTGTCGGTCCTGGGCGTCACCTGGGCCTGGCCGATCGGTGGGCTCGTCTTCGCCGCCACGTTCGCGGGGCTCGTGTGGCGGCTGCGCTCGACCCACACGAGGTCGGCCGCCACCGACTGGCTCGCGGTCGCGGCCTGGCCCGTCGGCGTCGTGGTGTTCGTGGCCCTCACGCGGCTCGAGGTGGGCCCGCTCGACGAGTACGGCGACCGACCGGTCGCGTACGCCGTCGGCTTCGCCACGGGTGCCCTGCTCTTCGCGGCCGCCCTCCTGGGGCTCGGCACGTGGGCCCGCAGCGAGGTCCCCGCCGACACCGTCGCCCTGGCCCGCACCTGACCAACCACCGGGACCCGCGGGGGCTGTGCGGCTCGGCGGC
>Ga0075339_1000104_pt1 | contig 10689 bp, 12 predicted proteins | sample RushMan_CattailN_4_FD_120076 | JGI IMG/M metagenome (GOLD analysis project Ga0075339, IMG submission 120076) | Natural and restored wetland microbial communities from the San Francisco Bay, California, USA, that impact long-term carbon... | ecosystem: Environmental > Terrestrial > Soil >... | reverse complement strand
TTTTCGAACGAGACATAGGCCAGCTTGCTGCCGTCCGGCGACCAGACCGGCGAGATGATCGGTTCGGCCGAACTCAGCGCGGTTGCCGCACCCTGCCCGTCGGCATCGGCAATCTGCAGCAGAAACTGGTTGCCCGACTTGATCACATAGGCGATGCGTGTAGAGAAGACGCCGCGCTCGCCAGTCAGTTTTTCGTAGATGTAGTCGGCAATACGGTGCCCGGCAGCGCGCAACTGGGTACTGCCGGTCACGAAGACTGCGCCGCCCAGCGCGACCTGCTTTTGCGTGTCGTAGAGCCGGAAGCGCGCCTCCATGCGGCCATCGGCCCCGCGCACCAGGCTGCCGGCGGCAAGCGCATCGGCGCCGCGTGCTTTCCAGTCGCCAAGGAAGACCTGCGTATTCTCGTCGAGCGGGGTGTTGCCCGGGTCCACCATCTTGAACAGGCCGCTGCGTTCGAGATCGGCGCGCACGGTGGTGGTGATGATCTGGGCGGCGGCAGCGTCGCCGGCAAAATTGGCGATCGCCACCGGAATCCGGTTGGCACCGGCGCCGGTGATCTCGATGGATAACTGCGCGTTGGCCACCGTAACGGCCAGCAAGGCCAGGGAAAGAAGGATTTTGCGGACAATCTGGGGCATTGGACTCGATTTCGTCATTGGATCTTGCGATTCTACTCTTCAAACGGTTTGTATTTGATTTCCAGGTCGCGCCTGAACTGGGACGGATCGTCGGGCAGCGGCAGCGGCCTGGATTTCCAGATGGCGCGCTCGATGGCGGCATCCAGCGCCGGATTGCCGCTCGAACGCTTGAGCCTGACATTAAGTATATCGCCGCCGGGTAGCTGTTCCACCATGAAAATGGCTTCCGGGTTGCCCTGAATGCCGGGCGGCAGCACCATATGGCCGCGTACCTTGCTGCCGATCTTTTTCGCATAATCGCCGCTATTCCTGCCGGCAGCGGCACGCGCCTCCGCCTCGGCAGCGGCAGCATTGGACAACTTCTGCCCTGTCATATTTGGACGGCTGTTGAGTTGAGCCGTTTCGCGAGCGAGTTCCTTGCTGAAATCCGGAACCTTGGGCTCGGGTTTCGGTGGCTCGGGCTTGGGCTCCGGTTTCTTCGGCTCAGGCTTCGGCGGCTCGGGCTTGGGCTCCGGTTTCTTCGGCTCAGGCTTCGGCGGCTTTTTCTCTTCCTTGATCGCGATGTCGGGCTTCTGGGGTGGCGGCGGCTCGGGCTTTGGCTCGACTTTCGGTACCGGCTTGGGTTCAGGGATTGGTTCCGGTTTGGGCTCTGGCTTGGGCTCTGGCTTCACTTCAAGCGGCGGCGGGGGCGCCGGGGCGACGCGAACGGTCGGCCGACTCGAGTACAACTCGACTTCGACCACTTCCTGCTGGGTGCGCTTCCACTGCACGCCAAAAAAGAGCGCGGCAACAAGGCCGGCGTGGACCAGGATGGTGAATGCCAGCGCTTTTTTCCGGCCCGGCTCTTCGATTTGGCCGTGGATCATTTACCCTTGAGCTGCACCAGGAGGCCGACCCCCTTGACCTGGGCGCGATTTAAGTCGTCCATAATTTCGAGCACAGCTTCGTATTTGAGGTTCTTGTCACCGGCGATGAGAACAGGTTGCGGTTTCTCCGGATTCTTCGCCTGGGCGGCGACAATCATTGCGACCAGTTCCTTGCGGTCGACGCGGATTTCCTGGCCTTTTCCGGCGCTGTCGATCAGCGTCAGGCTCTGGTCGGCCTTGATCGTCACCTGGATCGGCGGGGATGGCACCGTTGCTGCCTTTTCGACCGATGGCAGGTCGATTTTGGCAGTCGTCATCATCGGTGCCGTCACCATGAAAATGACGAGCAGCACGAGCATGACGTCGATGTAGGGAACGACGTTGATTTCGTTTTTCAGGCGGCGCTGGCGCATGGCTTAACGCATCTGCCTTTGCAGGATGTTCGAGAACTCTTCCATGAACGATTCGTAGCGCGTTGCCAGACGGTCGATGTCATGGGCGAAGCGGTTGTAGGCGAGGACGGCGGGAATCGCCGCGAAGAGGCCGATGGCGGTGGCGACCAAGGCTTCGGCAATGCCCGGCGCAACGGCGGAAAGCGTTGCCTGGCCAACGTTCGAGAGGCCGCGGAAGGAGTGCATGATGCCCCAGACGGTACCGAACAGGCCGACATAGGGCGAGACCGAACCGACCGAGGCGAGGAAGGCGAGGTGCGATTCGAGCGTGTCCATCTCGCGCTGGTAGGTGGCGCGCATGGCACGGCGCGAACCATCGATGACCCCCTTGGAGTCGAGGTTTTTCTGGCCCTTGAGCTTGGTGAACTCGCGGAAACCGGCCTCGAAGATGCGCTCCATCGAACCGGCATGGTGGCGGTCGTTGACCGCGCTGTTGAACAGATTGTTGAGGTCGCCGCCAGACCAGAAATCGCGCTCGAAGGTTTCGGTCTTGGTGCGCGCCTGCTTCACCGTGTACCACTTCATGAAGATGTAGTACCAGGACATGAAGGAGACGCCGGCCAGCAGCGCCATGACGATCTGCACGACCGCACTGGCGTTGAGGATCAAGTGAAGGATCGACATATCCTGGGTAACGTTCATTTCAGGGCATCCAGTTTGTTGTGCAGGAATTCGGGGATCGGTGCCGGCGTCATCTTGCTGGTATCGACGCAGGCGATTTCAACGACGCCGGTGACCAGTTCCTCGTCGCCGCGACGGACATGATGGCGGAAGACGACGCGAACCCGGGTCAGTTTCTCGACTTCGAGGCCGACGCTGAGAAGGTCGTCGAGCCGCGCAGGTTTCAAGTACTCGCAACTGGCCTTGCGCGCAACGAAGGCGATGCCGGCATCGACCGCCAGTTGCGACTGGTCGTGACCGGCCTGACGCATCCATTCGGTGCGGCAGCGCTCGAAGAATTTCAGGTAATTGGCGTAATAGACGACCCCGCCGGCATCGGTGTCTTCGTAGTAGACGCGGACCGGGATGGAGAAGGCGTTTGCGCGCTGCTCATATTTCATCGCGCAATATTACCTGATTTCATAACAATCGTTTGTAACAGATTGTTTCTGCGTTGGTAATCGTATTCTGTCGGGGGTCAAATTTCGACGGTCGGGTCATGTTGTGGTCGTCTTGTTGCTTAGCGCCGACCCGACCCTAGCTGTCGCTATCGGCGAGCAGGTCGCGTACCATTGCGCCGCCCGGCTCGGCCAGCCCGAGATGGCGGTAAATGGCCGGCGTGGCGATGCGGCCGCGCAGGGTGCGCTGCAGGTAGCCCTGCTGGATCAGGTAGGGTTCGAGCACGTCCTCGATGGTGTCGCGGGCTTCACCGATCGCGGCGGCGAGGTTGTCGACACCGACCGGTCCACCGCCGAACTTGTCGATCACCGCCGACAGCAGTTTGCGGTCCATGATGTCGAGTCCGGCCCGGTCGACGTCGAGCATGACCAGCGCCGCATCGGCGACGCCGCGCGTGATGTTGCCGTCGGCCTTGACCTCGGCGTAGTCGCGCACCCGGCGCAGCAGGCGGTTGGCGATACGCGGCGTGCCGCGCGAGCGGCGGGCGATCTCCAGCGCCCCTTCGGCGTCGAGCGGCGCATTGAGCAGCGATGCCGAGCGGCCGACGATGCTTTTCAGCTCCTCGGCCGTGTAGAACTCGAGGCGGGCGACAATGCCGAAGCGGTCGCGCAACGGGTTGGTCAGCATGCCGGCGCGCGTCGTCGCGCCGACCAGCGTAAATGGTGGCAGATCGAGCTTGACCGACCGTGCCGCCGGACCTTCGCCGATCATGATGTCGATCTGGAAATCTTCCAGTGCCGGGTAGAGGATTTCCTCGACGACCGGGCACAGGCGGTGAATTTCGTCGATAAACAGCACATCGTGCGGTTCGAGATTGGTCAGGATGGCGGCGAGGTCGCCGGCGCGTTCGAGCACCGGGCCGGAAGTCGAGCGCAGGTTGACGCCCATCTCGGCGGCGACGATGTGGGCCAGTGTCGTCTTGCCCAGGCCCGGCGGGCCGAACAACAAAACATGGTCGAGTGATTCACTGCGCTGGCGGGCGGCCTGGATGAAGATTTCCAGTTGTTCGCGAATCTTGACCTGGCCGGTGTAGTCGGCCAATCGCTTGGGGCGGAGCGCGCGCTCGAGCGCCTCTTCCTGGGCCGAGCGGGCTTGCGGGGCGATGATGCGGTCGGCGGCGGGAAGTTTGTCGGTCTCGATCATGCGGGTTGTTCCTCACGCGCCCAGCGACCGAACAGCATATGGCCCAGTGCGAGCAAAACCGGGCCGAGAAAGATGCCAATGAAGCCGAAGACGAACAGGCCGCCAATCACCCCGAGCGCGATGAGCAGTACGGAAATTCCCGAGCCGCGTGCCATCAGGATCGGCTTCAGGAAATTGTCGATGCTGCTGACCAGCAGCAGTCCGTAAAGCACCAGAAAAACCGCCCAGCCGGTTTCGCCCTGATCGTAGAGCCAGAGTGCGGCGCTGCCCCAGACCAGCGGTGGTCCGATCGGGATCATGGCGAGGAAAAAGGTGGCAAAGCCAAGCAGCACAGGTGCTGGTACGCCGGAAATCAGGAAACCGACCATCGCCACGGCGCCCTGCGCGGCGGCGGTGCCGACGAGACCGACCATGACGCCGATGACGGTGCCGCGCGCACGATCGAGCATCTCCTCGCCGAGCTCGCCGCCCAGCTTGCGCGCACCGACGTAAAGGGCTTGGGCAATGGCCGCGCCGTCGCGGTAGAGGAAGAAGATGACGAACAGCACCAGTGCCAGTTGCAGCAGGCCGTTGGCGGCGATTTTGCCGGTCACCAGAGCCAGGCGCTGGGCTGGCGCGATCAACTGTTTGAGCGCGGAGTTGAGCTCGGTCTGGTTGCTGGCAATGCGATTCCATCGGGTCTGTATTTCGCTGCCGATGATTGGCAAGTCGCTCAGGAAAGTCGGCGGGTCGGCTGGCAAGCCGCGCTCGATGTACGAACCGATCTCTTTCTTCAGGCCGTCGCCGCTGCTGGCAAGGCTGGCAACGAGAAAGGTCATCGGCAGCAGCATGATGAGGATGAGCAGCGTCGTCATCAGCGTGGCACCCAGTGTCCTGCGGTTGCCGATGCGCGGCAGCAATCGCTCCGAATAAATTTCCCAGGTGCAGATCCACAGCACGAAGGCGAACAGGATGGCGCCGATCATCGGCAGCAGAACGGCGATGCAGCCAATGATCAGCAGCGCGACCAGTGTGATCTGTGCCAGACGTTTCGGATCGTTGTCGACGAACACGGCCTAGACCTTCGAGAGCAGTTTCAGGGCCTGGCGGATGCCGTCCGAGGTGCCGACATCGGGCGGCAGCAGCTTCATCGCCGCAGCGGCTTCCTTCTCGTTGTAGCCAAGGGCGAGCAGGGCATTGGAAATATCGTGTTTTGTGTCGTCGACCGCAGCGTTCAGCGAAATGCCGGTCGTTTCGGCCAGCTTGCCCTTCAATTCGAGCAACAGGCGTTCGGCAGTCTTCCTGCCGATTCCCGGCACCTTGATCAGGCGGCCGATCTCCTGCTGCGCCACCGCAGCAGCCAGATCGCCGACCGACAGGCCGGAAAGGACCGACAGCGCGGTCCGCGCCCCGATGCCGGAAATTTTCAGCAACTGGCGGAAGGCAAAGCGCTCGGCCTCGCTCAGGAAGCCATACAGATAATGGCCGTCCTCGCGCACCGCGAAGTGGGTCAGCAGGCTCGTTTTCTCCCCGTTCGCCGGCAGGTTGTAGAAGGTGCTCATCGGCACGTCGATCTCGTAGCCGACGCCATTCACGTCGAGCACGATCTGCGGGGGATTTTTCTCGGCCAGCAGGCCAGTCAGTCGTCCAATCATTCCGCTATGCTAACCGATCAGCCGGCCGCCGCGAACGCGAAATCCGGCCGTCGCCATGGCGCCCAGTCCCTGCCCGCCGTGCGCGTGGCAAATGGCGCAGGCCAGCGCATCGGCGGCATCGGCTGTTGGCGCGCCGGGCAGGTTCAGGAGCTTCACCACCATGTGCTGAACCTGCTCCTTGGCTGCCTTGCCGTGGCCGACCACCGCCTGCTTGACCTGGAGTGCCGTGTATTCGGCGACCGGCAGGCCGGCATGGACCAGCGCGCTGAGCGCCGCGCCGCGCGCCTGGCCCAGTAGCAGCGTCGATTGCGGGTTGACGTTTACAAACACCTTTTCCACTGCGGCCTGATCGGGTGCGTAGGTTGCGACAACCTCGCTGATTCCGGCGAACAAGGTCTTGATGCGTTCCGGAAGCGACTGCTTGTCGTTCGACTTGATGCAGCCGCTCGCGACATAAAGAAGCTGGTTGCCATGGATTTCGATGACACCAAAGCCGGTCACCCGCAGGCCAGGATCGATGCCGAGGATGCGCGGCGCGCTCATTTCGCGCGGGCCACCAGATAAACGCCGCTGACTGCCAGCAACATGCCGGCTGTTGCGGTCAACGTCAGTTTTTCGCCGAAAATCAGCCAGGCAATCAGCGCGGTGGATAGTGGCGTCAGGTAAAACAGGCTCGCCACGTTAACGGCGCTACCGCTGCGGATCAACAGGTTGAGCAGGCTGATGGCGCCGAGCGACAGTACCAGCACCAGCCAGCCGAGGGCGAAGATGAAATCGGGTGTCCATTCGATGTGGAACTCCTCGAACATGGCGACCGCGATCGCCGTGAGGATCGCCGTCGGCACGAATTGAATCACCGAACCGGTGCGCAGATCAAACTGCGCGCAAAAACGCTTCTGGTAGAGCGTGCCGGCCGTGATGCCGAGCAGCGCGACGAGCGCCGGGATCAGCATCGGTCCGAGTTCGGTGTCACCGAACTTGCCGGAAACCACCAGTGCGACGCCGACAAAACCGAGCGCCAGTCCGCCCCACTGCCGGCCGCTGACTTTTTCTCCAAGCAGCCAGCCGGCGCCGAATGCGGTCAACAGCGGCTGCATGCCGACGACCAGCGCTGTGACGCCGGCCGGCAATCCATGCTTGATGGCGATGAAGACGCCGCCGAGATAGAGGCCATGCACCAGCACGCCGGAAACGCCAATGTGCAGCCATTGCCACGGGTCCTTCGGCCACGGCGCGCGGGTCGCCAGCGCGATGATTGTCATCAGTGCAATGACGAAGCCGTAGCGGGTGAGCAGGAAGGACAGCGGCTCGGCATACGGCAGGCCGTACTTGGCGCCGATGAAGCCGGTGCTCCACAGGAAAACGAAGAGGAAGGGGTAGAAGCGCTGCATCAAAGAAAAAGGCGGCATTCGACGCCGCCTTGCACTTTCCTCTTGCCGGTGATCACTCGTCCATCACCGCGGTGGTGTAGATTTCCTGAACGTCGTCCAGGTTCTCCAGCGCGTCGAGCAGCTTCTGCATCTTGATGGCCTCTTCCCCGGTGAACTCGTTTTCACCTTCCGGCTTCATCGTCACTTCGCCGAATTCCGGCTTGAAACCGGCGGCCTCCAGTGCGTCCTTGACCGCCATGAAGTCATTCGGCGGCGTCAGCACCTCGATTGAACCATCATCATTGGTCGCCACATCGTCGGCCCCGGCTTCAATCGCTGCATCCATCAGCGCACCCTCATCGGTGCCCGGCGCGAAAATCAACTGGCCGCAATGCTTGAACTGGAAGGCCACGCAGCCGTCGGAACCCATGTTGCCGCCGTATTTGGAAAACGCATGGCGAACTTCCGCCACCGTGCGCACCTTGTTGTCGGTCAGGCAATCGACCATGATCGCCGCGCCGCCGATGCCGTAGCCTTCGTAACGGACCTCGATGTATTCGACGCCTTCCAGTTCGCCGGTACCCTTCTTGATGGCGGTATCGATCTTGTCCTTGGGCATGTTGACGCCCTTGGCCTTGTCCACGGCAACGCGCAGACGCGGGTTGAAGTTGAGGTCGCCGCCGCCCATCTTGGCGGCAACGGTGATTTCCTTGGCGATCTTGGAGAAAGCGGCGCCGCGCTTTTCATCCTGACGGCCCTTGCGATGCTGGATATTGGCCCACTTGGAATGACCAGCCATGGTTTACCTCGAAAAGTGCGGAGCATTGATAGAATCGAAGAATTTTATCACGCCGGAGTCTGCTGCCATGTCCGAACCCCTCTATCTCGCCAAGTCCGAAGAGGGCTACCCCGCCCTGCTGCCGCAGATGGCCAACCGCCATGGCCTGATCACCGGCGCCACCGGTACCGGCAAGACGGTGACCCTGCAGTCGCTGGCAGAGCGCCTGTCATTTGCCGGGGTCCCGGTGTTCATGGCCGACGTCAAGGGCGATCTGTCCGGCGCCGGTGCGGCGGGTATCGTCAGCCCCAAGCTGCAAAAGCGAATCGACGAACTCGGCCTCGAAGGCTTCGTACCCTACGCCAACCCGGTCGCCTTCTGGGATGTTTTCGGCCAGGGCGGCATTCCGGTGCGCGCGACGATTTCCGACATGGGGCCGCTGCTCCTCGCCCGCCTGCTCAACTTGAACGATACGCAAACCGGCGTCCTGCAACTGGTCTTCAAGATCGCAGACGACCAGGGTTTGCTGCTGCTCGACCTCAAGGATCTGCGGGCGATGATCCAGCACGTCGGCGAAAATGCCAAGGATTTCACCACCGAATACGGCAACGTTTCCACCGCTTCGATCGGTGCCATCCAGCGCGGCCTGCTGACGCTGGAACAACAGGGCGGCGACCTGTTCTTCGGCGAGCCGATGCTCGATATCCATGACCTGATGAAGGTCGACGAAAATGGCCGCGGCGTCATCAACATCCTTTCCGCAGAAAAGCTGGTGCAGGCCCCGACGCTCTACTCGACCTTCCTGCTCTGGATGCTCGCGGAACTTTTCGAGCAGCTGCCGGAGGCCGGCGACCTTGACAAGCCGAAGCTGGTCTTCTTCTTCGACGAGGCTCACCTCCTGTTTACAGACGCACCACAGGCGCTGACCGACAAGGTCGAGCAGGTCGTCCGCCTGATCCGCTCGAAAGGCGTCGGCATTTTCTTCGTGACCCAGAACCCGCTCGATGTCCCGGAGAAGATCCTCGGCCAGCTCGGCAATCGCGTGCAGCATGCATTGCGCGCTTTCACGCCGCGCGACCAGAAGGCCGTCCAGTCGGCTGCGCAGACCATGCGCGCCAATCCGAAATTCGACGCGGCAAAGGCCATCACCGAACTCGGCGTCGGCGAGGCCCTGGTTTCCTTTCTCGATGAAAAAGGCAGCCCGACGGTCGTCGAGCGCGGCCTGATTTTCCCGCCCGCCTCACGCCTCGGTCCGCTGAGTGCCGATGAACGACAGGCCATTATCCAGGCGTCGCCTTTCCACGCCACCTACGACCAGACGGTCGACCGCGAATCGGCCTATGAACGCTTGCGCGGCCAACCCGCAGCAGCGCAGCCGGCGCCGGGCGCCATTCCCGCTCCGCCGGCCGGCCGTGGCATGCCGGATGTCAACGACTGGGGCAACCATGCCGGACGAGACGCACAACCGCGCTCCGTCCCGCAATCCCGGCAAAGCGCGCCCGCACCCCAGCAATCTGCGGGCGGCGGCATTCTCGACAGTATCGGCGACCTGCTCGGTGGCACCACCGGCCCGCGCGGCGGCCACCGCGAAGGCGTGCTCGAAGCGGCGGCCAAGAGCGCCGCCCGCGGCATGGCCGGCACCGTCGGCCGCAGCGTCGGGCAGCAGATCCTGCGCGGGGTGCTGGGGTCGATTCTGGGCGGGAAGCGCTGAGCGCAGGATGGTTTCCTGGTCGCCCGACAGTCCGACAAATGGCGGCCGGGCCCAAAACGAATTAACTGAACGAAAACTGCAGGCGCCCATCCAAAAACTGAACAGTCAAAATTGATGTATCCGACTGTTTGTTAGATGGGTGGCGTTTTTCCCTGTCTTTGTTTTTGCTAGTTGAGGAGAACATTATGAATATGGCAGATATGTTGATTCATGTTCATCCGAATCTGGATGTACCGGCAAGAAGCAATTTGGAACGAAGGCTGGCAAGTTGCAGTGGCATCGATTGCGCGGAGTTCAATCATCACGCGCATCCTCATGCGCTGATCGTGAAATACGACCCGGACACCGTCGATGGCATGAAGATTCTGGGCATGGTGCGTAATGTTGACCCGGTGGCGAGTATCGTGGGTCTGTAATCCCGATTTCGACCGTTCGTTTGGTTGACTATCGAAAAGGCGTCCAGATGGGCGTCTTTTGTTTTTTCGGCATCTATCATGTCCGGTACAGTTGTCCGATTTCCCGCCGCCATTTCGTTTTCGTACTTTTTTCAGGTCGACCGTGCTTGACGAAATCGTCGAATTTTTGGCTAGTCGACTTAGAATGAGGGCGCCCTCATTTTTTACGGAGCCAGTCATGAAAAAATTCCTCCCGCTCGCGCTGTTGCTTGCCGCGCTGCCAGCCCTTGCCCAGGATGTAGCCGCGCTGACGGCAGATACCAAGAAGACCGTGCTGCCGGTCGTGCCCAAAGTGGTCAATGCCATGCAGGAGGCGGTGGCTGCTAAGGGTGTCGCCGGGGCGATTCCAATCTGCAAGGAAACGGCGCCGGCGCTGGTCAAGGAAAAGCGCCAGGAAACTGGCTGGGACATTCGCCGGGTCAGCCTCAAGACGCGCAACGCCGATCGTGGCACGCCGGACCTTTGGGAAGCGCGCGTGCTGGCTGATTTCGACATTCGCGCCGCCAATGGCGAGAAGTTGGAC
>Ga0075339_1000103_pt1 | contig 10706 bp, 13 predicted proteins | sample RushMan_CattailN_4_FD_120076 | JGI IMG/M metagenome (GOLD analysis project Ga0075339, IMG submission 120076) | Natural and restored wetland microbial communities from the San Francisco Bay, California, USA, that impact long-term carbon... | ecosystem: Environmental > Terrestrial > Soil >... | reverse complement strand
CGATGTCGAGGAGGTCGCGGCCGGGCATCCGGCCGTGCAGGAAGTTGCGGTGTTCGGTGTGCCGCACGAGAAGTGGGGCGAGACGCCGGTCGCCGCGGTGATCCTGCGGCCGGGCCACGCGGTCGCTCCGGAGGAACTCAGGGACTGGATCAACGAGCGCGTCGGCGCGCGGTACCAGCGCGTGTCGAAGGTGCTGCTGATGACGGAGTTTCCGCGCAGCGCGGCCGGCAAGACGCTGAAGCGCGAGATGCGCGCTCCGTTCTGGGCGGATCAGGGCCGCACGATCTGAGGGTCCGCGCTGGTTACAGCGCGTAGCGCGTCAGCCACTCGGCGACGAGCGCCGGCTTGTCTGCGCCTTCGATCTCCACTGTCACGTCGTACAGCAGCTGGCACTGTGCCGGATCCACCTTCTGCGCCTGCTGCAGCACGAAGCGGCTGCGGATGCGCGCGCCGACGGGCACCGGCGCGACGAAGCGGACGCGGTTGAAGCCGTAGTTCAGCGGATAGCGAGCGCCTTCGACGAAGGGACACACTTCATAACCCATCGCAGGCACCAGCGACAGGGTCAGCATGCCGTGCGCGATCGTGCGACCGAAAGGCGTCGCCGCCGCGCGTTCGGCGTCGAGATGCAGGAAGTAGTGATCGCTGGTGATGTCGGCGAAGGCCGAGATCAGCGGCTGCGTGACCTCGACCCAGCCGGAGGCGCCGAAGTCCGTGCCGACGCGCGCCTGCAGCACGTCCCATCCCATCGTGAGCAGCGGTCCTTGCATTGGGCACCCTCGGGTCGTTGGCCACCAGCGGTGTACGTTAGCGCAGCAGCGCCGCTGCTTCGGAGCAGGCCTGCCGGCCCGGGGCGAGCGGGGCGACGCCTCCTCCTCCGGGCAGCACTCGCAGCGCCTGCGTCAGCCACGCCATCGGGAAGGCAACGCAGCCCCACGCTCACCCTCGCGCGCAAACGCGGCCTACAGACCCCGGTTGAGGACGGCGCGGATGCGGTCGCGGGTCAGGGGCAGTTCGGCCAGCGCCGCAAGCGCCAGGCAGAACTTCACGAACGCCGATGAACCGTCCGTGCCAGGGGCCCGGCCGGTGTGCCGGCGCCAGCTCGCCGCCGCGCTGCGAACGAGGTGATCGAACTGCGTGTCGGCCCCGTTGCCGCGCCTCGGTGCGGCGTCGCTCGCGTGATGGCGCAGGTGGGTCTCCAGTTCTTCCAGGTCCGAGCGGAGGTGGGCGAAGCGGCGTTCCGCGTCTTCGCGCGGAAGGCCCCGCGCGATCCAGCGCCCGACGAAGTACGAGTAGCCAAGGCGGGTCGGGCTGTCCAGCAGCGCGCAGAACGCGCTGGCGGTGTCGGCTTGCCGGCGGGCCTCGGCCTCCCACGCGCGACGCGTTCCGGCGTCGATCTGCATCGGGCCGAAGAACGCGATGTACTCGACCGTCGGCAGGAGGTCGTCGATCAGATCGTCGGTGACGATCCGGTCGACGCGCAGCGAGGCACGCTCCTCCGCGCTGAGCGCCAGCGAGCCCTGCCACGGGGCATGCGTCGGGGAAGGGTGCGTCGCTTCGTGCATCACAGTGGGCGCCGGTGGCCAGAGTCGGACGATAAGGGAACCCTCGGATCTGGCGGGGTCTTGTTGCCTATTTCGGGCAACCCTCCTTGCAAGCCTGGCGCTGCCGGGGCGAGCCCACCCGGCAACGGGTACCCGTCACATCGTGTCCTGGACCAGTGCGATCCGCCCGCCGCGTGCGTGCAGCGCTGCGACTTCCCGGGACGTGCGAGTACGCGTGGACCCACGCCGCGGCCGGGCGCTCGTCGAGCTAGTATCCCGCTGCCGACCGTGAGATGGTCCGGGAGCGAGTCGCCTTGTCCGCGTTCCTGCTGCCGCGGCGGAACGCGCGCCCCCTGGAACCGCTGGCATCCACCCCTTTGTTTTCGCGAGGCATGCATGCGCCTTTGGCGCCGTCTTTTCTTCGTCCTGGGCTGGCTTGCTGCCTCCGCCGGGTTCGCGGCCCCGCCCCCGCTGGACGGGGATCGCCTCGCCGTCGAACTGGCGCGCCGGCCCGTCGTGCTGCTCGGCGAGGTGCACGACAACGTCGTCCAGCACCGGATCCGCGCCGAGGCGCTGCGCCGCCTGCTCGAGGGTGGGGCCCGACCTGCGCTCGCGTTCGAGCAGTTCGATCGTGAACGCCAGGGCGACATCGACCGTGCGCGGCGCGAGCCGCCGCCTGAGGGGCGCTCCCTCGCCGATCACGTGATTGCGCAGGCGCGCGCGCCGAAGGACTCGTGGGACTGGGCGCGTTACCGGCCGTTCGTCGAACTGGCCCTGGAGTACGACTTGCCGATCGTGGCGGCGAACCTGTCCCGCCGGGATGCATCGCGGGTCGCGCGGGAGGGCGTGGCCGCCGTGTTCAGCGACGCGGAGCGCGGCGAGCTCGAGCTGGACCGCTTCGGCGGCATCCTGGCCGAGCACGAGCTCGTCGTGCAGGTCGGTCACTGCAACATGCTGCCGAAGTCCGCCTTGCCGGGGCTGGCGCGGGCGCAGATCGCGCGTGACGCGGTCCTCGCGAACTCGCTGCGTCCCTACCTCTCGCGTGGCGTCGTCCTGCTGACCGGCAACGGCCACGCGCGACGGGACATTGGCGTGCCGCGCCACCTGTCCGTCGGGGACCAGGCGATTGCCTGGTCGATCGGCCTGCTGGAGGAGGGCTCGGAGGAGCGGTCGCCGCTGTTCGACGTCGCCTTCGTGGCCCCCGCGCAGGAGCGTCCCGATCCGTGTGCTTCCCTCAAGCCGAAGTCATAGCCGATTTCCCGGATGAGTTGATCGCGCCCGGTACGCCCTCGGGTTGTCGGGCGTAGGATTCACGTTTGGTGGCGGCATCGACAGCCGCGGTATCCACAGGAGACTTTCCGATGATCAACCAGCCGATTCGCGCGGTGCTGCAGGCCAAGGACATCCAGAACCTGATCACCGCCGCGCCCGACACCACGGTCGCCGCCGTCGCTGCGCTGATGGCGCAGAAGGGCGTGGGGGCCGTGATCGTCCGGAGCGCGGGCAATGAAATCGGCGGGATCTTCACCGAGCGCGATGTGATGTGCCGCGTGGTGGCCGAGCGCCGCGATCCGGCGGCCACGAAGGTCTCCGAGGTGATGAGTCCGAACGTGCGCGAGGTGAGCGCCGACGCGACGGTTGACGAGGTCCTGCGCCTGATGGTCGTGCACGGCCATCGGCACATCCTGATCAAGGACGGGGCCGCCTTCGGCCTCGTCTCGATCCGCGACCTGATGCAGTGGCTGATCCTTCCGGAAGAGCCGGTCGCGCACGAAGGCCGCGTCGGCGTGATCCGGGCGCGGACGGCCGAAACGATTGGAGCCGTGAAGGGCCTGCAGCCCTAGGACGGGCCCAGCGAAAGGGAGTCGTTCGACCGCGGTCGTGACCGCGGTCACACATCTCTGGCGCCGCGCCGATTCTGCTTGACCCGTGGCGCCGGGTTCTTCGAATATGTGCGCCCTTGCGCATATGCGCATCTTCCAAAGATCCCATGGAGCCCGAGCTCGAGCGCCTCTACGAGGTCGTGTCGGACTACTTTGGCCTGCTGGCCGAGCCGACGCGGTTGAAGATCCTCAGCGCGATATGCGATGGCGAGCGCAGCGTGTCGGACATCGTCGAGCGCGTCGGGGCTTCCCAGACGAACGTTTCGCGCCACCTCAACCTGATGTACGGCAAGGGCGTCCTCAAGCGCCGCCGCGACGGGCAGATGAGCTTCTATTCGATCGCCGACGCCAACGTGGTGACGCTCTGCCGCACCGCCTGTGTCCACATGGCGAGCCAGCTCGATGAGCAGTCGGTGTCGACCCGCGCCCTGAAGCGGTTCATGCCGAACACGACGAACAGCTGAACAGGATCACACACAGCACTGCGCAAGACGAAAGGCCAGAGGAGATTCGATGAGGAGTGTTAGCGAGAAGGCCGCTCGACCGATCGGTCGGGTCGTGCCGGCGCCGGAGAGTCATCTGAGCGCCGAGACCATCCGCGCCGCGAAAGGGCGCCGTAGTTTCCTGGCGACCGCCGCGGCGGGCGGGCTGGCCGTAGCGGCCGCCGGCAAGGCCGGCGCCCAGGCGAAGGAGGCGCCGCCGGCCATCAGCCCGTGGACCCGGTCACTGGGCGCGCCGGTCGGCGCGATGGGCTACGGCTCGCCGTCGAAGTACGAGTCGGCCGTGCAGCGCCGGCAGAGCCCCGGCCTGACGCCGCAGCCGCAGTCTTCGGTGAGCTTCACGCCGTTGCAGAACCTGTTCGGCATCATCACGCCGAGCGGCGTGCACTTCGAGCGTCATCACTCCGGCATGCCGGAGGTGGACCCGGCGCAGCACCGGCTGATGATCCACGGCCTGGTGAAGCGGCCGCTGCTGCTGACGATGGACGACATCATGCGGTTTCCGTCGGTGTCGCGCATCCACTTCATCGAGTGCGGCGCCAACTCCGGCATGGAGTGGGGCAACGTGGCCGTCCCGACGGTGCAGTACACGCACGGCATGCTGGCGTGCAGCGAGTTCACTGGCGTGCCCCTGTCGACGCTGCTCGACGAAGTCGGCTACGACAAGAAGAACGCGCGGTTCATCCTCGCGGAAGGCTCCGACGGCTCGGCGCTGACGCGCACGATCCCGATGGAGTTCGCGCTGAACGACGTGATGGTCGTGTACGGACAGAACGGCGAGATGCTGCGGCCCGAGAACGGTTATCCGCTGCGCCTGCTCGTTCCCGGCGTTCAGGGCGTGTCGAGCGTCAAGTGGCTGCGGCGCCTGGAGGTGGGCGACAAGCCGTGGAATGCGCGCGAAGAGTCGCTGCATTACATCGACCTGATGCCCGATGGAACGCACCGCCAGTACAGCGGCGTGCAGGAGGTCAAGTCGGTCATCACGACGCCGTCCGGCGGCCAGCTGCTGCAGGGCAAGGGCTACTACGAGATCACCGGCCTGGCGTGGTCCGGCCGCGGCAAGATCCGGCGGGTAGACGTCTCCACCGACGGCGGCCGGAACTGGCAGCAGGCGCGCCTGCAGGATCCGGTGCTGTCGAAGGCGCTGACGCGCTTCCGTCTGGACTGGAACTGGGACGGCGGCCCCGCGCTGCTGCAGAGCCGGGCAGTCGACGAAACCGGGCACATCCAGCCGACGATCGCCCAGCTGCGGGCGGTGCGCGGCACGCGGTCGATCTATCACAACAACGCGATCCAGACCTGGCGCGTGCAACCCAGCGGGGAGGTGTGGAATGTCCAGATCGCTTAAGGCATTGCTGCCCCTCGTCGCTTCGACGGCGCTCGTCGCGCTGGCCGGCCCGGCCTTCGCGCAGGGCAAGGCCGCCGCGGACGGGCCGAAGTACGGGCTCGGTCGCGCTGCCACGCCGCAGGAAATCATGGGCTGGGACATCGATGTGCGTCCCGACGGCCACGGTGTGCGCAAGGGCAAGGGCACGGTCGCCCAGGGCCAGGACCTGTACGACGCGCAGTGCGCGAGCTGCCACGGCACGTTCGGCGAGAGCAATCGCTACATGCCGATCGCCGGAGGCGTGAAGCCGGACGACCTCAAGACGGGCCGGGCATCCTCCCTGCGTGAGCCAAGCGGGATGCGCACCGTCGGAACCAAGCTGAACTACGCGACGACGCTGTGGGACTACATCAACCGCGCGATGCCGTGGACCAACCCGCAGTCCTTGACGGCCGACCAGGTCTACGCGATCACGGCCTACGTGCTGCACCTGAACGAGATCGTCCCGGCGGACTTCGAATTGAACGACGGGAACCTGACCAAGGTGGCAATGCCTAATCGCAACGGCATGACGACCAATCACGGCCTGGGCTCGGTCAAAGGGAAGCCCGACGTGCAGGGGTCGTCCTGCATGAAGGACTGCGTGAAGGAAGTGAAGGTCACGTCCGAGCTGCCCGAGTTCGCGCGCAACCAGCACGGCAACCTGGCCGAGCAGAAGCGCTCGATCGGGCCCGCGCGGGGCATCGACACAACACGGTATGACCCGAGCGCGTCGGCGGCGAAGCCGGCTCCGGTTGCAGTCGCCGCCGCGCCGTCGGCGGCGGACCCGAAGGCGCTGCTGGCGAAGAACGCCTGCACCGCGTGCCACGGGATGACGAACAAGGTGGTCGGCCCGGGATTCAACGAGATCGCCGCCAGGTACCAGGGCAAGCCGGACAGCGAGGCGTACCTCGCGAAGAAGATCAAGTCCGGGGGCGAGGGCGTATGGGGACCGGTGCCGATGCCGCCCCAGTCGGCCCTGAAGGACGATGAGGCGCAGGCGATCGCGAAATGGATCGTCGGGGGTGCCAAATAGTGGAACCGCCCGCAATGGGCCGGGGTTAACCCCGGTCACCCGTTGCGGGCAATGCAAGTAACTGACTGTTAGAGTTGTACGTTTTCCTTATCACACTTTCTTTTTGAGATGCAGGAGACAACGATGATCCGGAACCGCAGGGAATTCGTGAAAGTCGGCGGCGTGCTGGGCCTGATGGCCGCCGCGGGATTGATCACGACGAAGGAAGCCCAGGCGCAGCAGCAGGCCTGGAACAAGGCCGCCTTCGAGACGAAGACGGTGGAAGACACCATCAAGGCCCTCGGCGGCAGCGCCACGGCGCCGAGCGGCGACATCGCGATCACCGCGCCAGACATCGCCGAGAACGGCGCCGTCGTGCCGGTGGCCGTGACCAGCAAGATCCCGAACACCCAGGGCATCTACGTTCTGGTCGAGAAGAACCCGAACACGCTGGCGGCCGGCTTCACGATCCCGGCCGGGACGGAGCCTTCGGTGTCGACCCGCATCAAGATGGGCCAGACGTCGAACATCCACGCCGTGGTGAAGGCGGACAACAAGTTCTACGTCGCCACCAAGGAAGTCAAGGTAACCCTCGGCGGCTGCGGCGGCTGATCGACAACCCATCCCATACTGAATCCCAGGAGCGAACATGCCTGATCCGATGCGTATTCGCGCGACCGAACAGCCCGACGGCGTCGACGTCCGCGTACTGATGAGCCACGAAATGGAAGGCGGCCAGCGCCGCGACTCCGCCGGCAAGCTGGTCCCGGCCCATTTCATTTCCAACGTCACCGTGACCCACAACGGCAAGCCGGTCCTGACCGCCGAGTGGGGCCCTGCCGTGTCGAAGAACCCCTACCTGCAGTTCAAGTTCAAGGGCGGCAAGAAGGGCGAGAAGATCAGCGTCACCTGGATCGACAACAAGGGTGAGACGCGCACGGACGAAGCCACGATCGGCTGACGCAGGACCCCGGCCCGTGCGCCAGCGGGCCGGTGCTTCGACTCAATACCAACAACTCAAGGGGACTCACCGATGAAAGCTCGTTCGCTCCTCTCCGCGACCGCTGTCACTTTCGGCCTGCTCGCTGCTGCGCAGCCCACAGCCGTCCTGGCCCAGGCTCAGGATGGACAGATCAAGACCGTGTATCACCTCACGAATGGCCTCGAAGAGGCGTCGCGTGGCCTCGGCAACATCCGCAACCACCTGGCGGCGGACCCCAAGGCCAAGATCACCGTCGTGTCGAACGGCAACGGCATCGAGTTCCTGCTCGAGGGCGCCATGGACAAGAACGGCAACCCGTACGAGGTCATCGTGCAGGACCTCAAGTCCAAGGGCGTCGACTTCCGCGTGTGCAACAACACGCTGGTCACCCGCAAGATCGACCCGAAGAGGGTGCTCCAGGAAGCGTCGATCGTCCCGTCGGGTGTCGCCGAGGCAGCCAAGCTGCAGGCGCGCGAGGGCTACGTCTATCTGCGGCCCTGATTCCGGTCGGTGACCGCTCCCCGCGCCCCCGGAGAGGGGCCGGGGACATTTTGTTTTTCTAGCCAGGAGACATCAGCAATGAAACGAGCAAGATTGGCGGCCTACCTGGCCGGCTGCGCCGTGGCGATGTTGGCCACCGGCGCACAGGCCCAGGGCAGCGCCCAGGACGAAATTGCGAAGTACCGCGAGATGCTGCAGGACGCGAACCCTGCCGAGCTGCTGATCGCCCGCGGTGAGGATCTGTGGAAGCAGAAGCGCGGGCCGAAGAACGCCTCGCTCGAGCGGTGCGACCTCGGCCTCGGCGCCGGCGTCGTCAAGGGCGCGTATGCGCAGTTGCCGCGTTATTTTGCCGATACCAACGAGGTGATGGACTTCGAGTCCCGCCTCGTCTACTGCATGGTGACTCTGCAGGGATTTGACCGCGCGGAAGTGACGAAGAAGCCGTTCTCCGGCACCGGCCAGCGGCAGACCGACATCGAGGCGATCACGACATTCGTGGTCGATCAGTCGCGCGGCGTGCCGGTCAGGATCTCCCAGAGCCACCCGATGGAACGCGCGGCGTTCGAGCGCGGTCGCCAGTTGTTCAACATGCGCGGCGGACCGTACGACTTCTCGTGCGCCACCTGCCATGGCGTCGATGGCCAGCGGATCCGGCTGCAGGATCTCCCCAACATCTCGCACAACAAGCAGGATGCCGCGCGCGCCTTCACGACCTGGCCGGCGTACCGCGTGTCCCAGGGCGCGCTGCGCACGATGCAGTGGCGCCTGAACGACTGTTTCCGGCAGCAGCGTTTCCCGGAACCGATCTTCGCTTCCCAGAGCACGATCGACCTGATCACGTTCCTCGGCGTCAATGCCGAAGGAGCGAAGATGGATTCGCCTGCGATCAAGCGCTGAGGAGACGACGATGATGATGAAGACTGTACTGTCCCTGGCCGCGGTCGCCGTCCTTTCCTCCTGCGCCAGCCCGGCGCCCACGCACGAGGAAACGATGAAGGTGGTGAAGAGCTCGTTCAAGGCGCGCGGCATCGCGAAGCTGGATCGCCTGGACCAGTCCGAACTGCAGCAGGTCTGCTCGGAGGTGGCGCTGACCGGCAAGGACCTGCCGAAGGACGTCCGCGAGCGCATCGAGAAGCAGCAGATGGCGACGATCAAGTACCCGGCCGACGGCAAGTTCCTCGGCGACTGGAAGGCTGGCGAGGTGGTCGCGCAGGCAGGGCGCGGCCTGCAGTGGACCGACAACGAGAAGACGGTCAATGGCGGCAACTGCTATGCCTGCCATCAACTGTCGCCGCAGGAGATCTCGTTCGGCAACATCGGCCCGTCGCTGAAGGGTTACGGAAAGCTGCGCGGCAACAGCGAAGCGGTCGTCAAGTACACGTGGGGCAAGATCTGGAACACCCACGCGTACAACGCCTGCTCGTCGATGCCTCGCTTCGGTGACGCCGGCATCCTGACGGAAGCGCAGATCAAGGACGTGATGGCGCTGCTGCTGGATCCGAATTCGCCCGTCAACAAGTAAACGAAGAGGACCAGGCGGCCTCCTCGGCCGCCTTTTTTTCGCCCGGATGAGCCTTTCCGCTTTGCACAAGACGCTGTTCGCCTGGCTGGTGGCGCTGGTGCCGCTGGTCGGCGCCGCCGCCCCGGCACCCGACATCGTGCGCTGGAGCGACATCCCGCTGGTCGACGGGACCGTGCTGAAGGCGAAGGACCTCGCTGGCAAGACCGTCGTCGTCGAGTTCTGGGCGAGCTGGTGCCCGTTCTGCGCCAAGCAGAACCCCCACATCGAGAAACTGCACAGGACGCACGGAGGCAAGGGCCAGGGCCTCGTCGTGCTGACGTTCACGCTCGACAAGACCGACGAGGCGGCGCTCGGATACCTCAAGCACCACGGCTACACGTTCGCCGCTGCGCGTTCGAGCAAGCAGATCGAGGGCTGGTTCGGGGGACGCCGGACACTGCCCGAGGTCTACGTCGTCGACCCGAAAGGTCGCATCGTGTTCAAGGAAGCAGGCGAGATGTTCGAAGAGGACATCGCGGCGCTCGCGCGCTTCGCCGCGAAATAGACCAGAGAAGAGGGAGAGAAGAGATGTCGATGGACCGTCGTGAATTCCTGCAGGTGCTGGCGGTGGCCGCCGCTGCGGGCCTGCCGATCGCATCGCGCGACGCGCTGGCCGCTGCGCCCGCGTCCGCGAAGATGTACGAGCTGCCGCGCTTCGGCAACGTGCACTTCCTGCACTTCACCGACTGTCACGCGCAGCTGCTGCCGATCTACTTCCGGGAGCCGAGCGTCAACCTGGGCATCGGGGACTCCATGGGCCAGCCGCCGCACCTCGTCGGCGAGCACCTGCTGAAACGCTTCGGCATCGCCGCCAGGACGCCGGAAGCGCACGCGTTCACCTACCTCGACTTCGTCGAGGCGGCGAAGACCTACGGCAAGGTCGGGGGTTTCGCGCACCTGTCCACGCTGGTGAAGCGCATGAAGGCGAGTCGTCCGGGCGCATTGCTGCTCGACGGCGGCGACACCTGGCAGGGCTCCGGCACCTCGCTGTGGACCAATGCGCAGGACATGGTCGATGCCTGCAAGCTCCTCGGCGTGGATGTCATGACGCCGCACTGGGAGATGACCTACGGCCAGAAGCGTGTGCAGGAGATCGTCGAGAAGGACTTCAAGGGCAAGATCGACTTCGTTGCCCAGAACATCAAGACCACCGACTTCGGCGACCCGGTGTTCGCTCCGTACACGATCAAGGAGATGAACGGCGTCAAGGTCGCGGTGATCGGGCAGGCGTTCCCGTACACGCCGATCGCCAACCCGCGCTACATGGTGCCGGACTGGAGCTTCGGCATTCAGGACGAGGAAATGCAGAAGGTCGTCAATGACGCCCGCGCGGCAGGCGCACAAGCTGTCGTCG
>Ga0075339_1000102_pt1 | contig 10739 bp, 10 predicted proteins | sample RushMan_CattailN_4_FD_120076 | JGI IMG/M metagenome (GOLD analysis project Ga0075339, IMG submission 120076) | Natural and restored wetland microbial communities from the San Francisco Bay, California, USA, that impact long-term carbon... | ecosystem: Environmental > Terrestrial > Soil >... | reverse complement strand
GGGCGCAGAACGACGGATTTTCCTTCCCCCACGGGGAGATTTTCGATGCGGCGCATCTTCATCACGCCGTCATCCATGATGTGTGTGTGGATCTCCACTCGCCCTGCTGCGGGCGTTGACGCGGAGACCAGAGTATCAGCAACCCCGTCCTTGGCTTTGATTTCCATAAAGGCTGCGCCAACCTTGGCGCCGCCTGGCGTTGCTCTTGCCCACGGGTGCGCGACCGATATATCACCGGCCTCGTACTCATGCGCCTGGGCGGGGCCCGGAACCACGAGAGCCAGAGCCAGGCTTGCTGCCATGCCGCTCAGCGCCATCCGCAGGGTCATAGTTTGATCTCCAATTCAATCCCGCTTCTGATATCAGTCAGAAGGTATCAAGGACGTTCGGAGGATCGCGTAAAGGCCCTGCGAACGATGGCCGCATCACAATGGGTACTCTGAGGCGGAAATAGGGACGGACAAGTAGATCTTGTTCTCCTCGGCCCTGCCCGTCCCGTCGGCCCAGCCGCTTAACACATGCGTCCAGTGGTCATGCTAAAGACAGCGGGAGAGTTCCTCTGGTATTAACCATTCTTCTTCCAGGCGCGACGTGGCACGACGCATTCTGTTGATCATCGGCGGCGGCATCGCCGCCTACAAGAGCCTCGATCTGATCCGCCGGTTGCGCGAGCGGGGCTATGGCGTGCGTGTCGTGCTGACCCGAGCGGCGCAGGAATTCGTGACGCCGCTGGCAGCGGGGGCACTTTCAAACGATCGTGTGTTCACCGACCTCTTCGATCTCGATGACGAACGGGAGATTGGCCACATCCGACTGTCACGTGACGCCGATCTTCTGGTCGTTGCGCCGGCCACCGCCGACCTTTTGGCGAAGATGGCGACCGGGCAGGCCAGCGATCTGGCCTGCGCCGTGCTGCTTGCCACCGATAAGCCCGTTCTTGTCGCCCCTGCCATGAACCCGCGCATGTGGGCGCATCCGGCCACGTGCCGCAATATGCGGCAGCTCGAAACTGATGGCGTAAAATTCATCGGCCCCAACAAAGGCGAGATGGCCGAACGAGGTGAGGCCGGCACGGGCCGCATGTCGGAGCCCACAGAAATCGCGGATGCCGTCGACCGGCTCCTGGGCGGCGATGCCTCTGCGATGAAAAAGGCGGGGCTGCTTTCCGGACGGCGTGTGGTGGTGACGAGCGGGCCGACCCACGAACCGATCGACCCTGTCCGCTACATCGCCAACCGGTCCTCCGGCAAACAGGGGCATGCCATCGCGGCCGCAGCAGCAGTGCTTGGCGCGCAGGTCACGCTCGTGTCCGGCCCCGTAAGTCTGCCGCCGCCCGAAGGTGTAGAGACGATCACCGTTGAGACCGCAGAAGACATGCTGGCCGCCGTGCGCCGTGCACTTCCCGCCGATATCGCGATTTTTGCAGCCGCCGTAGCCGACTGGCGCGTGGCCGCTGCCGCTGATCAGAAACTGAAGAAAACAAAAAGCAACTCGGCGCAGACCCTGGCTCTGGTGGAGAATCCCGACATCTTGAAAACGATTGCAGCGGCCGGGCCGAAGCGTCCCGCTCTCGTCATCGGATTTGCTGCCGAGACGGAAAACGTGGTCGCTCACGCGCAGAAGAAGCGCAAGGACAAGGGCGCGGACTGGATCGTCGCCAACGACGTTTCCCCAGAGACGGGAACGTTCGGTGGCGATCGCAACACCGTGCATCTCGTCACCGCGCGCGATATTGAGGGTTGGCCGCCGCAGACCAAGGAGGAGGTCGCGCGTAGGCTCGTGACGCGCGCTGCCGAGTACCTCCAAGAGAACCAGATCGACGTGTGACGATGGCCAGACCGAAAACGAAGTCGACGTCTCGCAAGGTGCGTGTGAAGGTTCTTGAGCACGCCTCTGGCCTCCCGTTGCCGGAAATCCAGTCAGAGGGCGCGGCAGGACTCGACCTTTTGGCGGCCGTTCCCGATGATGAGCCGATCATTTTGAAACCTGGTGCACGCGAACTCGTGCCGACCGGCCTCCTCCTTGAATTGCCCTTGGGAACGGAGGCGCAGGTGCGGCCACGCTCGGGTCTCGCCGTCAAGTACGGCATCACGGTGCTGAACAGTCCTGGCACGATCGACAGCGATTACCGGGGCGAGGTGAAGGTGCTCCTTATCAACCTTGGGGACGAGTCTTTCACCATTCGGCGCGGCGAGCGCGTCGCGCAGATGGTCGTCGCGGCTCACGTAATGGTGAGGCTCGTACCGGCTAAGTCCCTCACCGTTACGGAGCGCGGCAACGGCGGGTTTGGATCCACGGGCAAGACCAGCCGGGCGGCGCGAAAAAAGACGCCTATCCCTGGGAAGGCCACGCCAGCATCACGCAAGGGCGCAAAGCACCCGAAATGACGTGAACAGTTTCCAATCTTTTGCCCTTGCGGGAACAAAAATTCTCAAGCTACCAAGTTGCGGCGGGTCTGCCGGAAGGTTATTCCGTTCGGCGTCCATTTTCTCCCCCTCAGCTGTTCGGCAACAGAAGGCAGCGCACATCCCATGACCCAGGTTCCGGAAATCAAGACGCTTGAAGCCACCAAGACGTGGGGGCGCGGCCGGATATACGATGACATTACAGAGACGATTGGCCATACGCCGCTCGTTCGGCTCGGCAAGATCGCCAAGCAGGCGGGCGCCCGCGCAGACATTCTGATGAAGCTGGAGTTCTTCAATCCGCTTTCCAGCGTCAAGGATCGCATCGGCGTTTCCATGATCGACGTGCTGGAAGCGGAAGGAAAGATCACGCCCGGCAAGAGTGTGCTGGTGGAGCCGACCTCGGGCAACACGGGCATCGGTCTCGCCTTCGTCGCTGCCGCGCGCGGCTACAAGCTGATCCTCGTCATGCCGGAATCAATGTCGATAGAGCGCCGCAAGATCCTGGCGCACCTGGGCGCCGAACTTGAGCTTACACCGGCGGCCGCCGGCATGCCGGGGGCGATTTCACGAGCGGCCGAGATCGTAGCAACGACGCCGGGCGCCGTCCAACCGAGTCAGTTCGAAAATCCTGCCAACCCGGCCGTGCACGAGCGCACGACGGCGGAAGAGATCTGGAATGATACCGGTGGCAATGTCGACGTGCTGGTCATCGGCGTTGGCACGGGTGGCACGCTGACGGGGTGCGGTCGCGTGCTGAAAGCGCGCAAGCCAAGCCTGAAGGTTATCGCCGTGGAGCCCGCAGGCAGCCCGGTTCTCTCCGGGGGCAACCGCGGCCCCCACAAGATCCAGGGCATCGGTGCCGGCTTCGTACCGGGCGTGCTCGACACGTCGTTGATCGACGAGATTATCACCGTTTCAAACGATCAGGCATTCGAGGTTTCGCGATTGCTCTCCAAGACGGAAGGCATTCCCGGCGGGATCTCGACGGGGGCAAATCTTGCGGCCGCCATCTCGGTGGCCACCCGCGAGAACATGAATGGCAAGACGGTCGTGACGTTCGCACCCTCCTGCGCGGAGCGCTATTACACGAGCGAACTCTTCCTCGAACCGGGCGCCGCCAAGGCGTGAAACTCCAAGAAGCGCGGGTTTGAAAGCAGGTCTCCGCGTTGAGCGGGGACCTGTTTCGCTATTTGAGTGGCATACGGCGTTTTCTGTATCGCGCGGTGCCTGGTGCGTTTCCATCCGGCATTAGCATGTCTTGATTTGCGCTGCCGAAGCGCAGACGCAGCAAATTCCTTTTGTGACTGATCGCCTCCGTTTTCTAAAGCTTCCGTTTCTTGCCTTTTCGATCGGCGGTCCAAATAGCCATGACGGCTGCCATCTCAGTCTACTTTTCAAGGCGCTTGCGCAGGCCGAGATTGCTCACGTAGTCTTGCTCCCTTAGCCGAGGGGAACTCTCATGGATTGTCTGGTTCGGGCTCAAGGCCGCACGGCGCGACAGTGGACCAGGTATGCATTGGCTATTTCATCGGTCCCCTTCTCGCTGGGTGCCCTCACTCCGCTTCGCGCACTCAAAATGTGTGGGAGGGTGTAATCCGGTGCCTAATTTCATCAAGGCTTATGTGCGCGTCGTTGAGAAGTTGGGCTGGTTCATAGGCCTTTTTGCCATGTACCTCGTGTTCGCGATGCTCGCGATCCTTCTCTATTCCTCGTTCACCAAGGCCTTCACGATCCCCGCAGCCTGGACACTGGAGATGGCCCAGTTCGTCATGACCGCCTACTTCATGCTGGGAGGCGCCTATTCAATGCAGCAGAATGCGCACGTGCGCATGGATGTCGCCTACACGCACTGGAGTCCACGGACACGCGCGATCGTTGATAGCTTTACCATCCTGTTCCTGATTACCTATCTGGTGCTTCTGCTCGCCGGCGGTATCTCTAGCACGATCTACGCATTCGAATATTCCGAACAGAGCTACTCGTCCTGGGCGCCCTATATGGCTCCGATCAAAGTTGTGATGGTTTTCGGTATCGCGCTCATGCTTTTGCAGGCAATCGCGACCTTGTTCCGTGATGTTGCGGCAGCGCTTGGAAAGCCCATCTGATGGACTATGAAATCATCGCTCTTCTGATGTTTTCGTCCATGATGCTGCTCCTCATCACGGGGCAGCGTGTCTTCGGGGTGATCGGCGTCGTGGCGGCCGTTTCCGCCTATCTGTTGTGGGGCGAGGGCGGAACGGAGATGCCCTTCAGCGCTGCCATGAAACTCATGAAATGGTATCCGCTGCTCACGCTGCCGATGTTCGTTTTCATGGGCTACATGCTTTCTGAATCGGGAATCGCAGAAGATCTCTACAAGATGTTTCACGTCTGGATGGGCGGGCTGCATGGTGGTCTGGCCATCGGGACGATTCTGCTCATGGTTATCATCTCGGCGATGAACGGCTTGAGCGTGGCTGGCTTGGCTATCGGCACCACCATCGCCCTGCCGGAACTGCTTCGGCGAGGCTATGATAAGAAGATGGTAACGGGCGTCATACAGGCCGGCAGTACGCTCGGCATTCTCGTGCCGCCCAGCGTCGTGCTTGTGCTTTATGGGATGATCGCGCGCCAGCCTGTGGGCCATTTGTGGCTGGCCGGCGTGTTCCCCGGGCTTCTCATGGCCACACTCTTCATTGTCTACGTTGCCGTGCGATGCAAATTGCGGCCGGAACTGGGCCCCGTTCTGCCTCCCGAAGATCGCAATATTCCACTGTCCGAAAAGCTCGCGCTCCTGAGGGCCGGTCTTATTCCCCTCGCCATCTTCTTCTCCATGACCGGACTTTTCATGATGGGCTACACGAGCCTCGTGGAGAGTTCAGCAATCGGCGCTCTGGCGGCAATGCTTGCCGCCTGGGGCCGGGGCCGCCTCACATTCAACGTGATGCACGAAACGTTGAGGAACACGCTCAATGTGAGCTGCATGTTCATGTGGATCATACTGGCAGCTCTCTGTTTCGGCGCCGTCTTCGACGGCCTTGGTGCTGTCAAAGCAATTCAGTGGCTATTTTTGGAGCAATGGAATCTGACGCCGTGGCAGGTCTTGATCCTGATGCAGCTGACATTCCTGCTGATGGGCATGTTCCTTGATGACACGGCCATGCTGGTGATCGTAGCGCCGCTCTATGTACCTCTTGCCGCGAGTCTTGACTTCAATCTCATTTGGTACGGCGTGCTCTACACGATTACATGCCAGATCGCATACATGACGCCTCCCTTCGGCTACAACCTCTTCCTTATGCGCGCCATGGCGCCGCCGGACGTAACGTTGGGAGATATATACCGGTCGATCTGGCCGTTCGTGGGCATCCTGCTGTTCACCATGGTCATTCTCATGGTGTTTCCGCAGATCGCGCTCTGGCTGCCCAACACCTATTACGGCAATTGAATAAGTGCATCGAACGACAGGCGGGGAAACTGAAGCGAACGTCTCATACTGAAGTCGGATAAGGAGAGCGATGCCATGACCACACGCAGACGTGACTTCCTGAAGACAGCCGGCGCGGCGACCGCGGCGGCTGCTGCGGCAACGACCCTTGCAGCGCCCGCAGTACGTGCGCAGAAAGCCATCAAGTGGCGTCTGCAGACCTATGCAGGGCCTGCACTTGCCGAGCATGTCATCAAGCCGTCCATCGATGCCTTCAACAAGGTCGCCAATGGCGAGATGGTGATCGAGCTCTATACGGCTGACCAGCTGGTGCCGACGGGTGAATTGTTCCGAGCCATGCAGGCGGGGACGATCGATGCCGTGCAGAGCGACGATGACTCGATTGCCGCGCCCGTAGACGTTGCCGTGTTCGGCGCTTACTTCCCCTTCGCCTCACGCTACAGCCTCGATGTCCCCGTGCTGTGGAACCACTACGGCTTGAAGGAGATCTGGGAGGAAGCCTATTCGGAGGTCAAGGGTGTCACTTGGCTCGGAACAGGCGCATGGGATCCGTGCAACTTCGCTACGAAGAAGCCTATCAAGAGCCTGGAAGACATGAAGGGACTGCGCGTCTTCACCTTTCCGACGGGCGGCAAGTTCCTACAGCGGTTCGGCGTGGTTCCGGTGACTGTGCCGTGGGAAGACGTGCAGGTTGCTTTGCAGACAGGCGAGATTGACGGCATCGCCTGGTCCGGAATCACGGAGTGCTACACGGTCGGCTGGGCCGACGTGACCAAGTACTATCTCACAAACAACATCTCCGGCGCCTGGGCGGGTTCGTATTTTGCCAACACCGAAAAGTGGAACGCCGTTCCTGAGCATCTGAAGACGCTCTTCAAGCTCAGCATGGACAGTTCGCACTACTATCGCCAGCATTGGTACTGGTGGGGCGAGGCGCACTACCGCACGACAGGCGGCAAGCTGGAGCTGACATCCATTCCCGAAGCCGAGTGGGGCAAGATCGAAGAAGAGGCGCTGAAGTTCTGGGACGAGATCGCCGCCCAGAGTCCGCGCAATGCCAAGGTCGTCGAGATCCTCAAGAAGTACCGGGATACGATGCGCAAGGCGGGCCCCCCATATCGTTACGGATCGTAAACCGACAAGCTTGCAGAAACGAGATCGAGCGCCGGCCATTCATCTGGCCGGCGCTTTGCTGTGTTGCTCCCTGGAGCCGCGTCGGGCAAGGTGCGGGCCGGAAGCAGACCACGACGAGACAGCCATGCTGACGCCTGAGGAAATTCAACGTTACAAGCGCCATCTGGTTCTGAAGGAGATCGGCGGCCAGGGACAGCAGCGGCTCAAGGCAGCGCGCGTTCTGGTCGTCGGAGCCGGTGGGCTCGGTTCGCCGTTGCTTCTCTATATGGCCGCAGCAGGCGTGGGGACCATTGGCATCATCGACGATGACCGCGTCTCGCTCGATAACCTCCAGCGCCAGATCGTACACGATACGGCACACGTCGGCGTGCTCAAGGTTGAAAGTGCGAAAGAGACGATCCAGCGCCTGAACCCCAACATCACAGTCGTGACATACGCGGAACGGCTGACGGCGGAAAATGCGCTCGATGTCATCAGTGATTACGACATCGTCGCCGACGGTTCGGACAATTTCGCAACGCGCTATCTCGTCTCCGATGCCTGCTATTTTGCGCGCCGTCCGCTGGTCTTTGCGGCCGTCGGGCCGTTCGATGGATACGTGACTGTCTTAAAGCCGCATGAGAAGCGACCCGACGGGACGCCCTATCCAAGCTATCGCTGTCTTTTTCCTGAGCCGCCGCCGCCGGGCACGGTAGCAAACTGCGCGGAGGTTGGTGTGTTGGGCGCAATCGTCGGCGTGGTGGGTACGTTGCAGACCGTAGAGGTTCTCAAAGAGATCACAGGAACTGGTGAAACGCTCGCCGGACACCTCCTCATTTACGATGCCAAGGATGCCCGGTTCGAGCGCGTCAGCATTGCTTGGGATCCGGAGAACGCCCTGTCGGGTCAAAGTCCCACGATCCGCGATCTCTCGATGCACCAGGAATCCGTCGAGACGGCCTGCACAACCCGTCCTGGAACTTGACGTGAAAGAGGCAGTTGCGAAGCGCGGTCAGTCGCGCTCCTGCTCCATGAGCGCCGTAAGCCGGTTCATGTTGAGGATCGAAATGGTCCGGTTACCTTCGAGGCTGATGACCTTGTCGACCTTCAGGCGTGAGATCTGGCGGCTGACTGTCTCGATCGTGAGGCCGAGGAAGTCGGCAATCTCGGCGCGGGACAGGGGCAGGTTGAAAGTCGGGTGTTCCGCATCGTGCGCGGGTTTGCAGCCGATGGTTTCCATGCGGCGTGCGACCATCAGCAGGAAGCTCGCGACTTTTTCGCCGGCGCTCTTACGCCCGAGCAGAAGCATCCACTCACGCGCGGAATCCAGTTCATCGAGCGTGTTCTGGAAAAGTCGGTGCTCGAACCCTTCGAACTCCTTTACGAGGCGCTCGAACTTGCCCTTGTCGTAGGTACACAAATGCACGTCGGTAACGGTCTCGGCGTGGTAGGGGCTCTGCGAACGGAAAGGACGGCCGAGAAAGTCGGATGCGAACTGCAGCCCTACGATCTGCTGGCGGCCGTCGGCAAGAGTCTTTGTCAGCTTGACGACGCCAGAGACAATATTGGCGAAGTAGGTCATCTCTGCATTGTCGTGCAGAATCACTTGTCCCGGCGGCAGGAGCTTATGATGCGCAATAGCATTCAGGCGCTCGATTTCCGGCCGGTTTAGCGCTCCACAGACGGCACGGTGACGTACAGAACAACTGTCGCAACGAAGGATATGCTCAACCATCGAGGCCTCGAAAATCATGCACTGATCAACGCCAGTCGTGCATCATGAAATGCGTCGCACGATCTCTTCAATCCCGCTATTTTCAAGCTGGATCTTTGGTCTCCACCGCCAAGCCTTGTCTGATCCGCAAAAGGCAGCGTCCGATGTCAAGGAGCGTGGACATCAATCTACCCGATCCCGCAGAGACCGAAAAGCGGTTTGCGTTTAATCAAGTTTTGTCGCGCGAATGATTTTTTTGACCTTGGTCAGATTTTCAGGTGTCGGCCAATTGATTTCAATAATAGCAGACCGCGTTGGTGTTACGCCGTCGTGCAATGCGGCGATCCTTCAGGACCGGAGCAGCCGGTAGACCGCGGCAACGTAGTCGGCCAGCGAATAGATCGAGGCGCCGATCGCGACCAGAAGAAGGATCGTCGGCATCACACCGTCTATGGTCAACTTGGGACCAAACAGACCGAGTGCAATGGCGACGATTCCGATCTGGACGACCGCGTGCACGGCGGCTTTGGTTTTTCCCGACGCTCGTACCTGCAGATCATGGCCGGCTTGGCGGGCGAAGGTTCGCAGGTAGGGAACCACGAGTTCGCGGCCGTAGAGGACGAACAGCATCCAGGCAGGCATCCAGCCCATTGCGAGGAAGGCGAGGAACACGCTGAGGTGATAGACGCTGTCGCAGACGGGATCTACAAAGCGTCCGATCTCGGTCTCCTGGTCGTACCGGCGTGCAATTTCTCCATCCGCGAGATCAGAAAGCTCGGCGAGGATCATCAGGCCAAGAGCGCTGTAAAGAGCGGCATCCGTCCCGGCCGTAATGAGCGCCAAGACGACCGGTCCCGCCAAAGCTCTTGCAACGCTCAGGCTGTTCGGGACGTTGAACAGGGAAGATGAGGGGGCGAGGGGCTGTCGCCCATGTCCGTCTGTGGCCGGCATGTCACCTGCATCGTGTTGCGGAGGGCGTCTGGAGAGCCGACGCCGGGCAGTCTTGTTTCATTCGTGTTGGTCGGATGTCCAACATAGGCTGCGTACCGAGAATATCGCAATCTCGGCGGTGCTCTCCTGCGTCCTTGTTTACCAACGCATGGGGCGGGTACGCAAACCTACCTATAATCGATGGCCGGCCTGGATAGCGGCGAACTGGACGCGCCTCAATTCGATCCGGCGCGCAGGCCGCGAATGATCACCAGAATGTAGTCGATCAGCGACCCCGCCGAAAGGACAGTTGAGACGAGAAGAGCCAGCCAGACGGCCAATCCCAGGTCCGGGCTCAAGGTCGGCCCCATGCTGGCGTAGGCGAACACGACTAGAAGCTGCGTTGCGCCCTGGAAAAACGCCTTCACCTTGCCGCTCGATCGGGCGGCCATCGTACCTATCTTCTGCTCGGCGACGATGCGCAGGTAGGACATTGCGATCTCCCGCCACGCCATGATCAGGAACATCCAGACCGGCATCCACTGGTTGGCGACGAACGCGGAGAAGACGGAGATCCGGTAAAGACTGTCCGCCATGGGATCGAGGATTTTGCCGACGGCGGAAACCTGGCCATAGCGGCGGGCTACAAATCCGTCGACTCCGTCCGACACTTCGGACGCGATCATGAGGCCAAGCGCTGTCCAGAGCGATGCCGCAGAACCATCAACCAGGAGTAGGATGATGGGTACGGCGACCAGGACGCGGAACCAGGTGATCGCGTTTGGAAGCGTCCATAGTCCAAGGGGTTTCAACGGATGGTCTCTTTAGGATCGGCTCAGGATCAGCAATCGCCCCAGTGCTCGTGAGCTGGTGAGACAACGCTCGATCCGGCGTCTGACTGGGGCCAGTTGGGGCACCCTACCGCACCTCGGCGGGCGCTGTAAGCCCCCTTGCGCAGCCGTCTAACTAATTATTCTAACTTACATTATCACCGAAAACGCGAACGGGAGCACGCCTTGTGGGGTGCTCCCGCCGCGGTCGGCTGTGCCGGCGGATCCGGCCTTCTGCCTACTTGATACCGTGCTGCATCTTGGCCGCCTCGACGGTGTTCTGCAGGAGGCAGGCGATGGTCATCGGGCCGACGCCG
>Ga0075339_1000101_pt1 | contig 10758 bp, 5 predicted proteins | sample RushMan_CattailN_4_FD_120076 | JGI IMG/M metagenome (GOLD analysis project Ga0075339, IMG submission 120076) | Natural and restored wetland microbial communities from the San Francisco Bay, California, USA, that impact long-term carbon... | ecosystem: Environmental > Terrestrial > Soil > Wetlands... | reverse complement strand
GTGGAGCATCGCCACCCCGGCCCGGACGCGCTCGCCGGGCAGGATCCAGCAGGCCGCCCCGGTCCGGAAGCGCGCCGCGAGCGCGTCACCCGGCAGGTCGGGCGGCCTGCCGGCGTCACGGGGGCCGGGGAACTCGACGACCCCCACCCGCGTGCCGGCGGCGCACAGCGCGTCGACGAGCGGCCCGAGGTCCGCCGGGGCGTTGGCGGCATGGTTCGCCATCACCACGATGTCGACGGATCCGGCGTCCTCGGACGCCGAGCCGGTCGCGATGTAGCTCGGGGCGGCGAAGGGCGCCCGGGTCCCCGGCTCGAGGTGGGCGCGCTCGGCGCCCTGCTCGATCTGCCGGTGCCAGGCGCCGGCCGCCGTGGCGTAGGCCTGACGCGCCGCGTGCCGCCGGAGGAACCCCATGTCGCCGCGGGAGAGCGAGCCGGGGGTCAGCTGGTACACGGCGAGCGGCTCCGGCAGCGTGACGAGCGCGTCGCGACCGAAGGCCGCCTGGAGGCGCAGGAGGAACTCCCGGTCGGCGGAGCGGCGCACCGGGTCGAAGGCGCCGAGTCCCCCGAGCACCGGCTCACGCTCCACGAGCAGCGTGGGGAGCGTCAGGGCCACGATCTTGAGCCCGAGGCTCGTCACCTGCAGGGAGGAGCTCGCCCGCACCGAGTGACCCACGGTGGCGAGGGCGCCGCGGCGGGCGCCGAGCACGCCCACCTGCCGCTCCACGCGCTGCGGGTGCGAGTAGTCGTCGGCGTCCTGGAACGTCAGGTACCGGCCCGTGGCGTGCTCGAGCCCGAGGTTTCGGGCGCTGTAGGCACCGGCGTTGCGCGGGGCGCGGAGCAGCCGCACCCGGGGATCGAGGTCAGCGCACCGCTCGAGGAGGTCCTGGCCGGTGGTCGAGGCGTCGTCGCAGAGGAGCACCTCGAGGTTGGTCCAGCTCTGGGCCAGCACGGAGCGCACCGAGGTCAGGAGGCTGTGGTCGGGGTCGTGCACCGGCATGACGACCGACACCAGCTCGCCGTCGACCGGGGCCACCGGGTCCGTGGCGAGCCGGTCGAACGGGGGCTCCGACCCGTCGGCCAGCCGGAGCGGCGCCAGGCCGGCGTCGGTGAAGGGCCGGCTCAGGGAGGCCAGCCAGCGCCCCTCCTCCGCGGAGCCTCCCCGGAAGGGGTTGAGCAGGTCGGTCGCCGCGGCCCACCACTGCTCCGGCTCGACCTCGTCCTCCCCCGGCCCGGGCACCCCGGCCTCGAGGCGGCCGGTGAGCAGCAGGGCCTGCAGCCACACGCCCCGGACCCTGGGGGCGACCTTCGGGTCGGTGGCCAGCGCGTGGCCCAGGATCTCGGCGACGTCGTCGAGGGTCGCCCGCCCACCCAGCTCGGCCGCGAGCACGTACCCGAACCACGCGAGGTCTCGACCGTCGATGTCGTCGACGTCGCCGGCGCGGACCCGGGCGACGAGCTCGTGCGCGGACGAGGCCCCGCCGGTCGCCCGCAGCGCGAGCATGTCCAGCCAGGCGGAGTCCGGGTACCTCGTCGCGAACCGGCCGATGGTCGCCAGCACCGCGTCGGAGGGCAGGCGTGGCACGGTGTCGTCCCGAGGCGGCGCCTGCGCCGCCGAGGACGAGGGATCGTGGGATGGGGCCATGGGTCCTTCCGTCCGGTGCTACCCGTGCGACCGGCGCGAGCGGCCACAGTACCGGCCGGAGGAGGGCATCGCACCCACACCGACGCTCCTGGCGGGCACCGTACGGCGGGGTGCGGGCGGACCCGCCTTGATAGCCCCCTGCGCCTCTTGCCATGCTCGCCCCATGGGTGCCACCGCGTCGCTCGCCGCCCTCGAACGGCGCTACCTGCCTCCGCCGACCCGGGACTGCCCGGTCTTCGCCGAGGACTCGGAGTGGATCCCGTACGTCGACGGCGTCGACTACTTCGCCGAGGTGGCGGCCCTCCTCGCGCAGGTCGGGGCCGGGGACGCCGTGCTCGTCGCCGGACTCCAGGTCTCCCCCGACCTCGACCTCCACGGCCTCCGTGATGGCGACTCCGGCTACCGGGCGCTCGCGGACGTCCTCGCCGAGAAGGCCCACGACGGCGCCGACGTCAGGGTGCTGCTCTCCGGCGGCGTGGTCTCCGGCGGGCTCACCTGGCTGCCCGGGGTGGGACCCTTCCGGGCCAACGTCGAGGCGGCACGACGGATGCGCGGCTGGGTCCCCTCGACGCGCGACACCGGACGCCCGCCCCTGCGCGACCGGGTGCTGCTCGACTGGTCCGGGGCCCTCATCGGGTCGAACCACCAGAAGATCGTCCTCGTGCGGATCGACGGTGAGGTGACGGCCTTCGTCGGCGGCCTCGACCTGGCCCTGGACCGCCACGACGAGGCTCCGCACGACCGGATGCGGCTCGGCAGCGAGCGGTGGGGCTGGCACGACTCCGCGGTCCGACTCCGGGGACCGGCCGCGGAGCGCGTCTGGGAGGTCTACCGGTACCGCTGGGGGGTCGCCGCCGCGCTGCCCCGGCGCTACTGGATGCTCTCGATGGGTGGCATGGGGGTGCTCAACCCGCCGCTGCGTCCGCTGACCCTGCCGGCGGCTCCCCGGCAGGCACCGCGCAACGCGCCGGGGACGTCGGTCACGGTGGTCCGCTCGTTCAACCCGTGGGCCATCGACAGCGTGCGGCTGCTGCGGCGGGTCCGTCGTCCCGGACTGCCCGCCGCCGGGGTCCACGAGGTGTTCACGACCCTCTCTGGGGCGATCGACGGCGCGCGGCACTACGTCTACGTCGAGGACCAGTACCTCAAGGAGATGCCCGGCGGTGGCTGGCGGCACACGCTGTACGGGCCGCTGCGCCGGGCCGCCCGGCGCGGAGTGCGCATCGTGCTCGTCGGGTCGGGCAAGCGGGACCCGGCCGACGGTGGGCGCGCCGACCTCCCGGCGGTACTCACGAGCGACCTGCGCTGGCGGGTCGTCGGGAGGCTGCCGCGGGAGGTGCGCCGCAACGTCGTCATGTACCGCGTCCGGGACCTCACGGTGCACACCAAGGTCGTGCTCGTCGACGACGCCTTCGCGTGCATCGGGTCGGCCAACTTCTTCGGGCGCTCCATGGTCGGCACCGACACCGAGCTCTCCAGCGCGCTCGTCACGACCGGGCCGGCGGTGCGAGACCTGAGGGTGCGGCTCTGGGCCGAACACCTGCGCACGTCCGTCGACGCCGAGCTGCGCCCCCACCTCGAGGACCTCGACACCGCCCTCGGGGTCTGGAGGCGTGACTGGCTCCCACCGGGTGCGGACCCCGACACCTGGCGACGGGCCGGGGTCCCCGGCGGCTTCGCACCGACCGAGCGGGTGCTCGTGCCCGTCCGCTACTCGAGGAGCACGTGATGCCGGGACGGACCGCCGCCTTCTTCGACCTCGACCGCACCCTGCGCGCCACCGTGTCGATGGCCCTGCTCAGCCGCGGTGCCGGCGGGCGGGCGCAGAGCCTCGTGGCCCTCGCCGGGGGCTCGGTCACCCGGCCGCTCCGGCGTCTCGCCGGAGTGGGCGAGGCGCACCTCCCGCAGGGCGGCGTCCTGGAGCTGCTCGCCGGGCACACCGAGGCCGAGGTCCAGCGGTGGGCCCGCACCATCGCCACGACCGAGATCCTGCCGCGGCTGGGGCCCCAGGTCGTCGAGATGGTCTCGCGGTGGTCCGGTCCCGACACCCCGAGCGTGCTCGTCACCGTCGCACCCCGGGAGCTCGCCGTCGCGGTCGCCGCGACGATCGACGTCGACCACGTGCTCGCCACCGAGGCCGAGCGCGGCCCGGACGGCCGGTACACCGGTCGTGCCGAGGGCGCTCCGCTCGTCGGCGCGGCCAAGCTCGCGGCCGTCGAGGACCTCGCCGCGCGAGAGGGCATCGACCTGTCCCGCAGCCACGTGTACTCCGACCGCTCCGGGTCCCCCGAGCTGCTCCGGGCCGTCGGCTTCCCGCACGTCGTCAACCCCGACGCCGAGCTCCGTGAGCAGGCCCTCGACAACGGATGGGCGATCCACGAGATCCCACCCGTGCACTGGCTCTGGGCCGTCGAGCTGCCCGGCCTCCCCCAGGCCGGCGCCGCGCTCGTCGGCTTCGCGGCCGGCTACGCGCTGCGGGGCCGGCGACGGTCGCGGTAGCCGCCGCACGGGCTCGAGGGCCGCGACGTCCACGGCCGCGGCCGCTGGCTAGCCTGTGCCGGTGACGAGCGCCGCCGAGAGGGTCCCCGCGCCGCTCCTCGTCCTCGCCGGCATCGTCTCGGTCCAGTTCGGCGGGGCCCTCGCGCAGACCCTGGTCCCGGTCATCGGGGCGGGCGGCGCCGTGACGATGCGGCTGCTCTTCGCGACGGTCCTGCTCCTCGTCGTCGCCCGCCCGCGCTGGCGCGGGCACGGCCGCCGGGCATGGGCCACCGTCGGCGCCTTCGGCGTCGCCCTCGGCATGATGAACTTCGCCTTCTACGGCGCCCTGGCCCACCTGCCGATCGGGGTCGCCGTGACGATCGAGTTCATCGGCCCGCTCACCCTCGCCGCCGTCCTGTCGCGGCGACTCCTCGACGGGGTGGCGGTGCTCGCCGCCGCCCTCGGAGTCGTGCTCATCTCGGAGGCCTTCGAGACCCCGCTCGACCAGCTCGAATGGACCGGCATCCTCCTGGCCCTCGCCGCCGGTGGCTTCTGGGCCGCGTACATCGTGCTGTCCGGGCGCACCGGTGCCCTGTTCCCCCGCCTCGAGGGCCTGGCCCTCGCCATGGTCGTCGCCACCCTCGTCACCCTTCCCTTCGGGGTCGGCAGCATCCCCGACTGGACGGCCACCACCGTCGCCAAGGGCCTGGGCATCGCCGTGCTCTCCTCGGTGCTCCCCTACTCGCTCGAGCTCCTGGCGCTGCGGCGGCTCTCCGCCAAGGTCTTCGGCATCCTGCTCAGCCTCGAGCCCGCCGCGGCCGCCGTCGCGGGTCTGCTCGTCCTGGGGCAGCGGCTCAGCCCGGTCCAGCTGGCCGGGATGGGGCTGGTCGTCGCGGCCTCGGCGCTCGTGCTCGGCCTCGGCGCCCGGAAGGACCCGGCCCAGTCGGCGGCCACCTGACCCACCGCGGCGTCAGGGCGCGTCGTCCGGCCCGCGCCGGGGCCCGACCTCCTCGCCGATCTCCTCGGGGTGGCGACGCGTGCGCCACAGGCTGGCCACGGTGGTGACCCCGAGGATCACGACGATGGCCACGAGCGAGAGCCAGATGGGGATCTCCGGCACGTCGAGCGGCTCGCCCCCGTTGATGAACGGCAGCTCGTTCTCGTGCAGGGCGTGGAGGAGCAGCTTGACCCCGATGAAGGCGAGCAGCACTGCCAGCCCGAGGCTGAGGTAGACGAGCTTGGTGAGCAGGCCACCGATGAGGAAGTAGAGCTGCCGCAACCCCATGAGGGCGAAGAGGTTGGCGACGAGGACGATGTAGGGCTCCTTGGTGAGCCCGTAGATCGCCGGGATGGAGTCGAGCGCGAACAGCAGGTCGGTGGTGCCGAGCGCGAGGATGACGAAGAAGAGCGGGGTGGCCAGCCGCTTGCCGCCGCGGACGGTGAACAGCCGGGTGCCGTCGTACTCCTGGGTCGCCGGGAAGCGGCGCTCCATCGCCCGCATGAAGCGGCTCTCCTCGTACTCGTCGTCGTCGCTCTCGCCCTCACGCGCGAGCCTGACGGCGGTGTAGATGAGGAAGGCCCCGAAGATGTAGAAGATCCAGCTGAAGTTGTTGATGGCGGCCGCTCCGACCGCGATGAAGATCCCGCGGAGCACGATGGCGATGATGATGCCGACCATGAGCGCGAACTGCTGGAGCCGCTCGGGCACGGCGAACCTGGCCATGATGAGGATGAAGATGAAGAGGTTGTCGACCGAGAGCGAGTACTCGGTGAGCCAGCCGGCGAAGAACTCCCCGGCCAGCTGCCCACCCGCCCACCACCACATCCCGAGCCCGAAGAGCACCGCGGCGCCGACATAGACGCCGAGCGCGATCGTCAGCTCGCGGGTCGACGGCCGGTGCGGGCGGCTCCGGATCGCGAGGACGTCGAAGACGAGCACCGCGCTGGCGACACCGATCGTCACCCACCACACCCACGGCTGCAGCTGGAGGCCGGGTTCGGCGGCCGACACCGGGGCGAGGAGCACCGCGCGAGTCTACCGACGGGTGGGCACCCCGCCCGCGCCGCGTCACGGCCACCCTAGGCTGACGGCATGGCGAGCATGCTCGACGACCTGAACCTGCTGACGAGCCTGCACCGGCAGGTGGTCGAGGAGTCCGGGCGGGGCGACCTGCTCGAGATCACCGACGAGCTCGAGGGCCGGTGCCGGGGGCAGCGTCCCGGCTCCCCGGACGAGCTCATCGCGGGCCTCGACCCCGACACGACGGCGCGGATCGCCCGGCTGCTCACGGTGCACCTGCACCTGACGAACCTCGCCGACGAACGGCATCGCGCCCGGTCGCTGCGGCGTGAGGACGGCGAGTTCAGCGGTGGGGCCGAGACCGGCGACATCGGTCCCGCGGTCGAGATCGCGGGACCGGACGCCCGCGAACGGATGGCGCGGATGCGCATCCACCCCGTGCTCACCGCGCACCCCACCGAGGCCCGCCGGCGCGCCGTCGCCTCGGCGCTGCGCCGGATCGCCGAGCACCTCGACGCCCACGACGACGAGGACTCGGGCCCGTCCGAGCGGGCCCGGGCCCGGAGGCTGATGCTCGAGGACATCGACATCCTCCAGCGGACCTCGACGCTGCGGATCACCCGGCCGACGCCCTCGGACGAGGTCAAGACCGTCCTCACCGTCTTCCAGCAGTCCCTGATCCAGGCGGTGCCCCGCTTCCAGCGGGCGGTGGAGGCGGCCTTCGGCGACGACGAGCACCCCGAGCTGGAGCCGCTGCCCCCGATCGTGCGGTTCGGGTCCTGGGTCGGCGGCGACCGCGACGGCAACCCCTTCGTCACGGCCGAGGTCACCCGCGAGACGGTACGGGTGCACGCCGACCAGGCCCTGAGCATCCTCCACGACGCCGTGGACCGCGTCGCCCGGATGATCACCGCCGACGAGGAGTCGACACCCCCCTCCCCCGCGCTGCGCGACGCGCTCGCCAACGACGCGGCCGCGCACCCCCGGGTGTGCGCCGAGATCATGAAGGACTCGCCCAACGAGCCGCACCGGCAGAAGCTGCTCGTCACCGCGGAGCGGCTCGCGGCGACCCGTCGTGAGCAGGCCGGCATGGCGTACGCGACGCCCGACGAGGCCCTCGCGGACCTCCGGCTCGTGCAGGACTCGCTCATCGCCGCCGGCGACGCGCGCACGGCGCACGGCGAGCTCCAGGACCTCATCTGGATGGTGCAGACCTTCGGCTTCCACCTCGCCGAGCTCGAGGTGCGCCAGCACAGCCGGGTGCACCGGCGGGCACTCGCCGAGCTGCTGGCCCTGCTCCCCGAGGCCGACCGGCCGGTGGACCCGGAGGCCGCGGCCGCCGACGCCTACGTCCTGGACCGGCTCGCCGTCGACGGCTGGCCCGAGCTCGAGGGCGGTCCCGGCGCGGACACACGGGAGGTGCTCGACACGGTCCGCGTCATGGCCTGGCTGCAGCAGCGCTGGGGGCGGCGGTCCTGCGGCCGCTACATCGTCTCGTTCTCGCAGAGCGCCGCCGACCTCGTGGCCGTACGGGCGCTGGCTCGGCTCGCCGTCGGGGACCGCCCGCTCGCCCTCGACGTCGTGCCCCTCTTCGAGACCGGGGCCGACCTCGACGCCGCCCACTCCACGCTCGAGGAGTGGCTGACGCTGCGGTCGACGTCGCGGTGGCTCGACGGCGTCGACCGCCGGGCCGAGGTGATGCTCGGGTACTCCGACTCCGCCAAGGACGTCGGCCCGACCTCGGCGACACTGGCCCTGAACCGCGCGCAGTCCGCGCTCGTCGAGTGGGCCACACGGCACGCCATCGAGCTGACCCTCTTCCACGGCCGCGGTGGCTCCCTCGGCCGCGGAGGCGGACCTCTGCACCGGGCGATCGCCGCCCAGCCGACGGGGTCGGTCGACGGCCGGTTCAAGGTCACCGAGCAGGGAGAGGTCATCTTCGCCCGCTACGCGGACGTGCGCATCGCCGAGCAGCACCTCGAGCGCGTCGCATCGGCCGTGCTCCTCACCGACCTCCCCGCCCACGCCGCAAGCCGTGACGCCGCCCTGGAGCGCTACGCCGACCTCGGCGCGACGATCGACGAGGCGAGCCGGCGAGCCTTCCGGGCGCTCGTCGAGGAGCCGGGGTTCGCCGACTTCTTCGCCCTCGCCAGCCCGCTCGACCTGCTCGCCGACCTGCGACTGGGCTCCCGGCCGACCCGACGCAGCGGCGCCGAGTCGGGGCGCAGCCTGGACGACCTCCGGGCGATCCCGTGGGTCTTCGCCTGGTCGATGACGCGGGTCAACCTCCCGGGGTGGTACGGGCTGGGCAGCGGGCTCGCCGCCCTGGACGACCTCGACGACGCCCGCCGCGCGTACCGCGACTGGCCGGTGTTCGCCGCGCTCGTCGACGTCGCCGAGATGAGCCTCGCCAAGTCCGACGACGGGCTCGCCGAGCGCTTTCTCGCCCTCGGAGGGCGCCCGGAGCTCGCCGAGCGCGTCCTCGACGAGCTGCGGCTCACCCGCCGGCTCGTCCTCGAGCTCCTCGACCAGGACGAGATGCTCGCCCGCAAGCCGCACCTCCACACCGCGGTCGGGCTGCGGCGCCCCTTCGTCACCATGCTGAGCCACGTGCTCCTGCGCGGGCTCAGCGAGACGCGGGCGTCGGACGGCGAGGCCTCGGAGTGGCACCGGCCGCTGCTGCTGACGATCAACGGGTTGGCGGCGGGGCTGCAGAACACCGGCTGATCCGGCCGGGCGCCCCCGGGCTCAGCGAGTGGCCTCGCTCATCTGCCGGAGCTCCTTCTTCAGGTCGCCGATCTCGTCGCGGAGGCGGGCCGCGAGCTCGAAGTGCAGCTCACCGGCTGCCTGGTGCATCTGCGCCGTGAGCTCCTGGATCAGGTTGGCGAGCTCGCTCGCCGGCACCGACTCGTGCCGGCGCGCCCCGAGCGCGACGTCGGCGGCCGCGGCGCCGCGACCACCCCGCCCGCCGTCGGACTTGCCGCGCGAGCGGGCCCGACCGGAGCCGAGCAGCTCCTCGGTGTCGGCGTCCTCGCGCTGCAGCATGTCGGTGATGTCGGCGATCCTCTTGCGCAGCGGCTGGGGGTCGATCCCGTGCTCGCGGTTGTAGGCCAGCTGCTTCTCGCGACGCCGCTGGGTCTCGTCGACCGCCTCGGCCATGGACGGCGTCACCTTGTCGGCGTACATGTGCACCTGCCCCGAGACGTTGCGGGCGGCTCGGCCGATCGTCTGGATCAGCGACCGCGAGCTGCGCAGGAACCCCTCCTTGTCGGCGTCGAGGATCGACACCAGCGAGACCTCGGGCAGGTCGAGGCCCTCGCGCAGGAGGTTGATGCCGACGAGGACGTCGAACTCCCCGAGACGCAGCTCGCGCAGCAGCTCGACCCGGCGCAGGGTGTCGATGTCGGAGTGGAGGTACCGGACGCGCACGCCCTTGTCGAGGAGGTAGTCGGTGAGGTCCTCGGCCATCTTCTTCGTCAGCGTCGTGACGAGGACCCGCTCGTTGCGGTCGGACCGCACGCTGATCTCGTGGAGCAGGTCGTCGATCTGCCCCTTGGTGGGCTTGAGGACGATCTCGGGGTCGACCAGGCCCGTCGGGCGGATGATCTGCTCGACGACGCCATCGGCCTTCGCGAGCTCGTAGGGGCCGGGGGTGGCCGAGAGGTACACGGTCTGCCCGATCCGCTCGAGGAACTCCTCCCACTTCAGTGGTCGGTTGTCCATCGCCGACGGGAGCCGGAAGCCGTGCTCGACGAGGGTGCGCTTGCGCGACATGTCGCCCTCGTACATCGCGCCGATCTGCGGCACCGTGACGTGCGACTCGTCGATGACGAGGAGGAAGTCCTCGGGGAAGTAGTCGAGCAGGCAGTTGGGCGCCGAGCCCGGGGAGCGGCCGTCGATGTGCATCGAGTAGTTCTCGATGCCCGAGCAGGACCCGACCTGCCGCATCATCTCGATGTCGTACGTGGTGCGCATCCGCAGCCGCTGCGCCTCGAGCAGCTTGCCCTGCCGCTCGAAGGTGGCGAGCTGTGTCTCGAGCTCCTTCTCGATGCCGGCGATGGCGCGCTCCATCCGAGCCGGCCCGGCGACGTAGTGGGAGGCGGGGAAGACGTACATCTCGTCCTCCTCGCGGACCACCTCGCCGGTGACCGGGTGCAGGGTGTAGAGCCGCTCGACCTCGTCGCCGAAGAACTCGATGCGGACCGCGAGCTCCTCGTAGACGGGGATGATCTCGACGGTGTCGCCGCGGACCCGGAACGTGCCGCGGGTGAAGGCCAGGTCGTTGCGGGTGTACTGCATGTGGACGAACCTGCGGAGCAGGTCGTCGCGGTCGACCTGGTCACCGACGCGCAGGGGGACCATGCGGTCGACGTACTCCTGCGGCGTGCCGAGCCCGTAGATGCACGACACCGACGCGACGACGACGACGTCGCGGCGGGTGAGGAGGCTGTTGGTGGCGCTGTGGCGCAGCCGCTCGACCTCGTCGTTGATCGAGGAGTCCTTCTCGATGTAGGTGTCGGTCTGCGGGACGTACGCCTCGGGCTGGTAGTAGTCGTAGTAGCTGACGAAGTACTCGACCGCGTTGTTGGGCAACAGCTCGCGGAACTCGTTGGCGAGCT
>Ga0075339_1000097_pt1 | contig 10869 bp, 9 predicted proteins | sample RushMan_CattailN_4_FD_120076 | JGI IMG/M metagenome (GOLD analysis project Ga0075339, IMG submission 120076) | Natural and restored wetland microbial communities from the San Francisco Bay, California, USA, that impact long-term carbon... | ecosystem: Environmental > Terrestrial > Soil > Wetlands... | reverse complement strand
TTGATAACTTTGGATAGGTTTGACACACTGTGGGAAATCGCATAAGGAACGGGGGCGATTGAGATTGCGAGCCTGGAGAAAAAAATATGGCGATTCAAATTTTTCCCGCTGAACGGATGCAAACCGACTACCCCTGGCAGCTGTGGGCGATCGGCTGGCTGGCCATCTTCAAAGCCGTTCTCTGGCTCGCCTACGAGCCGGCGGTAGCCGATGCGGTCCTGAGGCTGGTCGGTTGGAAGTATCTCCTGGGGGCGGCGCCGTTCCTGGTGTGCGGGGTGGGGCTGTGGCGACGCGAGCGCTGGGCGGCCTGGGGTTTGACCGTGCTGGCGGCCGTCGACCTGGCGCTGCTCATCGGGATGCCCCAGAGCATTCATGCCTACCTGGTCGACTCCGAGGTCTTCCTCTTTTCGGTGATTCTGTCGGTGGTGGTGCAGGTCTGCGGCGGGCCGGTGGGGGATCTCCTCATTCTTTGCGCCGCCCCCGCCATGTTTCGCTACACCCGCAAGGCCGGCGCGACGTCGAAGTAGCGGTTCCGCGTTTCAGGCCGTCAGCGTCTCCGGGTTCTCCAGGTGATGCTTGACCCGGGAGATGAACGTGGCGGCCAGGGCCCCGTCCACCACGCGGTGGTCCACGGACAAGGTCATCGTCAGCATGTCGCGGATGCGAATCTCGGCGTCGTTTTCCACCACCGGCCGCTTTTGCACGCAGCCGACCGCCAGGATGCCCGTTTCGGGCGGGTTGATGATGGCGGTGAAGGCCTCGACCCCCAACATGCCCAGGTTGCTCACCGTGAAGCACGCGGGCTCGGCACCGGCCAGTTTGCCTTGGCGCGCGCACGCCGCGAGCTCTCGCGACCTGCGAGCGATGTCGATCAGGGGCAGTTTGTCCGCCCCGGCTAGAATCGGAACCATCACCCCGTCGTCCAGGTTGACCGCAATGCCCACATTGACGTCTTCGAGGTAAACGATGGCGTCCTCCAGCAGTCGGCAGTTCACGGCGGGGTTCTCGTGCAGGGCCAGGGCCGAGGCCTTCACGATCAGGTCGGTGATGGAAACGGCTTCTCCCGTCTCCCGATTGACACGCTCGCGCAGCGCGAGGGCCGCGGTGACGTCCGCCGACACCGTGACGTAAAAGTGCGGGATGGTCTGCTGGCTCTGCACCATGCGGCGCGCGATGGTTTGACGCATGCGGGACAGGGGTTTCGCCTGGCCGCGCAGCGCCTGCACCGGCAGCTTGCGTTTTTCCACGTGGATCAGTACGTCTTTTTCGGTGATCCGACCCTGGGGGCCGCTGCCCGTGACTGCGGACAGGTCGACCCTTTTTTCGGAGGCCAGTTTCCGGGCCCGTCCGGTGATCTTGAGCCGGTCGCCCGCCCCGCCGTCCGCACCCGAAAGCCGGCTGCGGATGGCGGATACATCCAGCGCTTTTTCCGCCGCCGCCGGCTCGGACAGCAGCTGATCGAGATCAACCTGTTCGCCCGCTTCTCCGACGACCCCGATCACGGCGAAGATCGCGACTTTCGTTCCCGCGGCCGCGACGATCTTGAGCAGCATGCCGTCGCTCGGGCTTTCCACCTCGAAAACGGCCTTCTCGGTCTCTACCTCGCAGATGACGTCCCCGCGCCGGATCGGCTCGCCTTCTTTCTTGAACCAGCGGACGACGTAACCTTCGGTGATGTCCTGCCCGCCCTGGGGCATGATGATTTTAACCGCCATCGTATCCAACTTTCTAAAGAAAAGAGATTGGCTTTGCTATGGATCCCGGAGCCGAGCGGCTGGCCAGAAATGCCCAGGTGCACGGCGCGCGAAATCCCGAGGAGTGAAGCGTACGAAACCTACGCCACAATGACGAAGGGTGAGTGCAACGCCGCAGACGGGTGTTTATCATCAGCCGCTAGACCATGCGCAGAACGCCCGCGACGATGTCTTCCACCGACGGGACGCAGGCTTTTTCGATGTTCAGGTTGTAAGGGATGGGCGTGTTGCGGCCGGCGATGCGCAGCACCGGGCCGTCCAGGTCGTCGTAAGCCTCTTCCATGAGCATGGCCGCGATGTCCCCGCCCACTCCCCCGCGTTTGACCGCCTCGTGCACGACGATCGCGCGGCCGGTCTTGCGGGCGGATGCAAGAATCGTCTCCTTGTCCAGCGGGCAGAGCGTTCGCAGGTCGATCACCTCCACGCTGATGCCATCCGCCTCCAGCGCCGCTGCCGCCTCGAGGCATTTGAGGGTCATGTGGGAATAGGTGATCAGGCTGACGTCCGTCCCGTTTTTTTTGACCTCGGCCCGGCCCAGGGGGATGACATATTCCTCTTCGGGGACCGGGCCCCGAGTCATGTAGAGCAGCTTGTGCTCGATGAAGATAACCGGCTGGTCGTCCCGGATGGCGGCCTTGAGCAGCCCGCAGGCGTCGTGCGGGGTGGACGGCATCACCACTTTCAGGCCGGGGATGTGGTAAAAAAAGGCTTCGAGGCTCTGGGAGTGCTGGGCCGCCAAACCGTTTCCGGCGCCCCCCTGGGTTCTCAGCACCATGGGCACGCGGCACTGGCCGCCGGAGATGAATTCCTGCTTGGCCGCCTGGTTGACGATTTGGTCCATGGCCAGCATGGCAAAGTCGACGAAAAGGATCTCGACCACCGGACGGCAGCCGATGAGGGCCGCTCCGACCGCCATGCCGGTGAAGGAGGCTTCGGCGATGGGGGTGTCGATCACCCGCCGGGGGCCGTATTTTTTCAAAAGGCCTTCCGTCACCTTGTAGGAACCGCCGCGTTCGGCGATCGTCTCGCCCATCAGGAACACCAGCGGGTCGCGCTGCATCTCCTCGTCCAGCGCCCGGCGCAGGGCCTCGCGGTACATCATTTCAGCCATTTCGATTGCTCCTCACTGGAAGCGGGTTCACAACCCGGGATCGCGCCCGAGGGCCCGGCGCAGGCCGATTCGAAAGCGCAGCAACCAACGACGGTCGGTGAGCATTTCGCGAGGCCGGCAACACCGCCATCGGGTGTCCGATACGGTCATGAAACTACTTCTCATCTATGGTGGAAAGGAATTCCTCCACCGGCGGCTCGGGGCTGCTGCGGGCGAACTCCACCGCCGCTTTCAACTCGGCATCCACCCGGGCTTCGACGGCGGCGACCCGGCGGTCATCGGCGATGGCCTGCCGCATGAGGATCAGCGGGTCGCGCGCCTTCCACTTGGCCAGCGTGTCCGGGTCCATGTAGAGCCCGGGGTCGTTCACGTGATGCCCGCCGTGGCGGTAGGTCTGGGCCTCGATCAGGGTGGGGCCTTCGCCCCGGCGTGCGCGCTCCGCGGCCTTGAGCGTTTCGCGGTAAACGGCCGGCGCGTCGTTGCCGTCCACGCAAACGCCGGGAACGCCGTAGGCCGGGCCCCGGCCGGCCAGGTCGCAGCATCCGGTAGCGCACTCGATGGGCGTCGAGACGGCGTAGTGGTTGTTCTCCAGCAGGAAGATGACCGGCAGCTGGTAAATGCCCGCCAGGTTGAGCGATTCGGCAAACACCCCGTTGTTGGAGGCGCCGTCGCTGAAGAACACCACCACCACCTGGTCGGTGCCCCTGACCTTGATGCCCATGCCCGCGCCGGTGGCGATGGGGATGCCGCCGCCGACGATGCCGTTCGCCCCTAAGTGGTTGAGCGCCGTGCTGGAGATGTGCATCGAACCGCCGCGCCCCCTGCAGTAGCCGGTGGCCTTGCCCATGATCTCGGCCATCATCAACCGCAGGTCGGCCCCCTTGCTGATGCAGTGGCCGTGCCCGCGGTGCGTGCTGCCGATGTAATCATCGGGCCTGAGGGCGGCGCAGGCGCCGGCCGCCACGGCTTCCTCGCCGATGTAGGGGTGCAGGTACCCGCGGATCAGCCCCTGGCGGTAGTACGCGACGCACGCCAGCTCGAACTGCCGTGTCGCATAGATATTGCGGTACATGTCGAGCAGGATCGATTCGGGGATCTGCCCCGCGTCGTCGCTGTCCTCGGCGGCCTTTTTTTCCATAGAGGCTCCTCATATGAATTTGGCGGGCTGCCGGCCCGACAATCTTATACAAATTGTTGAAGTTGCGGGTTAAGTCAAGAAAAAAGACGAAGACGCTCGGCGATGAACTCCACCATTTGGCGGGCGGCCAGGCTGAATTCCTTGGCGGTGGTCAGAAGGGCAGGGTGGCTGGTGAACTCTCCGCTGGAATAGCCATCCTCCCGGTATCCCCGCTCGAAGTACGGGATCCGCAGAAGCTTCTCCAGGACAGGACGCGGCACCGGTTCCGCCCACTGGTTTGTGAACTCCAAATCCGGCGCCTGGAAAAGCAGGGATTCCAGAAACGAGGGCGGCAGGGTGTAGACGATGTCCGCGCCCGCGATTTTCTCGAGGTGCCAGACATGGGTGTAGCCGTCCACGACGGGGCTGACGCGCATCGAACTCAGCAGCATCTTGCCGGGATAGTCCGGGTTTTCTTCGATCAGCCGGCAGGCCCGCTTCATCAGTGCGATCTCCGCCCAGCGCACGTCGCTTTCACTCAAGTCCAAACCGATCTCCTCCGCCTCCGGCTGCAGGGCCCCCAGGGTGCCGAAGCGCGAGCTCATCACCGTGATGACCGATCGCCAGCCGCAAAGGTCGACCCCGGCGGCCCTGGCTTCCCGCAACCCCAGTGAAACGGCATCCATGCAGGCCACCACCTGGGAGATGACGAGCGAAACGGTGTTGTTCGTCGGCACCCCGCGGGCCGTCAGGCGGCGGATGGCCTCGTAGCCTTCGGCGGTGCCCGGTACTTTAATCATGATGTTGGGCGACAAGCCGTGGAGCTCGATTCCCTGGGCGGTCATCCGGTCCGCATCATGCCGGAAGCGCGGGTCGGCCTGGGCCGAAAAGAATCCATGTTTTCGCCGGCTGGCCTCGAACTGCGGCAGAAAGACCCGGGCGCCGCGGCGCGCGATTTCCTTGTAGGTCTCCCAGAAAAGGGTCTCGGCATCCGCCCGTCGGTCGGCACGGATGGTGCCGTCGATCCAATCGGACCAGTAGACGGGGTCGTCCTTTATGGCGTTGAGCGTGAGTCGCGGGTTGGTGGTGACGCCGCGGAAGATGTTTTTTTCGGGCGGGTTGGCGTCGCAGAAAAGCCGGTCCAGCCAGACGGTCATTTCTTCCGGGTCGGCGGCTTTTGCGATCGTCCGCCGGCGCCAATTGTCGTATACGAGCGGCGAGGAATCCCACCACAGCTCGGCCAGCGGCTGGACCGCCTGGAGTTTTTCTAAAACGCTGGGTCTGTTCATGAACCCCTGGGAAGCGGCATATCCGACCGCCGCAGCTCTAAAATTTGGCTAACTACCACCAATCGAAAAGCTTGTAAAGCAGCAGGAGAGGCGTTTTGTTTTGGTCGACGGTCTTTACGGGCGCGCCATGAATACGTTGACGACCTGCAGGAAGGCCTTTGGGTCGTCAACGTGCACCCAATGGCCGGCGTGGGGGATGGTCGCCAGCTCCGCCTGCGGGAAGAGCCTCCGGATTTCAGGCCAGTCCGCATCGCGGATGTAGCCGGACCTGCCGCCGCGTATGAAAAGACAGGGGGCAAGCGTCTTGCGGACCGCCACCGGACCACAGATTATGTCAATGGTGCGGCGGATGGCGCCTAAATTGACTTTCCAACGGTAGCTTCCGTCCTCGAGGTGATCCAGGTTTTTCAGCAGGAAGAGGCGAACGGCGGGGTCCGGGATGGCCGGCCGGAGCCTTTCCTCGGCCTCTTTCAGACGGGTGATCGATTTCACGTCCAGACGTGCGAGAGCACGAACCGCTTCGGCGTAAACCGGACGGGAGGCCCGGTGGGTGATATCCGCGACGATCAGCCGCTCCAGCCGTTCGGGAAAGAGGGCGGCGAAGCGCATGGCAACCTTCCCGCCCATGGAATGCCCGAGAAGCGAGGCCCGGCGAACGTCCAGGTCGTCCATCAAGCGCCGGATGTCGTCGGCCATGGCGTCGTAGTCGAAGCGCTCGCTGTGAAAGGACCGGCCGTGGTTGCGCAGGTCGGGGACAACCACGTTGAAGCGGCGGGAAAGGTCTTTGGCCACCGGGTGCCAGTTGTCCCAGCAGCCGAAGAGCCCGTGCAGGATGATCAGGGGCTCGCCGGATCCATACCGCTTGTAATATAGCTGCGACGTCATTCAAATGCCGATGCCGGCGGTCCACCGATGAGCCTGTGGTTGATGTCGACCTCATGGCGAAAACGTGCGATGCGCTCGGCCAAAGATACCCGGTAGGCCGCCTGGCCGAGATTCTCCTCGCCGGCGGCGATCACCCCGCAACCGGCGATGAGACAGCAGCCGTCTCCGAAGCGAAGCAGCTCCGGAATGCGGTTTTCCGCAGGACCGGGCACCAGCGCGTCCAGGCCCGCCACCGGCAGGCGAACTTTGTAGTAGACAGCCTCCGCATCTATCGGAACCACCATCGGGTGCCTTTCCGGAGTGCGTTCGATTGGAGATGATTTGCCGTTCAACGCGCCTGTCCCTTCGGCCGCGGTCAGGGCTGCCAGGCCTTCGGCGGTCGCCAGGGGGCTGAACGCCAGGATGCAGGCGGTAAAGGGCGTGTGCGCGTAGATGAGCCGGTGCAGGCGCACATCCGCCGCTTCGGGCTGCGCGGCGCGGAGCGGCATGCGGTAAAGGGGCACCTCTACGCCATCCGGTGCGGCCGACATCGGGCAGAAGAGCATCTCCTCGGCGGACAGCTTGCGGCTCATGGAACCGGTGCCGAAGGCGCCCAAGCCGAAATTGAAATGGTAGGACAGCCAGTAGGCGAAGTCGGGGCGGGTCGCCGCGTCGGCCGCCGGATCCGGGAGCAGGTCCCCGCAGCCCAGGCGTCGGGGCGGCAGGGGAAGGGCCGGATGAGGGCCATGGGTCCGGAGGGTGTGTTGAATGGCCAGGGTGTCGATCCCGCGCCGCCTCAGCGCGATGGCCGCTGCCGCGCTGTTTTCGAGAACACTCAGGTGATGCAGGCATTCCTCGAGGTTTTCGCCCCTGGCAAACGGGCCGTGGCCCGTGACGATGGTGAGGGGAGCCTGCCGCAGGTAGCCGGGGATGCGCTCCTCCATTTCGGCCGAACCGACCGTGCTTTTGTAGGTTCCCACCGTGACGGAGCCGACGAGGCCCGCACCCCAGAGATCCATCGGCCGGAACAGGCCGTCCCCCCGCCCCGTCCCTGGGGGTTCGAGCCGGAGGAGGAAGACCGGTTCCTGCGGTGATTCAAAGCCAAGCAGGGTGCCGGCGATTGAGTGGCAGTGCACGCAGGCGTTCACGCCGGGCAGGCTGAGGACGCGACGGTGGGTGTTCGTTTCCGACGACGGCCTTGCAGGGCTCTCCCAACTCATGTCGCTGAACCGCACCTGCACGATGTCCCGCGCGGCCAGGTTGCCGCATTGGGAGCCGGAGGCGGTCACCCAAAAGCGATCCGGGTCTTGAGGGTCCCGGCACGACATGTTGCCGCTGTGCGTGTTGTTGAGGTTCACGCGCATGAGCGCGGAGCCGACCGTTCTGAAACTGCGGTGGATGGCGGCAATGTCGCTGGGCGTGCTCATGAGGCCTGTTCTGATTTATCAACCTTCAAAAGTCAAGCATGCGGCTGCCTGCGACCGTTCTGAATTTTTTCAGACACCTTGACTCTTCAAAAAGAGATACGAACTTGGATCATTATTTCAAAAACGAGCCGAGGGACGATCTGAAAGGGGGGTTCGCGCTTTTTCAGCTTACAAAGCGGTATCGGGTCGCGTGCGGCATAAGAGAAAGGAAACTGAAAAGGGAAGCCTCAACCGGCTGGATTTCTATCCTATTATGGTCGGGGCGGTCAGATTTGAACTGACGACCCCCTGCTCCCAAAGCAGGTGCGCTACCAGGCTGCGCCACGCCCCGATCAGTTGATATCCCTAACACGGCTCGATCGTTTCCGCAAGCGCACGGCATGCAATTCCGGCAGCATATCCCTTGGGAAGCCCGCCGTTGTTGACATCGCTGGCGTTTGACTTTATACTGCACCAAAAGCGTGAAAAAATTGCGTTTATGTAGTTTTTGCCCGCTGTTAGGGCTCCGGGTGGGGCTCAGGGGGGATTTTTATTGTCTTGGGGGCGGGAACCTTTCAGTTTGCGAGAGTGGCGGAACTGGTAGACGCACTGGATTTAGGATCCAGCTCTGGCGACAGAATGGGAGTTCAAGTCTCCCCTCTCGCACCACCTTGACACGCTCGTCGCTGTCCAATATCGGCAACGGATCAGGATCACTATCATATTCGGAGGAAGGGTACGGGTATAATGCAGGTTACGGTCGAAGACATCAGCAGTGTTAAGAAAACGTTGCACGTCGAAATTTCCAAGGAGGAAGTTGCCAGGGAGATCGACAAAGCGTTCGATGAAGTCAAACGGACGGCCAAAATCAAAGGGTTTCGGCCGGGGAAAACCCCACGCTCGGTTCTGGAAAAAATGTTCAAGAAAGATATCCTGGCCGACGTGTCCTCCCGTCTGATTCAAAACTCGTTCATCGATGCCATCAAAGAAAAAGATCTCAGAGTCGTGGGCCGTCCCAAGCTGGACCCGCCCGAGCTCAAATCCGAGCAGCCTTACACGTATGCCGCCACTGTCGAGGTGACCCCTCCCATCGGGGATGTGGAGTTCAAGGGATTGAACCTCAAGCGGAACCAATATCGCGTGAGCGATGCAGAGGTAAGCGCGCAGCTCAAAATGCTGCAGAAAAATCTGGCCAAGCTGGAGAAAATTCCCGAAACGCGCCCCGCCGCCGCAGGGGACCACGTGTTGATCGATTTCGAGGGGTTCAGAGAAGGAAAGCCCTTTGCGGACACACCGCGGACCGAGAACTTCAGCCTGAAGCTGGGCGACGGTCGGGTACTGAAAGAGTTCGACGACCAGGTGATCGGCATGACCCCCGGGGCGACCAAGGAATTCCCCCTGGCCTTCCCCGGCGATTATGGGAACAAGGCTCTGGCCGGCCAGCGCCTGGACTTCAAGGTTTCCCTGAACGAAATCCGGCAGGAGATCCTGCCTGAAATCGACGACGAGTTGGCCAAGCGCGTCGGCCGCTACGAGACCCTCGATGCGCTCAAACAGGAGATCACAGCGAACCTTACCGAGGGCTACAAAAAGCGCGTTGAGCAGGAATTGAATGAGCAGGCCTTCGGCACGCTGCTGGAGCGCGTCCATTTCGAGGTGCCGGAGGCGTTGGTGGAGATGGAGCTCGAGGGCATCGTCGAAGAGGCGGAGCGGTCTTTTTCCTACCGCAACACCTCGCTGGAAGACATGGGGTTGAGCCGCGAGATCATCGCTGAAAAATACCGTGACACGGCCCTGAAGCAGGTCAAACGGCACCTGATCCTCGGCAAGATCATCGAGCAGGAAAATCTCGCGGTGGGCGAAGAAGAGGTCGAGGCGGCCCTGCAGACCATGGCCGAAAGCTTCAAGCAGCCCGTGGCGGAGATCCGGCGCTACTACCGGGAGAACCCTGAAAAGATGGATTATTTCAAGCATGCCTTGCTGGAAAAGAAGGCGGCGAAACTCATCATGGAAAGCAGCGCGATTCAGGACGTGGAGCCGCAGACCGCGTCGTGAGCTGCCCGCCGTAATTCCCAGGCGTTCACGGAATGCCCTATTTGCAAAGGAGAACGTAAGTGCCACTGATACCCATGGTCATCGAGCAGAGCAGCCGCGGCGAGCGGGCCTACGACATCTATTCCCGGCTGCTGAAAGACAGGATTATTTTCCTGGGGTCGGCGATGAACGACGAGGTCGCCAACCTCCTGATCGCCCAGCTCTTGTTTCTGGAGTCCGAAGACCCGGACAAGGACATCAATTTCTACATCAACTCCCCCGGCGGCCTGGTGACGGCCGGCCTGGCGGTCTACGACACCATGCAGTACATCAAGCCCCACATCGCCACCGTCTGCATCGGGCAGGCCGCCAGCATGGGGGCGCTGCTCCTCACGGCGGGCACGCACGGCAAGCGCTACTCGCTGCCCAACGCGCGCATCCTCATCCATCAGCCGATGGGCGGGTTTCAGGGGCAGGCCTCGGACATCGAAATCCAGGCCAAGGAAATCCTGAGAATGAAGGACCATTTGAACCAGATCCTGGTGAACCACACCGGCAAGACCCTCGACGCCATACAGCGCGACACGGACCGGGACTATTTCATGAGCGCCGAAGAGGCCAAAAGCTACGGGATCATCGATCACGTCATCGCCAACCGTCAGGATCTGGAACGCTTGGATAAACCGGAGAAATAGAATGGCAAAGAAAAAGGACGACAACGACAATCTTTTCTGCTCCTTCTGCGGCAAGAACCAGTCCGAGGTTCGCAAACTGATCGCCGGACCGGCGGTGTACATCTGCGATGAGTGCATCCAGCTCTGCAGCGAAATCATCGACGAGGAGACCGAAAAGGACGCCAAGGACACCACCCACATCCTGACGCCCAAGGAGATCAAGGAGCGACTGGACGGGTACGTGATCGAGCAGGAGCCGGCCAAGAAGATCCTTTCGGTCGCGGTCTACAACCACTACAAGCGCCTGGAATCCGCTTTCAATGCCGGGGACGTCGACGTCCAGAAGAGCAACATTCTGCTGATCGGCCCGACCGGCTGCGGCAAGACGCTGCTCGCCCAGACCCTCGCCCGCTTCCTGAACGTGCCCTTTACCATCGCCGACGCCACCAGCCTGACCGAGGCCGGGTACGTGGGCGAGGACGTCGAGAACATCATCCTTTCGCTGCTGCAGAACGCTGACTACGATGTCGAGAAGACCAAGCGCGGGATCGTCTACATCGACGAAATCGACAAGATCGCCAGCAAGGCGGACAACCCCTCCATCACCCGCGACGTCTCGG
>Ga0075339_1000095_pt1 | contig 10926 bp, 8 predicted proteins | sample RushMan_CattailN_4_FD_120076 | JGI IMG/M metagenome (GOLD analysis project Ga0075339, IMG submission 120076) | Natural and restored wetland microbial communities from the San Francisco Bay, California, USA, that impact long-term carbon... | ecosystem: Environmental > Terrestrial > Soil > Wetlands... | reverse complement strand
TCCGCGGATGCGGATTCTTCCGCCTCCTCGAGATCCGAGAGTATGCGGCGAGCCCGTTCGAGGTAACGCGTGCCGGCGTCGGTCAGCGTGACCGAGCGCGTCGTGCGCTGGAGCAGCCGGATGCCCAGCTGGTTCTCGAGTCGGGCGACGAGCCGCGTGACCACCGAGGGCGAGACGCCGAGCCGCTGCGCCGCCGGCGCGAACCCGTGCGCATCCGCCACCGCCACGAAGGCCTGCATTGCAGCGAAGCGGTCCATTCAGTTATTGCAGAAACAGCAAGAATGAATTCCAGGATAGATGGATTATCGCAGAAGGAGTCTTAATACACACTTCTCTCCGAGGCGAGCAATACCGCTGCCTGCAGATGATCCGCAACTGACCCAGGAGAGCCCCATGTCACGCATCAACATTCCCGCCACCGTCGAGACCGCCCCCGCTGCGGCACAGCCGCTGCTCAACGGCGTCAAGGCGAAGCTCGGCAGCGCCCCGAACCTGTTCCGCCTGCTGGCCGTGAGCCCGGCGGCGCTCGAGGGCTACCTCGGCCTCAGCGGCGCACTCGGCAAGGGCTCGCTGGACGCCCGGACCCGCGAACGCATCGCGCTGGCCGTCGCCGAGTTCAATGGTTGCGGCTACTGCACGTCGGCGCACGCGTACATCGGCAAGAACCTCGCGGGCCTGAGCGATGCCGAGATTGCCGCCAATCGCAACGGCGGTTCCACCGACGATCGGGCGGCAGCGGCCGTCAGGTTCGCGATCAAGGTCGTCGAGACGCGTGGCCAGGTCTCCGACGCCGACGTCGCTGCGATCCGGGTCGCCGGCTACTCGGACGCCGAGGTGATCGAGATCGTGCTGCACGTTGCGCTCAACACGTTGACCAACTACGTCAACGAGGTCGCCGATACCACGATCGACTTCCCGGCCGTGAAGGCGCGCCACGCAGCATGAGCACGGATCGCCGGTACCCGAGCGACATCGCCTTCACGCCCACGGTGAAGGCGATCCAGCAACGCAAGGGCTCTCGCACGTCGTACGAGCGAATGGAGACGGGGCGGGGGTGGTCGACGACGATCACTCCCGACCTCGCCGACGTTATCGCGGCGCAGACCAGCGTGTTCTTCGGTACCGCGAGCGCGGACGGGCAGCCATACATCCAGCATCGTGGCGGGCCACCCGGGTTCCTGCGCGTGCTCGACGAGCGGACAGTGGCCTTCGCAGACTACCGCGGCAACCGGCAGTACATCTCGCAGGGCAATCTCGCCGATAACCCGAAGGCGTTCCTGTTCCTGATCGATTACGCGCACCGCCAGCGCATCAAGATCTGGGGCGAAGCCCGGGCCGTCGAAGATGACCCGCCGCTGGTGCAGTCGCTGATGCCCGATGGCTACAAGGCGCGCCCTGAGCAGGCGTTCCTGCTCAACGTGTCCGCTTGGGATGCGAACTGCCCGCAGCACATACCGCAGCGCTTCGAGGCTGCAGATGTCGCGGCTGCGCTCGAGGAACGCGATCGGCGAATCGCGGGGCTGACGCAGAGGCTGCAGGAACTGGAGGCAGCCGGACGCGCCGGTAGCCCAGCTTAGGGTTCGGCGACGCGCCGCCGTCGACTCAATAATCCGCGTGTCGATGGTTCGATTGACTCGGATCGGCGGGTGCCGATCCTCGCCCTTCGGGCAGCTGCGCTGTCCTGATTCGCTCCGCGAATCGGTCCGTCCCTGGCCACGATTTTCAACTCGATGAAGTCGGCTTCAACGCACGCGGTACAACTGATGTACAGTCCTGCCACGGGACTCAGGCGCAAGGGAGAGGTGCATGCAAGGCACCAACGACGAGTCGACGCTGCCGCAGGGAGTGGAACTCACCGCGGTCGAGGAACGCTTCCGCGAGGACCCTTACCCGATATTGAAGTCGCTGCGCGAGCGCGCACCGGTGCATCACGACTCCGTGATGAACCGATACATCTGCACGCGTCACGACGACGTCAAGGCGATCCTGCACGAAAAGGACTTCTTCACCGACCCGCGCAACGCCAATCCCGGTTCCTACTCACGCGAGGTGATCGGCGGCCGGCTCGGCTTTGGCGAGACGCCGGACATGCTGCTTATGGACGAGCCAGATCACCGCCGTCTGCGCAGGCTGGTGAGTGGGCCGTTCAAGCCGAGCTCAGTCGAGCGCTGGCGCGAGGAGATCAGGCGCATCGTCGACGGGGCGCTGGAAGCGATTACGGTGGCCGAGTTCGACCTGATCGCAAGGTTCGCCGCGCCGGTGCCGACCGTGGTGATCGCGCGCATGCTCGGCGTCGATCCGACCCTGTATGAGAAGTTCCACACCTGGTCCGACCATGTGGTGCAGGTCGGATTCAATCCGTTCCCGACGGTGGAGCAGCAGCACGCTGCGGGGGCCGCGCAGCAGGCGCTCAATGATCTGTTCAGAGATGAGATCGCGCGTCGGCGCGAGGCTCCCGGCGACGACCTGTTGAGCGACATGATTCGTGCCGAGCTCGAGGGCGACAGGCTGACGCAGGAGGAAATGATCGCGCAGTGCCGCCTGCTGCTGATTGCCGGCAACGTGACGACCACCGACCTGATCGGCAATGGCACGCGGGCGCTGCTGGACTTCCCTGAGCAGATGGAAAAGCTGCGCGCCGACCCGGGCCTGATCGCCAACGCAGTGGAAGAAATGCTGCGCTACGATTCGCCGGTCACCAACAGCGGTCGGACGCCGAACCGCGATGTCGTGGTGAGCGGCTGCCCCGTGCCGAGGGGCGAATCGCTGTCGCTCTCGCTGGCCGCGGCCAACCGGGATCCGGCGGTCTATCCCGACCCGGACAGGTTCGACATCGAGCGCGCAGACTCGCATCACCAGTCATTCGGCGGTGGGCGGCACCTGTGCCTCGGCGCGCACCTGGCGCGGGTCGAGGCCCAGGAGGCGATCCTTGGTCTGCTGCGGCGCTTCCCGCGCCTGAGCAAGAGCGCGCGAGGCCACGTGTTCCACGCGATCCCGAGTTTTCGCGGCATGAGCGAGTTCTGGGTTCGTTGTGATTGAGCGAAGGGCCTGAACCGCTTCTGCTGCACTGCAGACTTCTCGGCCCTCCACAGTGTCAGCCTGCCGAATTCCTCGCTTTCCGATTGGTCCGATTTCGCCGCAGCGGCTGGTCCGGTCGCTGAACGGCCGCGGCGTTGCAATTTGTGCGTGCGAGAGTTAAGAGTGGGCTGCCAGCGCAAGACGCTGGCAGCTAACGACAACACCAATGGGGGATGTGCACATGCGTAACATGAAGCGAATCCTGCTGGGGATGTGCTCTGCTGCAATCGCAATCTCGAGCAGCCTGGCAAACGCCGATCCGGTGGAGGCTGTTTACGGGTTCCACGTCAAGGATCCGGCCGCGTTCGTGAGTGCGTTCGACAAGTTGTTCGAATCCGATTCCGTCAAGGGCGGCCGGGTGAGCCTGTGGGCGGCGGAGTTCGACGGCTCCAGTCCCGCAACGCACGTCTTGACGGTCGATTTCGACACATTTCAGGCCATGGACGAGGCGAACGCCCGTAGGCGCAGCAGCGACGCGTGGCAGGCCTACCTCAAGGCCACTGACGGCGTTGCTGACCTTACGGGCAGCGTGCTGCTGATCCAGCGCGGCTCCTGGGGCGACGGCAGTGCACAGCACGGGGCCGGGGCGGCTTTCAGCATGACGGTACAGGATCCTGCGCGCTATGCCGCGGCCTTCGACAAGATGGCCAAGGCGTATGGCGCAAAGGGCGCGATGAGGCTGCTGGAAGTTCGTGCGGGTGGCGAGGGCGTGACGCATTTCATCCTCGTCAGTGCGCCGACACTGGCGGAGTTGAACAGCTACTTCGATGGGCTGTTCGCCAGTGACGCATACCGGACATTCGCCGGTGAGGTGGGGAGCATCCGCAAGCTCCATACGGTAAACATGTACCGGCGCGTGAAGAGCTGGCAGCGCTGAGCGCGTCAGCGCTGCAGCCGTCCGCCTCGCGCCGTCGAGGCGACGGGTCGGCGCGCCGGTTGCTCGCGAGACGCGGGGCCGAGAACGGCCCCGCGTCGGAGGTGTTCTTTCACGGTCCCTTCACCATCGCGGATTGCGTCCTCCGTTCCGCAAGCCGACGTCACCGACGTATCGGTTCAGGACCTGGTGCGGGAGTTTTGCGGGAATTGGTGCTGCGCCGACGTCCCCCCGCTTTCAGTAGCGGGTTCCGGGTATCGCCCGCGGACCATCCGGGGCTGACCCGCGGACCATCGGGAAGTGGCTGGGTCAGATCCCGGCGGGGCAGCATCTCGTCCAAGCCACGACGACCAGCGGGAGCGGGAGCCGCCTTCATGCGCGGCGGTCGAAAGCAGGGGAGAACGCAATGAACGATTTCATCGTGATCGGCGCCGGCAGCGCGGGTTGCGCCGTCGCTGCCCGACTGAGCGAGAGTGGCGCACATGACGTCCTGCTGCTCGAAGCGGGAGGACCGGATGCCGAGGAGGCCATTCATGTGCCTGCGGCGTTCCCGAGCCTCTTCAAGGGCGATGCGGACTGGAAGTACGAAACCACGCCTCAGCGACACGCCCACGATCGGCAGGAGTACGTCCCGCGGGGCAAGGTGCTGGGCGGCTCGAGTTCCCTCAATGCAATGATCTACCAGCGAGGCCACCCATCGAACTACGACGAGTGGGCCGCACTGGGAAACGCAGGCTGGTCCTACGCGGATGTCCTGCCGTATTTCAGGAAGAGTGAGCACCAGGAACGTGGTGCATCGGTCGCGCACGGAGTCGGCGGTCCGATCAATGTCGCCGACCTGCGCGATCCCAATCCGCTTTCGATCGCGTTGGTCGAGGCGGCCCGACAGACTGGGCTCCCGACCAACGACGATTTCAACTCAGGGGATCAGGTAGGCATCGGCCTGTATCAGGTCACCCAGAAGGATGGCGTGCGTTGCAGTGCCGCCGCTGGCTATCTTCGTCCAGCGCTGGATCGCAGCAATCTTTCGGTGACCACCGGCGCGCACGTCACCCGCCTGCAAGTCGAAGGCGGGCGATGTATCGGTGTCGAGTACCTGAAGGACGGACAGCGACAGTCAGTGACGGCGCGTCGCGAAGTGATTCTCTGTGGCGGTGCCTACAACTCGCCGCAGCTGCTGATGCTCTCGGGCATCGGGCCGCCGGACCATCTCGCCGCCCATGGTATCCCCGTCGTCCTGGCGCTCCCGGGCGTGGGCAAGAACCTGGGTGATCATCTGTTCGTTCCGGTCGCGTACCACTGCACGCAGCCAATCACGCTGGCCGCGGCGCAGACCGAAGAACAAATGCAGGTCTACCAGCGTCACCGCAAGGGCCTGCTCACATCGAATGTCGCCGAGGCAGGCGGATTCCTGCGCCTCGACCCGGCCGCTTCCGCCCCTGACCTGCAGTTCATCTTCGGGCCGATCTGGTATTTCTTCCACGGCATGAAGAATCCGCCTGGCCACGGCTTTACGCTGCTGCCGTGCCTGGTCCGGCCGAGGAGCCTCGGAGAGGTGACGCTGCGTTCCGGCGACCCGATGGACGCGCCGCTCATCGACCACAACTATCTCGCCGAGCAGGAGGATGTCGACCTGCTCGTGCAAGGTGTACGGCTCGCACGGCGATTGCTCGAAGCTCCGGCGTTCGATGCGTACCGCGGGGCCGCTTATCAACCGGCGACGTCCGTCCAGTCGGATGCCGAGATCGCCGACTACGTTCGCGAACAGGTGATGACGATCTATCACCCGGTCGGGACGTGCAAGATGGGCCACGATCCGATGGCCGTCGTCGATCACGAACTCCGCGTGCGAGGCATCACGGGTCTGCGCGTTGCCGATGCGTCGATCATGCCGTTCATCGTCAACGCCAATACAAACGCACCAGCGATAATGATCGGCGAGAAGGCCGCGGCCATGATCCTGAGCGCGACATGACAATCTCGGCGCGAGGGGGGGCTCCTGATGATTGGACTGCCCGGCGACCACTCGGCCGCTCTTTTTCGGCGTGCAAATCGGCATCGCGCTGCTCGTCGGCATCGCTCACGTTGTGGGTGCCATTCAGAGGGTTCAGCCTGGGACAGGGACGGCTGAGATCGCATTCTGGGCGGCGCTCGTGATCCTTGGCCTGTTGTTGTTCAATCCGTCCCGGGATGGCACGCACCCCGTCGTGCCGGTTCGGTCGGTCCGTCGAAGACTCGCTCCGCTTCAGTCACTTCGATACTCTGGCTAGCGACATGCTGCGGTGACAAGCGCGCAGGGCGCGCACAGCCTCACGAAGAGCGAGTGGCCGGTCGCCGCCGAGAAGTCGACGTCGGCCTCAGAAACGCATAATTGACTTTCCCCCGGAACTGATCTCGCCATTGCCGTGGCGAGGTGTGGAAGTGGGTCCTGAACCAATGCGAGAAGTCGGACTGCGACCGGAATCCGAGCAGGTCCGCGACGTCCGCGAGGCGCCGCAGGCCCAGGCGGACCTGGCGTGCTGCCAGTTCAACGCGCACAGCATTGAGCAGGCTCGAAAAGCTCTCGTCATGCCGGACGAGGTGACGGTGCAGCGTGCGACGGTCCATACCGAGCAGCCGCGCAATCTCTGAGGTCGTGCAGCGCCCGCTTGGCAGCAGGGCCCAGATCAGCTTGCGTGCCCGCAGTATTGTCGTATCGCCGGATTCGCGGGCCGCCAGGGCCCGTACCTCGCGCAGGAGATCAGCGCTGTCGGTGCCCGCAAGGCGGTTGCGACGAGCGAAGTCCGCGGCCGGACACACCAGGCCGTCAAAGTCCGCGGCGAACTGGACCGGGCAACGGAAGACCTGGCGATGAAACCGCGCATCGGCGGGCGCCGCATGACGAAAGCAGGCCCGCGCGGGGCTCCAGTCGTCACCGATGATGACCCGGAGATTGAGCACGATCACCCCTGCAGTCATTTCAACGACCTCGCGCACGCCGCCGGACGACCGCGTCAAGTACTCGTGCCGCAGGTTCAGGTATTCGCCATCGCGTTCGGTCCAGATGCTGAGCGCTTCGTTGTGCAACTGCGAATAACGACCCACGATCGCGAAGGCCTCCCCGGCGGTGGTCGCGTGCTGCAGCAGCAGCCGTAGCAACCCGAGGCGCTCGATGCCGATGTCGCGGGCGAGACGCAGACCGACGGCCTCGGCCTGCGCCGCGGCCGCGGTCGCGTCGAGCAGGCGGTTGAGCTGCAGCACGGGAATCCGGCAATCGGGGTCGGCCAGCGCCTCTCGTGCGATTCCGGACCGGCGCAGGGCGGCCGCCGCACTGATGCCGAGTGACTCGGCCAGTGCGGGATAACCGGCAAGCACGGCAGTTCGTACCAGGGGCTCCTTGGTGACCGGCATGTGGTGAGCGGCCCACGCGCTGCGTTGGTGAATGTCCCATTAAACCAAGAAATGACCGGCCGGGTTCACCCAGTATTCGCCCTCAGCGACCAGCAGGGGGCAACAGATGGATCAGTTGAAGGGTCAGGACGCCGCGTTCATCTACGTCGAGAACGAGGCGCTCAAGAGCCATTTCACGATGGTCGCGATCTACGACCAGAGCACGGTGCCGGGCGGCAGCCTGCGCTATCGCGACGTGCTGCGCTACTTCGAGGAGCGCATCCAGGGCATGCCGGTCTTCCGGCGCAAGCTGCACCACGTGCCGCTCGAACTGGACGCGCCGTACTTCATCGACGACGACCGGTTCCACATCGAGGCGCACGTACGGCACATCGCGCTGCCCGAGCCGGGCGACTGGCGGCAGTTCTGCATCCTGGCATCGCAGATCCATGCCCAGCCGATCGACACGAGTCGACCGCTGTGGGACATGACCATCATCGGCGGCCTGGACAACGTCGAGGGCCTGCCGGCCGGCGCGTTCGCGATCCTCACCCGGCTGCATCACGCGGTCGCCGACGGTACGACGGCGCGCGGCATCCTGACGGCGCTGCATCACGCGGAAGGCGAGGAGCCGCCGCCGATGCGTCCCGCGGCTCGCTGCCTCCCGCCGTCGGCCATCGAAATGGCTGCGCGAGCGCTCACCCACAATGCGCGCCAGGTCGCGAGCATGGCGCCAAGGCTGCTCGGGATCCTGCCGGGCGCCGGGCCGGCGCTGGCTGGAGTCGCGCGCAGCAGCCTGGAAAAGGCGTTCGGCAGGAGCGCGGGTGAGGACCTCGAGATCGCCGACGGCGCCAGGGTCCCAGCCACGGTCTTCAATGGCGGAATGGAATATCGTCGCGTGTTCCAGGTCACCAGCTTTCCGCTGGCGGACATCAAGCGGATCAGGTCGCTGGCCGAGGGCTCGACGCTCAACGACGCGGTACTGGCCGTCATCGGCGGAGGGATGCGCCGCTACCTGTCGGCGATCGGCGAGAAGGCCGGCGTGGACCTGCACGCGCTCTGTCCGATCAACCTGCGCGAGAACAAGCTCACGACCCAGAGCCAGCTCGGCAACAACATTTCGCTGATGCAGATCAACCTCGGGACTCGCGTCGTCGAGCCGGCGGCCCGGATGGCGCGCGTGGTCGAGGCGACGGGCCGAGCCAAGCTCAAGCAGAAGGCATCCACCGCGAAGGAAATCATCGCGCTGTCCCGTGACGCGCCCAACGTGTTGTTGGCCAGTGCCACGCGTCTCGCCGCGGCCGTGGCCTTCCGGTCCGGCAGCGCCGTGCGATTGTCGAACTGCATCATCACCAACGTGCCCGGCCCGCAGGAGCCGCTCTATTTCATGGGCGCACGGCTGGTCACCTTCACCGGAATCGGGCCGGTGGCTTCGGGGAGCGGACCGATCTTCATCGTCACCAGCTACCTGGGTCGACTGACCATCGCGTTCACTGCCTGCCCGAGCTGGATCAGCGACCCGCAGCTGATGGTCCGCTGCCTGGACCAGAGCCACGCCGAAATGCTGGCGGCTGCTGGCGGCCCCGAACGAGGGCCACGGGCGAAGAGCCGCGCCAGGGTCCGCACTCAATCAGTCGCGAAACGCACCGCCAAGTCAGCCGGGAAGCGAGTCGCCGGAAAGCGACGAGCGCGCCGCTAGGGAGGAACTCATGAAGCAGAGAATTAACCGCCTTGTCTCGAGGCTCGCGCAGCTCGTCGCGCTTGCCGCGAGCCTTGCCGGCAATGCTGCCGCTGCCGCCGATCGCCCCAACATCCTCGTGATCATGGGTGACGACATCGGCATGTTCAACATCAGCGCCTATCACCGCGGGCTGGTCGGCGGCACGACGCCGAACATTGATCGAATCGCGAACGAAGGCACGATGTTCATGGACTACTACGCCGAGCAGAGCTGCACGGCCGGCCGCGCAGCCTTCATCACGGGCCAGCACCCGTTCCGCACCGGTCTGCTCACGGTGGGCCTGCCGGGCGCAAAGATCGGGCTGTCGAGCGACGACCCGACGCTGGCAGAGCTGCTCAAGCCGCTCGGGTACGTGACCGGCCAGTTCGGCAAGAACCACCTCGGCGATCGCGACGAGTACCTGCCGCACAACCACGGCTTCGACGAGTTCTTCGGCAACCTCTACCACCTCAATGCGGAGGAGGAGCCCGAGGACTTCGACTACCCGAAGGATCCCGAATTCCGACGACAGTACGGACCGCGCGGCGTGCTCGACTGCAAGGCCGGCAGCGGTTGCCGGGACACCGGACCGCTGACCCGCGAGCGGATGGAGACGGCCGACGACGAGTTCATCGATCGCTCGCTCGAGTTCATCGATCGCGCTGTGAAGGACGGCAAGCCCTTCTTCGTCTGGGCCAATACCACGCGCATGCACGTCTGGACGCGGCTCGAGCCGAAGTGGCAGGGCAAGAGCGGCTACGGGCTGTATGCCGATGGCATGATGGAGCACGACGAGGACGTCGGGCGCCTGCTGCACAAGCTTGACGAACTGAAGATTGCCGACAACACCATTGTCATCTACACCTCCGACAACGGCGCGCAGACCTTCACCTACCCGGACGGCGGCGTCATTCCGTTCCGCGGCCACAAGGGCACGACGTGGGAGGGCGGCTTCCGCGTCCCGGCGCTCGTGCGCTGGCCGGGCCACATCAAGGCGGGACGTATCGAGACCGGCATCTGGTCGCACCAGGACTGGCTGCCGACCCTGGTCGCGGCGGCCGGCGTTCCGGGCATCAAGGAAAAACTGCTCAACGGCTACCAGGCCGGCGGCAAGACCTACAAGGTTCACCTCGATGGCTACGACCAGCTCGGCAACCTGCTCGGCAAGGAGCCGAGCCGGCGCGAGGAGATCTACTACTTCAGCGACAAGAGCACGCTGAACGCGGTTCGCTGGAAAGACTGGAAGGTCCACTTCCGCGAAATGAACGACTGGGTGCGCGGCGGCGAGTCGAAGGGCTGGCCGATGGTCGTGAACCTGAAGTCCGACCCGTTCGAGCGCGCACTCGACGAGTCGGCCATGTATCTCCGCTGGTACGGGGACAAGCTGTGGCTGTTCGTGCCAGTGCAGCATCTGGTCGCGAAATTTGCTGCATCGTTCCAGGCGTATCCCGTGCGCCAGCGTTCGGCTTCTTTCGACATCGACCCGATCATGGAGCAGCTGCAGCGCGCCTCCTCCGGGTCCAACTGACGGCGGAGAGGACATGTATCTCACCCAGTCGCTGCAGCGCTCCGCTCGTTGCCACCCGCGCAAGCTCGCCACCATCTGCGGCAGCCGGCGCACCGATTACGCGACCATGCTCGATCGCGTCGCGCGTCTCGGCGGTGCACTGCGTTCGCTCGGCGTCGGCCCGGGCGATCGTGTCGCCCTGCTGTCGCTCAACTCCGATCGGTACCTCGAGTACTTCTATGCCGTGTACTGGGCGGGCGCGGTGGTGAATCCCGCGAACATCCGCTGGAGCGCCGGCGAGATTGCGTACTCACTGGCCGATTGCGACACGCGCGTGTTGCTCGTCGACGACCAGTTCCTGCCGATGCTGCCGGCGTT